>Ga0299906_10002078_pt1 | contig 16844 bp, 14 predicted proteins | sample RVTome_14_FD_200259 | JGI IMG/M metagenome (GOLD analysis project Ga0299906, IMG submission 200259) | Soil microbial communities from uranium-contaminated site in the Upper Colorado River Basin, Wyoming, United States - RVT145D125 (version 2) ...
GCGTCCAGCTGCCCGGCGGCAAGCCGGTGGTAGTGGTAGAAGTCGCCGTAGCCGCGGCTGCGGTTGGCCGCGACGAAAACCCCGCCCAGCGCCGCCCAGCGCGGGGACTGGGCCAGCGAGCGCAGGTTGCCGGTGGACACCGTAGCCTCGCCCAGCACGGTGACGGAACTCACCTGCAGGCGCTGGCCATCGAGCCACGCGCCGCCGCCCAGCGTGGCCCAGGCCAGTTCGTCCATCAGCGGCGCGTTGGAAACACCCAGCACGATCACCCCGCGGTGCATCAGCGCCAACTGGGTGGAAAACATGCCGTAGCCCCGCACGAAGCTCTTGGTGCCGTCAATCGGATCAATCAGCCACAGGTACTCGGTTTCGCTGCCTGACTTGCCAAGCTCCTCGCCGTAAATGCCGTGCTCGGGAAAGGCGTCACGCAATACGTTGCGAATGGCTTTTTCCGCTTCGCGATCCGCGATCGTGACTGGTGTCTGGTCCGCTTTCAGCTCGACCTCGAAGTTTCCGTGAAAGCTTTCAAAGATCGGGATGCTGGCAGCCGAAACCGCTTCCAGCGCCGTTTCGAGGAATTCCTTCGTATTCATCTTGTTCTGGCGTCTGCTTGCATGGTTGCAGGGTGCCCGCCATGATACCAGACTGGTCGCGACCACCCGGCAAACATGACATCCAGAACCGGCAGGATTTCCAACGAAGAACTGAGGCACAGGGATCTCGCTGTGCTGTGGCACCCCACCACGCAAATGAAGGATCACGAGTGGCTGCCGTTGCTGCCCGTGCGCAGCGGTAGCGGCGTCTGGCTGGAGGACATGGATGGCAAGCGCTACCTGGACGCCATCAGTTCCTGGTGGGTCAACCTGTTCGGTCACGCCCATCCGCACATATCCGCCGCCGTGGCCCGCCAGGCGCAGACCCTGGAACACGTGATTCTGGCGGGCGTGACGCACGAACCTGCCGTGCGCCTGGCGGAAAAACTGGTGCAGATCACGCCACCCGGACTGGCGCGGGTCTTTTACGCGGACAGCGGTTCCAACGCGGTGGAGATCGCGTTGAAGATGAGTTTCCATTTCTGGCGCAACCAGGGTGATCGGCAGCGCCGGCGCTTTGTAACGCTGTCCAACAGCTACCACGGGGAGACCCTGGGCGCGCTTGGCGTCGGGGACGCGGGCTTGTTCAAGCAGGCCTATGCGCCGCTGTTGTCGGAGCCGCTGATCGCGCCCAGCCCGGATTGTTTCGGCATTGCTCCCGCGCAGCGCGAGGCGCATGTTCAAAGCCGCCTGGCGGCAATGAGCGCGTTGCTGGAGGAACACGCGCACGAGGTGTGCGCCGTGATCGTCGAGCCGCTGGTGCAATGCGCTGGCGGCATGCGCATGTACCCGCCTTCCTACCTGACCGGCCTGCGCGGCCTGTGCGACCGCTACCAGGTACACTTGATCGCCGATGAGATCGCCGTGGGTTTCGGCCGCAGCGGTACCCTATTCGCCTGTGAGCAGGCGGGTATCGCACCCGATTTCATGTGCCTGTCGAAGGGGCTGACAGGTGGCTATCTGCCCATGTCGGCGGTGCTGACCAGTGAGGCGGTGTACCAGGCCTTTTACGCCGAGTACACCAGCCTGCGGGGCTTTTTGCATTCCCACAGCTATACCGGCAACGCGCTGGCCTGCGCGGCCGCCCTGGCGACGCTGGAGATTTTCGAAACGCAGCCGGTGCTGGAGCGCAACCGCGCGAGCGCCGGCCTGATGCGCGCTGCGGTCGCGTCCCTGGAGGAGCACCCGCACGTGGGCGAGATTCGCCAGACCGGCATGATTCTCGCCATGGAGATGGTGGCCGATCGGGACACCATGACGCCCTATGACTGGAAAGAACGCCGCGGCATCCGCGTGTACCGGCATGCGCTGGACCAGGGCGTGTTGCTGCGGCCCATCGGCAACGTGGTTTACTTCATGCCGCCTTACGTGATCAACGAGGCGGAAATCGCCTTGATGGCCGAGGCGGCGATCGGCGGCATCGAGCGGGCGGTCAGGGATTAGGGCGGAGAAGAGCAGCGTGAGGCAATCGAGGGTTTATACGCAGCAAACGCTGGAGCCCGGCGCCGAGGTGATTCTGGAGCCGGAGGCGGGGCAGTACCTGGTTCGCGTGTTGCGGCTGCGCGCGGGCGAGTCACTGGCCTTGTACAACGGCGACGGCTTTGATTACGCGGCCGAACTCGTCTCGGCGCAGCGTGACCGTGTGCGCGTGCAGGTCTTCGCGCGCCTGCCCGCCGTTGCGGAGTCGCCGCTGAGCCTCACCCTGGTGCAGGCCATCAGCCGCGGCGAGCGCATGGACTATACGCTGCAGAAGGCCACCGAACTGGGCGTGACGGTGGTGCAGCCGCTGTTTACCGGGCGCGTCGAGGTCCGCCTCGAAGGCCGGCGCCTGGACAAGCGCATGGCACACTGGCGCGGCGTGGTGCAGGCGTCCTGCGGCCAATGCGGGCGCGCAACCGTGCCGGAAATCAAGGCGCCGCTGGACCTCGATGCCTGGTTGCAGTCTCCCGCGGCGGGCTTGCGCCTGGTGTTGGCGCCTGGCGCCGACCTGTCCATCGGCGCGCTGGATCCGGTGACCGTCCCGGTGGAAATCCTGGTGGGTCCGGAGGGGGGGCTCAGCGAGCCCGAGCACCTGCGCTGTGAACAGTCGGGCGTGGTGGCGGTGTCCATGGGGCCGCGCATACTGCGCACCGAAACAGCCGGTCCGGCCGCCATTGCCGTATTGCAGGCCATGCACGGCGATTGGTAAGCGTTTCAGCTATCCGTCATCACGGGTTCGATGAATTCGTTCAGTTGATCGAGTTCGGGTATCAGCACCCGCCGATCCTCGAACGAGATTTCCCTGAACACGCCGGGCGAATCCGCCGCTTGCTCGAGTTCAACCAGGTCGGCGGCGCGCACCCTTGACACGCGCGGCACACCGCTGATCATGATGCCGATGTAGGGTGCGCTGCTGGTCGCGGCCAATGACTTGATGACCAGCACGCGGCTCTTGGCGCCGGGCGCTTCCACCTCCGCCGTGCCGCCCAGCATGCCGAAGCTGATCACGGGCACGCGCCAGTCCTGCCAGTCCATTTCGCCTTTTATCCAGGCAGGCCCCCCCCTGACGGGCCGCAGGTCGGCCAGTTCGACCACTTCGGCTACCACGCTGCCTGGCAACATCAGCTGCCCGCCGCCGATCGGCGCCAGGATGACTCTGAGTTCGGTCGGTTCGGTGGACATGCTCATTCCTTGCGCCCCAGCAGGGCATTGACCGTGGAGATCAGTTCGGATTCCTTGTAGGGCTTGGTGAGGTAGGCGTTGGCGCCGGCGCGTTCAGCACGGTCCCGGTGTTTCTGGCCGGATCTGGAAGTGATCATCACGATGGGTATGTGACGCAGCCGTGCATCGCCGCGCACGTGCTCGGCTACCTCGTAGCCGTCCATGCGGGGCATTTCGATGTCCAGCAGCAGCAAGTCGGGAACGCGATCCTGCATCTGCTCGGTCGCATCTACCCCGTCCTTCGCGGTGATCACCTGGAAACTATGGCCCTCCAGTACCCTGGAGGTCACTTTGCGCATGGTGATTGAATCGTCCACCACCATGGCGAGGGCTTGCCGCGCGTGCGCGCTTGGCGCGGTAACCGCCTCCGGGCGCACTCCATGCAGCAGGGCCCGGCGGATCAGGGGGCCCATGTCGAGGATCACCACCACCTTGCCGTCGGCGCTGACCGTGCCGCCCAGGATGCCGGGCACGCTGGTGATCTGCGGTCCCACCGGCTTGATGACGATCTCCCGGTGGCCCAGCAATTGCGGCACGCGGAACGCGGCCTTGTTGTCTCCGGCGCGAATCATCAGCAAGGACACGTTGTCATTGCCCAACGGCTGTGGTCGTTCGCCCAGCAGCGACTCCAGTTCGAGCACCGGGTAGCGCTCGCCGGCGAAGGCATAAGCCGGCTCATCCTGCTCCAGCAATGCAAGGTAATCGTCCGGGAGCAGGCGCGCCACGCCGCCCACGCTGGCCAGCGGTATCAGGTAACGGTTAACACCCGCCATGACGCCGATGGCCTGCATCACCGCCAGAGTGAACGGGATGCGGATCGTGAAGCAGCTGCCTTTGCCTGCTTCCGAGGCAATTTCCAGCGAGCCGCCGATCTGCTTGATTTCGCTGCTCACCACATCCATGCCGACCCCGCGGCCGGCCAGGCCAGTCACGGTGCTGGAAGTGGAAAAGCCGCTGTCCAGAATGAACTCCAGTAACTGTTGATCCGGCGGCGTCGCATCCTTGTCAATCAGGCCCCGGTCAATGGCCTTGCTGCGGATCGCGTCGAGGTCGATGCCGGCGCCGTCATCGCCGATCCGGATGATGAACTCGGTGGTTTCCGACTCAACGGTGATGGTGATCTCGCCCTCGGGATTCTTGTCCAGCTTCTTGCGCAGATCGGGCGCCTCGATGCCATGCACGATGGCGTTGCGCAGCATGTGCTCCAGCGGCGCCGTGATGCGTTCCAGCACGTTGCGGTCGAGTTGGTCGCTGGTGCCGACCATCTTCAACTGCAGGCGGGCCTTCTTGCGTGTCTCGCCGGCTGCCGAGCGCACCAGGCGGCGCAGCCGCGGCGCGACCGAGCCAAAGGGCACCATGCGGGTTCGCATCAGTCCTTCCTGCAGTTCGGTGGTGAAGCGTGACTGCTGGTTCAACAGGCTTTCCGATTGCCGGGCCGCATCTTCCAGCATCTCCTGCAGGTTGAGCAGGTCGGAAACGGATTCCGACAGCCCCCTCGAGAGCTGTTGCATCGAGGAAAAACGATCGAGTTCCAGCGGATCAAACCCATCGGTGCCCGCATTGCCGGTATCGCTGTAGCGCGAGCGGATCTGAGTTTCGGTCTCGATCTCGAGCCTGCGGAACTGTTCCCGCAGGCGCGCGACAGTCTCATCAAACTCGCCCAGACCAGAGCGGAACTTTTCGATCTGCTGCGCCATGCGGGATCGGAATATGCTGACTTCGCCCGCAGCGTTCACCAGCGAATCCAGCAGGTCTGCCGCAACCCGAATCTGCCCGTGGCCGGACGTTTCGTCGCTGTCGTTGCCCCTGGCGGCGGCCACCTCCGGCAGCGCCTGTTCCTCGCGTTGCCGGGCTTCAGTCGCGGGCGCGGGCCTGGGCTGAGTGGGCACCGCGAGCAGATCCTGTACCTGCTGCTCGAACAAGGTGACGGCGGAGCCCGCGCGGGGCAGGGTCCCGCGACCTACCTCGTTCACCCAGTTCTGCAGGCGGTCACAGGCCGACTCCAGGGCCTGGATGGCCGAAATGGAGGGTGGCAGGCTATGGCCTGCGATGCGCTCCAGCAGGGACTCCATGGCATGGCTGAGGTCGCCCAGGGCCCCGAGGCCGGCCATCCGCGCGCCGCCCTTGAAGGTATGGATTTCTCGCTGCAGGTTCTTGACGATACCGAGCTGGTCGAGATTGTCGCGCCAGCTGTTCAGCAGCGAATCGGCGCGGCCCAGCACTTCATGGGCCTCTTCGAGGAAGATCGCCACGATATCCGGATCCAGCGGTTCCGGCTCCTCGGCCGGCAAGGGTTCCTGTTGCTCGGCGTCTGCAACTTCCTCTGGCGCGGGCTCTGGCGGCGCGGCAATGGGTTCCTGCGAGGCCATGTCCCGGGTAATCGCGATAATCTGGTCCAGGACTTCCTGCTCGTCATCGCCGGCCGCTGCGTCCACTTCACCGCTCAGCCGATCCAGGCGCGCCTGCAGGTGCTCGATGCCGCTGCCCAGGGCCCATACGGCCTCCAGGCTGAACGGGTGGCCGCTGTAGCTTTGCGCCTCCAGCAGCCCTTCCAGCGCCTTGGCTATTTCCGCCTGCTGCCCTTCAGGCGCCATGGACAAGGCGCCGGCGACCGTGTGAATGGCGCGCAGGTGTTCGCGCCCCGTGCGCGTGGAGCGGTTGTTGGAGACCTGTTCCAGCAGCGCCTGCACGGCTGCGAGGTTTGTCGCCAGATCGTGGCGCAGCCCGGCCAGGGCCTGGTCGTGCGCCACCGCGCTTTCGGCCGGGGCGGCAGCCGCGCGCGTTTCCGGCAACATGCCGGCCAGGAACGCGGGCAAGCGGGCGTGCAGGCCCGCCCAGTCGGCGGCTTGGCCACTGCTCAGGCGTTCGGCGTGCTTGCCGATGGCGGCAATCGCCTGCACGCTGAGGCCAACGGGCTGTTGCAGCAGGCGCTGCTTGAGTGCCGGCAACGAGGCCTGGGCCAGACGCACCATGACCGCCACGTCGGCGAAGGCGGTGATCTTGCGCTCCAGCAGCTGATTGAGCAGGTCCTCGATTTGCCAGCAAAAGTCACCCAGCTCATGCGCGCCCACCATGCGGCCGCTGCCTTTCAGAGTGTGGAATCCGCGGCGGATGTCGGTGAGCAGCCTGGCGTTGTCCAGCTGGTCCAGCCAATCCGGAACCTGCAAATGAAAGGCTTCGGCCACGGTTTCGTATTCTTCGAGGAATACCGCCAGCAATTCCCGGTCCATTTCCGGCGGCAGCACGTCGCCTTCCGCGGCGACCGGCTCTTCCCTGATGGTCTCGATGACGCGCGGCTTGGCGGCAGGCCGTGCGGCGCGCGCGGCCGCGAGCCGCTCGGCGGACTCTGTGGAGTCCGGCAGGGCGTCCAGGCGCTGCGACAGGATTTCCACGAAGCGCTCGCGGCTGGTCTGGCGGTCGCGGCTGGCAGCCAGGAACAGTTCCAGCGCGGCCACCGCGTCGGTGAACGACTGCAGGTCGTGCCGCGGTACGGCGGACTCCGAATAGGCATTCTTCAGCAGAAAAGTAGTCACCTTAACCAGCCTGAGCGTGAGCTCGGCCACTTCTGCTTCGCCGAGCAGGCGCAAAGCGCCGGCCACCAATTGCAATGGCTCGTCCACAGCCACGGAGGCGTCACCGCCAAAGCGGGCCCTTACGGCTTCCTGGAACTGGTACAGGCTGACGACCATCTCGTCGAGCAGGTGGTTTTCGATGCGCCGCTGTTCATGTTTCGGCAGTTCAATGAATCCCGGCTCACCGTCCGCCCCCGGCGGCTCGCCCAGAGTCTCGATCTGCTCCGTCAGCGCCGACTCCACCAGCAACAGGCGGCCGGCAAGGGCCATCAGCGAGGCCTCCCGTTCTTCGCGCGTCTGGTCTGCGCTCTCTTCCAGTTTCGGGATCAGGTCCGCCAGCGCATTGGCCGAAGGGCCGAGACCGAGCATTTTCAGGGTGTCCAGCAAGCGGGACAGCGCCTCGTAGCTGGCTTCGCGGCGCCCGGCATCCACTTCACCGGTGCGCAATTCGAGATCCAGGGCGTCCTTGACCATGGATAGTTCGTCCTGCACCGCGGCGCCCAATGACAGGTACATGTCGCGATTGCGCCCCGAAATGGAGCCCTGGGCGCGCAGCAATTCATCCTGGTCGGGAACCTGGCCGTCAAGTCCAAAGGTGTCGCGCACCAGGTCTATGCCCGTGCTGCCAGCCTTGGCCTGCGCGACCTTGAACAGAAATGTCCGTGTCAGGCCGTCAACGGAGCGTGCATCCTCGGCGCTCTCGCCGTGTTCAGACAAGCCCTTCAACACCAGGTGCAAGCGCGCGAACAGGCGGCGCAGTTGCGCGTCATTCTTGGTATACCCGTCTTCCAGGCCACCGATCACCTCGGAGGCCACCCACCACAGCCGTCTCTGGTCCTCGCCCTGTACGCGATGCAGCAGGGTTTCGCAGATGCCGCGGATGGGTGACAGGTGTTCCGGGCTGTCCTGGTCTTGCAGCCAGTTCAACAGCGCATTTTCAAACTGCTGGCGGACGCGGCCGGCGAAGGTCTCAAATGGTTCAGCGCGCGTGCTCTGCTGCTCATCCATGCCCAGGTCGGGCAGGCTGATGTCCAGCTCCGGCGCAAATACCGTGCTTTCCTGCAGCAAGGCGGCGCCGTGTGTGGCGCGCATGGTGTTGATGACGGGCAATAACAGCATCGGCAGGTCACGGTGGCCGGCCTGGATGCGGTCCAGGTAGGAAGGCAACACCACCGCGGCCTCCATCAGGGCCTGAAAGGCCCGCTCCCGGTGATCAACGCGATAATGAATGATGGCATCGCAGACTGCGCCCATCTCTTCCGCCACCATGACGGCGCCATGGATGGACAGCGCTTCGAGGGTCAGGCGCAGATGTTCCAGGCTTTCGTGCGTGGCTCTCATGGACTCGGCGCGTGCGTTCGGGTTGCCGGCAGCATGCTCGATCTGCAGGCGCGCCTTCTCAACCAGTTTGTCGAGGTCTTCGCGCACCCAGCCCAGGGCGGTGCTGGCGTTGGAGCTGGCAATGCTCACGCGGGTGTCCCCCGGGGGCCGACTTGCTTGTGGGGCTGCTGCATGGTCGCTCATCCCCGCCCCGGAAGCTTGAAGTCAGCGACCGACTCGCGCAGCCTGAGCACCAGTTCCGCGAGGTTTTCCACGGCTTCCGCAGCCCGCTTGCTGCCGCCCGAGGTTTGCAGCGAGATTTCCCGGATTTCGTGCATCAGTTCCGAAATATGGGTCGCTTGCTCTGAGTGGGCATGTGCTTCAACCGCGATGCCCCGGATCAACTCGGACAGGTCGCTGGAAACTTTCTCCGTTTGCACGAGCGCCGCACCAGCGTCCTCCGCCAGCCGCGTGCCGCTGACCACCTCCGAGGTCGTGGATTCCATGGAGTCCACTGCCTCGGAGGTATCCGCCTGGATGGTCTGGACCAGGGATTCGATGCGGCGCGTGGCCTGGGTCGCGCTTTCCGCCAACTGTTGCACCTCGTCAGCCACGACCGCGAAACCCTTGCCCGCGCCGCCAGCCGACGCCGCCTGGATGGCGGCGTTCAGTGCCAGCACATTGGTCTGCTCGGCGATGCCATTGATCAGGGCGACGATGTCCCCGATTTCCTGGCTGGACTCGCCCAGGCGCTTGATGCGCTTGGAGGTCTCCTGGATCTGTTCGCGGATGTTTTCCATGCCACTGATGGATTCGCGCACCTTGTCGGCGCCGGCGTGCGCGATATCCACGGAGCGCTGCGCTGCCGCGCTGGACTCCCTGGAGCGCTCCGCCATCTCGTCAAAACGCGTCGCCATTTCCTTGATCGTTTCGGTTGCGGAGTCGATTTGCCTGGCCTGGCGCGCGGCCGCATCGGCCAGGCCGGAAACGGAGCTGCGCGTGTCCATGGCGCTCTCGGCGACCGACATGGCGGTCAGGTTGATGCCCATGACCAGTTCGCGCAACTGCTCGACCGCGTAATTGACGGCATCGGCGATGGCGCCGGTCATTTCGTTGTCCACGCTGGCGTGCACGGTGAGGTCGCCATCGGCCAGCGAGCCCAGCTCATCGAGCAACTTCAGGATGGCCCGCTGATTGTGCCGGTTTCTGCTGGTGGCCACAGTCGCGCGCTGGCGCTCGCCGGCGATCACCGACATGACCAGCATGATGGCGACGCCAACCATTACCGCCAGGCCAAGCACGCCGGAGCGCAGCGAGGGCCACGGCCGGGAGTCCGGCAGGTTGCCGAAGGTCTCAGACAGCGCTCCGGCCTGCTGAAACACGGCTTGGCTGTCCAGAAAAACCTCGTCGGCGGCGCCGCGCACTTCAAACAGGTCGGAGGAAGAGTCGAGTATGGCCTGCAGGTGGGGTCGCGCCTGGTTGAACAGGCTGCGCACCCGGCCCAGAGAATTCAGGGCCTGCTGATTACGCACCTGGGTGATGCCGAGGTTCCGGTCGCCGTGCAGCAGGGCCGTCAGCACCTGGTCGAACTGCCCGATTTCACTGGCCAGGCTCTGCGCGGCGTTGACGGCCCCCGCTCCACCCTGGAGAATTTCCGTCACGCGGCGCAACATCCGGTCTGCCAGCACCAGTTGCCGACTGGCGGCAAAGACCTGTTGGTTCGGCGCGCCGCTTTCAGTCAGTTGGCGGACCGCCCCGTCGGCTGCCTGCAGGATTTCGGGCACCAGGCTGGAATAATGGTCGCTGGCTTCCGCCAACGACAGCAACAGGGTTTCGCGACCGGTGATGCTATTGGCGTTGGCGTCCAGCCGGTTCCAGGTCATGCGCAATTCGTCCAGTTGCGCTTCGGCTGACCCGGGTGCCGCCGGCAGGCCCCGGCTGGGCGCACCGGTGCCCAGCGTGGTCATCGCCTGGCTGATGCGCTGATGCGTGCTGGAAAGTTCAGCAAAGGCCTCAAGGTTGCCAGCGGCGGCTTCTCCGGCGGACTTGGCCAGTTGCTGCGAGGCGACCTGCACCGTGGTGGCCAGAGATATCCAGGCCTGTTCGTGCTTTGCATACTGGGAAAGCCTGAAAAAAGTCACCGCCACAAATGCCAGCGCGGCGATCAGCAGTCCGGTAAGCAGCAGAACCAGCCAGGCACGGTTGTTGCGGGAATTTTCCGTGGCTTGTTTCATCTGTGCAGGCCGCCTTTCAGGCTGCCGCCCCGTTCAGAAACTCGGGGGTATTGAACAGCAGGTCGAGGTCGAGCTCGTGCCAGTTGTCTTTTCCCTGGCGAAACTGCTTGCGCACGTAGTCATGCAGGGTGGCCGCGGCGTCCATGTTCGTGGCTTGCGCCTGATCGCGCACGAAACTGCGCTGGCCGAAAACCTCGTCTACCAGCAGCCCCACCGGACGCCCGCGCAGCGTTGCGGAAAGCAGTCGCGTGCGGGCCGTGATCGGTGACCGCTCGCCATTCAGGTAACACGGCAGGTCAACGATGGTCACCAGGTCGCCGCGAACATTGGCCAGCCCCAGAATCCACGGCTTGGTGCCCGGCACGCGGGTCACTGGCGGTGGTGGGATGAACTCCTGCACGCGATCAATACCGCAGGCCAAATGCGTTTCGCCGATGCGAAATATGACCGCTGCCCACTCGCCGCTGCCTCGCTGCTCCAGGCCCTTGCCTGGCTGGAAGGCAAGCGCACGCTGTTCATATTCGAACAGCTTGGTGAATGACGCGTTGGCCTGGCTCATGGCTTGTTGATCCCCCAGCAGTTGGCTTGCCGTGCAGTTCCGGCCATGCCGGCGCCACGATCAGGCTGCGTGCTGCCTGACCGCCGCCAGCAGCTCCTCGCGAGTAAATGGCTTGGTGAGGTAGAGGTCCGACCCCACGACCCGGCCCCTGGCCTTGTCGAAGAGGCCGTCCTTGCTGGTCAGCATGATCACCGGTGTGTCCCTGAACTCTGCGTTGTTCTTGATGATCGCAGTGGTTTGGTACCCGTCCAGCCGTGGCATCATGATGTCCACGAAGATCAGGTCCGGGCGATGGCGGGCAATCATGGAGAGGGCTTCAAAACCATTCTCCGCCGTGACCACGCGGCAGCCCTCGTTGGACAACATGGTTTCCGCCGAACGGCGGATGGTCGCGCTGTCATCCACGACCAGCACGCACAGCGGACTGGGCCGACCGTCCCCCTCGGATGCATTCACTTCCTGCCTGGCGTCGCTGTCTTTGCTCATGATCCTTCCCTGATGTTGTGACGGGCGCATATCCGTTTGCAGCCCGTGGCCGCCGGAAGCCTGGCCCCTACAGGCCGCCGACAGAACGTTTGCGCCTAGTCTACCTGCCAAGTTCCTTTGATTCCAGCTTCTGGCGGCGCCCCAAAAATGTTTCTCAGGCTGTTGAGACTGCTGGAAAATTAGTGTCCCCTGGTTTCGCTCAGCTTGGCACAGGCGGCCGCAAGGCCGGATAATGTGCGCAACGACCGCAGGAGTTCAAAATGCCCGCCAAGCAGAAGCAGGACACGGCGCCGATCCGAACCGGCGTGGTGATGGATCCGATTGCCGGCATCAATATAAAGAAGGACTCGACTTTCGCCATGCTGCTCGAGGCGCAACGCCGGGGTCATGAACTGCTGTACATGGAGCCTGCCGACCTGCTCGTGCGGGACGGCGAGCCGCTGGCCGCTATGCGCACCGTCAGCGTGCAGGACGATCCGGGGCACTGGTTCGATCTCGAGCCGGCCGGCGTGCAGCCGCTGGCTGGGCTGGACATCATCCTGATGCGCCGCGATCCGCCATTCGACCTGGATTACATCTACCTGACATACATCCTTGAACTCGCGGAACAAGCGGGCGCGCTGGTGATCAATCGCCCCGGAGCCCTGCGCGACGCCAACGAGAAGTTCTTCATCACGCAATTCCCGCAGTGCTGCGTGCCGATGGTGATCACCCGCAACATCGCGGACATTCGGGCCTTCGTCGAACAGCACGGCCGCTCGGTGGTCAAGCCGCTGGACGGCATGGGTGGCGACTCAGTTTTCCAGTTGCGCCCCGGAGACGCGAACAACAACGTCATTCTGGAAACCATCACGCACAAGGGCAGCAGGCTGGTCATGGCCCAGCGCTATATCGAGGAGATCAGCGCGGGCGACCGGCGCATCCTGATGATCAACGGCGAGCCGGTGCCCTATGCGCTGGCGCGCTTCCCCGGCGCGGGCGATTTCCGCGGCAACCTGGCCAAGGGCGGCAGCGGCCGCGGGGAGCCGCTCAAGGAGCGCGACTACTGGATTTGCAGCCAGGTCGGGCCCGAGCTGAAGCGCCGCGGCATCCTGTTCGCAGGCCTGGACGTGATCGGCGACTGGCTGTCCGAGGTCAACGTCACCAGCCCCACCTGCATTCGTGAACTGGACGCCGGGTTCGGCTTGAATATCGCCGGCGATATGTTCGAGGCGGCGGAGCAACTACTGAAGCAAAAATGACCTATCCGCGCAGCAGCAATGATCGCTTCACCGTGTCCCTGATGCTGGCCCTGGGGCTGCACGCCGTGGTGCTGCTCGCGCTGGGTTTTGCCTTTGAAATCAACCCGCTGAAAAAAGCAGCCGAGACCCTGGATGTGGTGCTGGTCAACTGGCGTTCCGAAAAGGCGCCGGAGGATCCGGACTTTCTCGCGCAGGCTGCGCAGCAGGGGGGCGGCGAATCCACCGAGGCGCAACGTCCCGCTCGCCAGCCTGCCAGCGTCATGCCGGCCCGTGGAGACGGCGAAATGCCGATGCCCACGGACGCCGCGCCGCCGCGCCAGTCCGAGGATCGCCTGCAGGAACTACTCAGCGAACGCCCGGAGGCCAGGCCGGTGCAGCAGGTCACGCGCGTCGAGCAGCCCGAGCCGGATCTGCCCACGGCGGCGGAACTGATGCAGCAGAGCATGGAGGTGCCGGCGCTGGAAAGCGGCGTGCGGCGTGAGCAGGAATCCGGCTCGCGCTTGCCGCGCAGGGAATTCATCTCCGCCAACACGCGGGAATACGAGTTCGCCAGCTACATGCAGGCCTGGGTGGCCAAGGTGGAGCGGGTCGGCAACCTGAATTACCCGATGGAGGTCAAGCGCCGCAGGCTGGTGGGCAATCTGCTGATGACGGTGGGTATCAACCAGGACGGCAGCGTCGAAAGCATCGATATCCGGCGCAGCTCTGGCCTGCCCGAACTGGATGACGCAGCGGTGCGCATCGTACGGTTGGCGGCGCCCTACGCGCCCCTGCCGGACAATGTCCGCGAGAAAGTGGATGTGTTGCACATCACGCGCACCTGGAAGTTCTCGTCCGGGTACACCCTGGAGTAGGCGCTTGATTCGCGCCCCTGGCGGAACCACATTACAGTCATGAATGATCGCGAAACCCGAAAACTGGAAGGCTACCTCGAACAGCAGATGCTGATCGCCATGCCCGGCATGGCGGACCCCAACTTTGCGCGCAGCGTGACCTTGCTGTGCCAGCATTCCGACGAAGGGGCTATCGGCATCACCATCAACCGGGAGTCGGGCTACACGCTGGGAGAGATTCTCGCGCAGCTGAACCTGCACTGCCGGGATGAGCGGGTTCGCAACTCGCCGGTGCTCGAGGGCGGCCCCGTGGCCTCCGAGCGGGGGTTCGTGCTGCACACGCCCATGGAGGGTTTCGAGTCCAGCCTGCTGATCAACCCGGACATCATGGTGACCACCTCGCGCGATGTGCTGGCCAGCATCGCAGCGGGCACGGGTCCGGAGCGCTTTATCATGGCGCTGGGCTACGCCGGCTGGGGCGACGGGCAACTGGAGTTCGAGATGCGCGAAAATGCCTGGCTGTCCGTGCCGGTAGACAGCGCCATCGTCTTTGATCTTCCTCTGCAGGACCGCTGGCAGAAGGCGGTGTCGGCACTGGGCATTGACATACGGCAGCTACACGATGTCGGTGGACATGCCTGAGGCGCAGGCCTTGCGGGGCACCTTGATGGGCTTCGATTTTGGCCGGCGCCGCATTGGCGTTGCGGTCGGCCAGACCTTGACCGGAACCGCCACCGCCCTGGCCACCGTCAGTCACGCCGAGGTGCCTGACTGGCAGACCATCGGCGAGCTGATCAGGGAGTGGCGACCGGCTGCCCTGGTCGTGGGGCTGCCCCTGGACGGGGAGGGCAACGAGACGGAAATGTCTGCCGAAGCCCGGCATTTCGGCGCGCAGTTGGCGGAACGCTATGGCAAGGCGGTGTACTACACCGATGAACGGCTGACTTCCATAGCCGCTGGCGAACAGTTCGCCCAGGCCCGCGCGGACGGCCGGGCGCGGCGCAGCGACGCGCGGCGGCTGGATGCCCGCGCCGCGCAAATCATTCTCGAAAACTGGTTACAATCCCGGCCCGGCGTGTGAGGCGCACCGGCGGAGGGAGCAAACACATGGCGGAGCCGCTAAGGCACCTGCTCGATATCGAGTCACTGACCAGGGCGCAACTTGAGGCATTGTTGCGCCGTGCGCACGAGATCAAGGCCCGGCCGGATCGTTTCCACAACCGCCTGGACGGGTCCATGCTGGTCAACCTGTTTTTCGAACCCAGTACCCGCACCCGACTGTCGTTCGAGATTGGGGCGCGCCGCCTGGGCATGCAGGTCGTGAATTTCACCACTGCCGGCAGCTCGGTGAGCAAAGGGGAAACCTTGCTTGATTCCTACCGGACGGTGCAGGCCATGGGGCCGGAAGTCATTGTCCTGCGCCATTCCGATCGCGGTTCAGCGCTCAGGCTGGCGGAAGACGCCGCGCCGGGCGTGCACCTGGTCAATGCCGGGGACGGGAGCCACGCGCATCCTTCCCAGGCGCTGCTCGATATGATGACGCTGCAGGAGCAATTCGAGGATTTGTCCGAGGTGTGTGTGTTGATCGCAGGCGACCTGCGGCACTCGCGGGTGACACACTCGGACGTCGCCGCGATGCGCACGCTTGGTGTCGGCGAGATCCGGCTGGCCTCGCCGCCGCAGATGCGGCCAGCCGCCGAGACCGCGCGCGGGACGAAGCTGTTTGACAGTCTGGATGAGGCCTTGGATGGCGTAAACGTCGTGATGATGCTACGCATCCAGAACGAACGCCTGAGCGATGCGGAAATTCCCGAACCGCTGACCTACCACCGGGACTGGGGACTTACTTCCCAGCGCCTGGCAAAAGCCGCGCCCGGCTGCCGGGTGATGCACCCCGGGCCGATGAACCGGGGCGTCGAGATTGACTCGGAGGTGGTGGACGGCCCGCAGTCCCTGATCCTTGAGCAGGTCACCAACGGCGTTTATGCCCGCATGGCCTTGCTGCTTGCCCTGCTGGAGCCATAGGTGTTGAGATGAAACAAAAACAAGCCGAGGAACGTTCAAACCTGGTGCGGGAGTCGCTGGTCTTCCAGGTGAAACTGGTGGTGGACGGACTACGCGACTTCATGCTGGTGCCGATCGCCCTGGTCGCGACGCTGGTCGGCTTATTGCGCGGCGGGGAAGACCCCGCGCGGGAATTCCGCCGCGTGCTGGACCTCGGCCGCCAGTCCGAACAGTGGATCAATCTGTTTGGCCAACACGAGCCGATACAGGAAGCCGGCCGCGCGGGTTCGATTGACCTGCTGCTGACCCACGCCGAACAAGTGCTGCGCGAACAGGCGCGCGCCGGGGGCGTCAGCGAAGGGGCTTCGCGGGCCATCGCGGCTGCGTTGCAAAAGGCGCACAGCAGCGTGCGCGATGACGAGCAGCGGGATGTAGCAAAAGACCAGCCGGATTGTGGCGGAGATCAGTAACTGCCGGCGATGTAATGGCTGAGTTGCGCGACTTCGTTTTCCTTTTCCTCAAGCATCTTCTTGACCAGGTCGCCGATGGAAACAATGCCCAGCAGTTCTTCCCCGTCCACCACCGGCAAGTGGCGGCAACGGCAGGTGGTCATGGTTTCCATGCACTCCTGCACCGAGTCCCTGGGGTTGGCCGTGATCACGGGCGTGGACATCACTTCGCTGACCAGGGTGTCCCTGGAGGAGCGTGAGTTGAGGGCGACTTTCTGCAGGTAATCCCGCTCTGTGAAGATGCCCGAGATTTCGTTGCCTTTCTTGACCAGCACCGCGCCGACGTTGACATCGGCCATCAGCCGAATCGCATCGAACACCGAATCGCCCTGGTCAACGGACAGCACCATGCCGCCTTTGTGTTCAATAATTTCCGAAATTGCCGTCATGCTGATTCACACCGTTGGGGGCTTATCCTAAGTCTAGCCCGCACTCCGGCAATTACAAGGTGGTGCGACCGGCGGCGTCGCGGCGCGCAACTTCAGTCCTCGTCGCGGCGCGAAACCACGGTGTACTCGGCCTCGATGTACTCCCTGGGGGCGGCCTGGCCTGGCGTGCGGCGCTGCGCTTCGGCGAGCGGGTCCACGCCGGTTTTGCGCATGCGGTAGCGCAGCCACTTGAGGCGCAGGACAAACCCAATCCAGATCAGCAAGCCCAGCCCCAAGGCCACCACCAGGGCAATGAAGCCGAGAAAGAATGCAGCCGCCGCCACCAGGGCGGCACCCACTGCCGCCAACACGGCGGTCAACAGGTTGCGTGGTGGTGGGCTGAGGTAAAATGGCATGTTTCCGGA
>Ga0299906_10002079_pt1 | contig 16841 bp, 15 predicted proteins | sample RVTome_14_FD_200259 | JGI IMG/M metagenome (GOLD analysis project Ga0299906, IMG submission 200259) | Soil microbial communities from uranium-contaminated site in the Upper Colorado River Basin, Wyoming, United States - RVT145D125 (version 2) ...
AGGACTTCATCGCCGCCCGGAAAGTCCAGATGGAGGACGACATCAGCGCCTCGGTGGTCGTCCCGCGGGCGAGGCTGCCCCGGCTGCCGGACGAGTACGACGGGCACGAGAGCCTGAAGATCGTGGCGAACTGCGAGTACCGGCTGTTCCAGCGCCCCGACGACGCGATCCATCCGGGCTTCGACAAGCAGGCGGAGGCCGACATCGCGGCCCCGGGACTGTTCGCATCCAACTGGGAGCCGCTGCGCCCGGAGGACTTCCGCGAGCTGGCCGAGAACGTCTTCCTGAGGACCGCCTTCACGGAGCCGATGAAGCGGCACATCGACGAGGCCGCCCTGGGAGTGGGCTACGACGTCTGCTCGGCACGGCCGAGGATCGTGGACGGGAAGCCGTCGAAGAACCCGCGCTACCTCCAGGTCCGCCCCGACCTGGCCGACCCCCGGGAGCGCTACGTGTCGGAGGTGGGGGCGCGCCTGTACCGGAAGGTCCCCCACCCGGAGCCCGTGGTCTTCCCGGTGGTGAGCGTCCTCTCCGGGCGGCGCAACAACCCGCCCCAGGAGGGAATCCGCCCCCTTTGCGTCTACAACCCGATTCACTACCAGGAGCTTCCCGAGCTGTTCATGGACTACGTCTGCTCCGTGACGGGGAAGTCGCCCAGCACGACCGGAGCGGGGTCCGAGGGGGCGCTCACGAAGGGCCCGTTCAACGCCATCTGTGCCACGGCGGACCTGAACAACGCTCTGGTCTCGATGCTGCTGTGCGGCTACGCCGGGTTCAGCTCGGCCGCCGGATGGATCGGCCCGAAGTACCGGGTCGACCACGACATCAGCCTGCTGGTACCCGAGATCTGGTGCCGCCTCTACCCCGAGGAGCGGGACCCGGCCCACATGATCGCCATCGGCCACCTGGAAAGGCTCGAGGACTACGACTTCGAGGGGCGTCGGGTCCTCGCGAGCCGCCTGGGTTACCGGATCACGGCCCGCTTCGTCCACACCTTCTTCGGCCGTGTCTTCGACAACCCCACGCAGGTCTTCAGCGAGGAGCTGCTCAAGCCCGAGACTCAGGACCCGGCGGTCTTTGCCGACGGCGTTCACAACATCGTCGAAGCCCAGCGCCGCGCCGCGCAGCTCTACTTCGACGACCGCAGCATCGAGGACGCGTGTCCGCCGATTCGGGCCCTGCTCCACATCATGGCCCACGGCGAGTGGGAGGGGAAGGACGAGAAGCACCCCGAGGTGAGGGCGATGTTCACCCGGGAGGCGCTGCTGGCGAGCGCCTGGTACCGGGAGCGGCTGCGTGTCAAGCAGGCCCGGGACGTGGTGCTGTGGCGGAGGCACGTGGCGTATCTGGAGCGGTTCATCGCCCGGAAGGCGTACGGCACCGAGGCGGCCCGGCTCGGCATTCCGGAGCGGCTCGAGCACGCCCGGAGGGTGCTGGCCCGGGTGGGCGACCGGGCCTACCTGGAGGAGCTGGAGGGGACGATCGGCGCGGACCCGATCCACCACGGCGTGGGGAGCGGGGTCGTGCTGCGGGCGGTGTCGGCCTCGTAGGAAGACCCGGCGGTGGCGACGGCCGGTCAGCCAGGGACGGCGCCGCGCACGTCAGTGGTCAGGAGTCGAGGTCAGCCTCGCCGAGCGCGCGCTCCAGAAGGTCCGCCACACCCAGCTCCCGAGCTCCTCGCCGCAGGTAGGGGACGTCGAGGGCTCCGGCGCTGGCGCGAAAAACTCCCAGGACGTCCATCCACTGGCGCTCCGAGACCTCCCCGCCCTTTCGGTACCACTCGAGCTTGGCCAGGACGGTATCTTCGGCGGAGCTGATCGGAAGGGGGTGCCCCTCCAGATGCGTCGTCTGACGGCGCTCGAGCGCTCTGTGATCGAAGGGTCGGCCCCGGGAGACGAAGACGTCGACCTTCAGCATCGTCACCAGATGGATGAGGTTGAAGGAGCCCTTGCGGCCGACGGCTTCCCGGATCCGTTCCTCGGGGACGTAGTACGCGTCCCGCAGGGCGGCCACGAACGCGGACACGTGGCTGGCTTCGAGCTCTGCGACGACGCCGGCGTCGACGCTCGTTCGAGCGACGCCGTGAGCGGAGCTGGCGACGGAACCACCGACGAAGTGGCGGACCTCCAGTTTCCGCAGCAGATCGAGGATGGGCCCCAGGGCGGCGACGATCTGGGGAGTGCTCAACGTCTCCCGGCGAGGTAGGCGCGGACTTCCTCGGCGAGATCGCTCCCGTAGTGCAGGGCGACGAAGCGGAGTCCGCGCTCTTCCGGGGACGCGTCGGGATGCCTCCGGGCGATGCCGTCCCGGGCGAGCCTGATCGCGCTCTCGCTGAGGGACAGGGCCAGCTCGATGCGCTGCGCTGGTGAGGCTCGACGGAGCAGCGCCAGCTGGACGCGCTCGGCCTCCGGGTCAGTGTCGCTGAAGCCGCTCACCACGTCGTGATTCTAGCCCCGTGCGGAGCTCCCTCCGCCGGGAAGCGCGTCAGAGGATCTGGAACACGTCCCGGGGCAGCCAGAGCGTGATCCAGGGGACGAAGCTGACCAGCAGCAGGACGAGGACCATCACCACGAAGAAGGGGATGAGCGCGCGGCCGACCTCGGCGATGGACAGCTTCGCGACCCCGGCGCCGATGAAGAGGACCGTCCCCACCGGCGGCGTGCACAGGCCGATGCAGAGGTTGATCACCATGATGATGCCGAACTGGTACTTCATCAGCTCGGGAGTGGTGCCCAGAGCCGGAGCCAGCTCCTGGACGATGGGGAGGAAGATGGGCGTGAAGATCAGGACGGCCGGCGTCATGTCCATGAAGGTTCCCACCAGGAGGAGCAGGAGGTTGATCATGAGCAGGATCACGATGGGGTCCGCGCTGAGTCCCCGGAGGAAGTCGTCGACGACGTGGGGGACGTCGGCGTAGGCGAAGATCCAGGCCATGGCCATGGACGTGCCGATGAGCAGGAAGACCATGCCCGTGGTGGAGGCGGTCTCGAGCAGGATCCGGGGGAGGTCCCTCGCCTCGAGGTCGCCATAGACCCACAGGGCGAGGGCCAGGGAGTAGAAGACGGCCACCGCCGAGGCTTCGGTCGCCGTGAACAGCCCCACCACGATCCCGCCGATGACCAGCACGATCAGGAGCAGCGCGGGTATCACGCGGACGAAGGCACGCCCCAGCTCCCGCAGCGTGGGGAAGGGCCCCCGCTTGCCGAAGCCCTGCCGTGTGGAGATGACCATGGCGGCCGCCATCAGGGCGAGTCCCAGCAGAAGCCCGGGGAGGTAGCCGGCCACGAACAGGCCGCCGATGGAGACGCCGCTCGCCACCATGGCGTAGACGATCAGCACGTTGCTGGGCGGGATGATCAGGCCCGTGGTGGCGGACGAGACCGTCACCGCCGTGCTGAAGGCCTTGGGGTAGCCATCCCGCCCCATGGACGGGATCATGAACCCGCCGATTCCCGACGCCGCGGCCCCGGCCGAGCCCGATACCGAGCCGAACAGGACGTTGGCGAGGACGCTCGTCATGGCGAGCCCCCCGGGCAGGAACCCGACCGTGACCCGGGCGAAGTCGATGAGCCGGCTCGCCATCCCCCCGGCCGCGATCAGCTTGCCGGCGAGGACGAAGAGCGGGATCGCCAGCAGCGTGAAGCTCGTGACGCCCGTGGCCGTGCGCTGGGCGATCGTCATGGCGCTGGCATCGAAGGGGAGCGTGCAGAGCATCGCGGCCAGAGCGGCCGTTCCGATGCAGTAGGCCACCGGCACGCGCAGGAACAGCAGCAGCAGGAAGACTCCGCAAAGGACGGCCAGCGTCACACCGCGTCTTCCCGGGAGCGGGCCTCCGGGGCCTCTCCTCGCCATTGCTCGGCCAGCTCCTCGACGGCGAACAGGCCCATGAGCGCACCGCTGGCGGGGATGACGCTGTACACGAGACCCATGGGCCAGCCCAGGGCCGGGGTGGTCTGGCCGAGATCCAGCGTCATCGCGACGAGGCGCGCACCGCCGTACCCGAGCACCAGCAGCGAGAAGGCCGCCACCAGCCCCGGGGCGGTGAGATCGGCGAAGCGCCGCGCGGGCGCGGGGAGCTTGCCGTGAACCAAGTCGAATCCAGGGTGCTCACGGCGGCGCAGAGCGTAGACCGCGCCCAGCAGCGCGAGCCAGGCGAGCTGGAAGCCGGCCAGCTCCTCGGTCCAGCGGCTCGGCTCGACCACGAGGGGAAGGTCGAACGCGACCGAACCCCGGGCCATGAGCCGCGAGAGGACCTGCCAGCCCACCGTGAGCACCATCGCCGCCACGAGCACGGTCAGGGCCCGGGCAAGGGCGGCCTCGAGAGCCTCGCACAGCCGCCTCACGAGGCCCCGCCCTGCTCCCGGATCCGGTCGATCAGTCGGCGGGCATCGGGGCTCGTGAACTCGGGATCCCCGTACAGGGCCTTTACCCGCTCGCGGAACGGCTCGGGGTCGAGCTCGCGGACGATCTCGAGCCCCGCGGCCTCCATCTCGTCGAGGGCTTCCTGCTCGGCCCGGTGCCAGAGCTCGCGCTGGTAGTGGGAGGAGGCGACGGCGGCCTGCTTCACCCAGCCCTGCTCCTCCGGGGTGAGCCGCCGCCACGCGTCGGCGCTCATGATGAGGATGTCGGGGATCCGGGTGTGCTGGTTCAGGGAGTAGCTGGTGCAGACCTCGTACTGCCTCGTCGTGAGCAGCGAGGGCGCGTTGTTCTCGGCGCCGTCCACGGTGCCGCTGTCGAGGGCCGAGTAGAGCTCCCCGAAGGGGATGGGAACGGGCTTGGCTCCCAGCAGCTCCACCATGCGCATCGAGGTGCGCGTCTTCATCACGCGGATCGAGAGACCGTTGAGGTCCCCTGGGGTCCTGACGGTCCGTCCGGTCTTGCGGTTGATGAAGAAGCTACGCGCCCCGGCGTCGTAGTAGCAGAGGCCCTTGAGGCCGAACGGCACGGAGACGTCGAGGAGCTCCTCGCCCACGGCTCCGTCCATGACGCGCCAGAAGTGATCCCGGTCGTTGAAGAGATAGGGGAGCGAGAGCACCGCCACGGCGGGAGAGAAGCTCTCCAGGGGGCCGGTGGAGACCTTCGTCATCGCCAGGCTGCCGATCTGGAGCATCTCGATCAGCTCGCGCTCGGGCCCGAGCTGCTCGTCCGGGTAGATCTCGATCCGCAGCCTCTCCGAGGAGCGCTCCGCGAGATCGGCGGCCATCACCTCCATGCCGGCGTGGACCGGGTGCTGCTGGTTCAGGCTGTGCCCCAGGCGCAGGACCTTTGCGCCGCCGGTGTCGGCGGAGCTGCCCAGGTAGGCGCCGTAGGCGAGCAGCCCGACGGGCAGCGCGAAGGAGTAGCACCAGGGTCCGCAGCGTGTTCCCTTCACCGACGGGGATCATACTCGACGGCATCCCTCGGCGCCCTCGCGGGGCCGCGGGCTCAGGACGCGACGTGCTCGGCGACGCCGGCGGAGAGTCTCGAACCGTGGCTGCGTTCTGGACTCCATCCCCGGTCGGGGAGCGGCTCAGGTCGCGCGGACACCGCGGTGCTCCGGCAGGAAGAACCGGGGAAGCAGCTCGTCGATCCGGAGCAGACCCTGTCGCGACAGCCGCACGGCGTCGCCGTCCCAGTCGACGTGGTCCTCCCGCTTGAGGGACTCGAAGGGCTCCCGGAAGTCGTCCAGGATCTCCCGCCCGAACTTGTCGCGGAAGTAGCCGGCGTCGATCCGGCCGAGCTTGAGCTGCAGGATCAGCTCCCGGATCATCCTCTCGTCCGGGCCGATCGGGAGGGCCCGGGAGAGCGGGAGCAGGCCGGCCTCCACCGCATCCAGGTAGGCGTCGAAGCGGTCCAGGTTCTGGTAGTGGACGCCTCCCACGTGGGAGAAGGAAGAGACGCCGATCCCGATCATGTCGGCGCCGTGCCACAGGCTGTCCCGGTAGCTGAAGTTGCACGCCTTCGGGTCCTTGACCACCGTGTAGGCGCTGGAGACGTGGTAGCCCGCCTCCTTGAACGCGTCGAAGGCCTCGGCCACCCACGCCCGCTTCTGCTCCCAACCCGCGACCGGCGTCGGCCTGCCCTCGATGAGGATCTCGCGGGAGTAGACGGTGTTGTAGGGGAGCTCCATCTGGTAGATCGTGACGCTGTCGGGCGCGAGCTCGATGGTCTTCCGCACGCAGTCCGTCCAGTTCTCCTGGGTCTCGCCCACCATCCCTGAGATCAGGTCGATGTTGACGTGGGGGAATCCAGCATCCCGGATCCAGCCGTAGGCCCGGAGGATCTCCTCAGAGAGGTGCGCTCGGCCGTTCTCCTTGAGGATCCGGTCGTCCAGGTTCTCTGCCCCGAGGCTGACCCGGGTCACGCCGATCTCCCGGAGGGCCTCGATCTTCTTCTGGCTCAGCGTGCCGGGCTCGCACTCGAAGGTCACCTCCTCCGCGTCGTCCCAGCTCACAGAGGCGCGCAGCCGCTCGACCAGCTTGCGGAGCTGGTCCGCGCTGAGGAACGAGGGGGTGCCGCCGCCGAAGTAGACGAAACGGAGAGACCTCCCGTCCAGCACCGCGCGGTCGCGGTAGAGCCCCATCTCTCGTGCGAGGCCCTCGCTGTAGCGGTCGACGTCGCGGCTGTTGCGGTCGGTCAGCACGCGGAAGTAGCAGAACTTGCAGCGCTTCCTGCAGAACGGGATGTGCAGGTAGAGGCCCACGGGCGTCCCCGGCTCGGCCCGCCGGTCGAGCACCTCCTGCACGGCCGGGAGGTGGTGCGGCGACCACGTGGAGAACGGCGGGTAGTTCGAGACGAAGTAGCTGCCGACGCCCGTGGCGCCCTCCGGCTGCGTCTCCAGGGTCTGTCTCTGCGCCTGAGCCATGTGCACCATTCTAGAGGCTCGGCCTCGGCGAGGTCCGTCGGGGAACGTTGCGGAAGCGTAAAAATCCGTAAACCTGCGCTCCCGAGACGGGCTCAGCCGCCGGCGCGCCAACCCGGCCCGGGCAACGCCGGCCGCCGCCGGCGCGGAGCCCGGCGGGGAGGGGCCGCGCCACTCATCCAGAGCAGCCGCGTGACCCGGAAGCGATGTCCCCGGTAGGGCTCGAGCAGCTCGACGAGTCGGGCGTCGTCGGCGCGACCCCGCTCCCCGGCCAGGACCCAGGCAGCCGTCGCCGGCAGGTCGTAGTCTCCGAGCAGGACGGCGTCGGCGTCCGCGAGCGCGCTGCCGAGGACGTACTGCACGGTCCAGGGACCGAACCCGGGCACGGCGTGCAGCTCGGCCGCCAGCGCCCCCGCTCCCCGCTCCGCGGCCCGCTCCAGCCGGTGGGCGACGCGGCCGAGGGCGCGGAGCGCCCGAGCCGGACGGTGGGCGATCCCCAGCGCCACGAGGTCGTGCTCGGGAACGCGGGCGAGCTGCTCGGGACTCGGGGGAAGCACCAGGTCGAGGGGCCCCGGAGCCGCAGAGCCATGGCGCCGCAGCAGTCGCGCCCAGGCGGCCACACCGTCTCGCCACGCGACGCGCTGCAGCAGCACGACGGCCACCGTCCTCGGGAAGACCAGAGGCAGCCGGGGAAGGCGCATCCCGGGAAAGCGGCGCCGCAGCTCCCTCACCGGGCCGGGGGGCGGGTCGAACTCCTCCGGGAGGTCGTCCAGCCCGAGCAGCGGGCCGGCTCGCTCCAGCGCCCACGCCGCTCCCGCTCCGAAAGCCGTCGCCCGCAGCGCGCTGCCGGTGTCGTCGAGCGCGAGAGCGGCGGGCCCGTCGGGAGTCCAGAGCGCGAGGCGCGCCCGTCCCGGTCCGAGACGCAGGTGCGGGTCGAAGGGGCCCATCTGGAGCCCCGAGAGGACCTGACCCACGTCGTACGCCGCGGGTCTTGGAAAGCCGGGCTCCGCCAGGCCTGGACTCCCGACTCGCTGCCTCCGCCGAGGCGGGCCGCCCGCCTCCGCCGGTCCGCGGTACGGCCGCGTGTAGAATTCTCTCCCGATCACCGCGTCAGGGGACGCCGCCCATTCTATGCTCGAACACCGAGAGCTCCGCGCGCTTCCGCTGGCGGCCACCCTGGAACGGGGGGCCTGCGCGGCCGCCTTCGCGTCGACGCTCGCCGCATCCCTGCTCGCAGCTGACAACGGTCTGGAGCCCTTTCAGCGGCCCTTGACCTTCGGTCTCGCCTTCTGGGGATGGCTCGCAGTCTCATACCTCGGCGTGCTGTTCCCGGCCCTGGCCATCGCGAGGCTCGCGTCCGTGGCGTTCCGAGCGCGCTGGCCCGGCCTGGACCGGCTGCCGGAGGTGCTGCTCGCCGTCCTCGCCCTGGTCTTCCTGTGGACCAGCCTGACGTCGAACGGCGAAGCCGTGGCCGCGCTCCTCGCGCTCGGGGAGCCTGCCCGCTACCGGCGCCTGCTTCCGGTCGCCGCGGGCTCCGCGCTGGTCGGGCTGCTGACCGTCGCATGGTACCCCTTGCGTTCGCGAATCGCCGTACGACTGATCACCCTGGTCGCGATCACCGCGGGACTGGGAGCGTTGTACCCGGGAACCCCGGCGCCGGAGGGCGCCTCTCCCGCTCTGCCCGACGCCGCCGGTCGGGAGCGGCTCCTCGTCGTCGGCTTCGACGGCGCCGACTGGACGCTGGCTGAGCAGATGATGGCGCAGGGGGAGCTGCCCGCGCTGGCGTCGCTCAGGGCTCGCGGGAGCTGGGGCAGGCTCGAGACCCTCCAGCCGACCAACTCTCCCGAGATCTGGACGACCGTGTTCACCGGCTTCCCCCCCGAGCGGCACGGGATCGTCGGCTTCACTCGCCTCGGGCTTCGGGGCGTTCGCAACGTCCTCCCGCAACTCGATCGACAACGGGGCACGGGCTTCGACCTCCTCGAGGCCGAGCTGAGGCGTTACGGCGTCATCCGCGAGGTACCCGTCAACAGCGACATGCGACGCGTGCCGGCCTACTGGAACGTCGCTTCCGCCTACGGTCAGCCGCTCAACGTCGTCTCCATCTGGCCGACCTGGCCCGCCGAGGAGATCAGGGGGACGCTGGTCACGGAACGGATCGGGTGGTGGCCACCCGGGAAGCCGAACGCTCCCCGCTGGCTCACGCATCCCGAGCAGCTCTACGAGGAGATCGCTCCGCAGATCGTTCGGAGGGAAGATCTGGGCCCCGAGGTGGGAGCGCGCTTCGTCGACGCGACACCGGAGGAGCTGCGCGCGCTGCGGGGACAGCCGCGGGAGGACGAGTGGGACGCCCTGCGGGAGTGGGACCGGATCGTCGCGCAGCACGAGACGACTCGCGGGGTGGTCCTCGCGCTGCTGCGCGGCCAGCGGGCGCTCGACGGCGCTCCCTGGGACACGCTGGTCTACTTCGACATCGTCGACAAGATGTGCCACATGGCCCTCCATTGCTCGGAGCTCGTCGAGGTGCTGGACTGCTCGGCGCAGTCGCAGGCGCGTCTCGGCGGCTTCGTGAGCGAGAGCTACCGCACCGCCGACGCCGCTCTCGGAGAGCTCATGGATGCCTTCGGCGAGGGCAACGTCATCGTGCTCTCCGACCACGGCTGGCAGCGGGAGCTGCCCGAGTGGACACCCGCCTATCCCCCGTACACGCACCGGATGGCCCCCCCGGGGATCTTCGTGGCAGCAGGGCCCGCCTTCAGGGCCGGTGAGCTGGCGAGCGTATCCGTCTTCGACGTGCTCCCGCTCCTGCTGCGCGTCAAGGGCTTCGCGCTCGCTCGTGACCTGCCAGGGCGCGTTCCCGAGGAGGCCTTCACCGACGCTTTTGTCGAGAGCAATCCGGTGGCCTGGGTGGCGAGCTACGGAGACCGCGGCGTGCTGAGCCCCGTCGGGACCGAGAGATCCGGGGATGCCGAGGTCCTGGAGCAGCTGCGCGGCCTCGGGTACATCGAGTAAGGTCTCCCGGGCGGCGCGGTCTCCGCGGAGGGGAAGGCAGTGGACTCGATCTGGGAGAGAGTGGCTCGCGCAGCCGCCAGGGCGCAGCGCAGCGGGGCGCTGCACCCCCTCGCCACGCAGCTCGAGCACTTGGCGGAGGGAGGGTACAGGTTCTCCGTCCGGGTCCTGGCCGGCCCCGACCCGAAGCGAGCGGCGGGCCGCGAGCAGCGGCGCACCGGGGCCGACCCTTTCCTGCCGCCATACGAGCCCGAGCTGTTCGTGGCGGAGCTGGGCGGGACTCACGTCTGCCTGTTGAACAAGTACAAGGTGATCGACGGCCACGCGGTGATCGCTACGCGCGCCTACGCTCCCCAGCGGGAGCTGCTCGACCTGGCGGACTTCCACGCCCTGGGCCCGTTCATGCAGAACGGCGACGCGCTCGCCTTCTACAACTCTTCCCCCGAGGGGGGGGCTAGCCAGCCTCACAAGCACCTCCAGGTGCTCCCTCTCCCCGGGGCGGAGCGGAAAGGAACGCTGCTGGCCGCCCTGGCGGGTCGCGACGCCCCGGCGCTGGGCTTCCGGTACGCGTCGCGGAGGCTCCCGGGCCCCGGCGCGTGGCGACGTCCGGCCCGTCTCGTCGAGACCTACGCGAGCGCGCTGGAGGAGGCGGGGGCGGTCGCGGCTCCCTACAACCTGCTCGCCACTTCCGAAGCCATGGTGGTGGTGCCCCGCACCCGGGGGGAGGCCTTCGGGGTGCCGGTCAACGCCCTCGGCTTCGCCGGCTCGCTCTTCGTCCCGAGCCCCGACCTGCTGGCGCGGCTGAAAGAAGTCGGGCCGCTGGCGCTGCTGCGCGGCGTGGGCGTGTCGGCCTGAGCGGGGCTCAGCCCGGTCGGGCTCGGGCTCCAGCCGATCCGTGATCAGCCCGTGGAAGGCCGGCGGGGGACCCGTAGAGGACGAGGCTGAGCTTGCAGCCGCAGCGGCCGCACATCGAGAACCGAGAGGGCGCTGCCGCGGCACTATTCTCGATGGCGCCTCTCACAGGCGAGTTGTGTTCCCCATGTATCCGCCCCCAACCCGCGGGACTCAAGGCGGCATCATCCTGCGCCGAGGAGGTGCGGGATGAAGGTAGCGGCTGGAGGTTGTCATCAGGATGCGTTCGGCGCCGTGGTCCGGAGCGGGTACCGGCGTGAGGAGGACGCCCGAGTCGTCTTGGCGGAGTGGAGGGGGAGCGGGCTGGAGCTCGAGGAGTTCGCCCGCCGTCACCGACTGAGCCGGCGACGGATGCAGCGCTGGTCCGAGCGACTGAGCCCGCGCCGGGGTCTGACGTTCCACCCTCTAGCGGTGCGCGTGGAGGAACCCGTTTCGGGCGGGCCGTCGAGCGAGGACTGTGGCGTGGCGTTGGTGCTGCGGGGCGGACGTCGGATAGCGGTGGGACGGGACTTCGACGAGGGGGTGCTCACGCGGGTCGTGCGGGTGGTGGACTCGCTGGGTTGCTGAAGCTGCCTGGAAGCGTTCGGATCTACACGGCGGCGGAGCCGGTCGACCTGCGCCGCGGTGTGGGTTCCGGCAACTCTGGCGCCCGAGTTCCGGAAATTCTGGCCAAGTCTCCGTCGGCCTGATTTGAAGAAACTGGAGCGGGTTCGTCAAGCCTGAGGTGCCTGGTGCGCACCGACGGTCCGTCCAGGGCCAGTAGGCGTCCGCGCTCGAGGATCCGGTCGACGATGGCCTGAGCGAGGTCGTCGCCATGAAGCACCCTTCCCCAGGCAGTGAGCGGCTTGTTGGTCGTGAAGATCATGGCCCGTTGGTGTTCGTGGCGGTCGTTCACGACGTGGAAGAGCACGTTCGCCGCATCGGTGCCATAGGTCAGGTAGCCGACCTCGTCAACGACCAGGAGCGCCGGGTGGGTGTAGGTCGCCAGTGCCTGGTGTGCCACGACAATTGCTCTTGCCGGCAGGAGTAGTTGACGCGGAGGAGCCTGGCTCAGCTCGCCGCGCCGAAAGGCAGCTGAGAGGTCATTGATCAGCTCCGCAGCGGTTACGAAGAGAGCATCAAACCGTTCTGAATGGCGCGGTAGGCGATGGCGACGGCGAGGTGCGTCTTGCCACGGCCCGGCGTGCCGAGCAGGATCAGAGAGCGCCCCTCGGTGATGAAGTCGGGAGATAGGGCAGACCCGTGCAGCGAAAGCCCTCTGTGCCAGCATCCTTGAGACACGGGCCCCACGCGGAATTAGTGTAGGAGGGCGCAGGGAGTAGAACCCGTGAGGGAGACAGAGCCGAGGACCATGCTTCAGGCCGAGACGACCCAGACCCCGACGTTGGAGGACGCGGAGCGGAGGGGGGCCGAGCGTAGCGAGGGCCCCCGCAGCGGAGTGTCCTCCAACGTCGACCGGCGGCCGGGGGGGACCCCGCCCGACCCGCAGGTGCCAGCCAAGGCCCAGCGCCGGCGCTTCACCGCCAAGTTCAAGCTCCAGGTGCTTCGCGAAGCGGACCGCTGCACGAAGGCGGGCGATGTGGGTGCCTTGCTTCGCCGATACGGCATCTACTCCTCGCACCTGAGCACGTGGCGTCGGGAGCGGGACCGTGCGGCGGGGCAGCAGCTCGAGAAGCGCAAGCGTGGCCGCAAGCCGGCCGAGAGGAACCCGCTGGCACCGCGGCTGGCCGAGCTCGAGCGGGAGAACCGGCGGCTGCAGGGGGAGCTGAAGAAGGCGGAGCTGATCATCGACATCCAAAAAAAAGCCTCGGCCCTCCTGGGGATCCCCCTGAAGAGCCTCGACAGCGACGGGAACGACTGATGAGCGCTGCCGAGTCCCTGGCGAGCGAGGTGGGCGCGCTGGCCGCCTGCCGGGCGCTCGACGTCTCGCGGTCCGGCTTGTATCGGCGGCGCCGTCCCCGGCCGGCGCCGAAGCCGCGCCCGAAGCCCGACCGTGCGCTGAGCGAGGAGGAACAGCAGGCCGTCATCGATGCGCTCAACACCGAGGAGTTCGCCGACCTGGCCCCGCCGCAGGTCTACACCAAGCTGCTCGACCGCGGGATCTACCTGGCGTCGCTGCGGAGCATGTACCGCATCCTCGAGCGTCACGACCAGGTGCGCGAGCGGCGCGACGTGCGGCGCCATCCCCGCTACAGCAAGCCCCAACTCGTCGCCACCGCCCCCAATCAGGTCTGGTCCTGGGACATCACAAAACTGCTCGGCCCGCAGAAGTGGGTCCACTACCACCTCTACGTGCTGCTGGACATCTTCAGCCGCTTGGTGATCGGATGGCTGCTGGCTGAGCGCGAGTCGGCGGAGCTGGCCACGCGCTTGATCGGCGAGAGCTACGCGAAGCAGGGCATCGCCCCAGGCGCAGTCACACTGCACGCCGACCGCGGCACGGCGATGACGGCGAAGACCATGGCGCAGAAGCTGGCCGACCTCGGCATCAGCGAGAGTCACTCCCGACCGCGCGTGTCGAACGACAACCCCTTCTCGGAGTCGCAGTTCAAGACGCTGAAGTACCGTCCCGAGTTCCCCGACCGCTTCGACGGCTACCACCACGCCGAGAGCGTGTCCCGCGAGCTGTTCGACTGGTACAACAACGATCACCAGCATTCGGCGCTGGCGTTCCTGACTCCGGCCGACGTGCACTACGGCCGCGCGGCGGGCATCCTCGCCGAGCGCCAACTCGTCCTCGAAGCTGCCTACGCGAAGACGCCCGAGCGCTTCGTCAATGGCAAGCCGCGTGTCGCCACGCTGCCCGAAGCGATCTACATCAACCCGCCCACCAAGGAGGTGACCATCGAAGTCGTAGCTCAGTAATTGCCGACGGTCCGTGTCTCAAAATGCTTGACATCTTCCGAAGCCGGAGCGTGGACTGGTAGGTGAAGTCGAAGTCGTCGATGGTCTTCAAGAAGGGACAGCCCGCTCTTCGCGACAGCCGCGCCAGGCGCGTCTGCTGGCGATGAGCGATCTCCTCTGCGACGAGAAGCTCGAGAAGGTCCCGACAGGACCATTCCTCTCGCTCGGCACGCTCCACCAGAGCACTCCAGATCCTGCGCGTGTTCGTCAGGTGGAGCCGCTTGAGCAGAGTGTCGACCTGTCCGTCTGGAAGCGTCACAGCTGGAGCCTCCCTTGCACCGGCGAATCTGGGCTCTGCGTTTGAGCAGCCTCGGCGCCGAGAGGTAATGGGCGATGTGCTCGGCACCAAACGCGCAGTCCACGAGCCCACGCTCGAAGGCCGCACGCAGGGCCTTTTCACCGTGAGACTCCAGCAGATCGTGCAGACGATCCACGTCGCGCACCCACACCCGTGGCCGACGGTGTGTCAGCTCGGTGACAGGTCAGGTACTCGAGGGCCACCGTACCGATCTCCAGCTGGTGCTCGCGCTTCATGTAGCGCTTGGCTCGCTTGCCTGACGCGGCTGCCGCGCGCTGAGCTCGGTGATCGGGCAGCGTGGATCGACCAGGGAGGCCAAGAAGCCGCTCGTGGACGGCCTCGTAGCGCCCAGCGACGATCCTGGCACGATCTCGGTACAGGTGCAGGGTGCCCGGAATCCCGAGGGCGTCGGGCGGCATCGAGTAGGTGGGTTTCGTGGATGACCATGCCGGTCGGCCCCACCGTCACCGGGTAGCGGAGGGCCAGGTCGGCCGGGGCCACTCTCAGGGGCTTGGGCCGGTCGAAGACTGCCAGCAGTGGGATCCCTCCCAACCCGTCGAAGTGATCCACCATTGCCCGCACCAGCCGTTCCACCTGCTCGTCAGGAACGCGATGCTCACCTCGGTCCAGCGGAGTACTTCAGTCTCGAGGCGAAGAAGTGGGTTCGCTTGATCGACCCGTTCAGGAAGCGCACGTCCACCTGACCGAAGTCGTGCTGTGAAAACTCACCCAGGAGCCCCTCGAAGCGCGTCATCAGCCTTACGGGCTTGGGCCGAATGGCCTGAATCAGGCTCGTAGAGGGCGCCCTTCCCGCCCGCTTCAGCGCTCTCGAAGAGGTGACCCAGTTCTGCTCTGCTGAAATGGTCCACGCTCGTTTCGCGACTTCGTCGGGAAATTCGATTGCGCGGGGCTGAGAGACGGTCATCCCGCCGGCCGGCAGGCCGGCGGCATTGTCGGTGGAGTGCCGCTGGGAGTCTACAGAGGGGCCACGCGCTCATCGCCATCTTCGATGCGAGGAACGCACAAGACGAGGAAGAGACACAGGACATGGTCATCCCGCCGGCCGAAGGCCGGCGGCTGCCCTAGAGGGCTGCGTGGTGCAATGGTGGGCGCGCCGCTCGGACACGGCGCAGCATCGGTCCTGCGCACGCAGCACAGCCTCACGTGCCGGCACCCCTCCATCTGCACAGACACTCTCGCGTCGCCATCGGCTGTTACGCGAGCCCTGAGGCGGCGCGAAGCCCGAAGCAACCGACGCCACGCGCTGAAGAGTGTGGGCGTCAGTAGCGGTCGTCGTTGATCTTGGCGCGCGCCAAGAAACCAACGTGATGCGTCTGCGCCCGAACTTGCCCTCCAACGTAGGCCGCCAGCTTACGTTGTCAAGCGTTGAATGCGGATGCCCACCTGGAGTCCACGACTCCCTCAAGCTCCGCGCGGGGGGTGGGTCAGTTCTGGAGAGCACACCCGGGTCATTTCTCGAGAGCGCCGAAGCGCCCGTGTACCCGTTCAGCTTTGCTCGCCGCAAAAGCTCGACGGAGAGCACCTCAGGCTCGGTCGCCAACTGCTCGACGAGGAAGCTGCGGAACGGCTCCGCCTTGGACGGTCGACCGACCCTTCGATTCTCCCGTTCCACCTCGTCATCGACGTGATCGACGGGCGCTTCCTCCGCCACTCTTTGCACGCTTCGTCGAGACACGCCTGCGAGCTTTGCCACCTCCCCCAGCGTGTGGCCCGCGCCTCGCATGACCTGGATCTCGTGCCGCTCTTGCCTCCCGATCATCCCTTCCCTCGCCGTTGTCCGCGGCGAGTCTGGTCCCCCGCAACTCGACTTCGGGGTGGCCAGAATTTCCGGAAGGGATTAGGCCAGAATCATCGGAACCCGCAATGGGAACACCGGACGGATCCTTCCCCATCCTATCTTGCACAACCTCTCCGAGCATAGAGTGAAGGCGGAGGGGATGTCCCGCTGAACGTTGAAAGTTGACGGTGGTCTCCGACCCAGCGAGAGTGCTGGGCTTGATCTCAAGAAAGGGGCTCCTCGTGGAATCGTGTGGGTGAAATCAGGGTCACGAAGAGGCTTTCGCTCTTTGAAAGTAGAGGTGAGAGCGACCTGGAGCCGGGCCGGAAAGCTGTCATGCTTTCGACATGCCAAGAGCCGGTCGCCGTCGAAGTCTTGAGGAGTCGTATCGCTTCGTCGGGTTCCGTCCGGATCGCAGAGTCAAGGGCGTGTTTGGTGACCGTTACGCTCGAGTCGTCACGCTGCATCGGCGCTCAAAAAAACGGCCTGCGGAACATGCGGCAGGGTGGCGCCCACCTTCTACGACCGAAAGCGACGGCGGGTGCGGGATCTGTCCTGTGGCGACAAGCGAGTGCTCCTGGACCTCGAAGTCCGCCGCGTCGATTGTGTGAGTTGCGGCAAGGTGAAGCAGGAGAGGCTGGACTTCCTCGCGAGCAATCCGTTCTACACCAAGCGCTTCGCCTTCTACGTCGGCCGTCGATGCCGATCCTCGACGATCAAGGACATCGCCCAGGAGCTGCATCTGGACTGGCACACGGTCAAGGCCCTCGAAAAGCAGTACATGCAGGAGCAGCTTCGACGCGCCGGGACACCAGGGCCGAAGGTAATCGGCATCGACGAGATCTCGATCAAGAAGAGGCACACCTACCGAATCGTGGTGAGCGATCTGGTGCGGGCGCGGCCCATCCGGTTCGGCGGAAAGGATCGCTCCGAGGCCAGCATGGACGAGTTCTTCGAGTGGCTCGGCCCCAGGAAAAGCAGGGGTATTCGCATGGCCGTCATGGACATGTGGAAGCCGTTTCGAACCTCGACCACGGCTCATGCTCCGCAGGCCAGCATCCTCTTCGACAAGTTTCACG
>Ga0299906_10002080_pt1 | contig 16835 bp, 10 predicted proteins | sample RVTome_14_FD_200259 | JGI IMG/M metagenome (GOLD analysis project Ga0299906, IMG submission 200259) | Soil microbial communities from uranium-contaminated site in the Upper Colorado River Basin, Wyoming, United States - RVT145D125 (version 2) ...
AAGGAACCGACGATGAGGAGAAACTACGACTTCACAAAGGCCCGCAAGAACCCCTATGCCCGCCGCCTGAAACGGCAGATCACGATCCGTCTGGACAAGGACACCCTGGCCTACTTCGATCAGTTGGCGGATGAGACCGGCATCCCCTACCAGACGCTGATCAACCTCTATCTCCGCGAGTGCGCGGAGACGGGCAAGAGGCCGTCGATGAAGTGGAAGAGCGCATCGTGAAGCACGCGCGAATGTCCCGCGGTTGATGCGTCTCGGGACACCCCGGCGCCGCCGACATCCGGCCTCACAACCCCATCATGCTGTACCCGCAGTCCACGTGCAGCACCTGCCCCGTCACGCCGGATGCCAGATCGCTCAGCAGGTAGACCGCGCTCTTGCCCACATCCTCGCCGGTCACGTTCCTTCTCAGCGGCGCCTTCTTCTCCACCCAGTCCAGGATCTGGCTGAACCCCCCCACCGCCAGGGCGCTCATCGTCCGCAGCGGCCCGCCGGAGATGGCGTTGACCCGGATGTTCCGGGGGCCCAGGTCCATGGCGAGGTATCGCGTCGTCGACTCCAGCGCCGCCTTGGCCACGCCCATGACGTTGTAGCCCGGCACCGCCTTCTCCGCCCCGTAGTAGCTCATCGTCACCATCGACCCTCCCCCGGATGCCGAAGCTCCCATGACATCCGCCGCCCGCCGCGCCATCGCCGCATACGTGTACGCGCTGATGTCGAGCGCCTGCAAATACGCCGCGCGCGGCGTCTTGTGGAACATCCCGTCCGCCAGCCACTCCCGCTCGGCGAAGGCGATCGAGTGGACGAGGAAGTCGATCGTGCCGAAGTCCGCCTTCAACTTCTCGAACACCCGGTCCAGTTCCTCATCCTTGCCGGCATCCATCGACTCCAGCCAGGGGTTCTGCACGCCCAGTTGCTCGATCGCCTTGCCGCACCGCCGCGCCATCTTCTCGCCCGGCAGGTGTGTGAACAGGCACTCGGCGCCGTGGGCCAGCAGGGCCTCGGCGATGAAATATGCATAACTGTGATCGTTGGCGATTCCGACGATGAGGCCGCGCTTGCCGTGCATCAGACTCATGGATGGGTCATCTCCTGGATGGGACGGGAGTCGGAGCGTAGCCCCTTTGCATCACGATGAAAAGCCGTCAAGCCCGGCGATGCCGCGTCAGCGCGCTCCGCCGCCGCTGCGGTCCGGGGCGGCCGCTACCGCCCGCCACCGTTGTCGTCGCGATCGTTCCGGTCCGGCACGCGCTGGGCGCTGATGCCCCCGATCCCGCTGCCCGGCGCTGCGCGCTTGACCGCGTAGCCCTCCGGCGTCGGCAGCTCGAACGGTTCGCCGCTGATCTCCACATCCGCGGCGAGGTTCCGCAGCGTCGTGACGATCGCCCCGGGCTCGCCCTCGACATCGCGCAGGCGTTCCACGCGCCGCGGCAGGTGGTCATCGGCCCCGAAGTACCAACGGGCGCGCCGGCCGCGCCCGTACTCCACCAGCACGACATCGCACAGCACATCGTGCACGAAGCCCCGGCCCTCGAGCGTGGCGCCGCCCGAGTCGATCTCATCCTGGAAGGGGGCGGGATGATCGAATTCCGACAGGACCAGCGCTGCGCCCCGGCCCAGCGAGCGGAGGCCGCCGCCGCCGTTCACCACGAGCTTCTCGGTGTGATCGATCCGGCGCACCACGTTGTTGTGGATGGCGCCGGCGAAGTGCCGCACATCGACGGCGAGATCCTTGACGTGGCGCCAGACGCCTTCGACGTGAACATTGGGCAGCGATCCTTCGATTTTCTCCAGTATCACCGTGCCCTCGGTGACGGCATTGTTGACGGCCAGAGCGCCTGTGCCCTCGATGACCGCCTCGTAGCGGACCGAACGCAGCGCACTGGTCGCATCATTGGCCGCCTTGAGGACGACCTGGACATACGGCGTGGTCGCGGGCGGCTGGGCGGCGGCGGAAGCGCTGCCGGTCGGGTCCTGGGCCAGAAGGAGGCACGCGGCGACGATCGATGCATTCATGGTCTGTTTCCTTGGGGCTCAGCGCCTCCTGGGAGCCGGACGAAGCGCCGACGGCCGGGACCGGACCATCCTAGCATGCGCCAGCGCACGTGGGCGTTGCCCAATCGCCGCCCTGGGCCCGGGCAACCGCCGGGTCCGCCGGATCGAGCGGCGGTCTGAAGCCGCGCTCGTGCCGGTTCGCCCGCAAAACCGGCGTTCAGCGGCCGCAACCGCGTTGATGGCGACCATGGGTCGTGACCGGATGCGGGCCGCCGCGCCGCGGACCCGGGTCTCCCGCCGGCGCCCGGCGCAGGTCCCCCGCGGGCTAGTCTCCCACAGGAGCCGACATGAAGACGATCATCGAGCCGTTCCGCATCAAGTCCGTCGATCCCATCCGCATGACCACGCGCCAGCAGCGCATCGATTGCCTGCGCCGGGCCGACTACAACCTCTTCCGGATCGCCGCCGACGATGTGATCGTCGACCTCCTCACGGACTCGGGCACCGGCGCCATGTCCAGCGACCAGTGGGCGGGGATCATGCGCGGCGATGAGTCCTACGCCGGAGCGCACAGCTACTTTCGATTCCTGGACACGGTGGAGCGGCTCACGGGCAAGCGCCACGTGCTGCCCACGCACCAGGGCCGCGCTTCGGAGCGCATCCTGGTCGAGATCATGATCGGCCCGGCCGGAGCGGGGCGCGGCAAGGTGGTGCCCAACAACGCCCACTTCGACACCACACGGGCCAACATCGAGCACAGCGGCGCTGAGGCGGTTGACCTCCTCACCGACGATGGCGCCCGGCCGGAGGTCGTCGCGCCGTTCAAGGGCGACATGGATGTGGCGAAGCTCGAGCGTCTGCTGGATGAGCGCTGCGGCGATGTCCCCTTCGTGATGGTCACGGTCACCTGCAACGCCAACGGCGGCCAGCCGGTTTCGATGGCCAACCTCAGGCAGGTCCGCGCCCTGTGCGACCGCTTCGGCGTGCCGCTGTTCCTCGATGCCTGCCGCTTCGCCGAGAACGCCTGGTTCATCCGCACCCGCGAGCACGGCTACGCGAACGTGCCGCCGCGCGAGATCGTCCGCGAGATGTTCGGCCTGGCCGACGGGGCGACGATCAGCGCCAAGAAGGACGGGCTGGTGAACATCGGCGGCGTGCTGCTCATGCGCGATGAGGCCGCCTTCCGCCGCGCCAGCAACCTGCTCATCCTCACCGAGGGGTTCGTGACCTACGGCGGGCTGGCCGGGCGCGACCTGGAGGCCATGGCCATCGGCTTCGAGGAAGTGCTTCACGAGGACTACCTGCGCTACCGCATTCGCTCCACGGAGTACCTGGGCGAGAAGCTCCGCGAGGCCGGCATCGCCATCGTCGAGCCGCCCGGCGGCCACGCGGTCTATATCGACGCCGCGGCCTTCTGCCCCCACATCCCGGCCGAGCAGTTCCCCGGCCAGGCCCTCGCGTGCGCCCTCTACGAGCACGGCGGCATCCGCTCCTGCGAAATTGGCACCGTCATGATGGGCGAGCGCGCGGTCATGCAGCTTGTGCGCCTGGCCGTGCCGCGTCGGACCTACACCCAGTCGCACATCGACTACGTGATTGAAGTGGCCGTCGAGGTCAGGCAGCGGGCCGAGACGCTCCGAGGGCTCCGGTTCATCGAAGCGCCGGAAACGCTGCGTCACTTCACGGCGAGGTTCGCACCGGCGTAGATCGGGCGTGCCCGGCGGCAGCCCGGTTGCCCAAGTCCCGGGCCGCGATAGGATGAGCGACCCTGCGCGCGTAGCTCAACGGATAGAGCATCGGTCTTCGGAACCGAGGGTTGGGGGTTCGAATCCCTCCGCGCGCGTTCGCCTGCCCTTGCGGGGCGGTAGATGGCCGGGACTTCAGTTCCAGCGCGGCTCGACATCGAGCAGGTGGCGCACGAAGAAGTCCTTCAGCCGGCGCTGGCCGTAGGGCGTGCCCGAGGCACCGTGGCCCACGCCCGGCATGATGAGAAGCTCGAAATCCTTGTCAGCCTCGATCAGGGCGTTGACCACCTGCATGGTCGAGGCGGGATCGACATTGCGATCCAGTTCGCCCACCACCAGCAGCAGGTCGCCCCGGAGATTGCCGGCCTGGGTGACGTTGGATTGCTCGGCGTAATGGTCGCCGATCGGCCAGCCCATCCACTGCTCGTTCCACCAGATCTTGTCCATGCGATTGTCGTGGCAGCCACAGTCGGCGACGGCGGCGTGGTAGAAGTCGCCGTGGGCGAGCATGCCCCGCAACGCGCTCTGTCCGCCGGCCGAGCCGCCGTAGATGCCCACGCGCGCCAGATCCATCCACGGCCGTTCGGCGGCCGCCGCGCGGATCCATGCGATGCGGTCGGCGAATCCGGAATCGCCGAGGTTCTGCCAGCACACATCATGAAACGCCTTGGACCGCCAGTTGGTGCCCATGCCGTCGATCTGCACCACGATGAAGCCGAGCTCGGCGAGGTTGCGCGAGCCGTGCCAGGGGGCGAAGCCCTTGGGCACGAAGTGGCCCTGCGGCCCGGCGTAGATGTTCTCCAGCACCGGATACATCGCGTCGGCATCGAACCTGGACGGCGTGAAGATGACGCCCCAGATGTCCGTCGCCCCATCGCGGCCCTTGGCGACGAAGCGCTGCGGCACGGTCCAGCCCACATCCAGCAGCGGCGTCCAGTCCGCCCGCTCGATCTCGCGGACCAGCGTCCCGTCACTCGTTCTCCGCAACTCGTAGACGGGCGGGAGATCGACGCGCGACCACGTATCTACGTAGAACGCGCCGTCCGGGGAGAACGTGATCTCGTGCATGCCATCGCCCTCGGTGAGCCAGGTCACCGGCCCGCCATCCAGACTGACGCGACCGTGGTGCACATGATACGGATCCTGATCGGGATACACGCCCATCGCGCGGAATCGAAGCGTGCGGCCTTCGATGTCGAGGTCGTCCGCCGCGCGGACCACCCACGGTCCGGCGGTGATGGCGTTCTTGACGGCGCCCGAGGCGGTGTCAATGAGATAGAGGTGGTTCCACCCGCTGCGCTCCGACATCCAGATCGCCTCGTTCGTCTCGGGCAACATTCGCAGCCAGGTCTTGCCGGAGTAGTCGATGAATGTCTCGTTGGTCTCGTCGATGATCGTCCGCACGCTCCCCGTCGCCGCATCGACCGCCAGCAGGCGCAGCGCCTGGTGGCCTCTCTGGTTGTACAACAGGGTGAACTCGGCGCTGTCCGGGCTCCACGCCACTTCGGTGATCGACCAGGGCTGCGGGAACAAGGCATCGTCGATCGGAATCTCATGTCGCGATTCCACGGCAAACAGCATCGGGCGCGGGTGGTCGATGCGGTCGCCCGGCTTGGTGTAATCGAACGTGTGCAGTTTCGGCTGGACCTGGTCGTCGGGCGATGACTCGATCAGGTGGACCGGGTGCGCCTCGCCCGGCTCGACCCGCATGACCACCAGGTGTGAACCATCCGGCGACCACCACATCCGCTCGGTGAATTCGTTGTCCGCAGCGCCGCTCTCGGTCAGGGCCCAGCGCGCCTCCGAGCCGATGTCGCGAATCCACACGTTGTGGTCCTCAACCTCGGCCGCATAGCGACCGTCGGGGGAGGCGTTGCGGCGAGGTCGCGATTCCGGACGACCTTCATCGACGGCGGCCGGCTGGAAGTCTTCATCGATCAGCGCGATGCCGGGGGACCGTTGCGCGAGGAACCGCGCCAGCTCGCGCCCGTCTTCCGTGGCCACCACCCAGGCGTGCCCGGCGAAAGTGCGCTGCCGGTGGCGCTCGCCCGGCTGGAGCGTCGCGTAGCGCTGCCGCGCGCCCTCGCGATTGATCCACTCGATCTGGACGGCGTCAGCGCGGCGGTTGATGAAGAGCACGGCGGTCTCGCCCCCGCCATCGCGCGACCGTCGGGCCCGGGTCGGCCGCAGCACCAGCTCATCCACCGTCTCCAGTTCAACCTCGTCGATCCGATCTGTCTCGAGGCGGACGATCCGATTGTCGCCGGGCACGACGGCCAGCATCGCGCCATCCCGTCCCAGGAGGCGGTCGATGGGGAGCTTGTCGGCGTGCACATCGCGCCCCAGCAGGGCGGCGAGCTCGCGCGCGACCATGTCGTGGTCGAAGGCGTCAGCGCGGGCGGCCGTTGCGGCATTGATGGACAGGTATCGCCAGGTCTCGCGCGATGTCTGGCGACGATAGACCAGCGTATCCACCGTCAGCCACACCGGGTCGATCGACTCGTTGAGGACCAGGTTCCGCCACTCGCCAGGCAGGCGCGCGGCTCGGGCGTAATCCTCAGCGCTGCCGCCCTGAGCGAAGGTCGGCACCGGGATTGCGAGGACGACCAGGAGTGAGGGGAAGAGGCGAAGCGCGTTCGAAGGGCTGGATTTCATGCCGTCAGAATACACGCAGTTGGGCCGATCCGCCGCCGAATTGCCGGCGCGGCCCCGGCCGGGTCCAGCCACTACAATGCCCGGTTCGAACGCGGAATCCGACCGTCGAGGTTCGCCATGCCCTACTACTTCAAGCTCGGACAGTTGCCGCCCAAGCGTCACATCCAGTTCCGCCGCCCGGATGGGGCCCTCTATTCCGAGGAGGTCTTCGGGACCGAGGGCTTCGTCGGCCCCACATCCACGCTCTACCACATTCACCCGCCAACGCAGGTCACCGGCTGGAACACTCTCTACTCCACCCGGGTCGAGTACGTCGAGCGCGAGGTCATGCGCATGCGGCACCTCAAGAGCATGCCCATGAAGCCCAAGGGCGACCCAATCACCGGGCGCGTGGTTCTCTTCGGCAATGAAGACTGCGAGATGTCGGTGTGCGTGCCCGCCGAGCCGATGAACTACCACTACAAGAACGCCATGGGCGATGAGTGCATCTTCATCCACTTCGGCTCGGGCACGTGCTATTCCACGTTCGGCACGCTGAAGTTTCGCCCCAAGGACTACCTGATCGTCCCCAAGGGCACGGTCTACCGCCTGGTCTTCGACCCCCGGACGCCGGCCCCCGGGCACGATGAGCCGGACCCCCGGTTCCTGGTGATCGAGACCTGCAACGCCTCGCACATCCTGCCCCCGCCGCGCTACATCTCGAAGAAGACGGCGCAGTTCCTGGAGCACGCGCCCTATTGCGAGCGCGACCTGCGCGTGCCCGAGCTGCCGCTGACCTACGACGAGTCGGGCACGTTCGAGGTGCGGATCAAGGCCCGGCATTCCGTGCACACCTATCACTACGATTATCACCCGCTGGATGTGGTCGGTTGGGACGGCTGCTATTACCCGTACCTCTTCAACATCGACGACTTCAGTCCCATCGTGGGCAAGCACCACATGCCGCCGCCCACGCACCAGACCTTCGAGGCACACAATTTCGTCATCTGCTCATTCTGCCCCCGCATGCTCGACTTCCATCCCGAGGCGATCCCCATCCCCTACAACCACTCCAACCTCGACTCCGATGAAGTGCTCTACTACGTCGAGGGCAACTACGCCGCGCGCAAGGGCATCGAGGTCGGTTCGCTGACGCTTCACCCGCAGGGCATTCCTCACGGCCCGCACCCCGGCACCGTCGAGAAGTCGCTCGGCAAGACCTACACCAATGAGCTGGCGGTCATGTGCGACACCTTCCGCCCGCTTTATCCCACCAAGGCCGCCCTCGGGCTCGACGATGCGGCATATCCGGCGAGCTGGACCGGCGAGCACTTCCCCAGGACCGCGGGCCAGCATTCACCCAACGGCGAGCCGAAGGCGCCGAAGGACGACGGGACTCGACCGCCGGTCGAGCAGGCCACGAACACCTGGACATGAGGGCAGCGCGCCATGACCGTACGAAATACCAGGATTCTCAACATTCTCGCGGTCATCGTGGTCGCCCGCGGCGCGATGGCTCAGACCCCGCCGCCCGCGGTCCAGCCCGATGAGGACAAGACCCATTACGAGAAGGTCGCCATTCACGAGGTCGAATACAAGCTCGAGGTGGCGGCGGATGATGAGTCGCGGGCCAAGGGGCTCATGGGCCGGGAGAAGCTCGAGGATGACAAGGGCATGATCTTCATCTACCGCACCGCCGCGGTCCGGGCGTTCTGGATGAAGGACTGCCTGATCGACATCGACATCGTCTACCTCGACTCGCTGGGGCAGATCGTCGCCGTGCACGAGATGAAGAAGGAGTCGCCGCAGCGCGAGGGCGAGCCCCATGCGGCCTACATCGACCGCCTGATGAGGTACTCCAGCATCCGGCCCGCGCAGTACGCCATCGAGCTCAAGGCGGGCACGATCAAGAAACTCGAACTTGAAGTCGGCGAGACGATCGAGTTCGACCGCCGCCGGCTCAGTCGCCTCGCGAAGTGAACATCGCCGGGGACCCGCCGGCGCATGCCCCCCCGCCCGTCGGCGCCGCCGAAGATCGGGGAAATATCCCCGTGGGCGGTGTGGCCGTGGGCGTCGTACGGTAGCTCAGTGGGCACGACGGCCGCGGGACCGGTATCCGTGAGATCGCCGTGGCGGGCACGAATGTCGCCGGTCCGGCCGCGCCCACGAATGGCCGCGGAAGGAGCGACCGATGCGCAAGGGGTCCGGACTGCTGCTGGCGACGTGCCTGCTGCTGGGCGGCTGTGCCGCGCAGCGTGAGGCGCTGACGCCGTTCCCGCTGAAGATCGGCCTGCTGGCCGACAGCCAGATCACCTCGCAGAACGGCCACTCGGACTTTCACTACCGGAGCAAGACCGCCGATGCGCTGGTGGAAGTGAGCATTCGGCCGCCGGCGCTGGAGTGCTGTCTGGCCGAGCAAATGCTCAGGGTCGCGCTTCAGCGGCTTGAAGAAGACGCCTTCGGGAGCCGCCGGGGCGTGGATCTGATTCTCTATCTCGGCGATGCCGCCAACAGCGGCGGCCGGGACGAGATCGACACCGTCCTGCGGATCCTCGGCGAGCACCGCGAACGGACGGCAACGCCGGTTTTCATCGTCATCGGGAACCACGACTACCTCGGCGCGGGCAACATCACCTCGACCGGGATCCGATTCGCCATGCTCAATCGCGTGGGTCGCCCGGAGAACCCGCCCCTGACGAAGTACGAGGTGCTGCGCCGCTACAGCGAATTCAACATGGCTAACGAACGGCTGCCCGCGGGCGCCAAGTTCCAGTACCTGGACAGCTTCCAGGTCGCGGCGCCCGATTCGAGCCTCGATCACGACACCGGCCTCTACCTGTGCGGCAGAATCTCCTATGGGGAGGCCGATCGGGCGCCGGTGGACATCCTCCTGCTCGACTCATCGGACTACAGGGATGCCCCCAACTGGTCGGAGGTCGCCGATCTGGGCTTCTACGGCGTCATCGGCGCGGTGTCGTTCAAGGACGGGGCCGGCCGCCTCTCCCAGCTCGGCTGCGTGACGCAGATGGCCGGCGCCTCGACGCCGCGTTACCGGCTGCTGGCCTCACACTATCCGAAGGACCACCTGGACCGGATCACCTTCGCCAAGCCGGGGGAGGTCCCGCTGAACCTGACGAACCTGTTGTGGGACGTCACTGACCTGGTCGTCACCCTGCCCACCTTCTCCGAGACGCTGAACCAGAACCTGAACCGGCTGATCATTCCCGGCCATCGGAACTACTGGGTGTCCGGCCACACGCACGTGAGCACCATGCCCAAGACCGATCGATTCTCCGTCGGCGGGCTCGCGGGCGAGCGGTACTTCAGGGCCCTCAACGTCGGCTCCACGACCGACTACCGCGCGCACGTGGCGATCGTCGAGCGCTTCGACCGGTGGCGAAACACCCGCCTCGACGACGCGGTCGGCTATCGCGAAATTCCGCTCTGCCAGGCCGGAGCGGGAGAACTGCAAGCCCTCTGCCGCGCCATCGGCGACTACGCGAGGGAGCACGCCGACGACCCGCTGTTCAGGCCGCTGCTCGTGCCCATGGATCTCTGGCTCGAAAAGGCCCGGTCGTCCGACTGGCTGAACATCGGCGCGGCAATTTTCGGAGGCGGTCACAAGGCCCTCACACGCGAGGAGCGCTACTGGGTGGACATGGGGGCGATGATGCTCGGGCTCAACAAGCAGTATCGCGATGACGTCTGGACCGATGAGCACACCGAGTCATCCGTCCGCCATCTGCACGCCTTCGCCGGCGAGTTCACCGAGCGGTCGGGCATGGACCGCCGGGAGGTGAACACCGGCCTCGGCCTGCTGGGGGGCGCCTACGAGGGCGGCATCATCACGCCCGCCTTCAACTTCAGCCCGTCATCGCTCGCGAAGCTCGCCACGGACCCGCGGTGATCGCGCAGCGCGAAGGACTCGCGGTCAGGGCGGAGATGCCGAGCCCGCGCCCGGCGCCGCCTGAAGGTCCTCCTCGATGTACCGCACCACTGCCTCCAGCATGACTTCGCGGGGGAACTCATTGCGATCGACGAATGTGCCCGCCAGCAGCGGCGCATCGCGGGTGAAGGGCATGGCCGCGCCCCAGTGGTCCACATTGAGGTAACACAGGAGCGTGCTGCCGGGAATGATGGCGTCCGAGGCGATGACCTGGCTGACGTTGTGCGGGTCGATCGCCACAAGTTCGTCGTAGCCGGATCGGAGACTGGAGGAGATCCGCCCGCGCTCGGCAAAGGCGACCACGGAGTAGCAGCGGACCGATGGCGGGAGTTCGTGCGCCGCCAGCCACGACCGCCGCGTCGAGCGGCGAAGGCTGTTGATGGCGCCGCCGTCCCCCACCGACAACCCCGGCAGATCGAGCTGCTCAAACAGGTCCAGAAAGAGTCCGTCGAGCGAATCGACCGACGGGCTGCCGCCAATGGGGGAGCACACCGCCACCAACGCGGCGATGCGGTCGTGGATTTCCGGATACTCGACCACCGCAGTCAGAGAGTCCACACCACCCTTGGAGTAACCGATGAGGACGATGCGCTCGCCCGGCTCCAGGTCCATCGCCAACACCTCATCGCGGATCCGCTCGGCGTTGAGTTCGCTGCTCGATCGGCCGCCAACCGTCAGTATGCCCGTGCGGAAGCCGCACGACTCGAGGTGCCTGCACGCATAAGCGTAGGGACTGCTGACATTCAGGATGTACTCGCCGAACAGGCCGGGCACGATGATGATCCTCAGGGGAATGCGCGGGGCACCGAGATGCACGGGATCGCCCGTCGGGGGCGGCTCGTTGGCGATCTCGTGCAGGGCCTCGGCCACCGGGCGATCCTCGGGCAGGGCATGGCCATGATCATCGCGGATCGCGGTGTAGATCTCGCGAAACCGGCCCCGCCCATCGACGACGCCGGCGTAGGAGGCGGGCACGAGGATCATCGGCGGCGTGTACACATCCAGCGGCGGCGCGGGCGAGGCGCACCCGGCAGCGCCGACGAGCAGCCCGAGCAATGCAAAGCGGGCCATGGGCCTCATCGGCGGATCCCCAGGCGTTCGCGGCGATCGGCCGGGCGGATGGTCATGACGCGATGATACAGCGAGCCCCGATGCCGCGCATGCATCGCCGCCATCGTCGTCGCAGTTGTCCGATCACTTCAGCAGCACCACGCCGCGCGCCTGGGCCATCCCCACGGCCTCCAGCCGCAGGTCGAGAATCTGCAGGTCGGCCGGCAGGTGAACGATGGCGGCGCCGAGTTGGGCGATCGCCGCGATGTTGGCCCGGTGCACGCCGTTGATCACGATGTCCAGATTGTCCGTCGGCCCGCCGTTCTTGATGTACAGCGCCGTGCCGCTCACCGGCTCGTTCAGCCGGTGCAGGATCGGCTCCTTGGCCCAGCGGTATCGCCCGTTCGATTGCGGCGTGAACATGGCCGCCACCTGCGGGTTGTTGGCGTTGCGGTAGAGCGACACGCCGGGCAGGGCATGGGCCAACATGCCCGTCTCGCGCTCCTTGGCCGCCGCCGGGTCGAGCACCTCGACCGTCAGTACGGACTGTGCCGCGCTTCCCAGGCGCTGTCCCAGTTCCATCAGCGCGGCGATCTTCGCCCGCTCATCGCTCGACAGAAGCGTCAGGGCCATGTATCGCCCCGCGGCGATTCGCCCGTCCGTCGGCGCCGCGAACGCATAGGCGGTGTTGTCGGGGCTGGTGGTCACCGTCAATTGGCCATAGTTGTTGAGGCCGCACTCGAAAGTGAACTCGCGGAACGGCATCTCGCGCAGGTCGAGGCCCTTGCCGGTGATCGTCGCGTCGGCCTCATCCACCCTGGCATCGAGAATGACCGACCCCATCTCCAGCGGCGCGTTGGTCGTGATCACCGCGCCCGCCGGTGTGCGGAAGAACCCGAAGAACGGCTCCATCTTCGCGCGCTTGGCATCCAGCGCGGCTGTTTCCTGGGCCATCTTCGCCGCCTCGGCATCGGCCTTGGCCTGCTCGACGGCGGCGATCGCCTTGTCGATCGCTCCGCGCGTCTGCGCATCGGTCTCGGAGACCGGCACGAACCCCACCAGCCGGCCGAACTGCTCCGGAAAGGCAGGCAACGGCTGGTCAATGGGCTGATTCGGGAAGCCGAATGTGCCTCCGCTCAGGTGAAGTCCACCGCTCGAGTCCTCGAAAGCGTAGAGCCTGATTGCGCTCACCATGATGTTGCGGCCCCACGGCATCGTCTGCATCAGGTCCAGCGTGATCCAGCCGTCATTCTCGGCCAAACGGCCGTCGAAACTCGTCACCGCCTGCTCGTTGGTGCCGAGGGCCCGGCCGTTGGCGACCAGCGTGCCCGTCACCTCGCCGGTGGCGTTGTCGAGCGACCACTCGGCAACGGTGGGCACGACATGCTCGGGCCATCCGATCATCTGCTGCCAGCCGACGTACTTGGCCACCAGGAACCGGCCGCCGTCGCCGATGGCCTCGGCCACCCGCTTTCTCAGGTTCGCCAGCGAGGAATCATCCACCAGCGTCAATGTGGTGGTCCGCAGTGTGGATGCGTTGAAGTAGCCGGCCAGCTTCATCGGCCCGCCGCCGTCGGCCGGAGCCAGACTCCACATGCCGCTCTGGATGCTGCGGAAGAAGATCTGGTCGCCGGGCGTGTACTCGGCGCCCGTGAAGGTCAGTTGCAGGCGCGGGCCGCTGCGCGTCTCGGCGATCTGCCCCGTCGCCGTCAACAGCGTGGACAGTGACGGGTACTCGACCGTCCCGCTCACCGTGTTGTCCGCGTTCACCGTGACCTTCACGCGGCAGGGAATCGGCATGTCCATGCCCGAAGCGCTGTCCTCGTGCGCCAGGCCGGCGAACATCGATTCGCCGCCGAGCGACTTGAGCGCCTGTCGCTGCGATGCGAATTTCGCATCGCGGGTCGCGGCATCGAGCGCCTCGACCACCTCGAACTGGGCGTTGCCGCCCTGGTTGTAGCCGATGGGCGTCCACACGCCCGACAGCCCGCTCGACCCCGATCCGGAGGCCGACATGCGCAATTGATACTCCCGGCTCGGCGGGCACACGACGCGAAGTATCGCCTGGTCGTTGACCACGGCGATCTCAGCCGCGGCCTGCGTGACCTGTTGCCCACGCTGCCGCGCGCCGATGAACACCCCCTCGACCCAGTACTGCCCGCTGGCGGGATCGCGCGACAGCGTCAGCTCCGTGGTGTCCGGCTCCAGGCTGCGCTGATCCTGCGGCGAGGTGCGCCCGCGCAGTACTGTGAAGTCCTTGAGCAGCGCGATCATGGGCTGTTTGATGCCCTCGATGCGGGCGTTCTCGGCGTCGAAGCGCTTGACGATCTGCCCGTGCAGGGCCGCATCGGGCCGCAGGACCATATCGTGCTCCGGCCCATCGCCGAATCGCACCCGCGAGGTGATCTTCAGGTCCTTGCCATCGCCCTCGACGTTCATCGTGATCTGGCCGCCGCCATCGGGCTGCGTCGCGGCCGGGGCGATGCGCGGGCCGAACGACACGGACACCTGCAGCGTATTGCTGGTCGAGTCGCCCGAGGAATATCCGCTGATCTGATTGAGGTGCGGCGGCCTGTCATCGTGCCAGGCCCGCCCGCTGAAGGAGTTGCCCTCCATCGCGATCTCCAGTGCGATCGAGGCCGGCGCCCCAGCGGTCTCCCCGAAGGCCAGTACCAGGCCCGGCTGCTTGAGATAGGTCTCCAGCGCCGCCATGCGGTCCTGGTACGCCTTCTGGCGGGCCTGGGCGATCTCGGCGAGCGCCTGGGCGGGCGTCTCACCGGACTTGAGCTTGCGGTATCGCGCTGTGCCGCCCCAGAGGAGCCCCCCGCCCGGGGCGCTGATCTCGAGCTGGTCGCCGGCGAGCGTCACGTTGAAGATTTGCGTCATGCCGCCCTCGGCCTCCAGCGACAGCCGCCCGCCCTCCAGTACGCTGTAGTTCACCTGCATGCCGCCCTGCGCATCGCCAACGATTACCTTGCCGTCCTTCATGAACTCCATGACCTGGAATTCGTAATCGTCGCCGATGCAGACCCAGCTGCCGACAAGCTGGCTCTCCTTGCCCAGTTCCTTGCCCTTGAGCGGCTGATCGGTGTCGGTCGCCTCGCTCCCGCCTCCGGATCCGCCCCCGCCACAACCGACCATGAGAATGGACACGACGAGAGCGCATGCACATGCCAGGCACGAACGCATCAGGAACCTCCCGGCTCGCGGAGCCGGCTCGAGTTGGACATCGGGAAGAGCGCGGGTGCGCCCGCGGCACGCTCGCCTTCCTCCATCGCCGCGGTCGGAACATTGTATAGAATCCACGGTTGCCGCAAGTCCTGTTCGCGGGGGCGGATAGGGACCGGGCGCGACGCTCAGGGGGTGCGATCGGCGGGGCACAGATGGTGGGCCATCGATATGGCGACAGCGGGCCTCAGTCACTATTGTGGTGGCGCGGGCATCTCGCCACGGCGAGTCGCCTGCGGAGACTTGCCCGTGCGAAGGGACTCCGAATGCACCGGCCGACTTGAGTACGATTGGCGCCCACCGGGAGACCGGTCATGTCCGACGACGTCAACGGGTCACCTGAAACTACGCGCAAGCCGTGGTATCGCCCGCGGAACATCGTGCTGGCCATCCTCGGCCTGATCGCCGCCACCATCGCGTACGCATGGTGGTGGCAGGCATCACTGAAGCCGACGATCTCGCACGATTACCAAGCGGACCTGATCGCCCTCGCCGCCGCGGGCCAGCCGGAGGGAGAGAACGGGTGGCCGCATGTCGAGCGCGCGTGCGAGGCCGCTTGGGATCTGCGCTGGGGTCGTGCGGAAGAACCGTTCAACCTTCAATTTGACTTCGCCGCGCTCCTGAGAAGCGAGAGTGCATCGGCTGACGAGGCCAGAGTTGGCGACGCACGGGCTGATGCACCTGCTACCGAGGCAGACATCATGCGCGCCATCAAAGCGCTAGACGGGTGTGGGGCGTTCGATGCCCTGACAAGGGCCATGGCCTGCCCGCGGCACGTCAAAACGGAGTTTCAGCACGACGATGACCTGCCCGGCTACGAAGAGACGTTACTGGGCGTGCTCGTGCCCGAAGTGCAGTCTCTCCGCATGCTTCGCGAAGTCACTCTCGCCCGGATGTGCCTCCATGCACGACACGGGCAAACTGAAGCGATGCTCGATGATCTTCAGCGGGCGCTGTTCATCGACGAAGTGCTTATCCAGCAGCCGTTCATGATGCATACCATGGCCGGATCCCGCGGTGCGATCTCAACCTTGAACGCGGTGCGCCAGCTTGTCACTCATGAGCCTCAGGACCCGGAGACCCTCGGTCGGTTCGATGACATGATTCGCCGATTCCCGACGACGGGTCACGTCGAGTCGGCCATCGAGTCGGAGCGCTTCGTGATGCTCGATCTGGTTCAGCACCTGTTCACGGATGATGGCGAGGGCGACGGCATGCTCATCATGAGCAAGTACAACGAGATCGCCTCGCCGATGGCCTCTGTCAATGACCCGACCGCCGAATTCACAATAGACCTGCCTCTAGGGAACTACGCCGGCCTCCTCCTCGCCGGCCGGAGGGAGACGGTAAAGTTCCTCGATGGCTATTTCGACCGATGGCGACGACGTGCGCGGATGTCGCGAGATGAGCGGCTCGGCAGCGCAGAGGACTCCTCACCGTTGGTCGGGAACTTACCGCCGCGCTTGGCCCACACGGCGATCATGTTCCCAGTGTCTGAGCGGATCCTCGAGACAACGGATCGGCTTCAGTCCGAGGTCGCCGGCACGCGCATCATGCTCGCCATTGAGCGGCATCGGCTTGGGCGAGGGCCACATCCGACGACCTTGGACGACCTCGTGCCGGATTTCCTCGCCGAACTGCCGGCCGACCCGTACTCGGCGGATGGCATTCGATATCGCGCAATGTCCAATCCGAATCCCGGCGACCTGCCGTACGCCCTGTTCAGCGTCGGCCCCGACGGCGAGCCGGACACGGACGATGATCTGAAATTCACGCTGCCGCCAAAGGGAGCACCGTCACCATGAATGGCACCCTAATCCAGCCCAATCGGGCGTATTCTGCGTTCCAACACTGACGAAGCGCTTCACGACCTTGAACAAGCAGCCCATCATCGCCGAGCACGAACGCACACCGAAAAAGGCGTTGCGATGGAATCGCACCGCGCTCGTCGCGGCCGCACTTCTGCTGGCCGCGATCGGCTGGGTTTTCTGGGAGACGTGGACGGTGCATCGCTCGACGGTCAATCTGCAACACGACTACGAAACGGAGTACCGGCTGCGGACCCTCGACGGGCTCCGGATCGACGCCGCACAGTCCGATGCGGCGTGGCGCGTGCTCGTGGAAATGACGACACAGCATCAGGAGTTCTCGATGCGTTTGCACCGGGAGGCGGAGGACGAATGGAAGGAACGCGGCTACGACGGCGAGGCCGACTACTTCGAGCCGAA
>Ga0299906_10002081_pt1 | contig 16835 bp, 16 predicted proteins | sample RVTome_14_FD_200259 | JGI IMG/M metagenome (GOLD analysis project Ga0299906, IMG submission 200259) | Soil microbial communities from uranium-contaminated site in the Upper Colorado River Basin, Wyoming, United States - RVT145D125 (version 2) ...
CGCGGCCTCGGCGCGCAGTTCTTCCGGGGGAGCCTCGCCATAGCGGCTCGCAACCTCGCCGGTGACGCGCGCGGCCAGCGTCAGCGGCCCCTCCGGCTTGTAGCCGGCGAGCAGGGCGACGGGATCGGGCGCGCTGGCGATCAGCTCGATCGGGATGCGCATGCCGAGCGGCGAGGTGGTGACCAGCGGCTCGAGTGCCGTCGTTGCGTCCGGCAGGGGGTCGACCGTGCCGGCCGAGTTCAGGTTGAGCAGCGAGAGCTCGGCCAGCATCGGCTCGTCCTGGGCAAAGCGGTTGCGGTTCAACGTCAGCCAGACGACGTAGTCGGTCACCACCTGGCGCCCTTGCGACTGGGCGATGACCCGGCGAGCCGACTGCCGATCGCCGGCGACCAGGGCCTCGGGCACCTCGAAGCCCCAGCCGGCGAAGGCGGGCGCGATGCCACCGAGATCGGCCATGCCGGGCGGCCTGAGCTGCTGCTGCGCCAGCGCCGCCTCGCGCTCGGAGAAGGGATCGACGAAGGCCAGGAGCGGGCGGCCGGACAGCACGTACTGGTCGACAGCATAGAGTTCGGCCGGCGTCAGGCCCTCCGGCTGCGCCAGCAGCAGCACCTCGACATCGTCGTCGATCAACCCGTCGCCCGCCTCGGCGACGGTGACCTCGTAGAACTCCTGCAGCAGGCTGAACAGCACCTGCGGCTGATAGCCGGTGCTCTGGTCGCCGGCCAGCGCGGCCCGCCCGAGCAGCGCGATCTTCGGTTTCTCCGGCTGCGCCAGCTCGCTGATCAGGCGCGCCAGGTCGTATTCCAGGAACGGCGCCCGCTCGAGCGAGAAGAACGCGATGCTCTCCTGGTCGTCGGTCGTGTTGCGCCCGGCCAGCCCGAAGTAGACGAGGTCGCCCGCCTCGGCGTCGAGCGACAGGCCCTGCACACCGCTGGCGACCGCAAGATCCTCCTCCGGCGAGAAGGGCTCTGGATCGTAGACCTCCAGCACCAGCTTGCCGACGGAGAGCCGCGACAGGCGCTCCAGCAGCGCCGTCACGCGCTGGGCGTGGGCCGCGTAGCCGGGGTTGAGGTCGGTCAACAGGCTGGAGAGGAAGAGCCGCAGGCGGATCGGCTCCTCCAGCGACTGCACCAGTCCGACCGTGGCGCGGGCCAGTGTGAAGCGCCGGTCCTCCGTCAGATCCAGGCTGGCCTGCGTCAGCCCGCGCGCGGCGAAGAGGTTGAACGCCAGGAACAGCACGATCGCCAGCAGGATGCCGAAGCGGGCGAGCGTGCGCGGCTTGCTGCCGGCGAAGGGATTGCGCACCTCAGGCCGCCTTCTTCAGCTCGACGATCAGCGTGTTGACGATGAGCGCGACGACGATCAGCGACAGGAAGAACAGCACATCCTTCAGCTCGATGACGCCCTGCGACAGCGCCTGGAAGTGCGTCTGGAAGGAGAGCCCGGCCACGGCGGAGGCCAGCTCGAGCGGCAGGAAGGAGGAGAGGAAGGCCTGCACCACCTCCACCCCGGCCATCAGGAAGAGAAAGGAGGCGCTGGCCGCCAGCACAAAGGCGATCACCTGGTTGCGGGTCAGGGCGGAGAGCGTGCTGCCGATCGCCAGGTAGCCGCCGGCCATCAGCCAGGAGCCGAGATAGGCCACGGCGATGACGCCGTGGTCGGGCTTGCCCAGCCAGTCGACGGTCAGCCAGATCGGAAAGGTCAGCGCCAGCGCTATGCCGGCGAAGCACCAGGCGGCGAGGAACTTGCCGACCACCGCCTGTCCGGCGGTCAGCGGCAGCGTCATCAGGAATTCCATCGTGCCGCTCTTGCGCTCTTCCGCCCAGAGCCGCATCGCCAGCGCCGGCACCAGGAAGAGATAGAGCCAGGGATGGAACAGGAAGAAGGCCTCCAGATCCGCCTGGCCGCGCTCGAAGAAGCCGCCGACGTAGAAGGTCAGCGCACCGGCCAGCGCCAGGAAGATGACAATGAAGACGTAGGCGAGCGGACTGGCGAAGTAAGCGACCAGCTCGCGCCGCGCGACGATCAGCGCGCTACCCATGCTGCGTCTCCGGCTGCGTCAGCCGGCGGAACACTTCATCCGGCCGCGCCGCGGCGAAGAGCACCTTCGGCAAGCCGTCGGCGACGATGCGGCCGCGCGCGACGATGATCGCGCGGGTGCAGACCGCCTCAACCTCCTCCAGGATGTGCGTGGAGATGACGATCGCCTTGTCCGGCGCCATGGCCTGCAGCAGGGTGCGCACCTCGTGCTTCTGATTGGGATCGAGGCCGTCGGTCGGCTCGTCCAGGATCAGCACCGGCGGGTCGTGCAGCAGCGCCTGCGCCAGGCCGACGCGGCGCTTGAACCCCTTGGAGAGCGTGTCGATCGGCCGCTGCCAGACGTCGGCCAGGCCCAGCCGCTCGATCAGCCAGTCGCGCCGCTCGCGCCAGTCCCGGCCGCCGATGCGGCGCATGCGCGCGACGAAGCCGAGCAGGCCCGCCGGCGTCATCTCGCCGTAGAGCGGCGATCCCTCCGGCAGGTAGCCGAGCTGCCGCCGGGCGGCCAGCGGCGCCGTCACGACGTCCTCGCCGGCAATCAGCGCCGAGCCGGCGGTGGGGGGCAGATAGCCGGTCGCCATGCGCATGGTCGTGGACTTGCCCGCGCCATTCGGCCCGAGGAAGCCCAGGACCTCGCCGCGTCGCAGCGAGAAGCTCACGCCGTCGACCGCAACGAGCCGGCCGAAGCGCTTGGTCAGGCCAACGATCTCGATCAGATCCGCCACGGGAGCCGCCGAAATTCCTCATTGCCAGGGATGCCCCAGCGAGCGGGCGGCGCCTTATAGACTCCCCGCAATGCCCTTGCAAAGTGCGGGGAGGCCACGGCCAGCCCGTCGGTTCGCTACCCGGCGCGGCTGGCCTGCTGTATGCTGCGGAGCGTGGTGCGTATGGGGGGACTGGGCTGAACCAGGTCGCAAGGGGTACCCTGTGAGCTTGGCCGCCCTGAGCGATGGCACTGCGGCAGCGGAGCCGCGACTGGATCTGACGCGAGAGGGCGGTCGGCTGCTGCTGACCGCTGCCGGTGACTGGCGCACCCGCCAGCTGGATCTTCTTGAACGCCGGCTGCGGCAACTCAAGCTGGGGAAGGAACGCCAGGCGTCGATCGACTTCAGCCGGGTCGACCGGCTCGACACCGCCGGCGCCTGGCTGCTCGAGCGGACGCGTCGGGGCCTGGAAGCGGCCGGCGTCGAGGTCGAGTTTACCGGTCTCAGCCCCGAGCACGAGCGGCTGTTGCAGACCGTCATCGAGCACAAGGACACGACCCCGCCGCCAATGCGCCGGCCGCGCCTGCTGCGCGATTTCGTCAGCAACGTCGGGCGTGGCGTCTTCGAGATCGGCGGCAGCGCGAAGGCGCTGATCAACTTCCTCGGACTCACCGTCATCGTGCTTGTGCGCTCGCTTACCCAGCCCTGGCGAATCCGCTGGCGCGCGGTGATCGCGCACATGCAGAGCTCCGGCGTGAGCGCGCTGCCGATCGTCGGGCTGGTGTCGTTCCTGATCGGCATCGTGCTTGCCTACCAGGGCGCCGAGCAGCTGCGCCGCTTCGGCGCGCAGGTCTTCACCGTCGACATCGTCGGCATCGGTGTGCTGCGCGAGATGGCCATTCTCCTGACTGCGATCATCGTCGCCGGCCGTTCGGGCAGCGCCTACACCGCGCAGATCGGCGCCATGCAGGTGAACGAGGAGGTCGATGCGCTGAAGACGCTTGGGCTGGATCCGATGGAGATCCTGGTCATGCCGCGGCTGATCGGGCTGGCTCTGGTGCTGCCGCTCCTGGCCTTCTACGCCGATCTGATGGGCCTGCTGGGCGGCGCGGTCCTCATCATGCTGGTGCTGGATATACCCCTGCAGCAGTTCGTCGTGCAGCTGCGCGGCGCCGTCGATGTCTGGGACCTGTTCGTCGGCCTGGTCAAGGCACCGCTCTTCGCCTTCATCATCGCGATGGTCGGGTGCTTCGAGGGTTTCCGCGTCGCGCGCAGCGCCGAGTCCGTCGGTCAGGCCACGACGCGGGCGGTGGTCGAGGGTGTCTTCCTGGTGATCGTGCTCGACGCCTTGCTGTCGGTCTTCTTTCAGCTCATCGGAGTCTGAGCGATGGCCGAGCCCCCCCAGCGCACGGTCATCGAGGTAACCGGCCTGGTCACGCAGTTCGGCCGCCAGACGATCCACGACAACCTTTCCCTCTCCGTGCACCGCGGCGAAGTGCTGGGCGTTGTCGGCGGCTCCGGCGCCGGGAAGTCGGTGCTGATGCGCACCATCATCGGCCTGAACAAGCCGCGGGCCGGCCGCATCAAGATCTTCGGCGTCGACGTCGCCCGGCTGAGTGACACCGGCCGGCGGAAGCTGCAGCGGCGCTGGGGCGTGCTGTTCCAGGACGGCGCCCTGTTCTCCTCGCTCACGGTGGCGGAGAACGTCGAGGTTCCGCTGCGCGAGCACACGCGCCTGCAGGCAGCGGCGCGCCGGGACCTGGTAGCGCTGAAGCTGGCGCTGGTCGGGCTGCCGGCAGACGCGGGGGCCAAATTCCCCTCCGAGATCTCCGGCGGCATGAGGAAGCGGGCCGGGCTGGCGCGCGCGCTGGCGCTCGACGCCGAGGTTCTCTTCCTCGACGAGCCGACCGCCGGCCTGGATCCGATCAGCGCCAACCGCTTCGACGAATTGATCAAGACGCTGCAAGCTTCGCTGAACCTGACTGTCGTCCTGGTTACGCACGATCTGGACACGCTGCACGGCATCTGCGACAGGGTGGCTGCGCTGGTGGACAAGCGCGTTCTGGTCGGCACCATCGAGGAGCTGATGCAGGTCGACGACCCCTGGCTGAAGGAATACTTCCTGGGACCGCGCGGGCGCGCCGCGGCGGCGGCGAGCGAGCGCCGGCCGGCACCGGCGCCTTCGGCGCTGGGCGCCTGAGACACCATGGAAACCCGCGGCAGCTACCTCCTTGTCGGCGCCTTCGTGCTGCTGCTGGTCGGCGGCACGCTGGCCTTCCTGATCTGGCTGCTCGGCGTGGAGAGCGGCGGCGGGCGGGTGCGCTACGACGTGATTTACGAGGGCTCGGTCACCGGCCTGCGCGAGGGCAGCGCCGTGCGCATGAATGGCGTCAGGGTGGGCGACGTGATGGCCGTGGGCCTGGAGCCCTCCGACCCCAGGAAGGTGCGTATCGGGATCGAGCTCAGCGAAAGCACGCCGGTGAATTCCGCTACCAGGGCCAACCTGGAGCTGGAAGGCCTGACCGGCGGACGCTATCTGCAACTCAGCGGCACGAATCCGAACGCGCCGCCGCTGACACCGACGCCCGGCGAACTCCACATGATCATCCCGGCCGATCCCTCGGCCATCGATCAGCTGCTGGAGGGCGCCCCGGACCTGCTGGCCAACATCAACGACCTGCTGGTGCGCGCCAACAGACTGCTCTCCGACCGCAACCTGCAGAACATCTCGCAGGCCTTTGACGATCTCGCCCAGCTCACCGATGCACTGGCGCGCAACAGCGGCCGCCTCGACTCGATCATCGCCAACGTCGACGACATGCTGTCGAGTCTGAAGAACGCCGGCAAGTCGATCGAGACCTTCATGCTCACGGTGGAGGAGGATGCGGTCAACCTGATCAGCTCTGCCGACAGCGCGCTGGCCGACATCGCCGATCTTGCCGAGCGGCTGAAGGAGGGCGTCGAGTCGGCGAGCAGCGACGTGCGCGCGCTGGTCGTCGAGGTGCGCGAGGGCGCCCGCAACTTCAGCGACATGACCGGGCAGATCTCGGCGTTGGTGGCGGAGAACCGCGAGCCGCTGCGCGACTTCACCGCGCAGGGCCTCTTCGAGCTGATCAACTTCCTCACCGAGGCGCGCGAAGTCGTCTCCAGCCTGCGCAAGATCACCACCGAGGTCGAACGCGACCCGGCCCGTTTCCTCTTCGGCGACCAGCAGGAAGGCTATGAACCGCAGCAGCAGCAGCAGCGCTGACGCCGCCCTTTCGCGGCGCAGCCTCCTCATCGAGGCGATTCGCCTGGCGCCGCTCCTGGCGCTGGCCGGCTGCTCCGATATCATCCCTGGGCAGGGCCCGCCGCCGCAGCTCTTCCGGCTGACGCCGAAGAGCACCTTTCCCGCGGATTTGCCGACGGTCGCCTGGCAACTCGTGCTGGCGCAGCCGGACGCCGATGCGGCGCTCGACACCACGCGCATTGCGCTGATGCGCGAGCCGACGCGCGTCGAGTACTACGCAGCCTCGGGTTGGACCGACCGCGCGCCGTTCATGGTGCAGACCCTGATGCTGGAGTCCTTCGAGAATTCCGACAAGATTGTCGCCGTCGGTCGCCGCGCCGTCGGCCTGCGGGCCGACTTCGAGTTGCGCAGCGAGCTGCGCGAGTTCCAGGCGGAGTACTTCACCGGCGCGATCGAGGCCCATGTCGCGCTCAACGTGAAGCTGGTGCGCGCCGCCGAGCGCGCCATCGTCGGCTCGCACAACTTCGACGTGCGGGCGCCGGCAACGGAGGATGCGATGCCGGCCATCGTCCAGGCCTTCGACGAGGCTTTGGGTACGGTCCTCAAGCAGATGGTGGATTGGACGCTTAGGACCGGCGAGGCGAACTATCGGCCGTAAAGCTGCCTGTCACCCTGCGCCTTCCGGCGCGGCCTCGTTCTCGTCGGAAAGCGGATGGTAGCCGCAGAGCCCGAAGGCGCCGTCGATCGCGGTCTTCGAGCCCTTCAGCGGCACGGTGCGCGGCCCGCCGTCGAAGTCGGGCCCGCCGATGGTGAGTTCGCTGCCTTCGCCCAGCGCCTGGATCAGAGCCAGCGGCGGGCTCAGCAGCGAAAAGCGAAAGTTGGTGTCGCGCCGGAATTCCAGCACCTGCGGGCTGCCGGCGTCGACCGAAAGCTCGAAGACCAGATGCGCCTTGGGATGCAGAAACCAGGTGGCACCGACCAGCAGGGACTCCCAGCGCCGCGAGCCGTCGGTGTGGCAGCGCAGCGCCACCAGGAGGTCACCCCGATGGATCGCGGCGCGCGCCTGCCGACCCCGCGGGCTCTCAGCCGCCACCGTCTCATCGCTGAAGCTCCAGCTCTCCTCCATTTCGGCCGCCCCCACGGGCAGGCCGAACAACAGGAGCAGCAGGACGAAGCGAAGCCCCCTCACAGCACCCTCGGCATGGCGTAGAGCTGCACCGCCAGGAAATGACAGACCGCACCGCCCAGCACGAAGAGGTGCCAGACCGCGTGGTTGTACGGCAGCCGGCGCAGCAGATAGAACAGCACACCCAAGGTGAAGGAGGCGCCGCCGGCGATCACCAGGTAGACGCCGGCGCCCATGCCGTCGAAGAAGCTGTCCGCCCAGACCATGGCGATCCAGCCCATCGCCAGGTAGAGCAGCAGCGAGATGATCTCGAAGCCGGCGAGCCAGACGAAGCGCAGCGCGATGCCGGTGGCCGCCAGGCCCCAGATCAGCGCGAAGAGGATCCACCCGGTGGGCTCCGGCAGGGCGAGCAGCGCGATCGGCGTGTAAGTGCCGGCGATCAGCAGGAAGATCGCGATGTGGTCGAAGGCCAGGAAGAAGCGGCGCAGCCTCTCGTGCCGGAGCGCGTGATAGAGCGTCGAGGAAAGAAACAGCAGCACCAGCGAAGTGCCGTACACGATGGCGCTGAACAGCGCCCAACCGTCGTCGGCGAGCGAGGCGTCGACGACCATGATGACCAGTCCGGCGATCGCGAGCAGCAGCGCGATGCCGTGCGTCACCGCGTTGGCGAGTTCCTCGCCGAAGCTATCGGTCGTCGGGGAATCGTAGGCGGCAACCTTCATCGGCCGTGCCGGACTGCCTAGGAGACCAGGCCGCGCGGGGCGGGTGGCAGGTCCTCCTCGAGGATGGCCATGGTGAAGGAGAAGGAGACGTCGCCGTCCTCGTCGTCGCGGAACATCACGCCGACGAACTCCTGGCCCAGGTAGACCTCCGCCGAACCGTCCTTCGGCCGCAGCTTGACGATTACCCGGTCGTTGCCGAAGAGCTGCCGCAGGTAGAACTGCACGCGCACAGCGTCGGTTTGATTCATGGGGCTACCCTTCCTGGCTCGCTGCCGCTGCTAGTGATCCCACGGCCGGCCCGCCGTCAAGTCTGGCCGGCCTTCGCTGCCTGATGTGGGCAAGCTGCTGCCCCGACGGAAGGCAGTATCGGGGCAGGTCTGCATTTCCCGGTGGAACGGTCTGCCCGGCGCGGCGGCCCTGGCTGGAACGGTCCGTCGCCCGCGGCACCGCCTGCTTCTGGCAAAAGGCTCGCCATGGAATCCCTCGCCTGGACCTCGATGTTCGGCAATTTGGGCCTGGTCGCCCTGTTGCTGCTGGCGTTTTCGGAGTTGATCTGGCGCGCGCCGCGCAGCTCGCCCCCGGCCGCCTCGCTGCTCGTCGGCCTCGCCTTCGGCGCCGGCGCCGTGCTGGCCATGGCCGACCCGCTGCAGCCCGCCACGGGGATCTTCCTCGACGCGCACGCGCCGATCCTGGCGACCGCGGGCTTCGTGGCGGGTTGGCCAGCCGCCGCCGCGGCGGTTCTGCCCGCCCTGCTCTACCGCGGCTATCTCGGCGGCGAGGCGCTGCCGGCGGGACTCGTCTCCATTGCGCTGGCCGGGCTGCTCGGGCTCGCCTTGCGGCGCTGGCAGGCCCGCCTGCCGGAGGGCTGGGCGCTCCCCCTGCTGTCGCTGGCCGTGGGTCTCGGCGGCGGCGCCAGCGCCTATTTCCTGCAGCCCTCGCCGCTCGATCGCGCCGCCGAGCCGCTGATCGGCATCAACATCCTGGGCGTCCTGGTGCTGGGCTACCCCTTGGCGCACATGCGCAGCCGCCGCGCGCTGCAGGCGGAGATCGCCGCCAACGCGCAGCAGCTGCAGGCGATCGCCAGCAACCTGCCCGGCACGATCTTCAGCCGCAGGCTCGAGCGCGACGGCGCGCTGCGCTTTGCCTTCGTCAGCGACGGCGGCGAGCTCAGCGACAGCGCCGCCGCGATGGTGGCCGACAGCACCGCCTTCACGCGCCGGCTGCACCCCGAGGATCGCGCCCGCTACGCTGAGGGCCTCAGCCACTCGGCGGCGACGCTGGAGACCTTCGACATTCTCTACCGCCTGGCCGACCAGGACGGCCAGTTCCGCTGGATGCACTCGCGCTCGCGGCCGCGTCGCTTGGCCGATGGAGCCACCGTCTGGGACGGCACGGTGCTGGACGTCACCGATCGGCAGCAGGCGGAGGAGCGCCTGCGCGAGGCGCAGGAGCGCGACCGCCTGGCACAGCAGCGCCTGCTCGCCATGGGCCAGCTCACCGGCGGCATCGCGCACGAGTTCAACAACCTGCTGCAGGTCGCCCTCGGCGCGGCGCAGAGCCTGGGTGACCGCCTGACCTTCGATCCCCCGGCCGCCCGTGAGGCCGAGATCATCCTGGAGGCCAGCGAGCGCGCGGCCGAGCTGACGCAGCGCCTGCTCGCCTTTTCGCGCCGGCAGATGCTGCGCCCCGAGAGCACCCGCGTCGCCTCGCTGCTGCTCGAGTTGAAGGCGCCCTTCGAGCGACTGGCCGGCGCGAAGCTGAGCTGCCTCGTCGAGCTGCCGGACAACGGCCTGGCGCTGCGTGCCGACCGCCCGGCGCTGACGCGCGCGCTGCTCGCGCTCGCCGAGAACGCCTGCCAGGCCTGCGCGCCGGGCGGCCACATGGTGCTCTCCGCGCGGGCCGGCACCGGCCTGGAGGGGCGCCTGGGCCAGGTCGGCATCACCGTGCGCGACGACGGCTGCGGCATGGCCGAGGAGGTGCGCCGCCGCGCGGTCGAGCCCTTCTTCACCACCCGTGCGGTCGGCGAAGGCGCCGGCCTTGGCCTCTCCATGGTCGAGGGCTTCGCGCGGCAGTCGGGCGGCAGCCTGGAGATCGACTCCACGCCCGGCCGCGGCACGCGCGCCACGCTCTGGCTGCCGGTGCGGGAGGGCAAATCGCTGGCCGCCCCGCCGCGCGAGACCCCGGAACTGGCCGCACTGCGCTCGGCCTGAGGCCGCTGCCGCGACCATCCGGCCCTAGGTAAAGGCCCCGCGGCACCCCACATAATCCCTGTGTGGGGCGCGGTGGAGCGGCCTACACTCTCGGTTCGACCCCCCCCTTTGCTGACGCCGGCCAGAAGGGAGCAGCGCCCATGGCGAGCTTCAACTACAATGCCCTGGCGGAGCTCTATCCGCCCAAGAGCACCCGCTTCCGGCGTGCCGCGATCGGCTACCGCCGTTTCGACCGCGCCGCAGAGGCGATCCGCTTCGCGATGGAGAAGCTGGCGCCGGAGCTGCTGTCCGGCGCCATCCTGGAGGTCGACGACCTGCGGCTCGATGCCAAGGCGATCCGGGAGCTTTACGAAAGCGACGACTACCCCTTGCCGCGCCTGGCGCAGGGATAGGCCGGCGGACCTCCCGCCCGGTCGTGGAAAGGAAGCAAGCGATGCACAAGTACAACGTGGGCCAGGTGGTCCAGCTCCTGCCGGGTCCCTACGAGCGCCAGGCGGCGCGCGGCAGCTACACCATCATCAGGCAGTTGCCGCGCGAATCCGGGGAGTTCGAATACCGCATCAAGTCGGTGCTGGAGCCGCACGAGCGCGTGGCGAAGGAAAGCCAGCTGGCCCGGCTGCGCTGAGCCGTCGGCGCGACCCGGCTGGCCGAGGCTGGTGGTCCCGACAGGATTCGAACCTGTGACCTACGGTTTAGGAAACCGCCGCTCTATCCTGCTGAGCTACGGGACCCTCCGGTGCAGCGCCCGACGGCGGGTCTCTCTAACAGAAAGCCGGAGCCCCTGCCATCGCCGCCCGCCGCCTGCGTCGCCTTGCCGGCCTCACCCTGGCGCTTCTGCTGCTCGCCGCGGCCGCCCTGGCGACAGCGCTCTGGCAGGCTTGGCTGCGCATCCCGCCCGGCTGGGCGCCCTGGGGCGAAGCACGGCTCGATGACCCACCCGGCTGGGCGGCGCGGCTGCAGCTGAACAGCCTTGCGGCCGACGGCCCGGCCTGCCTTGCCGCGCTGGAGCGCGCCGGCTTCGCCTGGCACCGGCTGGCCGACCGGCCCTCGGCCGAGGGCTGCGAGCTGATCGACGTGGTGCACGTGGAGGCCCCGGCCTCGCGGCTCAAGCCCGGCTTCGATGCCACCTGCGCGCTCGCCGCCGGGCTCTCCTGGTATCTGGACGAGCTGCAGCGCCTGGCCGAGCAGCACCTGAGGAACCGCATCGCGCGCGTCGAGCACTGGGGCACCTACAATTGCCGCAACGTGAACAACGCCGAGAGCGGACGCCTCAGCCAGCACGCCACCGCCAACGCGATCGATCTCGCCCTCTTCGAGCTCGCCGACGGGCGCCAGGTCGTCGTGCGCACCGACTGGGGCGACGATACGCCGGCCGGCCGCTTCCTCGCCGCCGCGCACGCGGCCGCCTGCGGGCTCTTCAACGTCGTGCTCGGGCCGGACTACAACGCCCTGCACGCCGACCACTTCCACCTGGACCTGGGGCGCTATCGGCGCTGCCGCTGAGGCCCCTCACTCCGCCGCCTGCTGGTAGGCCTCGATCGGCGGACAGGCACAGACCACGTTGCGGTCGCCCGCGACGTTGTCGACCCGCGCCACCGGCGGCCAGTACTTGTCGGACTTCAGCCAGGGCAGCGGGAAGGCCGCGACCCGACGCGCATAGGCGTGGCGCCAGCTCTCGGCCGTCACTTCGGCCAGGGTGTGCGGTGCCATGACCAGCGGGTTGTCGTCCTTCGGCCAGGTGCCGCGCGCCACCTCGGCGATCTCCCCGCGGATCGCGACCATCGCCTCGGCGAAGCGGTCGAGCTCGCGCAGGCTCTCCGACTCCGTCGGCTCCACCATCAGCGTACCGGCCACCGGGAAGGACAGCGTCGGCGCGTGGAAGCCATAGTCCATCAGCCGCTTGGCCACATCCTCGGCGCCGACGCCGCTCTGCTCCTTCAGCGGTCTCAGATCGATGATGCACTCGTGCGCCACCCGCCCGCCCTTGCCGCGGTAGAGCACCGGGAACAGCGGATCCAGGCGCTTCGCCAGGTAGTTGGCCGAGAGGATCGCGACCTCGGTGGCCCGCCGGAGATGGCGGCCCATCAGCGCGATGTAGGCCCAGGAGATGGTCAGGATCAGCGCCGAGCCGAAGGGCGCCGCCGAGACCGCGCCGTCCCGCCCGTGGCGCGCCGCACCCACCGGGTGGCCCGGCAGGAAGGGCACAAGGTGCGCCGCCACGCCGATCGGCCCCATGCCGGGGCCGCCGCCGCCGTGCGGGATGCAGAAGGTCTTGTGCAGGTTCATGTGCATGACGTCGGCGCCGAGCTCGGCCGGGCGCGAGAGCCCGACCAGCGCGTTCAGGTTGGCGCCGTCCATGTAGACCTGGCCGCCTTCGGCATGAACCGCCGCCGTGATCTCCTTGATGCCCCGCTCGAAGACGCCGTGCGTCGAAGGGTAGGTCACCATCAGGCCCGCCAGCCGCGGCCCATGCTCCGCTGCCTTGGCCTTGAGGTCGGCGAGGTCGATGCTGCCGTCGCGGTCGGTGGCGACGACGACGACCTCGAGCCCGGCCATCTGCGCCGAGGCGGGATTGGTGCCATGCGCCGAGGCCGGAATCAGGCAGACCTTGCGGCCGCCCTCGCCGCGGCTCTCGTGGTAGCGCTTGATGGCGAGCAGCCCGGCATACTCGCCCTGGCTGCCGGCGTTCGGCTGCAACGAGACCGCGGCGAAGCCGGTGATCTCGCAGAGCCAGGCCTCGAGTTCCTCGAACAGCCGCCGATAGCCGGCGGCCTGCTCGCTCGGCGCGAAGGGATGGAGCCTGGCAAAGCCCGGCCAGGTAAGCGGCAGCATCTCGGCTGCCGCGTTCAGCTTCATCGTGCACGACCCGAGCGGGATCATCGCGCGGTCGAGCGCGATGTCCTTCATCTGCAGGCGGCGCAGGTAGCGCAGCATCTCGGTCTCCGAGCGGTAGAGATGGAAGACCGGATGGGTAAGAAAGGCGCTGCTGCGCCGGAGCGCCGCCGGAATCGCCTCCGGCGCCGCCCGCTCCAGCGCGAAGGCATCGGCCTCGACCGCGCCGAACAGCGCCAGCAAGCGCTCGACCAGCGCCGGCGTCGAGGTCTCGTCCAGCGCGACGGCGAAGCCGTTCGCGTCGAGCAGCCGCAGGTTGATGCCGGCCTCGCGCGCGCGGTCGACCAGCATCGCCGACCGCTCGCTCTCCACCGCCAGGGTGTCGAAGTAGCTCTGGTGGCGGAGCGCGAAACCCAGCCGCCGCAGCCCTTCGGCCAGCGCCGCCGCCAGACGATGCGTGCGCCGGGCGATCGCGGTCAGCCCCTTGGGTCCGTGCCATACGGCATAAAAGCCGGCGATGTTGGCAAGCAACACCTGTGCGGTGCAGATGTTGCTGGTCGCCTTCTCGCGGCGGATGTGCTGCTCGCGCGTCTGCAGCGCCATGCGCAGCGCCGTGTTGCCCTGCCGATCGACGGACACCCCGATCAGCCGGCCGGGCAGCTGTCGCTTGAAGGCGTCGCGGGTAGCGAAGAAGGCGGCGTGCGGGCCGCCGTAGCCCAACGGCACGCCGAAGCGCTGCGCCGAGCCGAGGACGATGTCGGCCCCGGCCTTGCCCGGCGGCTCGACCAGCACAGCGGCGAGCAGATCGGTGGCGACGCTCAAGAGCGCACCCTTCGCCTTGCACCGCTCGGCCAGCGGCGCAAGGTCGTAGAGCCGGCCGTCGGTCGCGGGGTTTTGCACCAGGACGCCGAAGCAGTCGGCGCCGGCCAATGCCGCCGCCGGGTCGGCCACCATCAGCTCGATCCCCAGGCCCGCGGCGCGGGTGCGCAGCACCGCCAGGGTCTGCGGATGCACGTCCGGCGCTACCAGGTAGAGATCGCTCTTGGTCTTCGACAGACGATGGCTCATCGCCATGGCCTCGGCGGCGGCCGTCGCCTCGTCCAGCAGCGAGGCGTTGGCCAGCTCCGTGCCGGTCAGGTCCATGACCATCTGCTGGAAGTTCAGCAGCGCCTCCAGCCGGCCCTGGCTGATCTCCGCCTGATAGGGCGTATAGGCGGTGTACCACCCGGGGTTCTCCAGCACGTTGCGCTGGATCACCGGCGGCGTGAAGGTGTCGTAGTAGCCCATGCCGATCAGCGAGGCGGCGACGCGGTTCTCTGCGGCATAGGCGGCCAGCCGCTCGAGCGTCTCGCGCTCGGTCAGCGGACGCGGCAGTTGCAGCGGCTTCTCCGTGCGGATCTCGCGCGGCAGGGCAGCGTCGATGAAGGCATCCATGGTCTCGTAGCCGAGCGCATCGAGCATCCTTTGCTGCTCGGCCTCGCCGGGGCCGATGTGGCGGCGGGCGAAATCGCCGTGTTGCAAGACATCGCCCAGGCTGGCCCGCGCGATCTTGCTGGTGCCGAGATTGCTCACGCTTTCCCCCCTGCTGCGGCAAAGGCGCGGTAGGCCGTTTCGTCGAACAATTGGTCCAGCTCGGCCGGGTCGCTCAGCTCCAGCTTGAAGAACCAGCCTTCGCCGAAGGGATCGGCGTTCACCTTGCCGGGCTCGTCGGCGATCGCCTGGTTGACCGCGATCACCTTGCCGCCGACCGGGCTGAAGACCTCGCTCGCCGCCTTCACCGACTCCACGACCGCCACCTGCTCGTGTGCGCCAACCTGGCGGCCGACCTCGGGCAGCTCGACGAAGACCACGTCGCCCAGCTGCTCCTGCGCGAAGTCGCTGATGCCGACCGTGGCGGTCTTGCCGCTGACCTCGACCCACTCGTGATCCTTGCTGTACTTTCGGGCCATCGTTGCGATCCTCCCTATTTGTGGTAGCGCGTCGGCACGAAGGGCAGCGGGGTCACCTGGACCGGCTGCGCCTTGCCGCGCACCGTTGCGAAGAGCTTCGTGCCCAGCTTCGCGAAGGGGCTGGCGACGTAGCCCATGGCGATGGGCGCGGCGAGCGAGGGGGCGAAGCCGCCCGAGGTGACGCGGCCCACGACGCTGCCGGACTCGCTGGTGAGCTCGGCGCCGTCGCGCACCGGCTGCCGGCCTTCGACCTTGAGGCCGACGCGCCTGCGCGACGGACCTTCCTCGATCTCGCGCAGGATGCGGCGGTGGCCGGGAAAGTCGGCCGCCAGCCGCCGGCGCTTCGGGATCACCCAGGCAAGTCCCGCCTCGATCGGCGAGACGGTCTCGTCCAGCTCGTGGCCGTAAAGGCAGAGGCCGGCCTCCAGGCGCAGCGAATCGCGCGCGCCCAGCCCGGCGGGCTTCACCTCCGGCTCGCCCAGCAGCAGCTTCGCCAGGTTCTCGGCCGCGGCCGCCGGTACGGCAATCTCGAAGCCGTCCTCGCCGGTGTAGCCCGAGCGGCTGACGCGGCAGGCGATGCCGGCAACCTGCATCGGCGCCTGCGTCAGGAAGGTGAGCTTCGCTGAGTCCGGCGCATGGCGCGCCATCACGGCCGCCGCCTCTGGTCCCTGCAGCGCCAGCAGCGCCTGGTCTTCCAGCAGCTCGACCTGCACCGCCGGTCCGAGGCGCGTCTTCAGGTAGGGCACGTCCACCGCCTTGCGCGCGGCGTTGAACACCAGGAAGAGCCGCGTGCCGTCGCGATCGTCGGCCGGGCGCGAGACCAGGAGGTCGTCGATCGTGCCGCCGACCTCGTTCAGCAGCAGCGCGTAGCGCGTCTGCCCGGGCTCGAGGCCCTGGATGTCGCCCGGCAGCATGACCTCGAGCCAGCGCGCGGCGTCCTCTCCCTTCACCTCGACCTGTCCCATGTGCGAGACGTCGAAGAGGCTGGCGGCGGCGCGCGTGTGCAGGTGCTCGGCCAGGATGCCCGAGGGGTACTGCACCGGCAGCTCGTAGCCGGCGAAGGGTACGAGCTTGCCGCCGCGTGCACGATGCAGCGCATAGAGCGGCGTGCGGCGGATGGGGGTTTCGGCTTCGGCCATGCAGGCTCCAGGTCGGACGGGTTGCCGGGCGTCGCGCCCGCGCCGCCTCGCGCGAGCCCGCCGGCCCCCTCTGTCATCGACCTGAGAGATTCACTCCGCCGTGAAAAGGCGGGGCTTACTCCTTCGGTGTGAAGCCCCGGCGCCGAACCCTGTGGCGCGGGTCTTCCCTTTCCAGAGATGCCTCCAACCTGCGGTCCTTCTGCCTGAGAGTTTCCGGGGCGGTTGCTCCTTCGGCGCCGGACGCGAATCCGGTCTCTCCCGCAAGGCCGTCGTCAGCCAGAGGCCACTCTGAGCGCTCCGGCCCCCGTCGGTCAATGTGGGCCGGTCGATGCGACCCCGGGAGGGTCGAACTTGCGCCGCCGCTGGCCTATCTTAGGGTCATGGACGAGTTCAGCGACCGCCAGGTGGAGCGTTACGCGCGCCATCTCGTGTTGCCGGAGATCGGCGAGGAAGGCCAGGCGAAGCTGCTGCGTTCCAGCGTGCTGGTGCTGGGCGCGGGCGGGCTCGGCGCGCCGCTCGTCATGTACCTCGCCGCTGCCGGCATCGGCCGCCTCGGCGTGGTCGACGACGATGAAGTCGACCTCTCCAACCTGCAGCGCCAGGTGATCCACCGCGAGGCGGATGTCGGCCGGCCGAAGGTCGAGAGCGCGCGGGACTTCGTCGCCCGGCTCGATCCCGCCATCCGGGTGGAGCCGCACCACCTGCGCTTCACCGCGGCAAACGCGCTGGAGCTCGTCGGCGCCTACGACCTCGTGGTCGACGGCTCGGACAACTTCGCCACGCGCTACCTGGCGAACGACGCCTGTCACCTGGCCGGCCGCACGCTGGTGACTGCCGCGATCATGCGCTTCGACGGTCAGCTTTCCGTCTTCCGCAGCCACCGCCAC
>Ga0299906_10002082_pt1 | contig 16829 bp, 12 predicted proteins | sample RVTome_14_FD_200259 | JGI IMG/M metagenome (GOLD analysis project Ga0299906, IMG submission 200259) | Soil microbial communities from uranium-contaminated site in the Upper Colorado River Basin, Wyoming, United States - RVT145D125 (version 2) ...
CCACGGTGTGGTCCAGCCGGGCAGGACGTTCACGATCACGCCCCTGGAGAGGCAACTCAACCAGCAGGCAGCCCACTCAGGCAAGGCCGACCTGTTCCGTAACGGCACCTTCGTTCTAGTCCAGGAGACTGACGACACGATCCTCGACGAGATTAAGTCGCCGAACAGCCTCGCAGATGATGACATCGAGAAGGCTGTCTCGGAAGCCATCGCTGGAGACCCCGTGCCATTCGAGGCCATGCTCGAACGAATGTCGTCAGCCGTCACCGGCCAGCGCATCCTCGAAGAGGTCGTCCTTCAGGACGCATCACAGTCGATGGTCAACGCGGTCAAGGGGAAGATCCAGCAGATCGAGGACGCTGAACGTCCTGTTGGCCCGGACGGTCAGCCGATGAGGGTCGTGGAGCGGGAGCAGATCCCAGCACCAGAAGCCACCCCTGCCGAAGCATTCCGACAGGAACGCGCGGTTCGACCTCGATAGGAGCCTCTCATGGCTGAGTCACACGGCGGAGTGAACGCCATCGCGACCGTCCCGGCCTCCGTCGAGGACGCCCTCCGCCAGACCATGGTTCTCGGGCTTCCCGCTGTCGAAGCGGAGCGGCCAATCTTCCACTTCGACAAGGTGGTGTCGTGGGCCGAGCACGATGTGGAAGACAACCCGTGGGATTGGACGACAGCACCCGACACCGAAGAGCAGGAGTCTCCAGTACAGCCGATCTGCGCATACGAGTTTCATGCGCCGTTGGGCCGGTCGGGAGCGCAACATACCGAAGTCGGAGACTTCTTCCCGTCCACAGTCATTATGACCTTCATGGCCACCGACCTGCCGAGTGTCATCGACTCCTCCTATGTGGTCATCGGACCCGCCACCACCAGATGGTGGTTCCGATACTTCCACCCTGCGGTAGGCCTCGGCGGACTCACCGTCTACCAGGCCCACTTCCAGGCGGAGGACACCGAGTGACGTGGCATAGGGAACGCAACCGTCTCTGCGAATGGTGTCACCATGACAATGAGCTACACGACAACCAGGCCGACCAGCGGGTCCCGAAAGAGGTCGAACCCGGCGTCTACATCTGTTCGGACTGTGCCGACTGTGCACTCAAGGTGGTGAGAAATGGCTGATGGAGGCCTCCGCGACCGTCTCATACACGAGTCCGTCTTCAAGGCGATCGAAACCGAGTTGACCACCCTCGGATGGTTCGACGCGGGTCGCCAACACCAGCCGATCACCATCATCGACGAGTTCCCCGACGAGAACGCTGATGTCGCATTCAACACCCTGGCCATATCAATGGGCGATTCTGGTGGAACGCCCCACGAGATGGGCAGCAACCGGGTAGACGAGGAGATCATCTTCTTCGTCGACTTCTTCGCCGAGAGCGACGCGCTGGGGCGGCACGTGCGAGGAGACATCTACAACTTCCTCAAGCGGCTCGACGAGATCCCCATCCTCGACTACTCCCAGGCGTTAGACCCCGAGATCTTCAGGGTCGAGGTCCAGGAAGAGGTTGACAAGCGTAAGCCAGAACGGGCCGTCCAGAAATGGCAGAAGCATTGGTACGTCATCTCGTTTTCGGTTATCGACTATGGAAGAGTGCCAGCATGAGCAGAGAGAACCAGTATGCGAAGAACCTCCTCGGCAGTCGAGGCCGACGTGCCTCCGCCACGCTGCTCACCTGGCTGGAGGACAACATCAAGCATAAGCTCACCGCCGACGAATGGGAGGAGATCCGCGGCAAGGTGCTCGGAGTCATCGGAGATTTCCAGGATCTGGCTATGGACATGGTGGCGTCCGACACTGGGATCATCAACGACTACTGGGCAGAGGCACTCTCAGAGATCAAGGATTCGCTGAGGAGGATCGAACATGGTGCGGTTGCGGTATCGGCTGATCGGTGACCCCGCCTTCCAGTTTCGGCTCGCCCTAGAACGGTTCGCAGGCCCAGAGATCGACGGCATCCACAAGCAGGTCGCCGTCCAGTTGACCACCGAAGCCAAACGCATCCTCGAACAGAGCCTGGTCCGACCATGGGAGTCGGGTAACCGTAGCGGCCACCGTCTCACAGGAGTCCTCACCGGCAAACACGGCCACAAGGCTGCCATCCAGTCGAGGATCATCAACCGTGGTGGACCCTCACAGGCGAAAGGCGTCGGATTCCCCGATATTGCTGAACTCGACCGTCGAGCCGCTCACTGGCGAGGTCTCGAATTCGGCTGGCCCTACATGACCATGCCCACCGGCCTGTTCATCCAGGGCGGGACTCCACAACCCCTCCGGGCCAGGACGGCAGGCGACACGTTCATCATGTACGGCGAGTTCGCTCGTCGTGCGCGGGCGCTGAGTGTCGAAGGGACAAGACGCGCCGAAGGCCCTCTAGGACCCATTGGACAGCGTAGAACCCGATTCGAGGCCGGGCGACGGACCCGAACCGAAGGCGGGCGGGGGGTCCTCCACCAGAAGGGACGTGTCGAAGGGATCACAGGACGCCACTTCCTCGAAGACGCCTGGAACCATGTAGCGGGACCGCAAGGACGCAATATCATCGACAAGTACGAGAGCAAGCTCAGGGAGATCTTCGGCGAGTTCACCCGCTGAGACAACAAACGCTCGCACGAACGTGTGCTAGCCTGAGCGTCGACTTCCAGGGTTTCAAAGGATGGTGAACGATGGCTATCAAGGCTGGCCAGATCCTCCACGTAGGCAGCGGATTTCTCGTCGACCGAATTCAATCTGCTGGTGCCGGGTCGGTAAACGTCAACACAGAACGAATCGAAGAACTCGGTAACTACCAGGCTGTCGCCACGATCCGCGACATCCCCGACCTCTCATTCGAGATGGAAACCTTCGACATGGGGACGGAGATTCACGAACTTCTGTTCAACGCTGGGGCAGGAGACGCCGCGGGTACGGCATACAACACCGAGATCGACATCATCCCGATCGACATCATCTCCCCATTCAAGGGAGAAGGCCTGTTCACTACCGTACGAGGCCTCGTCATCCCGTTCCTCAACGTCGAATCATTGGCCTGGAACTTCTCGATCGACAATGCGGCCGCGCTCACCGTGGGTCTCCGAGGGGACTCCATCTTCTATGTGCCCGGTTCGGTATACCGAGAAGAATTCGTCGGCGACGGTGCAGCCACCACCTTCACTTTCGGTGCAGGCACCGGAGGTACGGCGGGACCGGCGCTGAAAACTGTCATCGACGGTGCGAACCATTTCGCTCTCAGCGTCCTGGTTGAGGACACCACGACTACCCCGTCAACCTGGTCGAGGCTCCGGTTCGGAATCGATTACACCAACACCGCCACGGACATCACCACGACCGCTACATACGCGGCGACGGATAACATCTACGTCACGTACGGGAACGCTACCGCAGCCACCTACAACCAGGGTGTGCACAAGACCGTGGCAGCGGCAACCCCGGCAGCGGTCAAGGGACGCCACATCGAAGTCCAGTTCGGTGCGGGTCCAACCTCATGGCTCGGTGTCCAGTCGGCGTCCGTCGAGTGGCGAGCAACCCTGGAACGTGACGAGGAGTTCAACAACCCGAACGTCGTGGACCAGGACTTCGATGTGCCCGACGTAACGGGGACGATCACGATGAAGGCAGCCACCGCAGCCGCCCTCTTCGATCAGATCCTCGCCATCCACGGCATCACATCACCGGACATCGTGAACGCAGTCTCCGAACCGCCTCAGATCGACCTGCGGCTCTTGGTCAAGTCACCAACAGACGGCTCGACCATCCAGACGCTGCGTGTCCCCGACGCCCAATTCGATCCTGAAGCCATTGCCGGTCAGGTCGGCAACAAGCTCGAAGTGGACTTCAACTTCATTTCAGCCGGTGGCGACCTCGATGTGTACAAGGGCGACATCTAATAGGTTCCTGCTAGCGGCATCTAGTTAGGGCGAGAAGGGAGCCATTCGGCTCCCTTCTCTGTATGATGACAGCGTTCGTAGGAAGGATGGAAGGATGACGGATCTCGGTCCACATGTCGAAGCTCACCTGTCGGATCTCTTCGAGACCGGCAAAATCGTCACGGTCGCCTACCCAGGCAAGCCCATCACCGAAGTATGGGTTGAGCGGCCAAGCCCAGACCAACACGAAGAGTGTTTGAGGAAAGCGCGGGCCGACCGTGCACGTCGTTACGCCGAACTGATGGCCGATAACTCCGATGAGCGGCTCGCCCTCCTCCAAGAGGCCAACAGGATGGACAAGGAGGAACTGGTCGACGCTCTCCTCGACAGAGAGCGGCGCAACGTTGAACGACGAGCGCTCAACGATGTTCTCTTCTCCGAAGATCACGGCTCCGACTGGGGCAGCGAAGGCGAAAAGTGGAGTTCCATTCTTGAAGCCATCACCGCCCGATACACGGAGATCGACGAACGAAACGCTGAACTCAAAGCGGCCAACGCCGATGAGGAGGCCATGGCCAACTCGGACGACGACGAGGAGATCCAGCGGCTTTCCAAGATTCAAGAAGGCTTCGAAGAGGAGGTCAAGGCACGGCGCGACGAACTTCTCAAGGATGCCAAGGTCGAGATCGCGGTCAACCCAATCGAGAAGCTCCGGGACGACCTCATCGAGGGGCGGATAAACCTGGAATGCGACATCGCCTGGTTCGCTACTTTCAAATTCGAGCAGCTATACCGAGCCGTCCGATACAAGGATGACCATACCCGCCTCTACTTCAAGAATTCGGGACAGATCAAAGCGCTGCCAAGAGTCGTTCAAGAGCAACTCATGGAGGGTCTCAACGAGGTAGACATAGATGTGGAGGCCCTAAAAAACTCGCTCACTCCCCTCCCTTCCTGAGTCTCGTCCGAGCGCAGAAGGGAGCGGGAGGGTCCCTCTGGCCAGAAGGCATTATCAAAGCTCCGTACAACCTGGTACAAGCCGTGAATGAGGCCCTGATGGTATTAGGCTGGCACGAGAACCTGCCAAAGGATGAGATCCCGCCCCGCAATATCTGGTGGAGCGGGAAGCTGTTAGACGAGTGGTTCGAGGATGTAGAGAGACGACGTAAGAAGAAGTCGTCAGGCAAGTCGTCAACCTATGACGAGGCGGACGAAGTGCCCTCTATGGGGAACCAGTTGGCGGAAGAGGCAAGAGAGAAGCTCATCCCGAGGTAGGGCGTGGCAGATCAGTATTTATTCAGATTCGACGAGGAAGGCCTCGACCGTGTTCTCCAGAAGGTCGAGCAGTTTCGCCAGGCTGTCCAACAGACCGGACAGGCCGACCTTGGACCCGGTTTCGAACGGTTCTTTCGCGAGTTCGAAGCGGGTTTCAGCCGCTCGACTTCACGGATAAACCAACTCCGTCGTGAACTCCAGACCATTGGGACCGCGTTGCAGCAGGCACGCATCCCACTTACAAGAGATCTTGCGCCGCTCGCAGGTCTCGAACCGACAGGACGGTTCGCCAGCCAAGAACAGCGAGCCGCGCTCGAAGGGGCAGCACAGCAGCGTGTTGTCGCCCTTGAACAGGAGCAACTGAACCTCCAGAACCTTCAGGCGCGTGCCCAAGAAAGCTACAACCAGGCCAAGCAGCGCGAAGCCAATCTTGCTGAGTACACCAACCGGCTCGAAGCCACCCGAGTCAACCTGATCTCCCGGATTAGGGACATACGACCTGGCGGCAGCCGCCTCAACCAGCTTGTCACCGAACGCGAGAACGCCCTCCTCGAACGACAGCGAGAACTCAGAGAGCAGCTAGCGACAGAGCTTCAGCGCTTCCAGCAGGGAGTACCGCAGGAGGCAACGCAAATCCTCAGCCGGGAGGTTCAGCTTTCCGCGCAGATAGCAGCAGCACGTCGTCGTCAGGCTGAGGCAGAGCGTGCCGTAGCTCAAGCTCGTAAGGAGGCGCAGTCGGCAGGGTTCGGAGCAGCCGGACGCTTCGGCGGGGCAGCAACAGAAGAGGAGCGGGCCGCGTTGCTGCAACGCCAGGAGGAGATACGCGGACGGCTTAAGGCCTCACAAGAGGAAGAGCTACGCGCCTCGCTCGCGGTAACGAGACTAGAGCAGGAGCGCACCGCCAACCTGGAACGGCTGGCCGTCATCGAATCAGGCGGGCAGGGAGGCGCTAGAGGAATCACCGAGATCCTCAACCGGCTACGCCAAGTCAACGACCTTCTTGCAGAGATCACAGTCTCATCTGACGCCCTTGGCGACATCTTCGGACCAGAAATCCACACCGAACTCCAAGCCCTACAGACAACCCTGGAACGATTCACTGGACGGGAGATCGACACACTCAGGCCCGAGGAAGTCCAGGAGCTTGCTCAGGCCCAGGCTCGGGCACGGGAACTGCTCACCACCATCGAACAATTCCCGCAGCAGGGCATACCCCTGCGCCTCAACGAGGACGAACTTCTAGCCGGAATCCCGTTGATCAACCGGATTCTCCTTGGCGCGGCGCGAGATTTCGGACGAAGGTTCACGGCCACCCTCCAGTTCGCCGTCTCCGGTGCTCTCCTCTTCGGAGCGCAGCGGCTGCTCAGAGAATTCTTCGACGCTGCTGTCGAAGTGGAACGCACTTTCGCTGACATCTCCACCTCTCTCGAATTCGACATCGGGGCCGAACGCGGAACCGCCGAATTCGAACGGCAGCTAGAACGCGTCCGTCGTCAAGTCCTCCAGATCGCCGACGACTTCAACGCCCTACCCACCGAGGTCAACCAGGCGGCATTCCAGATGGTCTCCAGGTTCGACAACGTGGAGGCAGCCCTGATCGCAACCAGGGCACAAGTGTTGGCGACCCGTATCGCCACTATCGATCAGGCAGAAGCCCTGCGCGCCCTCACGGGTGTCGCCGAAGCCTACGGTCTCGCCCTCTCCGGCATCTCCGATGACCAGGAACGTCAGCGGCAACAGGCCGAACTCTATGCCACCGCCCTCGACCAGGCCACCCTCATCCAGCAACGTTTCGGCATCTCGGTCGAGGACGTGCTCGAAGGTGCAGGCGGGATCGCCGAGCTTTTCCGCACCCTCGGCTTCTCGATCGAGGAAACCTTCGCCATTGTTGCATCCACTGTTCGCAGGACCAGCCAGACCGGAGCACAAGTGTCCGACCGTCTCGGACGAGCCTTCTCCTCAATTGAAACCCAAGAAGTTCGCGACGAACTGCTAGCTCTCGCTAACGACTTCGACGAATTCTTCCTACGGCCTATCGACTTCTTCGAAGGTGGACGACAGGTCTTCTTCCAGATAGCCGATCAGTTCTCACAGCTAGACCAGCAGCTACAGAACCGGATTGCTCAGATCATCGGACAACGCCGAGAGACAGCCTTCGTTACCGCCCTTTTCCAGGCCGCTGGTGAAGGGTTGGTCGGTGATGTGGTGGGTGCCCTCGACCAGTCAGCAGGAGCAGCCGAAAACCGTCTCGGCGTCCTGCTCGGCACCGTACAGGGGACGATCGAAGGGATCTCCACCGAATTCCAAGAACTCGCTCAAAATCTGGAGCGACTCGGCGTCATTACCCCAATCCGCGTTTTGCTCAGTGGACTCGAAATTGTGCTGAAAACCTTCAATCTGATCCTCACCGGAGCGCTCAAACTTGTCGAGGTTTTCAACCGAATCCGAATCCCATTCACCGACTGGGGTCTCGGCACCGCCCTTGTCACCATGCTCTCCCTTCTTACTGCCGCCCTCTCTCTCCGTGGACTCTTCGACGGTATCAGTTTGCTCATTCGCCAGTCACAGAGCGGCGTCGCCAGATTACTTCAAGGCTTATCGGTCGTACAGGTGGTAGGCGGCGGTGGTGGTGGAATCCTGGCCGGAGCTTCGGTCGCTATCCAGGGGTTCTTGACCAAGGTCCGAGAAGCCGATGGGGTAGTCGGAAAGTTGGGGACCACTATCGGAACGATCTTCCTCGCCCCATTCCGGTTGATCCGAGGCATCATGGAAGCGATCACAATACGCCTCTATGCATGGAATGCGGCCCTCATCGTGGGGACCGCCAGCACTACGGCTGCTACCACATCAGAGAGTGGGCTATCGTTAGCACGTGCCCGCACAGCCATAATCAACGGATTCCTCACCCTTCGCACATTCGGATTCGCGGGCGTCCTATCCAGGATTGGCCCGATCCTCGCGAGCCTGGTCGCCAGGCTGGGAGGCTTTCTGAGGGCCTCCGTGCTTGTCGCTGGGGCGCTCGTCACACTGAGGAGTGTCGCCGGGGCGCTGGCCAGTTTCATCGACGCCGTTTTCGGCCCAGACCGATCAACCGAAATCAGCGAACGCACCCGCGAGATCAAGGCTGAAGGCGACGCATCAGGTCGGCCTATCAGTGCCGTCGAAGCCCAAACGCAGGCCGTCAGAGAACGGCTCGAAGAGCTTTCAGCCATGCGTGACGATGCCGACGCGATGTGGGTCGAGTTCGGTCTTGTGATCACCGGACTCGCCAACTTCGGTCTGGAGAACTTCGAAGGCACGCGAGAGTTCGTGGATCTGGAATCGCGAATCGCCGAACTCGAACTCGCCAAGTTGCAACTGATAGACCTTCAGCAGCAGATCAACGCAATCAACCGGGCGGCTGGGGGAGGGGTCGAGCTAGTCCCATCACTACAGCCAACCCAGGATGCCTTAGAAGAAGCCTTCCTCATCGTCAGTAGCATCGACCCGGAAGACCCAGATCTCGGGGCACTCCAAGAGGCCAAGACCCTCCTCGAACAGGCGAAGGTCATTATGGAGGAGGATGTTCCGGAGATCCTGGGCGGATGGGGGGAGGTGCTCACCTCCGAACAGATTCGAGAGGAGATCAGCCGCCTCCAGACGAATATCCAACTCGGATTCACGACTCTGGCAGAGGCGCGGAAACGGTTGGCGAATCTTCGAGAGAATGCTCTGGCAGCATTGGCTCAAGCCGAAAGTCCCAGCGGAGACCCTGATGCGATTAGGCAAGCGGAAAAGGATCTTCTCGATATCGCGCTCGCTGATCAGCAGTTGTTCGAACAGGAGCGTGATGCCCAACTTGAACGGGCAGCACTTATCGAAGACAACCGGGCGCGGCTCCTCGCGGAACTCAATATCCTCAAAGATTTCGCGGAAGCAGCCGCCAACGACCCCAATCGTGGTCCTCAGGCGGTGATAGACGCACAGCAAGCTGTTGTTGATGCTGAACGGGAATACAACCGGGCGCTCCAAGAGGAAGCTATCGCCCGACTCCAATTCCAAGCGGACAACGCACGAACGTTCAGGGAGCGGGTCGCAGCACTCCAGGCCCTCTTCGCAGCCATCCAAGCCCAGATTGTAGATCGTAAGAGACAGACCGCCGAAGCCCTCGTGCCTGAACTGGGGGGAGGGATCATCGGCAACGTTATCGAGTCGGTACTCCAGGCTGCTCTCGTCACTACGGGCATCATCGGCAACACGGCGGCGGAAGACGCTCGCCTCCAGGCTGTTCTCGACGCTCTAGCCGATGAGCAGTTGAGATATGCGCAGCTTGTTGCACGCAATTCGACACTGAAAAACAAGAGCGCTCTCGACAATATTGCTGCCATAGCCGCTACTGCCAATGCGCTACGCGCCGAAATCCAACTGCTGAGACTACGCGGGGTGGACGAACAGGAGATCCTTGCCAAAGAGATCGAACTGCGGGAGGTCGTAGCCAATCAGAGGCTCGCCGAAGCCGACCGCCGTGCCGCCTTCTTCCGTCTCACCGCAGGTACTGGCGACGAGATCAGGGCAGCCCAAGCCGAACTCCGCGCCGCCCTCGACCGTCTGGCAACCATCGAAGCCCTCGGCGGAGCGGACACCCAGGCAGGCTACGAAGCAGAACTCGCGGTCCTCCAGGCCCGCCAGCGGCTCGCCGACCTCGCCCTCCGGCTCGCCGACGCCCGACGCCGTGTCAATTCCGACATCACCGACACCTTCGAGCAGGCCCTACTCGATGTGCAGGCCGCACAGGAGGCCCTCCGTGCAGCACGAGGAGAAATCGAGAAGCTCGACGCCGAAATCAACCTACGGGAAGCCGAATCCCGAGCGCAGCGCGAATTCTACGACCGTCGTATCTCCGATCTCGACTTCCTCTTCCGCACCGACCAGATCGGACGCACACAGTACATCTCGGCCCTGCGCGCCCTCCAGGCGGGCATCGACCGGACGACACGTCAGGGCGAGGAACTATGGCGGGACATCGAACTACAAATCCGCGGCCTCCAGGAAGACGCCTCTCAGGCATTCAACATCCCGACCGAAATCCGATTGCCCACCATCTTCGAGGTGCGGCGTGCCCTTGCCGCCGATGCTCTAGGCGTCAACTACCAGGACAACAGGCAACAGGAGATCAACGTCTTCGTCTCCGACGAAGTGGATGTGAATGCTGTTATCGCTGCCATCGACTCAGCATTCGGATCATCGATCGACCTCGAAGCACAACGCCTCGCTTCGGGTGGTGCAGGGATCACGATCGGAGGGTTCAACTAGTGGCACAGTGGACGCTCACAGACTATTCGACCGGCACCCCCGAGATTTTCACCTTCGAGTGGAACCCCAACAAGTTCGACCCACCCGGAAGGTCAGCGAACATCGTCGCCGAAGCGACATCAGCACCCAATGGACAGACCCTCCTCTTCCAGGGGCGCGACAAGCTCCGCAAGTCAACGTTCGAAGGGGCGGTCGGGTCCGAGTCGTTCTACACAGACCTGGACACCTGGAAGGACAAGTGGTATCCGCTTGAGCTATCAGACGACCAGGGCAACACGTGGACCATCCTCATTGAGGAATGGAAATGGACACGCGTAAAACGCCGTAACCCTTGGCGGTTCGACTACACAGCCCAGGTGATCGTCCTGTGAGATTCATGTCCGAAACCCTCTGGGACATCTGGGAGTCCGGGCAGTATGTTGGTGACGACTTCTCCAATGCCAGGGTCACCATCCAGAAAGCCGTACTCAAGAAGTTCGGTCCCTGGCGCTCCCTGGTCTTCGCCCAGGATGAACCCCAGTATGAGCTACCACGCCTCAATTTACGTTCGATCCGCATTGATAACCGGCACCAGTCCGATGCCGCCACGATGACCCTCACGATGGTGAACCAGATCGAACCTGATCTGCTGGCCAACCTCGACGAAAACCCGGTAGGTGGACCGACACCGCGACAGCAGATGGATCTGGCGCAGCCTGGTTACTACACGTACCGGCGAGGGATCACACCCGAAAGTGTCGACCGGTTCGGGCATGACGTAGACCCGCTCTGGGTGGATATGTTCATTCCCAACCGCGTCATTCGTACGTTTCAAGGATACGGCACGGACGGAGCACCCAACCCTTGGGATGATACCAAGCTCATCCTCACCGGCACCTGGCTCATCGACAAGGTGGACTACAAGACGGACGGCAGCATCACGATCCAATGTCGGGATGCCCTCAAACTTGCTATCGAACAGCGTCTCTACCCTCCCATTATCCCCGTCGACCAGTACCCACTCGAAATCTGCGCCGACTACACCGACACAACCACAGAGACCTTCACCTCCACTACCGAGATCCACCATGAGGGCATCCAAGGTGGAAACGTTGCCAAAATCCTGCTCTGCTCAGACGGGTATATCTCCGGCAACACCCCCTGGTATGGGTGCAACGCATCCGTGTACGGACATCGAGAGTCACATGCCTTCGATGGCAACACCTCCACCTACTGGCTGTCTATGGGCAACAACGGTCCCAACGAACTCTGGTCGTTCGAATGGATCGGAGGCCGCACCTTCGGAGAACCGGTCAACAAAGTGCGCATCAAGCCGAAATGGGGAGGCTACAAATACTTCATCGCCGTCATGGAAAACGGCAAATGGGTGGACGGCCCAATCGTCCCATACGGCTACTGGACCGGACCAGCCTATCCGAACGGCTCCAACAAGCCCTACGTCAAGACGGGCTGGGTGCCGAAGAGTGAGGCCTGGTTTGAAATCGAACTCCCACGTGTCTACAACGCCGATCAGGTGAGGATCATCTTCACCAATCTCCAGAACTCCGGCCTCGGCTCCAACCCATACCGAGCCGCCCTCTACGAATTCGAAGTTCTGGCGGACATACCCCCACGAACCGAGATCATCAAGACAGAAGGCACCCGCGAGATCGAATTCATCGTCCCCGGCAACATCGCTGACTACACCGACATCGTGAAAGTGCTCGCCGCATGGTCAGGCTTCTACTGGCCGTGGGGACAGACAGACCAGATCTTGGAAAACTGGCTCACTTCGGAGGATCTTCTCACACTTGAACAGGTCGCTGCGGGGTTCACCAACCAGGTCGGCAGAGTGTGGGGCGATTTCGCCTACTCCGGTGCCTTCCCGGTCGACCCGCCATGCATCCCAGCATCTTTCTGGGACAACAAGTCCGTCATGGACGGCATCAACCAGATCAAAGAGATCCTCGGGTTCATCTGCTACGCCGACGCGACCGGGGGAATCGTTTGGAGGATGCCCAACATTTGGAGAACCGGCAACTTCATCAGCGGCTTCGGATTCATCGGTCAGGACAGCATCAGAGAGATAGACGAAACGAAGGTCCTCATCGACTACGGCGTACAAATCGACGACGCCAACCTTCGCTCCGAAATCCATGTCGTCTCAGCCGAAGATCCCACCCTCTACACCTCCATCCGGCCAGGATGGGCCGAAGGCGAAGTGGTCCCCTCAGCAGTAGACCCACAAGGCGACCTCGCTCTTCTGGGCGGACAAGACCGCATCATGCTGGTTCCCAACTATCCGTTCATCAGCCAAGCCGAAGTAGACAAATTCGCCTATCTCGTATCGCTGTGGATTCACTGGTCATACCGGAAGAGCAGTATCCGTATCCCCGGAAACCCCGCCTTCGAGCCAGACGACCAGGTTCGCGTCTATGAACGGATCACGGAGGAGTCTTACATCCACTACATCCAGGGCGTTAGCTCGACGATGGACCTCGACAAAGGCACTTGGTACCTCGATGTCGACACCCACTGGCTAGGCAACGGACCCGATCAAACCTGGGTAGTCAACACATACCAGGACATGCCCGCCGCTCTCTACGCCTACCTCAGGGCAATCGGTGAGATCACCGAAGACGGCGACCCCAACGACCTGCCACCCGACTTCGACCCGAACTTCGACATCCCCGACTTCCCAGACGACGTTCCCCGACTAGACCAAGACCTCGGATCGATATTCCCCGATCCGCCGACCGTCCAATACCCATACGACGACTCATGGTCCGACAAGGACATAGCCGACAATATCGGTTCCGGCTATGTGACGCCGCCCACTAACGGCAGCGGCGGCACGGTCAACTGGCGCTCCGAAGCGTGGCGTTACGCATACTGGGGCGCACGAGGGTCGGATCTGGTCACGACAACCTTCATGTACGCAGACCCTCCACCCACCTCCTTCGCCGCCCAGTACAGCCACCCCAACCAGACAAACTCTGTTCGTACGACCGTCCCACGAGCCAGCCTCTCGGCGTGGCGTCTAGTCGCCAAAGCCTTCGTCGCCCAGCAATACAATGTCCTCTCGTGTGCCGCATACGCAGGCAAAGACCGCAAGATCGCAGGCACAAACACCTACTCCGCTCACGCCTGGGGTCTCGCCATGGACGTAAACCCCTTCTCGCTTGGCAACTCCTGCTGCACCGAGTCATGGAGTTCCTGGTACGCAAGACCCGACTCGCCAGCCTTCTACGCCGCCATCCAGGACATCACCAACATCCGCACCAACTCATCCAACACCCGTGTCTTCGGTTGGGGCGGATTCTGGAAGACCAAAAAAGACTACATGCACATCGAGATCGTCTGCACGAGAACACAGATCCAAGAAGGCGTACACCAGGGATGAGCATCCACCCCAGCATCCGCAGAGCCGAAACCGCCAGGGAACTCGACAGGGGAACTTGGGCCGGACTCGACAAAATCGACTACAAGCTCAGGGTCGAAAGCGGGACTGCCGGAGGCGGCGAAGCACTCGTGGGACCATTCTGGTTTGGTAGGGCCTTCGATGCCCCACCGTTCTTCACCTTCTCAGCAACCGCCGTAGCAGGCGAAGCCGGGGTCGCTCCCCAGCTAACAATCGGGGTGGCTGAATGGCTGCAAGACGAACAGAACATGTATGTCGGAGCGAACCTCTGGTTCAAATGCGCCCTCTGCTGGGAGCCGATCAAGACCGGGGGCGTAGGACCCCAGACACCCCCCTGGGACGTGCCGCCACCGCAGAGCGGAGCAGTGTTCAAGGAGGACTTCGAAGACTGGCAGACCCGACCCGAAGTTTTCGGAGGCCCCGAAGGGAACGAGATTGTTGCATGGGGCCGAGTCCAAGGCGAAGTGGCTCCCAGCGGGTACTACTGGCCAAGCCAACGAACCGAAATCGGTGTCGGAGACTTCGCCCCACCCATCTTGAAGACACACCAATTCAGGGCAGGAACGAGCATCAACGACGTTCTTGTTCGTGGCCCCGTCGCGCCGTACACCTTCACGGGGTACTACCAGCCGGGGTGGGACACCTACCCACGGTTGCGGACCCCCTGGCATATCAGTAACGCTAACCCCAAAAGCGGAGGGTGGCATATGCGTTGCATCCAACAGCCCCTCCTCACGGTCAGCGACTTCTCGGATGTGCATGTTCCTTTCGTCAGGTTCGCCACTGTAATTCCTTGCAAAGCACCCGCTGATGGCGGGATCTTTCCTGCCGAAGAATCCGGCCCTTACCTGCGGGCGAACCCCGGCATGAGCGTCTGGGTCGGGTGTGATGCCATGGTCGACAATGAGTACGACCAAACCCAAAGTCAACTCATCTTCTCCTGCCAATTCTTTAACGCCGACCTTATCCACATCGGGTCAGGGTTCGGTGGCTGGTTCTACCTGAACGGACAGCCATCAGGCGCTATAGGCTCCTTCCTCCAAGACACCTACAGTCGGTACGATCGCCACTTCTATCTGGAGCCGAACAACGGTGACCCAGATCCCAATACCTTCATCGACTGGCCGGGAAACCCGGAAAGCTCATCATTCTCCGAATTCTCCAACTCGGAGATCCTCTTCCTCCGGATCATGGTCGCCATAGGGCACAACCCAGTGCCTGGGAACCTTCCTTACCCACAGAAGATCATCGACATCGACAATCTTACTGTCGACATCATCGGAGCAGGAGGTAACAACCTGCCGACCAAATTCGACGTGACCCTCAACTTCAGTGGACAACTGCTCAAAGGCTACGCAGCAGTCCACCCGCTACGTTCGTACGAACATCCAGCCAAGGTCATCCTCTCATGACCAGCGCATATCGCCGAGTGCGGCGAGTTGAACAGACAAAGGAACTCGATCGGGGCACCTGGGCGGGCGAAACCGCCGTTGTTCTCGCCTATGACACGATCGGACGAGGAGTCATAGAAAGCGAACTCCTCGACTTCGGAGTCGTATTCGAAGGCCCCCCATTCTTCTCATACGGTGTGGAGACTCAGCCGGGACAAGCCCTCGTCGCGGGCGACTACCCCGAGATCACCGTAGGTGTCCGAGAGTGGCATCTCTCCGAAATCGAAGTCGACGCGCGGGCCACCCCCTTCTACCTGGGTGCATTTCTGTGGATCAGCATCCAAGCCGCTACTGCATACAGGCTCAGGTTCAGGCTTTCGTTCGAAGGAATAGCCGTGCGCAATGTAGAGTATTACCGTGGGTAAGACACAGCATTTCGGCCTCAACAAGTTCGGATCTGAGGGTCGGATCTCCGATGAGGGCTACAAGTTCAGTCTCCGCGACCGCGACTTGATCGACACCATCCTCAACAGCCTGATGACCCACGACCATTCGTCAACGGCGGTCAACAGTCTCCCCGGCCCACCAGCAGGCATCTACCTCGTGCTCGCCGTGCTCGCATCAGGAGGGACGCTCCCCGCGGGACGTGACTACTACTACAAGTTTTCCTACCTGGACGCAGACGGAAACGAAACGCAGGCGAGTAGCGCCATCCTCGCGTCAACCCCCGACCCGATAATCCCCCCCGCGACACAAAACCTGTCGACAGCGACAACAGGCGGATCTCTGGTACCTGGAACCTACAAGTACGCCATCGCCTTCTACCAGGACGCCGGAGGCGTAACCACCGCGCCGAACCTCTCGACGATCACTATACCTCTCGGCACCTCCACCAACACTGTCACGATCCCCCTACCCACGCTACCCGGCGACGCGGACGGATGGAAGCTCTATCGGAAAGGCCCAGGGGACCTCGAATACTGGCTGTTGGATACCGTCGCGTCCGGCCCAACCGAATATGTAGACGACGGTTCGATCAGTCCTGATTGCACCCAGAAGCGTCCTATCGCCAACACCACCAACAGCACGAACAGCATCCAGATCGATCTGCCAGCCTCCGAGCTACCGCTGGACACCCGGATTGTCGCGTGGAACATCTATCGGGCGGGTAACCCTGGCGCATACCCGGCCAACAGTCTTGTCGCTACCGTGACCGAAACCACCACAGAAGGTGGGGCTGACCTCGTGACTACGTACACCGACGTTGGTGGCACGCTCAACCTGGGTCTCCCCCTCGGGCAGACCTCAGTCCCTCAACCCCCACCGAGCCTCGACGCGAAAACCGCACTCTCCGCGACCGGGGGTCGCCTCCCCCCAGAAATCGCACCGCTTGGAGTCCACGCATTCAACCTGTTGTTGCCGGGCACGTTGGCAGCCCAGACCTACCACCAGTTCGTCCCGCCGTACGACATGCCAGCCGAACGGATCGACGCATTCTTCCTGACAGCACCAACTGGACTGACACCAAGCACCGACTTCCTCACCGTCCGATTCGCTGACGATGATCTCCAAAACGAGATCCAAGCCCTATACAACGACGC
>Ga0299906_10002083_pt1 | contig 16808 bp, 16 predicted proteins | sample RVTome_14_FD_200259 | JGI IMG/M metagenome (GOLD analysis project Ga0299906, IMG submission 200259) | Soil microbial communities from uranium-contaminated site in the Upper Colorado River Basin, Wyoming, United States - RVT145D125 (version 2) ...
GACCGGCAACCCGGAAGTCCAGGCAGGGCGCTGAGGGTTACGGCAACCACTATGGAGAGGAGAAACCGGCGGTATCCTTGAGGACGGTTTTTGGAGGTGGGGTTTTGCGGCTGGCGCATGATCTGCGAGGTCCAGGTAAATATCGATATTCCCAAAGCTCAGGGTAGCAAACCACGCATAAAGATAGTGTCAAGAAAGGAGGGGCGGGTATAAGGATTTTATAAAGACGGGCTGTTGGTCCCCGCTTGGGAGCGGGGGGTGCCAGAGAGGCCCTGGATGGTCTGAAGCGGCGGGAATGGCACGACTGCTTATGGCAGCTCGTCAATTCGCAGCCGGTATCCGACACCGGGCTCGTTGAGAAAGAAGCGGGGGCGAGCGGGGTCAGCTTCCAATTTGTGACGCAGTTGAGCCATGTAGACCCGCACGTACTGTGTCTGGTTCATGTGCGGCGGTCCCCAGACTTCCTTCAGGAGATGACTGTGAGTGACGACCCTGCCGGCGTTCTTCACCAGGACCGAAAGAAGGCGGAACTCGATGGGGGTCAGGTGGACCTCCGCCTCATTCAGGAAAACCTGACGGGCGGCCAGATCGATGCGCAGGTTCTCCAGCACAAAAACCGGCTCACCCTTTTCCCCGTACTGGCCTGCCTGGTGGCGCCGGGCGACCCGGATGCGTGCCAGCAATTCCCCAGCGCCGAAGGGTTTGGTGAGGTAGTCGTCGGCGCCGGCGTCGAGAGCCCGGATCTTGTCCTGTTCCTGCTCACGGGCGGAGAGAACGATCACGGGTATCTGGCTCCACTCCCGAAGCCTGTTCACCACCTCCAAACCATCCATATCGGGAAGTCCCAGGTCCAAAAGAATGATGTCAGGGGTACGAGTGGCGGCTTCCCGCAATCCCTCCACCCCGCCGGTCGCTTCCACCAGGCGGTAGCCGTGGCTCTGCAGGGTCACCCGCAAAAAACGGCGCATCTGCGGTTCGTCTTCGATCAGCAGAATCAATCCCTGGTCATGCGGCATCGTCGCCCTCCAAAATCAGCTCTCCTCCTCCGGCTCCGGCAGCGGCGGCATGCCTCCGCGAGGGAGGGTAAAGTGGAAGGCCGCCCCGCCCCCGGTGCGGTTCTCGGCCCAGATGCGGCCGCCATGGGCGGCCACGATCGCCCGGCAGATGGCGAGACCGAGCCCCACCCCGCGGCCGGTGCCGGCGCCGCGTACGAATTTTTCGAAAATCCGCTCCTCCTCGCCGGCCGGAAGCCCGGGACCCCGGTCGGCCACCACCACTTCCACCTCCCCGTCCTTCACCACCGCTGAGAGTTCCAGCGGCGTCCCTTGCGGTGTGTATTTAAGAGCGTTCTCCAGCAAGTTCGTCATCACCTGCTCGATAAGGAGGGGATCGAAGGGGACGAGCGGCAGCTCCGGCGGCAGCCGGGTGGCCACGGGGCGGTCCCCGAGTCGGTCGCCGAGACGATTGAGGACCACCCCGACGATCTCCTCCAGGGACTGCCATTCCTTGGTCACCCGGATGACTCCCGATTCCAGCCGGGTCATGTCCAGGATGTTGCGGATCAGCCGGTTGAGGTGCTCGGCTTCTTCGCAGATGGTCTGCGTGAGTTCCCGGCGGCCGGCGGCGTCGACGCAGCCATTCTCCTCCAGCAGGGTCGTCGCTGCCCCCGTGATGGCCGCCAGGGGTGTTCGCAGGTCGTGGGAGACGGAGCTGAGCAGGGTGTTCCGCAGCGCCTCGGTCTCCGCCTTGAGCAAAGCCCGCTGGGTTTCCTCGGCGAAAAATGCCCTCTCGATGGCCATGGCGGTCTGGCTGGCGAAGCTCTCCAGGACCTGGATCTGCTCATGGTCAAACGGACCCGCTGACGCGCCGGGAAGGACGCCGATCACTCCCATGGTCCGTGAGGCGGCGGCAAGCGGCAGGTAGAGGCCTTGGGCGCCGGGCAGGGTGTCGGTCCCCCGACCGGCCTGCTGCCGGTGGTCGAAGGCCCATTTGGCCACCGCCTGCTCCCGCGCGTCCAGGGCGAAGGTGCCCGGGCCGGTGACCGGAACGCTTAGATCCCCCGCCTCATCCGGCACCAGGATGACGACCTGGCTGGAGAAAAGTTCGCCGATGTGTTTCACCGCCAGGGCGGAAAGCGTCTCCACCCCGCGGTGGTGCGCCAGCTCACGGCTGAGGCTGTAGAGCGCCGCGGTGCGCCGCTCCCGCAGCCGGGCCGCCTCGGCCTGATTGCGCACGCGCAGGGTCAGCCGGCAGATGACATAGGCGACGACGAACATGACGGCAAAGGTAAAGACGTGACGGATATCGCTGACGGTAAAGGTAAACCGTGGCGGGACGAAAAGGAAATCGAAAGCGGCGACGCTGAGGACCGCTGCCAGAAGCGAGGGTCCCTTCCCGGCCCGGCTGGCGGTAATGACCACGCCGAGAAGATAGACCATGACGAGGTCGACCAGGCCGAAATAGGGGTAGAGCAGCAGGGCGACAATGGTGGAGGCGCCGACCCCGGTGACGCTCCAGAGCCATTCACGCGGCTGCCAGGGTGGCGGCGCCCCTTTCGGGGCAGGCTGCGGCGGCTCTCCGCTGTCGCCGGTGATGACGTAGACATCGATGTCGCCGCTCCCCCGCACGACCTGATCGAGGACGGAGCCGAAAAGCCGATCCTTCCAGCGCGGATGGGTCGGTTTGCCGATGATGATCTTGGTGACATTGCGGGAGCGGGCGTAGCTCAGGATCTCCTCACTGGCGCTGTGTCCGGAGAGGGTGACCGTCTCCGCTCCCAGGCTTTCGGCCAGACGCATGTGCTCGGTCAACTGGCGCAAGTCGCTTTCCTTCGGCCGGACCTTGGCGGGAGCCTCGACATAGACCGCCAGCCAGTCGGCACGGAGCCCCGCCGCCATTCGTTTGGCGGCGCGGATCAGCCGGATCGAGCGGGGGTTCGCGCCGACGCAGACGAGGATTCTTTCGGCCGCCGGCCAGACCGCCCGTACCCCCTTGGCCTGGCGATAACTCTGCATCTGGGCATCGACCCGCTCGGCGGTCCGGCGTAGCGCCAACTCCCGCAGGGCGATCAAATTCCCCTTGCGGAAGAAGTTTTCCCGGGCGGTTGCGGCCAGCTCGGCCACATAGACCTTTCCCTCCTGCAGGCGCTGGAGAAGGTCGTCCGGGGGGAGATCGACCAGTTCGATCTCGTCCGCCCGGTCCAGGACCGAATCGGGGAGCGTCTCCCGCACCAATACATCGGTGATCTGGCGGACCACATCGTTGAGGCTCTCCAGGTGCTGCACGTTCAGGGTGGTGTAGACGTCGATGCCGGCGTCGAGCAGCTCGAAGACGTCCTGCCAGCGCTTCCGGTGGCGACAGCCCGGGGCGTTGGTGTGAGCCAGTTCGTCCACCAGGGCGATCTGCGGTTTGCGGGCCAGCACCGCATCGAGGTCCAGCTCCGGCAGTTTCATCCCCTGGTACTCGATCTCCGCCCTGGGGATAATCTCCAGCCCTGCCAGCAGCGAATCGGTTTCGAAGCGGCCGTGGGACTCCACGTACCCCGCCACCACGTCCAGGCCGTCCAGTTTCCGGTGCCAGGCCGTCTCCAGCATGGTATACGTCTTCCCTACACCCGCGGCATAGCCAAGGAAAACTTTCAGTTTCCCTTGGCGCTCACGGGCCTCTTTCTCCTGGACCTGCGTCAGGAGGAGGTCGGGATCGGGGCGGCGCTCGTCCATATCGGCTCGCTCTTCGGAAAAGTGACACAAGGTGGCGGATTTACCACAAACCGCGCGTTCAGCGTACCTCATCCAGCGCCAGGTTGAGAAGAAGAATGTTTACGCGTGGTTCGCCCAATATGCCAAGCTGCCGTCCCTCGGTGCAGGCGGCGATCAGACGGCGGACTTCCCCCTCTGCCAGCCCGCGGGCACGGGCGACCCGGGGAATTTGATACTCCGCCGCGGCCGGCGAAATATGGGGATCGAGGCCGCTGCCCGAGGCGGTGACCAGGTCGACCGGCACCGGCTGAGCATTCCCCGGATCGGCGGCCCGCAGCCGCGCCGCCCGTTCACCGGCGTTCCGAAGAAGATCCGGATGGCTCTGCCCCCGGTTGGAGCCTGCGGAGGCGGCAGCATTATACGGGACGGGAAGGGTCGCCGAGAGCCTCCCCCAGAAATAGTGTGGGTCGTCAAAGGGCTGGCCGATGAGGGCCGAACCAACCACCCTTCCGTCACGCTTGACCAGACTGCCCCCCGCCTGCCCGGGGAAGAACAGGCGGGCAATGCCGGTCACCACGGCGGGGTAGAGGAGCCCGGTCAGGACGGTGAAAAAGGCGATGGTGACGAACGCTGCGCGAAGCTGCTGCAACATGGACATCCTCTTTACCCAAGCTGGAGGAAAGTGATCACCAGATCGATCACCTTGATGCCGACGAAGGGAACCACCAGACCGCCGAGGCCGTAGACGAGGAGGTTGTGGCGCAGCAGCGTCGCCGCCCCGACGGGCCGGTATTTCACCCCCCGCAGGGCGAGGGGGACAAGAAAGACGATGATCAGGGCATTGAAGATCACCGCCGAAAGGATGGCACTGCGGGGCGTGGCCAACCCCATGACATTGAGGGCCGCCAGTTGCGGATAGACGCCGGAGAAGGCGGCCGGCAGAATAGCGAAATACTTGGCCACATCGTTGGCGATGCTAAAGGTGGTGAGGGTCCCGCGAGTCATCAGGAGCTGTTTGCCGATCTTCACGATCTCGATGAGCTTGGTCGGATTGGAGTCGAGGTCGACCATGTTCCCCGCCTCCTTCGCCGCCTGGGTGCCGCTGTTCATGGCGACGGCGACGTCGGCCTGGGCGAGGGCCGGAGCATCGTTGGTGCCGTCGCCGGTCATCGCCACCAGCCGGCCCCCGGCCTGGTATTCCCGGATCAGCTTCAGCTTCGCTTCGGGAGTGGCCTGGGCGAGGAAATCGTCGACGCCCGCCTCGGCGGCCACGGCGGCAGCCGTGAGGGGGTTGTCGCCGGTGATCATGACCGTCTTGATGCCCATCTGGCGCAGTTCGGAAAACCGCTCCTGGATGCCCCCCTTGACCACATCGCTGAGCCGAATGATGCCGAGCACCGATTTCCCCTCGGCCACGACGAGCGGGGTCGCCCCTTCGCGGGACACGGCATCGACCATGGCCCGCATCTCGGAGGGAAAGGCGCCGCCCATGGCGTGAAGGTAAGCTTCAACGGCATCTGCGGCCCCTTTGCGGATCTGCTGGTCCGCAAAATCCACGCCGCTCATGCGGGTTTGGGCGGAGAAGGAGACGAAGCGGGCGCCGAGGGAGTGGATGTCCCGCTTCCGGATGCCGTGCTGCTCCTTGGCCAGGACCACAATGCTCCGTCCCTCGGGGGTCTCGTCAGCCAGGGAGGCCAACTGGGCGGCATCGGCAAGCTGGCGGGCCTCCACCCCTGCGGCGGGCAGAAAGGCGGTGGCCTGCCGGTTGCCGAGGGTAATGGTGCCGGTCTTGTCGAGGAGCAGCACGTCCACGTCCCCGGCGGCCTCCACCGCCCGCCCCGACATGGCGATGACGTTGGCCTGGATCATCCGGTCCATGCCGGCGATGCCGATGGCGGAGAGGAGCCCGCCGATGGTGGTCGGAATGAGGCAGACGAGGAGTGCCGTCAGGACCGTGAGGCTGACCGGGCTTCCCTGCCCCACGGCCTGGACGCTGAAGAGGGAGAAGGGAAGAAGGGTCGCCGTAGCCAGAAGGAAGATGATGCTGAGGCCGGCGAGCAGGATGTCGAGGGCGATCTCGTTCGGGGTCTTCTGGCGCCGGGCGCCCTCGACCATCCCGATCATTCGGTCGAGGAAGGTCTCCCCCGGGTCGGCGGTGATGCGGACGACCAGCCAGTCGGAGAGCACCTGGGTGCCGCCGGTGACCGCGCTGCGATCGCCGCCGCTCTCACGAATGACCGGGGCGCTCTCGCCGGTGATGGCGGCCTCGTTAACCGAAGCGACCCCGACCACCACCTCACCGTCGCCGGGGATGATGTCGCCCGCCTCGACCAGGACGAAATCCCCCTTCCGGAGGCTGGAGGACGGAACGGGTGTCGCCTCGGCGTCCGGCGCTGGCCGTGCGAGCCGTTTGGCGGTTACGTCCCGGCGTGCGCTGCGCAGACTTTCCGCCTGAGCCTTGCCTCTTCCCTCCGCCAGCGACTCGGCAAAATTGGCGAAGAGGACGGTGAACCAGAGCCACAGCGATACGGCCAGAATGAACCCCGGCGGCTCCTCGCCGGTGGCGATAAGCGCCTGCAGGAAAAGGAGGGTGGTCAGGATGCTGCCGACCTCCACCACGAACATGACCGGCTTCTTCACCAGGTAAGCGGGGTTGAGCTTGACCAAGGCGTCGAGCAGCGCCCGGCGGATGAGGCGGGGATCGAAAAGGGGGCGAGCTGTCGTTGCTTTGCGCATCGTGGCTCTCCGTCGTCAGGGCGATGCCATGAACTGCTCGGCGATGGGACCGAGGGCAAGCGCCGGGAGGAAGGTGAGAGCGCCAACGAGGAGGATGACCCCTGCCAACAGAATGATGAACAGGGGGGTGTGGGTCGGCAAGGTCCCGGCGCCGGCGGGCACCTGCCTCTTGGCCGCCAGGGAACCGGCGATGGCGAGCACCGGCAGCATCACCCAGAAGCGGCCCAGGAACATGGCGATGCCCAGGCCGGTATTGTAGAAAGGAGTGTTGGCCGAAAGCCCGGCAAAGGCGCTGCCGTTGTTGTTGCCGGCGGAGGAAAAGGCGTAGAGGATCTCAGTGAACCCATGGGGACCCGGATTGGCGATGCCCGCCCGCCCTGCCGATGCGACCACGGCGACGGCCGTCCCGACCAGCACCAGCGCTGCCGGGATCAGGATCACCAAAGAGGCCATCTTCATCTCGAAGCCCTCGATCTTCTTCCCCAGATACTCCGGGGTCCGGCCGACCATCAGCCCGGCAATGAAAACGGCAATGAGGGCGAAAACCAGCATCCCGTAAAGCCCCGACCCGACCCCGCCGAAGACGATTTCACCCGATTGGATGAGCCACAGGGGAATCATTCCGCCAAGAGGGGAGAAGGAGTCGTGCATGGCATTGACCGAGCCATTGGAGGCGGCGGTGGTGGCCGTGGCCCAGAGGGCCGAGTTGGCGATCCCGAACCGGAGTTCCTTCCCCTCCATGTTCCCCCCCGGGTGGAACGGACCGGCCGTTTGGTCGACCCCGAGGGAGCTGAGGTGGGGATTATTTTGCTGTTCGAAGAAGTAGGTTGCGAAAAGCAGCGGGACGAAAATCAGCAGCATGGCCGCCAGCAGTGCCCATCCCTGCCGCCGGTCCCCCACCATCCGGCCGAAAGTATGGCAGAGCGCCGTCGGGATCAGGAGGATGGCCAGCATTTCCAGCAGATTGGAAAGGGGCGTAGGGTTCTCGAAGGGATGCGCGGAATTTACACCGAAAAAACCGCCACCGTTGGTGCCGAGCTGCTTGATCGCCACCTGGGAGGCCGCCGGTCCGAGGGAGATGGTCTGCTCCGCCACCGTGTTCCCGTCGGCATCCTGCGTCGCCTGCAGCAGCGGAACGCCCCGGTAGGGTGCGAAGCTCTGTACCACCCCCTGGGAAACCAGCAGCACGGCCAGAATGACGGACAGGGGAAGCAGGATATGAAGGACCGTGCGGGTCAGATCGACCCAGAAGTTGCCGATCGTCGCCGCCGAGCGCCGCACGAAACCGCGGATCAGGGCGACGAGGACAGCCATTCCAGCGGCGGCCGAAAGGAAGTTCTGCACCCCGAGCCCGGCCATCTGGGTGAGATAACTCATGGTCGACTCGCCGCCATACCCCTGCCAGTTGGTGTTGCTGACGAAGCTGACCGCCGTATTGAACGCTGAATCGGGGGGAACGGCCGGGAGCCCCTGCGGGTTGAAAGGCAGCACGCCCTGCAGGCGCTGGAGAAGATAGAGGCAGACTAGACCGACGGCACTGAAGAGGAGAACCGCCCTGGCATAGCTTCGCCAACTCATCTCCTCTTCCGGCCGGATGCCGCCGAGCCGGTAAACAGCTCTTTCCAGGGGATGGAGGAGCCGTTCAAGGGCGAACGGTTTTCCCTCGTAAACCCGCGCCATATACGCCCCGAGAGGCCAGGCAAGGCAAAGCAGGAGGGCGAGGTAGATGACAATCTGGTCGATACCACTGGCCGTCATGAGAAGATCTCCGGCTTCAGCAAGGCGACTGTCAGATAGATAAGCAGGCCGAGGGCGATAATTCCACCCACCCAGTACCAGATTTCCATTGAAACCTCAGAGATGGAGGAACAGCCGCACCACCAGACCGCTGGCGGCGAACAGAGCGAACATTAAAATGAAATATGCCGCATCGGCCATTGGTATCCGCTTTCCGAAAAAGATTAGCAGAGGGGAAATCAAAAGGGTGTCAAGATGGGCCTTGCCGTCGTAAAGATTGCGTTAAAACGGTTTTCATATCCCGACAGCTGTAACGGGTGACGGACATTATTTCGTTCGCGGCCAGTAAAAAAACGGCCGGCTCCACCCTCGGGGAGCCGACACATGGCATTGGCGGAACGGGAGATATGCTCAGGCGCAGGCGTCGAAGTCGCTTGCGGGCGGGGGGGCGTGATGGCGGAGGAAGTCGGCGGCGCCGTTTCGGCCGAGGTAGCGCTCCAGGGTCTTGCGCTCGGTCCGGGCGAGGTCGACGACGACCAGGCCGTCGAGCACGTCGCTGAAATCGCGGTCGACGTTGAAGGCGAGGACCTGCCCGCCGAGGCCCAGGTAGTGACGCAACAGGACGGGAATGCCGCCGGGGCCGGGATCGAGGTCGGCGACCACCTCCGCCACCTCGTCGAAGTTGCGGCAGAGGGCGCGGGCGAGCTTCGGGTCGCACCCCTTTACCCCCAGCCGCCCCCGGCGCAGGGGGGTGCGGGCGCGGACCAGGCGGGCGAGCTCGGGAATCTCGCAGCGCTCCTGCAGGGAGTCGGCGATGAGCCGGCGCGAGAGAAGACTGTAGTCGCGGCTGATGCTGACTGGTCCGAACAGCATCCGGTAGCGGGGGTGGCGGCGGACGAAGGCGCCAATCCCCTTCCAGAGCAGCAGCAGCGGCGCGAAGTGGCGCTGGTATTCGGGGCGGACGAAGGAGCGCCCCAGCTCGAGCGCCGGCCCGAGCCGGTCGAGCAGCTCCCCGTCGTAGGCGAAGAGGGTGTGGCTGTAGAGGCCGCCGACACCGTAGCGGGCGCGGATCTCGTCGGTGCGTCCCAGCCGGTAGGCGCCGACGACTTCCAGCTTCTCGCGGTTCCAGAGAAACAGGTGTGTGTAGTGGGCGTCGAAACGGTCGAGGTCGATCTCCCGCCCGGTCCCCTCGCCGGCCTGGCGGAAGGTCAGTTCCCGCAGCCGGCCGATCTCCAGCAGCAGGTAGGGGATCTGCCGGGCGTCGGCCTGCAGCGCGACCAGCAGGCCGCTCTCGGCCAGCACCTGTCCGGCCGGCAGCGCTTCGACTTCGGCGGCGAGCAGCTCCTGCGGCTGCGCGGCTGCCAGGGGCTCCAGGCGGCCGGCATCCGGCGGCGCGGAGACTCCGGCTTCCGAGGTAGGGGCGCGGCTGGCGAGCAGGTAGGTGCGCAGGCGCAGGTAGGCGACCAGTTCGGCATCTTCGCCCATGGCGACCAGCTTGCGGTTGGCGATCGGGCTGCCGATGCGGACCGGCATCCGCCGGTGCCGTTTGTTGAGAAATTCCCGCGGCAGCAGGGCGGTGCGCAGGCGGGGGTGGAGCAGGCCGGCCAACTGGAAGAGGGGACTGTTGGCGCCGGCGAAGAAGACCGGCAGCACCGCCGCGCCGGAGCTGCGGACGAGGCCGGCCAGGTTCTCGTTCCAGGGAGGATCGGTGATCGTTCGCCCCGGCAGCCGCAGGTGCGATACCTCGCCGGCCGGGAAGACCACCAGCAGGCCGCCGCCACCCAGCCAGCGGAGCGCTTCGCGCACCGGCCGCAGGTTGCGCCGGGTGGCGCCGGCGCCGCCGAAGGAGTCAACCGGGATGAGCAGCTCCCGCATCTGTGGAAAGCGGCCGAGCAGGTGGTTGGCCAGAATCTTGACGTCGGGACGGATGCGCAGCAGCATCTCGGCGAGCAGGATTCCCTCCATGGCCCCAAAGGGATGGTTGGCGACGACGATGGTCGGGCCGGCGGCAGGGATGCGCTGCATCTCATTCGCACCGGCTTCCAGGGAGACGCCGAGTTCCTGCACCAGACGACCGAGGAAATCGCGGCCGGTCAGATGGGCCGGGATGCCGTCGTAGATCGTCCGGCAACGGTCCAGGGCGAGCAGCCGGCCGGCGATCCGCTCGGTCAGGTGCAGGGCCGGGCGCGGCAGGGGCCATCCCAGGTTCTCGGTCAGGGCAAAAGGGTTGGAAGCGGTGATGCTGGTCGACATGACGAATCCTCGGAGAAAATGGATGGAGGTACTGACCGTGCTGTCATGCGAGTCTCCCCCGGAAGCGTTAACCGGTCGTTAGAATCCGGTGAATCCTCTGTTCGAAAGGCTTCGTGCGGAGATTGCCGGCCCATTCCCGGTGACCCGGAATAAAAAATGGCCGGCGCCCCGGATGGGGACCGTCCGATGGAAGTGGGGAGGTTTTGCAGAGGGAGGTGAAGCGGAAGGAAGAGGGAAGAGTGTTACTTCTGCTGGAGTGGCCAAGGCTCGCGGCGGCTCAGGGGGCGGCTGCTGCGCAGGGCGCGGGCAAGAAAGAGGGGACAGCCGTCGTAGTCCTCGGTGCTGCAGCGGAGGTTCCGGAAATGGCGGTCGACGACCAGGCCGGAGAAAGCGGCCCGGCAGTGGCCATCGGCATCGTTGTGGAAGGGGCAGACGTCGGCGAACAGCTGGCGACCGCCCGGTCCGCGGCAGGTGGCGATTTCGGTCATCATGGGAAGACTCCTTTTCTGTTTATTTTCATTGTTGGTCACAACTCTGCCCTTGTTTTGTTCGGGAATTGTTGGCGGCGGGTGAAATTTTCGTTGGAAGTGCAGCTGCGGCCGAAGACCTTCTCAAAAAGCCGGCCGGACTCAGTCGAACCACTCCGAGTAGGCGTGGAAGACGTGCTCGATACCCGGGGCAGCAGCGGTAATCCGCCCATAGCCGCCGGCGTGGATGAGGCAGGCGGCCCCGGCGGCCCGGGCGCAGTGGACGTCCACCCAGCTGTCGCCGACAAGCACCGCTTTGGCTGGCCTGGCGCCCAGGCGCTGCAGGGCTTCCCACATCGGCTGCGGTGCGGGCTTGCGTGGTCGATGCGGGGAGGCGCCGATCACCGCATCGAAGCACCGGCTCAAGCCGAGAGCGGAGAGCAGTTGCTCACTCAGTTCCTGCGCTTTGTTCGTGCAGACGGCCAGCGCCGCACCCCGCCGCCGCAATCGCACCAGGACCTCTTCGACATCGGGAAAGGCCCGCGAACCCCTGCTGAAATCGAGGGCGTAATGCTCCTCGTAACGCCGCAGCAGTTCCCCGCGCAACGCGGGGTCTGCGGCCTGATGCGTCAAGGCCGCGTCCACCGAGCCTTCCAGCCCGTCGTGCAGACTTGCCGCCACCAGGTCGAGGTCGATCTCTTGCAGGCCCAGGTCCGCGAGCGCCCGGTTGAGCGCCAGGGTCAGGTCCGGGAGGGTGTCCACCAGCGTGCCGTCGAGGTCGAACACTACAGCCTCTCTCCCGCACCATTCCTGCAGTTTCACAGCAGCCTCCCGCGCAAACGTCCGGTCAGGTATTCGAGCGTCATGACGGTGATGAAGATGACCAGCAGGATGGTGGAAACATGGGAGAAATTGAACATTTCAAAGCGCCCTTTCAGCTCCTGGCCGATGCCTCCCGCGCCGACGATACCGATGACTGTGGCCGTGCGGATATTGCGCTCCAGAATGTACTGGATGTAGGCAAGGTAAGAGGGGAGCACCTGGGGAAAAACGGCATAGCCCAGGACCTTGAGCCGGTTGGCGCCGGTGCTGCGCAAGGCGTCCTGCGGTCCCCGATCGGCGTTTTCAACGTCATCGGCAAAAAATTTTCCCAGAACGCCCGCCGTGTGCAGCCCGAGAGCCAATACCCCGGCAATCGGCCCGAAGCCGAAGGCCAGCACCAGGAAGAGCGCGGAAATCAACTCCGGCATGGCCCGCAAGAAACTGCACACCGTTCGCGAGCCGTGGTAGATGGCGGGATGGGGCGTGAAGTTGCGCGCCCCGAGGATGGCTAGGGGGACGGCAAGCAGCACGGCCAGAACGGTTCCCCAGAAGGCGATTTCGATGGTCTGCAGCATGAGGAGAATCGCGTGCCCGAGATACCCGACCGGCTGGACCAACACCTCCCGCGCCATGGTCGTCTCTTCCATGGCCATGGTGTCGGAATTAAGCCGGGACTCGCGGGTTTCCTGGCTGGCCAGGTAGGAAAAGGGGGGCAGATGATCCCGGTCGAAGTTTTCCAGCCGCGCGATTTCCCGGGTCTCGCTGAACTGCAGGGGAAACAGGTCGGTGGCGATCCGCCTCAGCCCCTTGAGCACCTGGGAGGTTTCCCGGTGGCCCGCCGCCGCAGCGACCGCCTCGCCGCTCAGCACCAGCATGCGATCGATCTCGGTACGGTGAGCGGAGAAGGCCAGCAGCACGGAGGCGGCCAGCAGCAACACGAGCGTCCTGACTGAGTAGGCCGGTTTCAGACGCCACTGGTCCGGCTGCGCGGGTACTTCGGCACCCATGTCAGGACGCCCTCTGGTAGGCGGCGAAGGGGAGGGCGCAAGCGGCATAGGGGATGTCCGGGCGAACCTCGGTCTTCGTCCGGGTGCCGTCATAGATCACGCTCAGCACCTCATCCGTCAGCTCTTCCACCCCCCCGTCGAAGACCACTCGCCCAGCATGCATGCCGATGACCCGGTCGGCGAACTCACGGGTCAGATCGACCTGGTGCAGGCTGCAGAGCACGGTGGCGTCCTGCTCCCGGGACGCTTCCTTGAGCAGCGACAGAATCGAGCGGCTGATCCTGGGATCGAGACTGGCCACCGGCTCATCCGCCAGCACCACCAGGGGATCGCCGATGAAAGCCCGGGCAATACCCACCCGCTGCTGCTGCCCTCCGGATAGGTCCCCCGCCCGCCGGTAGACATGCTCTTCGCCGAGGCCGACCCGGTCGATGAGCCGGCAGGCCTTGCGCTGCAGCTCGGCGGGGAAAACCCCCAACAGCGCGCGCGGCGTGGAGATCGCCGGCAGCATCCCGGACAGCACATTGCTGATCACCGGCAACCGCTGCACCAGGTTGAAGGACTGATGAATCATGGCGACGCGCTTCTGCACCGAGCGCAGATTGCGCCTGGTCACCCGTTCGCCGGCAAAATAGAACTCCCCCTCGCTCGGCGCAACGAGGCCGTTGAGCAGGCGCAACAGGGTCGACTTGCCAGCCCCGGAAGGGCCGAGGACGACGCAGAACTCCCCCTTGGGCACCTCCAGGGAGACCGATTTGAGCGCCTGGGTGCAGTCCGGGAAGTGTTTGGATACCGCTTCGAAACGAACCATGAGATTTACCTCCGTCGTGGCCATATGGATGTGGCCCTCTCCCGATCGGGCTGCAATTAAAACAGTCTCACGCGAAGCCGCGAAGAACGCGAAATTATTTCTTGCAAAATCGTGAATTTCTTCGCGGCCTTCGCGGCTTCGCGTGAACGATGCCAAGGTTTGTTCGGCAATATCAATTCGTTCGCCGCGACTCAGCAGCAGAAGAGTGCCGGGGCCATGTTGGGGATGGGCAAGGGATTGGTAAAGAATTGGTTAGCGTTCATACTTGAGAGGGGGAGTGCGGAAATTTCAAGGGCGGCCGGCTGGCCGCCCTTGGTGTTTAAGGTGGGCTAAGTTGAATGTGTTGAGGCAAGACTTGATCCCTCCAGACCTGACCCATCAGACCTGTGCTCACAGGGGGACCTGCGCATAGGGCTTTGACCTCCGCGCCCACTCGCTCTGCGGATATCTTGCTGACAGCGTATCGTAGATCCGGCGCAGCGACTTGGCGTCATGGGTCTTCCAGTAGCCGGCCACGCCGTGCAGGAATACCGCCTCGGGGGTCGCTCCCGCCTCCGGGTGCCGGTCGACGACCGCCTGGAAATGGTCCCTCGCTTCGGCATACCGGTCCCGGTCGAAGGCGATCTTCCCCAGACCCAGCTCCAGGTGGGCGAGAAAGTCGTCATTGGGGACATACCCCACCACCCGGTGATGCTCCCCCCCTTCGGCGTCAAGAACCAGCAGAGTGGGGGTCCACTTGACGGCGAACCGTTTCATGAGGTCGGTCCGCTTGTCCCAAAAGCATTCGCTCTTCACCGGGATGAACTGCTCTTCAATGTACTTCTGCACCTCTTCACTCGAATACGGACCCGTATTCATGGCGATGCAGCCCAGTCACCCCTCGAACCAGAAATCGAGATAGATCGGCTTTTTCGCCGCCTTTGCCCGCTCCAGCGCGGCGCTGAACTCCCTTTCCCACTTGATCTCGGCCATGGTTCGTCTCCTTTCCCATGTGGTAAAGAAAATAATCGCTTGTCCACCGTCAGACAACCTGCGGACCGCCTGCCAGCAATTTATCACTTAACGACGGCCCTGCAAGCGGCGGTCGAAAAATCAGGGCAAAGAGGGGGAGCACCGTCTCGCTCGCCGCCCGACTTCGGGAGAGGGCCGCGCGTAGCGCCGAACTCAAAAGTGCACATGGGGGATGGCTTGACGGGTAGAAAAGCGGGGTTACAGTGAATGCACAATGCACATCCGTCCAGGTGCATGCCAGAAAGTAGTTACTTTGCCGCCGGGGTGTTGATCCTGACTTCCGCTTTCCTAATCGAAACTCGACCCAAAGGAGAAAGGAAATGCTGCTCGAAAACAAGAGCGCCGTGATCTACTTCCGGGGCAGGGTTGACGATCGTGCTCTAAGTAACGTATATATTAATTTTACTTTAAATAATAAATCCAAACAATCTTCGGAGGACATCATAAAATGAAACGAATCACAGTCCTGTTAATCATAAGTGCCGCCCTTTTTTCCGCATGCACCAGTACCAAATGGGTTAGAAAAACTGTCGTCAAAGAGTATGGTTTTAACGTAACCCTGGAGCAGCTCCAGGGGAAATCTACTATTATACCGAAAAATTATGACCATCCATATAAGGTAGACCTTGCCGACCTTAAAAAACTGATGGGAGACTTGACATATATCGAGAAAGTTGGGCTGAAGAACACAAAGAAACAAAGTCCTGTCTTCCAGGCGGTTGAAATTGACCGATTGGTACCTGTTCTGGCGGATTCATTGGCAAAAGCCGATGCCAGTCAGCGTATCCGATTCATCTCCTTTAACCAGGGCAAGGCCTTGATATTTTCCGTCAGTCGGAAAACAGAGGGAGTGATTTTTATTGAATCCGACGGACGATTAAATATCGCGTTTAATTTTATTAATGCCAAGCGCCACTCCAGCGAAACCACTGATCTTTCCCCCAGCTATTCCGGGGTCGATCCCTTAAAAATAAAAACTTCGGACACCACCCTATCTTCAACCGCCCCCTATGCAGAACTTCACAAACTTGAAACCGGCAAGCTAGCCCCGATGTGGGTTGTGGTAGATTTCGAAAAGCTGAAAGCATCAATCAGCACTGCAACGGTTCCCATCGTCAAAGCAACGGAAGAAGTTTCCCCGGCAGTCGCACCAAAGACCGGAAACATGGGCACGTCAGTTGAAAAAACGGCACCGGCCCAAGCATCTGAAGATATGCTTAAAGAAGACATTAAAAATAAACTGAAATTTTTAAAAGAACTGCTGGACGAAGGGCTGATCTCGGAAAAAGACTATAATGCCAAAAAAATGGAACTGCTGGACAACAACGATTAACGCTTATTTGACCTAATAACCTACCTCGGGCTGGTCGTCTATATCCTGCTGCCGTCGGTCATGCTCGGCGGCCTGTTCCTCATCCCCCTCGGCATGTGGCTCACAATCCGCCGCGAGCGCAGAGGAGAAGAGCGGCTTGAACCGGGGTGGCCGCGCATCGACCTCAACATTCCCCACCAATGCAATGCCGCCCTGATCTTCGTCATCGGCACAACGGTTCTGCTCTTCCTCTCCGCCATCGGCAGCTACGAAGCGTTCCACTATACCGAATCGACCCAGTTCTGCGGCCAGCTCTGCCACGTGGTCATGGAACCGGAGTTCGCTGCCCATGGCGATTCTCCCCATGCCCGGGTCGTTTGTGTGGAATGCCATGTCGGACCGGGGGCCGACTGGTACGTGCGCTCCAAACTTTCCGGTCTCTATCAGGTCTATGCCGTCCTCACCGACAATTACTTCCTGGGTGCCCAAAATACAATAATCTACCCATGACAAGACAGGATAATCTAGTATTGACAACACTCAATAATCTACTCATGATAAGACATAATAATCTAGCAGTTATTGAGGTATGAATGTGGTAGCGACTCCTGCGCAGCGCAAACTTGCCGATGCCCTCAAAATCCTGAAAAAATTGCAGGATGGCGGAAAAACCGCGATTAAATCGAGCGACCTGACTCGGGTTCAGCGGGAAAGTCTTGTCAGCAATGGGTTCCTGCGACTGATCGTCAAGGGGTGGTATATGCCTTCCCGTCCGGGGGAGAACACAGGAGGTGACAGCACTCCATGGTATGCTGCAATGCGAGACTTTATTCGCGGCTACTGTGATGAGAGATTTGGGGATAAATGGCATGTCTCAGCAGAATACTCGTTGCTTTTGCACGCAGGCACAACTGTCACGCCACGACAGATTGTGGTCCATTCGCCACTTGGGAA
>Ga0299906_10002084_pt1 | contig 16805 bp, 11 predicted proteins | sample RVTome_14_FD_200259 | JGI IMG/M metagenome (GOLD analysis project Ga0299906, IMG submission 200259) | Soil microbial communities from uranium-contaminated site in the Upper Colorado River Basin, Wyoming, United States - RVT145D125 (version 2) ...
AGTCATGCGCGTCTCGGGTCAGACCAAGCTCGGCCCGCCTGGCGTCCTGCATGGGAGAACCTGGCCGGCACACTGGCGATACCGCTTGAGGCAGTTTGTCTCACGGGAAGTCCCTGGTCGTGTGCAATGCCAAGTGCAGCCAAGGTGCGCGGGCTAGTAATCATCGGCTGGCATTCAATCGCCGCTGGGGGCAACGCAATCGGCGAATGACACCTTGGGGAACACAGTCAGTTTGCCGCCGACGGTGGCATCCAGCACCTGGCGTCCATCAGCTTCAAATGCTTGCCTGGCCATCTGGTAGGCGCGTTCCGACGCCGCCAGGTCCGGCAATTGCCAGCGGAATCCTTGGCCGAAGTAGCCAGTGGCGAAATGATCCCGATCATCCCCTTGCGAGGTAATCGTGACATTGGGTGGCCCAGTTGTCCGAAAAATGTGGTCAACGCCAATGAGGATTACCTGGCGGAAGCCCAAATGGTAGGCGAGCTGCAGGGCGACATAGGTAACGGTCGAGCCCTCAAATACACGCCCACTGACGTCCCTGGAGAAAGTTGGCGGATCGGTATAGTCCGTGTCCAGGAAAACGACGGTTGGATCCTCCAGCATCCATCGGCGGGCGCGCCAGGTGACGAATTTGGGCATGGTCAACGCCTTAATCTCGTCCGCACACTGCTCAATGACCAATGAGTTGACGGCAACGTAATATGAGGGCCGCCAGCTCAGCTCGGGGAAAAGCAGGTAGATCCGGTTCATACCAAATGTGACTTCGTTGGCCAACATGCTCAGGTCCATCTTCGCCAAGCTGGGCCCATTGCCCATTATGAAGCAACGCTCCCCGGCGTGGGCACCCTTGAGCTCTCGCAGTTCCCGAATGCTGCGCCGCCTTGCAGGGTGAACCACGCCAGCCACCTGGTGACGAGCCCGGTTGTACCACCACCAGTACGGCGCCGTGATCAATTGCCACAGTGAACGTGGGATACGCGGCTTGATCCGGTAAATCAAGCGGGCCGCCAGGCTATCTGGGTTTTTGGTCGGCAAGCTGCTTGGTTGGTCCATGCCTCACCCTTAGCCTGAACTTGGCTGATGCGAGTCTCGGGAGATATAGATCGTCCCATCATTCGCCTCCATCAGCGGTACCAAACCCATCGTCAGCGTCTCGATTGGTGGCATTTCCACCCGCAATTCGTTGGGATGAATGAGAACCAAGACACCTTCCGTCTGGGCCAGCCGCACATGCATCTCGGCAACGGCTTGTTCCCAGTCGGGTCGCTCACTGCTTTGCACAGGATCCAGACGTTCCGGTACCGAGAACACTGGTCGGCCCGTGTGGAAGGATACTGGAAAGGACTCGTTAGAGTAGATCAGAATGTCGGACGGAAGTTCTCGGACCGCCGCCACGGTTGGAGACCGACGCCAAGCCCGGCTGTTGAAACCCAAGCCATCGGCCCGACCGTCGGCCGCCAGAACATAGGTAGCGTTGGCGAACACGAAGAACACCAACAACCCAGCGCCAGCCAGCGCCAGCCGCAGCCTACGGCTGGTGGCCGCCACGAGCGTCGGCAATGTGAACAACGCGGACACGACCAGGGCCAGGTAGATCGGCGATAGAATCCGACTGTCGAGCGGCGTCGAGGCGTCGAAAAGTGTCAGCGACAGCAACAGCATAGCCAGGTAGGCGCCCGCAAACGCCAGCGGGATGATGGCCGGCCATCCGAACACAGCCCGATGTTCACCCCTCGACTCGTCGCGCCAGGCCAGAAGCGGGATTGTTGAGAGCCCTCCGCCGACGATCAGCACGGCCCCAAGCCGCAACCACAGGGGGAGTTGGCTGACAGGCAACCAGCTGGCCAGCGCACGTCCTGCTTCCTTGAATTGGTCTAGTGTCGGCGGATGAAATACCAAAGACCGGTTGGTCAGGGCCTGATCGAGCAACTGATTGCGCACTACCCACGGCAGGACCGCCAGACTGCATGCCAGCGCAAACGCGGCCAGGGTGATCCACCTGGATCGCCCCTGATTGTGGGGCAAGAGCAACCAGACTAAGGCCCACATGCCAACTATGCTGACGCCCGCGTAGCGCGTCAGGTACCCCAGCCCGGCCAATGCGCCCCCCACCCCGGCAAGCCGGATTGAGGGCCGCCGGGTGAAGGCTGCCAGGGCCAACCAGTTGGCCACGAGTACCAGGTAGAAGACCGATTCGCTCATGGCCCACAAATGGCGGGCGAACAGCACCGGGCTGGCGGCAACATACACCGCACCGGCTAATCCGACCCATCTTCCATGGCTCCGCGCTGCCGCCAAGCCAACTGAAACTGGAAGCAGCCCAGCCAGCAAGGCTTGCAACCAGCGAGCCGCATCTGCCGACGGGCTGCCGGAAAGCTGCGTGACGAGCGTGATCGATGTCGGATACAGCGGTGGGAAGTGGGTGAGAGGGATGAACGCACCTGAAGCGTGAATGCGGCCCAGACCAATTCCATCCGACAGGGTTTGGGCTGCGCTCAGGTAGAAATACGAGTCGTAGCCAACACCGATACCCCACGGGCTGGCGAAAAGAACAAGCGCCGAAGTTAGGCCGGCAACCAGCCCCATCAGCGCAATAACAATCCAGTCTCGGTTGAGGGAGGCCGGCGGCGACTCATCCGTGACCGCTTTCTCGGCTCTTGCCATTTAGGAGTCCATCCAGGTCGCCATAGCTTGTGGACCTAACGCGATCCGAACCAACCGCTGGTACATTCGCACCAGCCAGTGGGCCAGGCCTCGCTTCACCCTGAGTGAGAAGGCTCCAGGCGGACTGACCAACTCAATGTCACCAGTCTCGATCTGGGCAAGTACCAACAGGTAGAAAGGTATCCGCCGGGAGTAAGGGTTCCCATGGCGTACCGTACGAGTTGGTCTAAGACCTGCCTGGGCCAACGCGTTCGTAAGCGAGTCCAGGGTGAACGCATGTACGTGCGATAGCTCATACGAGGCATGCCAGATCAGATCAGGGACCTCGAGCAACAGCCTTCCGCCATCGGAGAGCCATCGCTCACGGATGGTGCGCAGCGTTTGAACCGGGTCTGTCAGGTGCTCAAGCACGTGGCTCATCGTGACCAGATCAAACCGCTTGGACCAATCCGACGGCACCTCGGCGAGGGAGGCATAGACCTCAAACCCAAGCTCGGCGGCCAGCCTACGCTGATACTTGGAAGGCTCGATCCCCACGACGGTAGATCCGAATCCCTGCCTGACCTGGTCCATCAACCTGCCCATGGAGAAGCCGACATCCAGGCAAGTCGCGGGTCGGATGTGGTTCCGCCGGAGAAAGTCAAAAAAGTAGGATGCTCGCCGTTGCTGCTCCCAAACGTTGCGTGCGACTTCCGCCTGCCCGGGATTCAACAGCCGATCGTATTCGCGGCGGTAGAACGCAGCCAGACTGTCGTTGTCCGGCCGTGGCGATTGGAAAACTAATCCGCAACGACGACAATACTGGTAATGCAAGGGCACGATGCCGCGGTCGTGCTGGAACGATTGTAGGTCGTTCCCGGTGGATTCACATACGGGGCATGACGTCACGTCGACCCAGATCAGGTTGGCGCTTACTTTGGGTGAATCGCTCTGATTGGACATCGGCGTCGACATCACGATGGGAATTTCACTCTGGATTGATCCAGCGAAAAAGGCGGCTATAAAGCCCGAGCAAAAGGGTTCGGATCGGAGACCAAAGCAAGAATCGGCGCCACAGACCGCCCGGCTTTTCTGTCCCGCCACCCACCCGCACGCCAGGAGTGGGATCAAACCGGAAGCGTTCGGCAAGGCTTGGATCTAACCGATTGCCCAGATGACGCGTAGTCCGCTGGCGGGTTGCCAGGCGCAAGTACCCCAGTTGGTTGACGGCCTGATCCATTTCGATCATGCCACCCATTAGCCGCCCGCTCCATTCCGGCGGCAGCGCTTCGAGAATCGCCTGTTTCGGTGCCAGGAACTGGTCATGGTTAGCAGCCGCAAACGCCTGCCGCCCTTGATATTCAAGGACGACTTCAACCGACTGCCCTATCTCCTGCACGGCCTGCTCTGGGGTGCGCCCAGTGCTTACCGCCCAATCCTGCAAGTGTTGGTCGGAGGTAAACCGGCCTTGTATGATGGAAACTTCCTCACGTTCAGCAAAAGCAAGCGTCGCGCTGATGCGTGCGGGATCGAAGAAGGATGGGATGACGTAGCCGCTGATCATCCCGGCATTGGGAAAGGCATCGAATAGCGCAACCTGCTCGGTTAGCCAACCGGGTTCGAAATAAAAGTCGTCGTCAGCGTAGGCCACCAGCTCGCCGGGTGCTACCCGAAAAATCAGCCGCAGGGCGGCCTGCTTGCCGAGATTGACTCGCGATCGAAGCAAGAACTCAATCCAGCCGTCCGCCTGCCGCTGAGCGAGATAGTCACCTATCTCCGGGCAGGAGGAATTGTCGAACACCAGCAGGTCGTACTCCATGGTCGTATTGAGGCGCAGGCTTTCAAGACATGCGTTCAAGACCTGCCAGCGGCCGGTGAAGTAGCCCGTCAGATGCGGGATATGGACCAAAATGGCAACCGTCACCCTGGTCGGATGATATGTGCTGCGTTTGAGTTTCGACGGATTCATCCCGATTCGGGCCAAAGTTCGATTCGCCTCTCGCCTGTTCGACCCGCCGGCTCCCGAATGCTTCTTGGCCGTGAACGCGCTCCTTGCCAGCGAGGGCCTACCAACTAAGCCGGAGGGATTGTACTCCGGCGGAGGCCGACGCCAGTTTCAATCGCCAGTAAAAGGAGCAGCAGGATGCCGAGCCTGAGCTGGAAAGCCGCTTGAAAGGCATGCCGTTCAATTTCAATGCTGTCCGCATGCCATACGATCAACATCAATGCAGGTGCGCTGACGACCAGGAATGCTGCAACCAGCCAGACGGGGGTCAGTCTTCCGTTGCGCCACACCCACAATGTTGCCATCAAGGTGGTCAACGTGGCCACCACGAGCACCGGAGTCGACCGGGGGAAGAGCAGGTTTGAGAAGGCCAGGTACCAGACAGGCAGTCTGACCTCGTCGCCGGCGAATTCGGAAGAAAGCGGATTGAGAAGCTGTCGGTGGGCATGCACTGGTTCTAGGAGTAGCTTTCCGGGGTTGGCAATTAGGTAGGACAAGTAGACCGGCCGACCGTCTTCGGCCAGCCAGGCTTCGATTGCACGAAACCTGGCGTTGTGCAGGAGTGAATCGACAAAGCCACTCCGGTTCAGGCTCCTCAAAACCTCAAGCCGCTCCCCGGCGGGCATGCCTCGTTCGGTGAAGAAGGCCGTTGCTTGGGCCTCGGCAAGCACTCGGTCCCGGAGGACATGATAAAACGGCACTTTCCACCGGCCGCTCCCGGCGACCAGCGCCAACTGCATAACAACCACTGCTAGCAGTACTCCGCCATAACCAATCAGCAACCAACCGCCGCGTTGGGGCCGCCTACGCATTGTGAGCAGTAAGCCGAGCGCCAGGAGGATAACCGCTGTCATCAGCACTAGGGGGATGTTCCCATCACGCACCATGCTGAAGAGGGCGCCAAGCAAGGTCAAGCTGCCGATGATCGCACTTCCCACGAGCATGCTCAATCGTCCCCAGTCGATGTCGGCAGCCGAGACGGATAGCAAGGCGGCGATGCTCAACGTGAACAGCGATGTGGCAACCGACTCGGATAACCACAGCGGGTCCCACATGCTGACGTGGAAGCCGAGGCCAAAGGCTAGGATCAGCCAAAATCCCAGAAGCCTCAGCCATGGACGTTGGAGATGGGCCGTGAATGTCCAGGCAATCGCCAGCCAACCTATCGTTGAGAGCAGGCCTTGAAGAATCCCGATCGGCGCCTGCGTAGGGAACATTGCTAGACTGCCGGCGTCGAGGCCAATCAACTTGTAGAGCAGCGGCAGCGTGACCGGGCGCGGCCCGAGCCAAAACGCAGCCGAAGTCATTGGCTCCGCCGCCACCTGAACATACGACAACGTGTCAGGGAAGATCCTGGCAGGAACCGCGTTCACCAATGCCAGTTTGCTAGCTCCGAATAGGAACGAACTCGCCAGCCGAGCCCAATCCACCCATGGCATTCTCGCTATCCGACGCCCCATTTGCCAAATGTGGGCAGTCATTGGGAGCCCGCTTCGTTCCGTGGATTCAGGTTCGATACGCCCCACAGAACGGTCATCGTGAGCGCCAGCCGAAGCCGAAGCGCCAGTTCAAAGGCGTGTCGTTCGACCTCGATTGTGTCGGCATACCAGATCACGTACATCATCGGTGCGGTCATGGCGATCAGACCGGCAACAACCCACCAGTGCCCACCAAGCCCGGCCCTGCGCCACGCGGCGATTGAAACTGCGGCGGCGCAGAGTACCAGAACTGCCAGCACCAGGGGGTCGGTCGGGAAGGTCAACAGGGTGACCAGGCGGAGCCAGCCTGGCGTCGCGGCGCCCTCCGATCGATACTCCGTAGAGACCGGATTGACCAGCTGGCCGACATGTTCAACGGGCTCCAGCAACGTCTGTCCGGGCTCGGCCAGCAGGTAGCGTGCATAGGCGCCGCGCGATTCACGCTTCATCCATTCCATGAAGGGCCTGGCATCGTCGCGCTGCAACAGGGCACGGTAATACTCAGTTCGCAACATGCCAACGTCCAAGTCCCTATGCCAATCTCCAAGCGGCATCCCTTCCGTTCTCACCATGAAGGTATGAGCCGCCGGTTGAGCAAGGACCCGCTGCTGAAACATCCCGACCCACGGCGCCAGCCAGCGGCCGCTTGCATTCATCCCTGCCTGCTGGAGTAAGAAGAACGCCAATAGCAGGACAGCCGCCAGCCCCAGATTGCGGGCTTGGCGCCTGCGTGTCAGGCGCACCAGGGCAACTATCGCCAGCCCGGCTCCCAGGATGCCGACGAAGACTCCATTGGTCTCTCGCACGAAGCAGTACAGGAACGTGGTGACCGCCAGCAAACCGAGGAGTGCCCGACTGGCCCATGGGCTTGTGGGCTCTGTCCGCTCCCGCGCTCGCAACCAGAGCAGCACCAAACCAATGCCTAGGACAATAAGGCTTGCCGAGAGGGATTCGGAAAGCAGCAGGGAGTCCCACTGGCTCACATGCAGGGCTAAGCCCACCAGCATCACTAGTAGGAAACCGAGTTGCTTGAGCATCGACTGTCGAATGTTCAGGGCCACGCCGGCCGCCAGCACACTCCAAGCCACGATCCCGATCCATGATTGCGTCCGGCCGAAAGCGCTTAAAACGTTCGTGTCCTTGTAGTTCGTCAGATTGATGCCCAGAATCTTGAGCAAGAGCGGTAAGGTGAACGGCCTCTCACCCCATAGGAAGCCAGCCGATAGCAAAGGCTGCTCTGCCACGCGCACATAGCCGATTGTGTCGGGAAAGATGTTGCCCGGGTCGTAGCCTGCGACCAACTGCCGCCCGGCTGCCGCCGCCAGAACGATCACGACGTAGGTCATCAGATGGACGCCGCGCTCGATCCTCAATGCTGTCGGCCCGAGGGGAGCCAAGACGCCACGGCCAGCAAGTCTGGAGACCCGCCAGCGAGCGACGGCCGGCAGCTCCGCCAGGTAGCTGACGAACAGCAGGACAGCCGACACCCCCAGCCAGGGTGCTGCCGCCTCCAACCGTGAACTGGCCGGGTCCACATTGAAGAGCGCCTGCACGGCGACCACAGCGACGATGAGCAAGCCGACAATCCGCAGGCTCAGCTTGACCGCCCAGGATGGGTTGGGGCTTGGGCTCGGTGGTTCCATGCCTCGTCCGTTTGGCAGATCCCGCGTACCGGCAGCCATAGTAACATGGGGAGCCGGCCAGCCGCTTCAGTGTGGGGCGTTGAGCTGGGAGGGCGCTGGCCCATGGAGCCCAGAGCACGGCGCCTGCCCAATCGGATGAGGATATAGACCCTTGGTGACTGAAGGCAAAGCACCCGGCTGGATCGCTGCTACCCTGCCCGCCGGGCTTGGTGTGCTCGGAGCCATCATGGTCACGTACACAACCGCCTGGGGTCCTTGGGCCTACAGCGACGGAGTCGGCTACCTGGTCAGCGCCCGCAATCTGATCGAGGGCGTTGGGCTGGGGCTGATCAAGCCTTCCGGCGAGTTCGAGCCGCTCATCAGCCACCCGCCACTCTACCCGCTGACGCTGGCCGGCCTGATGAAGTTGGGGTTGACAGAGCTGGCGGCCGCCCGGCTCATCGACGCCGCCGCGTTCGCCGGGCTGGTAGCAGGCGCCGGCTGGCTGGTCGGCCGGCTGACGGGACGCTTGCGTTGGGGGCTTGCCGCCAGTGGTCTGCTGTTGGTCATGCCGGCCATCTTCCTGCTGTACGTGGCGGCCATGGCGGAGGCGCTCTTCCTGACGGCCGGGACGCTATCCCTGCTGGCGCTGGCGCTGGCGATTGACCGCGGCAGCTTGCCGTGGCTCATCGCTTCGGCGGCGCTCGCCAGCCTCGCCGTCCTGGCTCGCTATCCCGGCGCGGTCTATGGCCTGCTGGGCGTGGCCGGCGCCGCGGCATGCTGGCGCGGGGCACGCAGCCGCCGGCTGGCAACGCTATCGTACGCCGCCATTGCATTCCTGCCGTTGGTGGCCTTCCTCGTCCTGTCGGCCACGCTACGCGGCGCCGGCTCACCGCGCCAATTGATCATCGGGCGACAGACGGAAGCCAGCCTGGCAGCCTTAACGCGGCAGCTCGTCGGTCAGCTCTGGACCTGGAAGCCGCTGCCCGACAGCGGCGCCGTCCGCGTCGTGCTCGGCGTAGCCGAGCCCATGCCAATGTTGTTATTCATTGCCGGCGTTCTCTTGCTAGGCCTTGGCTTGCTGGCACTAGGATTGGCCCAACGCACGTTGCGCCGCCTGCCGTTGGCCCAGCCGGCGGCAGGGACGCGTTGGCTGGGAGTGGTGTCCGCCGCATTCTGTCTGTTGTACCTGGCGTTCGTCGCCGGCTCGTACTTTCTGACCTACCCCACACTGGACATCAACTCGCGCACGCTGCTGCCGCTGGCGCCGGCGTTCATCATGCTGGGGTTGGCGCTGCTGGCCAGTTGGACGGCAGGCCCGCCGCTGGGCACCCGCTGGCTGCAGTTGGGGGCCAGCCTCGTGCTGGCAGCCTCGCTCGCCGCTTACCTGGTTCCGACACTCGACATGGTCCGTGGGCTGAACCGGACCGGCTCCGGCTACACGGCCCGGGCCTGGCAGCAGTCGCCCACAATCCGAGCGCTGCAGGCCTCGCAGCCAGCGGGCCCGTTGATATCGAACGAACCCGAAGCCATCTTGCTCTACCTCAACCGCTACCCCCATGACCTGAACCAATGGCTACTCGATCGGGCAGCCCAGGGAGAATCGTTGTTGTTTGGCTGCGGCGACTCGGACCTTGAGCAGTTGTTCCGCCAGCCTGCAACCCGTCTCATTCTGGTCTCCCCAGGAGGCTGGACCGGCCTGGATGAAGAACGCCTTGCGCGGGCGACGTTGACCCGTGATACCCTGTGCGCGGCGATCGAGCTGGCCAGCTTCGACGATGGCTCGCTACACGCCAGCTCGGCCCCGGCCGCGCCCTGACCTGGATGCCGAGCCAGATACTGGTCAACCCGGCAAGACGCGGCGCCCGACAGGTCAACCCTGAGCGGGCGACCCGGGTGACGGACGACGTTTCTCCATGAACAGAGGCTCCGCAATCATGAGCAGCGCCAGCGCTCGCCTCCGGTCGGTGGAGGCCGGCTTGCCGTCGTGGACCCCGACCGCCGCCGCGCTGATCCTGCTGGCCGCTTTGCTTGTGCCGATCGCCCGCCCCTATCTTCAGGCCGGCTACCAGCTCGGCCACGACCGGCACGTACCCTTTCTCCGCGTGCTGGCGCTGGAGGAGGCGCTAGCGGCGGGCCAGATCCCGCCGCGCTGGTTCCCCGACTTCGACGGCGGCTACGGCAGCCCCTACCCAAGCTTCTACGCCATGCTTTTCTACTATGTGGCTGCCGGCTTCCACATCCTGGGGCTGTCCTTGGGAGCTTCCGTCGAGTTGACAGCCTTCCTGACGATGGCCGCGTCGGGGCTGACGATGTTTCTCCTGGTCCGGCATCTGTGGGGCCCGGCCGCCGGATTGCTCAGCGCCGGCCTGTACGTCTACGCCCCGTACCATCTTGTGGACGCGTTCGTCAGGGGCGCCTATAGCGAGCTGACCTCATTCATATGGTTCCCACTGATCCTGTTGGCAATGCTCAAGTTGGCCGATCGCTGGAGCTTTCGCTGGCTGGTCATTGGCAGCTTGAGTATCGCCGCGTTGATCCTTACCCATAACATCATGCCGATGATCTTCTTGCCGGGGCTCGTCGCGATCGGGCTCGCATTGCTCTACTTCGGACCCCAGGGGCGAAAACGGTGGGCTGTATTGTGGTCGTGGGCCAGGTTGGCGGTGTTGGGGGCATTGCTCTCTGCCTTCTTCTGGATGCCCATTGTCTTCGATCGCGATCTGATCCAGACAGATTACTTCCTACGTGTGACATTCCATGACGAGTTTGCCGGGCTGGGGGAACTGCTGGGAACAACGCTCACGTATGGGCTCACCAATGAGATAGGTGTTCCGCTGCTTGTAGCAGCAGTAGCTGGTCTCACCACATCATTTCAGGCGATGAACACTGACCGGCAGCGCGCACTGCTCGTCAGCCTGGCAACGCTCGCTGCTTTATGGCTATTCTTCGTCAACCACCGCTCTGCCTGGTTCTGGATGAACCTGCCCTTACTTCCTTTTGTTCAGCTGCCATGGCGGTTCCTCGCCCCCGTAACTTTCGTTCTTGCTGTGCTCAGTGGGCGATTGCTCGGCTCGAAGAGATCCGTGACTTCCCGCTGGGCCATAGCTTTCCTCATCCCACTTGTGGCGATCCAGGTTCACGAAGTCCTGATCGAACTTCCGAACCGGATGGAGGCCGAGCAGCTCAACCAATCTCAACAGTGTGCCGACGTGTGGGGGACACAGGACTACCGGCCTCGGTGGTCTGAAGCTGCCTCTTGGTGGAGTACGGTGGCTCCGGTTCCAGAGGATGGTTCCCCTGTATTGGAGCCGTGTCCATCTGATTTGGTGGACGGCCATTCGTCTTCTATTCGCCTTGTAAGCGAGCATCGCGGCCAGTCCCAATGGATGCTATCCGTCGCCGCGGAAGCGCCTGGGATAGTTACACTCTCCCAGTTCTACTATCCCAGTTGGAACGTTCAGATGGATGGTGAACCGATTGAATCTTCGCCTTCTCCAAAGACCGGGCTTCTCCAGCTAGCGGTGCCTTCGGGGAGATACTTGCTCAGCGGCCAGCTTGGCCGCACACCCGCCCAGACGGCGGGTCTGGTTGTCTCGATCAGCACGTTGGCTGCCAGTATCTTCTGGATTGTCTCGTGGCGACTGCGGACTGCGCGGCAGATCTCAGGTTCCTGACTCTACTTCAGTCTTCATCCGCCAGAATCCAAACACTCCAATAGTCGATCTCGAGGTAGGTCACAAGCCGGCTGTTGCCGATCCGCTGTCGGAGATCGTCACGCGCAGCGGCTTCGCCACTCCATCCGTGTTCGGTAGCCAGCAGCTCGGTCAGACTCTGCCGAGCGTTCGAGCGAGCAGGCACCACTTCGAGCGGTGCGATGACGAAGTAGTCTGTCGATTGCGCCACTTGTCTCATGATGCTTGGTATGCGGTTGAGGCCGTTGTATGGTGCGACCTGCAACCGTTCAGCAGTGAGATAGTCGAGTGTGTACGCTCCCCAGTAGTCAGCATATCCGGCCGTCACCCCTTGTTCGGCCAGGGCCGTTTCCAATGATCCGACCGCCTCAACGGAGTAGGGGCTGAACTTAATTAACCAGTTGTTCTGGGCATACGACATGTTCAGCAGCCCCACCAAGACTATCCAGGCGGCGATTGCCAGGTGGGCTAGCCGACCGACCTGCCGTGTAATCACAATTGACGCAAGACCAACGATTATTGAGAGGATGTGCCAGGTCGGGAGCAAGTGTCGAATACTGTGAAGATCGACCGTGTTGCTGCCCAGCACGCTCAGCACAAGCGGAAGGACGCCTACGATCCCGAGCACGGCGATGATGTCCGGCTTTGCATTTGGCCGGAGCGAAACGATGGCCCACCAAGTTTGCCGGTAGCGCCACACGAACCAGATAAACGCTGCTGCTCCAACGATCAGCAGCAACAGCAGGACAAACCATCGCGCCAACAGTGTGTCTTGCATGAAGGCGGGAGACGGCCAGCCGGCTAGCGAAGGGAGAATCGTCCTGGCTAGCAGCTCGACCCGGCCAGGGATCCCGGTGGGGCACGAGGATCGGATCACGCCGACGGGCACGACGCCTTCCGCTGCCCACCGCCAAAGAAGAGGAGAAATCCCAAGGAGCCCGCCCAACCCAAGCCAAGTGCCCGTCGAGACCAAGTGTCGTCGTCTCTGTGAGATCCGCAGTATCACCCAGAGGAACCCGCCTCCGGCCAGAAATATCAGCACCTTGGCGAGGGCAGCCAGACGTCGGAAATGCCACGTAGGCTGACAGGCCCCACTGAAGAACGCCAGGGTGGCCAGCCCAAGCCCAGCAACCACGATGAGTGACATGACAGTATCAGGTCCAAGCCGGAAACGCCGGTCCATCCAGCCCACGAAAGCGGCGTAGCCGGAGGCCCACTCTGGTGACTGCAGCAATGTCACGAGCCCGATGCTGGCCGCGTAGGCTACGATCATCGGATTGGACCACCAGCCAATACCGAGCAGAAGGCCAAGCCCGAAGTAACCAATGACCGAACGCTTCGGCCCGTAGTTAAGGTGACGCCAGATCAACAGGGCGGCTACTCCGCAGACTAGCAGCAGGGCATACCCGCCGATGGGCTGGAAAGTCCAAGAAAGAATGTGGAAGCTGGGAAGCGAAAGGATCAAGGTTGAAATCGCAGCCGCATGCCAGCCGAAAGCCCGCCACACCAAGAGAGCATTCAGTCCCAGAAACAGCGTCATTATTGCGATAACGGCTAGGCGGAATGCCGGAACGGCGTCACCGAACAGGAGTATGAAACCGGCCGCAAGGATCGATTCCAGGCTTCCGAGATGCTGCGTTCCGTAGACCACTACCGGCCATTCTCCCGCTAGTACGCTCCGACTCATCAGGCCGAAGATGGCCTCATCGCTGTCGAAGTTCTGCTGCCATTGAAGGGCGGCCCACAGCCGGATGCTGGCCCCTAGCACAACCAACAGCGCAGTCAGGCCAAGCTTCCCACGGCCGGAGGATTGGACGGATTGCTCGGTGGTCACCCTGTTCTTAATGGGAGACATCCCCGCCATCATTTGTCGGTGATAGCTGTGGCGCCATTCCGGTTGAGGGGGAATCCTGGGCGGCTCGCCTGGCCCGCCAGGCGAGCGCAGCCAGTGTTAGAGCCCCGATCGAGAGACCTAGTACGAGGGCGGCACCATAGGCCGGGTCGGGATGATTAGCGATGAACTCGCCGCTCAAGTCAACACCGCGGTTCGGGAACAACTCGGGCATGCGCTGGACTCGCCACAGCTTGACGTGCTGCCACAGGTCTTGCGCTAGCAGCGCGACCAGACCCAGCACTCCCAAGAACTGCGTGTTGCCGATCTTGCGCCTGCTCAATAGGGCCTGGAAATGGGTGCCGGACGCCAACAGCAGAGTCAGAATGGTAAATATGACAAAGCGCGTTGCGACCCGCTGGCTCGAGATCAGCGGGATGCCCATTCGGTTGATCGGCTCGAACGTCTGCCCGATCGAGAGGAAGAACATAATGAAGGCCGGGATGGCCAGCGCCGGCGGCAGTCGTTCCGCCGGCTCCGACCGCAGCCAGCCAACAAGGCCGAATCCGAGCAGAAAGGCCAGCCCAATCCAGCCGACGTAATGATCGAACTCCCACCAGCCGAGCGTAGTAAGCGGCGTCTGGCTGAAGACCAGCTCGGGGCGAGGCGCCCGCAGATCCGTCAGCGCCTGCCACACATGGCCAACGCTGACAAAGCCGGACAGAAACTCCGAGTCGAATTTCCCGTACTCCAGAGCCGGCGGCAGGATGCGCACGGCGCTGACCAGCAGGCTGCTGAAGCCACCGATCAGGCCGTAGCGCCACAACCGTCGCTGGCCGACAGTGAGCGCAGCCATGAACATCAAGCACATGACGAACAAATGGTAGGCGCCCTGCAGGAAGATGGCGAACAGGATAAGCGCGAAGCCCAGGCTCCAGCGCCACACATTGGGACCTTCGAGAAGATGAAGAATGGACTCAAAGAAGAACGGCAGTAGGAAGTAGCCGGCCCAGTGCATGTGGCCGACCACGATGTGATCGACGATGTGGCCGTTCAGACTGAAGAGGAGAAAGACGACAACAAAGACGAGCGGCGACCAGGAGAGGCGCCGCGCCAGACGAAGCATGCCGACGAAGCCGGCGGCGTAGAGCAAAAGCGTGTTGAACAACACGAAATGCCCCAGGCTGAGGACGCGCAGCGCAAGAATCTGGGGTGAGAGGATGACATCCGGCGTGCTTATGAAGCGGTCGGTGACATTGCGCAGCGCTGACCCGTCCGGCATATGCAGCGGCAGACGCCATTCCATGACTGCGTTCTGCAGGAAGGCAAGCCGGTGGCCGGTACCCTCGGCCCAATCGTGAAGATCAAATGGAATGCGGCCTAGGTCCAGAATGTAAACCCAAATGGCGGCACCCAGCAGGAATGTCAGACTGTAAGCGGCGATGGCCGCCAGGCTTCCGGTTCCACCTTGTTCCGGCCGCCCAGTCAGGGAACGACTGGCGTCTTCCCAGACTTGGGACAGTTTGTCAATCACAGGTCCAACTCGACGAGGAAGAAATCTTGTGGACAGCCTGGAAGCCGGGCATGCGTACACTCCTGTCTCGATCGAGGGCACGAACTCGAAGCGCGTTTTCAGTTCAACAGTCTAAGCTGAGTTCTGCGGCTACGGTTCGAGCAGCCCGTACACGGCGTTGTCGTTGAAAACCGCCAGCACAGGCGTGTTGAGCTCCTGCAATTGGCGCTGGAGGCTGATGGCGCCCGAACCAGCTCCAGTATCCACAATGATGAAGTTGACGCCTAATTGGCGTAACAGGTTGACCGTGACTTGGTCGAACGGCCTGCGAAGTTCGCCTTGAATCCGATGGTACTGCTCCGGCGGAAAGGCGTTGAAGAACCCGCCGAGGTAGGGCTTGCCGTGCTCCAGCGTGTAGTAGACATGGAGCTGGTCGGTCATGAGCTCAGCCGGAAACTCGGCGACGGCGCCGTCGCCCGGCTGCTGCGCCAGCCACAAGTCAACCGGCCGCGGTTGGACGGTCGAAAGCGTCTCGAATGGGCCAGGATAGTATTCGAAGAGCACAGCCGCCAGCACCAACAGCGGTAGCCAACACCCCGACGTCCGGCGCCGTAGTACATGTAGGCCCAGCCCCCCCAAAAGCACTGCCGGCCCTAGCACCAGGATCGCCGCCCGCTTGAAAGTGCGCAGGCGGTCAAAGAACGGCAGCCATTGATAAAGGTAGAAGCCCGGCAACCGGAGCGAGAACGTCTCCTGGCCCAGCCGGGCCTGCAGGGACTCGGGTAGCGCCAAGCGGACCACATCTTCGTTCCAGTGCAGGTGGGTCCCCAGCGAGAGTACCAGCCCGGCGATGGCGATTAGAACCAGCAGGACAATTGCGGCGGACGGCAGCGCCAATTGCTTGCGGCGGACAATCGCGATCAGCACCAGCCCGGCCATCGCGATCCCCAGGTACAGGCTTCCCTCGATCCAAGAATCGCGCGAAAAGTTGCTTGAAACCCAACTGCCCCACAGGAAATGGTCGGTTGACGGCAGCAGGTAGTCCGACAGGCTGGCCGACCCGCCCGTCACCGCAAATACGTCGCGCTGGGGCAGATTGCCGCCGGTAGCCAGCCTGGCGTACGGCCAAACGGCCGAGGCCACCAGGGGCAACCCGACTCCCAGCCCAACCGCGATTTGGCCGGCGAGATGCCCCAGCGGTGGAAGCCGGCGCCAGGCTACAACCAGATAGACGACAACGGCCAGCCCGATCCCCAGAGCCGTCAGGTACGTGGCGTACATCGACGAATGGGCCAAAAGGCCAAAAGCCCCGCCGACCAACGCACCGAACCACAATGCGGATCGCTGCTCGCTCAGCACCTTGACCAAGCCGAGCAAAATTAGCGGCAGCCACATGGTCGCCAGCACATTCAAATGACCCGCCCTGAAGTGGGCTATCCGGAAGGGAAGCAGGCCGTAGGCTGCGCCAGCGACGAACGCGGCCCACGGATCCCCCGTCAGCTGCCACACACAGTAGTAGGCTGCGACGCTCGACAGGAAGAAGCTGAGCAGCACGGCCAGGTTGTAGCCCAGTACCGGATCGCCAAGCAGTGAACCCGGCAGGCCCGCCAGCACCAGCGTGGTGGGGATCTCGCTTCGGGCCAGTTCCCAGCCTTGCGGGTAGTTCAACTGTGGCGCAAAATATGGGGAGACCCCACGCTCGAAAAGCGCCTCCTGGAACCAGCCGACCATCCAGACGAAGTGCATATTGTCGCCGAAATCACCGACGACCGCCTGGCCCATTTGGAGGACCAGTGGCCATGTGAATCCGACAACCAGGACGAGAAATCCCAATGAGGCCAGCAGGAAATGTCGCAGGTCAGCGGGCCTGTTCATGTGGCCATCACGTAAGAGCGAGCGCTGGCAAGCATGTCAGCCGGGGCCCGACGGTGATGAAATCCATTCACAGCTGAGCGCAGGTCATCGCAGCCGGCGACCGCTCACGGTTGGCGGTCAGATTCCTCTGGGCCAATCTCAAC
>Ga0299906_10002085_pt1 | contig 16791 bp, 13 predicted proteins | sample RVTome_14_FD_200259 | JGI IMG/M metagenome (GOLD analysis project Ga0299906, IMG submission 200259) | Soil microbial communities from uranium-contaminated site in the Upper Colorado River Basin, Wyoming, United States - RVT145D125 (version 2) ...
TCGACACCGGACCCGGCGGTTCCGCGCCGTCATCCAGCGAAAAAGCACACGCGAATCTGCTCTCGGCCTATGAGGAACGTAAATCCTCGTCGCATCACGATTTCGCGATCAACCTGCGGAAGCGCTGTTCCGGCCCTGCCCGCATTGACCGCCGCGACCACCCGTGATAGGCTGAAAAACATCTGGCTCATGCCGCTGTGTCGGCGCTCACATCGGGGGATGGAGGTGTCCTTCATGCGCAGCTTCTTCTACGCGGTCGTGCTCGCCGTTGCGGGTTTCGGTACGGGTCGAGCGTCCGGTCAGGGTACCGCACTTCAGTTCGACGGCGTCGACGACGAAGTCTTCGTCCCCGCCGACGCCAGCCTGCATCCGACCCAGTTGACTGTGGAAGCATGGGTATATGTCGAATCCTACGCTGGCGGATCGGGTATGCGAATGATCGTCAATAGCGAGACTTCTGATGGTTACGGGATCGGTATTGACGCCGCGGGCAATCTTTTCATGGCGGCGGCCGTCACCAGACCAACCGAAGGTGCCAACTGGACTGACTGTTTCGCCGTGATCCCGGAACAACAATGGACACATGTGTCGATGGTATTGGGCGGAACAACCACCCTGATCTATGTGAACGGTGCGATCACACGTCAATTCCCATCTTCCCCGCTGGCGTCGTTCCGCATAACCCCCGTGTACATTGGAGGCGATCCCCAAGTCGGCCGGTGGTCTGGCGTCATTGACGACGTTCGGATTTGGGCTGCAGCGCGTGCACCGCAGGAGATCGACTGTACGCTGACCGGCGATGAGGTGGATTTACGAGCCTATTGGAGTTTCGATTCTTGTAACGGGCAAGTTGTGTTTGACCAATCGCCTCTCGGGAACGACGGTACGCTGGGTACTGATCCGATCAACTCAGATCCGAACGATCCCATGTGGATCAACTCCACTGCGCCCATCGTTTGTGGTCCGTCCATTGCCATTCCCACATTGTTGACCAGTAACCCGCCAGGCGGCTGGATCGACCCCCTCGACAACACCAGCGGCATCGACGAAGTCACCTTGACGTTCGACCGGCCGACGACGCTTTCCAACATCGTGCTCACCACCACCGACAGCCCGTTCATCCCCGGCGTACCCGTTGCTCCAGCCGTCACCTCGGTCGACGAACAGGGCAACACGGTCACCATTTGCCTGGACCGGCCGATACCAGCGGGCGAATGGACCACGCTCACCGCCGACGCCGCACCAGCCGGTTGCGCCATTCCCCTGTGGGTTTCCGTGACCATCGGCCACCTGCCCTGCGACATCAACGGCGACCAGAACGTCGGCCTGGCCGACGCCACCGCCTTCATCAACGAGTGGAACGGCTCAAGGGACCCGACCCTGATTGACATCAACCGCGACGGCGACGTGGGCTTGGCCGACGTGTCGGCCTTCGTCGACCTGTTCCGCGGCAACAACGGCGGCATGGCCTGGAACGGCCACTTCCTGCCGTGACCCCAGCCACGTCGCGATAGCGACGACGCTCTTGCGAGTGTCGATCCGCTTCAGGTGCACCGCAGCATGGGACCCATTTTCGGGCGTAAGGGTTACAAGGCTCCATGCCGTCGCCGCCGCAGGATCGCAACCCCGCCAAGGCCCAATATCGCCAGCGTGGTCGGCTCCGGGACGGTGGCCGCGTACGTCATCGTGTTGCCCATCAGCGTGTCGAAGCCCGTCGAGGGATGGGCGTGCTCTACAATGTCAGTGTAGGTCCAGTAGTAATCGCCGAAGGCGAGAAGCGCACCGTTCCCGTGCGACACCTCGACCAACTCGTTGTGACTCCCTGCCGTCAGCCAAACCTCCGCCGCCGCCAATACGTCAATATCCATCGAAGAATGGTAGTTGCTTGACCATGTGACCTCATTCACGGTGCCGAACGGACCATTTTGAACGCTACTCGGCATTGCGGCGGTCGGGGTTGCCGTGCCTCCAGCCAGTTGTACCCCCGTATGTAATCCGAACTCCGTCAACAGTGGGTCGGCAGCGGGATTAGTGAACGCAGGACGCCAGCTCACAAAGGTCATGAGTACACCGCCGCTGTTTACAAAGTCCACGAACGCGTTGATTTCGCTCACCGACAAACTCGGGACATTGCCACCTGGCGTAAAACTTGGCCCGCCGTTGGGCCAACCTTGCTCGTCAAACGTGATGTGGAAAACGTCGAGACCTGCAAGCGTCTGCGGCGTGATGGTGGAGATCTCGGCGATGCTGAACGTGAAATCGGCGACGGTTCCGCCCGGCCCGAAGTTGCTGGGGTTGATGATGAACTCGGCAAGCTGTGGCGGCCCGTCCGCGTTGTTGCCCGGTCCGGTCAGCGACCATCCGTCCCGTTCCTTCGGCAGCGTACCCACGACGATGTTCGTCGCCGCTTCGGCGACGTGCACAAGAACCCCGGCGATGATGAGAGAGCGTCCGACAACACGAGCGACCATGATCTTTCCCTTTCGATGGACGTGACCTCCGCCGACGCACCGCAGGCCGCACGGCGCGGCTTGAACCGACGGCGCGCCCGATTCCGTCTCTCTCTCCGTGGGAATGCGGCGGCGTTTGAAGTGACGTCCGTATTCGCCGCCAATTCGGATTGAAACCCGATTGAGGATTTTTGTCAAACGCGAATCGTGAGTCGACGGATGCGACCCGTCACAGCGGCTTCGGGGCTTGGACGGGGCTACCCCGAAAAGGGAAGCCCCCGCATGGGACCCATTTTCAGGCGTGGGAGTTCGCGGCCTCGTGCGGCGTCCGTGCCCGTCATCCATTGCGCTCACCCAGCGGTGTTCGCGTCGGCCAGCAGCCGGCGTACCGCGTCCGCCCGCTCGGCGTCGGTGAGGGGCTGAACGTCGACTCCGTCTGGTACGAAGTGACGCTGAGCTGCAAGCGCGTCATCCGCATGCCGTGAGCGCGTCGTCGAGACATGGGGCGGATCGCACGCATACGCTTGACCGCTCACGTCGCGCAGGTACTCTCGGGGTACACAGGAGACGCCGGCTATGACCAAGTTGATCTGTATCGCCGCCGGCGGCGCCGTCGGGGCGCTGCTTCGCTACGGGTTAAGCGGCTGGGCACAACGTCTGACGCCCGGCCTGTTTCCCGTCGGGACCCTGACCGTCAACGTGATCGGCTGCGTGCTGATCGGCGTGCTCGCCGCGCTGTTCGCCGGCCCGCAGTTCGTGCGCGAGGAGTATCGTTGGGTGCTGATGGTGGGTCTGCTCGGCGCGTTCACCACTTTTTCGACGTACGGCTTGGAAACCATGACTTTGGTCAACGACGGCCAGTTCGCGCGGGCCGGCCTGAACGTGCTGCTCAGCAACGGTCTCGGGCTGACCGCGGTCTGGGTCGCGTATCGGCTGACCGAACGCATGACGGGAGGGTAACGACGATGAAGATTCCCGAACAAGGTCACCTGCTGCGTATCTTTCTGGGCGAGAGCGATCAATGGCACGGCCGACCGCTCTATGAGGCCATCGTGCTCAAGGCGCGCGAGCTGCACCTCGCCGGCGCGACCGTGCTCCGCGGCTCGATGGGTTTCGGCGCCCACAGCCGGCTGCACACCGCCAAGTTGCTACGCCTGTCCGAGGACCTGCCGGTCGTCGTCGAGATCGTCGACAGCGCCGAGAAGATCGACACGCTCCTGCCCCACGTCGACGCCATGGTCGGCGAGGGTCTGGTCACCCTCGAAGCGGTGCGCATCATCAAGTACCGGGCGGACAGTCCCGGTTGAGAACCCGCTCGCTGGCGCTTGCGGCTCGGATCATCGTGGAGATGATTCGATCCAACCCCCGCCGAGGACGGTTTCGTTATCGTAGAGTACGACGGCTTGGCCGGGAGTGATGGCGGATTGGGGTTCGTCGAACCGGACTTCGATGCCGTCGCCGTCGTGGTGGACATCGGCCGGGGCCGCCTGGTGGTGGTAGCGGATTTGAGCGAGGGCGCGGAAAGGCCCGGCGGGCGGGTCGACCAGCCAGTTGACGTTGCTGGCGCGGAGGGCGCCGGCGAGCAGGTCCTGCTTGTCGCCTACGGTTACGGTGGCGGTCTCGGCGTCGAGACCGGTGACGTAGATGGGCAGGCCCATGGCGATGCCGAGGCCGCGTCGCTGGCCGACGGTGAAGTTGGCGATGCCGTCGTGCGTGCCGACGACATTGCCGTCGCGATCGCGGACCGTGCCGGGGCGTGCGGCATCGGGGCGACGTTCGCGAACCACGCGGGCGTAGTCGCGGTCGGGCACGAAGCAAATCTCGGCCGAGTCGGGCTTGTCGCAGTTCGCCAGGCCACGGTCGCGCGCGATGTCGCGCACCTGGTCCTTGGTCAAGTCGCCTAGCGGAAACAGCGTGCGCCTGAGCACCGCCCGGTCGACACCGAACAGCACGTACGACTGGTCCTTCCGTGGATCGCGCGGGCGCATCAGTCGCGGCCCGTTATCATGGGCGGTGATCCGGGCGTAGTGTCCGGTGGCGATGTACTGGGCATCGACGGTGTCGGCGTAGCGCAGCACCTTGCCGAACTTCAGGTCCTGGTTGCAGACGACGCAGGGGTTGGGCGTCCGGCCGCGAGTGTATTCGTCCGCGAAGTGGTCGATCAGCCGGTCGAAGTCGCGTTCGAAGTTGAGGGCGTAGAACGGCACGTCGAGCCTACCCGCGACGCGTCGCGCATCGGCCGAGTCGGCGGCGCTGCAGCAGCCCTGGCGCCGACTCTCGACCGCATTGTCGTCGTCGGCCGTACCGTGTGCGCCCACGCGCATGAACAGACCGACCACGTCGTACCCTTGCTCGACGAGCAGGGCGGCGGCCACGGAGGAATCCACGCCTCCGCTCATGGCGACGACGACTTTTTCTTTCGCCACGTCAGGAACCTGTCGGTGCGGGTCGGTATGCTCGCTCGGTATCGAATCCGAAACCCGAGTAGCGGGTGGCACGAACAAAAACGGCTTGCACGTGCTCTCTTTCCACGTCGGCCGCGTGCGAATACCGTTCTGCCCACGCCACCCGCAATGAAAGTATAGGCCGTCGATGGAGAGCAATCAAAATGCGGAATTCGGAATTCGGAGTTCGGAATGAAGAGCGATCCGTGGCTTCAATTCCGCATTCCGAACTCCGCATTCCGCATTCGAGTTATTCCGCGCGCCAGAATCTCGGCGTGAACAGCACCATCAGGGGGAACAGTTCCAGGCGTCCCATGGCCATGATCAGTGACAGCAGGCATTTCGACGTCGCGCCGAGATGGACGAAGTTTCGCGTCGGCCCGACCTGATCCAGCCCCGGCCCACAATTGTGAAGCGTGGTGGCCGTTGCCGTCGCCGCGGTCGTCAGGGTGATCGAGCCGTCGGGCTCGAGGACCATCAGTCCGATCGTCCCGAGCCCGAATACGCCGAACAAGCAAACAACATGCACCACCGTCGCAAGCCGCAGATCGGCATCGACCGTGGCGCGCCCGACGCGAATCGCCCGCACGACGTTGGGACGAAAGACCCGCTCGATTTCCAAACCGATGACCTTGGCGACGATGAGACATCGCACGACCTTGATGCCACCGGCCGTCGACCCGGCACATCCCCCCACGAACATCATGACCAGCAGCATGGTTTTCGCGCCGAACGGCCACCGATCGAAATCCGCGGTGCCATATCCCGTTTCCGTCTGAATCGACACCGACTGAAAGACCCCGTGTCGCACCGCCGGACCGAGTTCGGCTTCCTGTCGGCCGGTTGTGGTCACGACCGGCGTGCCTCGCAGGGTGAAGATCACGACCACGGTCGCCGCGCCCAGCAAGAATAGAAAGGCACGCAGCTCCGGATCCCTCACCGCGTCACGCCACTTGCCCTGAAACACCTGGTGGTATAACCCGAAATTGATCGCCGACAGCACCATGAAGGTGGTGATGACGATTTCCACGCCCAGATTCTCGAATCCGCCAACCGAAGCGTCGCGCGTCGAGAAGCCGCCGGTCGAGAGGGTCGTGAACGTGTGGCAGAGCGACTCGAACCAGGACAGACCCTGCCAGCGGAGCAGGAGCGTTTCGGCCAGGGTGAAAGCGAGGTAGATCGCCCACAGGACCTGCGCCGTCGAGCGGATTCGCGGCGTCATGTCCGCCGGGGTCGGGCCGGCGGACTCGACGCGGAACAGCCGTTTGCCGCCCACGCCGAGCATGGGCAGCACGGCGACGAACAGGACCACGATCCCCAACCCGCCGAGCCACTGGGTCATGCACCGCCACAGGAGCAGGCTTTCAGGGATCGTGGCGATCCGGGTGAGAATCGTGGATCCGGTGGTGGTCAGCCCGCTCATGGCCTCGAAGTAGCAGTTGATCCAGGAGCCGAAGGCCGGGTCCACGTTCGCGTCGGCCGGGCGTAGGAAGGCCCAGATTCGAAAGGGCAGGGCGGCGACCGCGGCTCCGAAGAACCAGCTCGTCGCCACGAGCAACAGGGCTTCTTTGCGCCGCAGGTCGGCGCGCTGGCCTCGACCGAGTCGGAACAACAGCCATCCGCCGACCACCGCGACCCCGATCGCGATACCCAGCGCCGTGAGCGGTTCGTTCATCGGCTCGGGCTGCTCGCGCCGCATCTTGAACGCCCACGCCAGCGGGACGAACAGCGACCCGGCCAGTACGAGCATGAGCAGACCGAGCTGTTTGCAGACGAGTCGGTAGTTCACGGGACCATCACTTCATTATTTGAGAAAGGTCTTGCGGAGTCGGCTTTCGCTGTCGGCCGGGGCGATGGCGATGATGACGTCGCCGGGACTGATCGTGTCGGACCCGCCGGGGACGCTAACGTCGTCACCCCGTTGAATGGCGGCGATGGCGCATCCGGTCGGCAGGGAGAGTTTCGCGAGCGGCACGCCGAGTACCGCCGACGAACGCTGCGGCCGAATCTCGTAGACGTTCGCCGCCGCCTCGTCGAGCGAAGCGATCGACTGAATCGGGCCGGCGTAGGCCAGGCGCAGAATCTCCTTGCTCGCGACAACGCGCGGGCTGTACGCCATGTCGAGCCCGATGTTTTCGAGCAGGTGCAGGTAGGTCGATCGCTGAATGACGGCCACGGTACGGGCCTTGCACCGCGATTTGACCAGCATCGAGGCGAGCAGGTTGTGCTCGTCGTCGTTGGTGCCGGCCACGAACGCGTCGACGCTGTCGAGCTTTTCCTCGGCAAAGACGGTCAGGTCGGTCGGGTCGGCCTGGATGACGGTAATGTGACCGAGTTTGTCAGCGAGGCTCTCGGCCCGGGCGCGGTTGCGCTCGAAAAGCCGAACCGAAAACTGGGGCGAGGGCAGGGCTCGGGCCAGCCAGACCGAAATCGCCGAACCGCCCATGATCGCGATGTGCCTGCGCTTGATCTGGCCCGATTGGAACATCTCGCTGGCCTTGGCGAAGACGCGGGTCTCGCCGATGAGCGTAATCACATCGTGGGCTTCGAGGACGGTCTGTCCGTCGGGGACCGAGGCGGTGCCGTTGCGGGCCACCGTGCCGAGACGCGTTCCCTTGGGCAGCCGAACGTTGCGCAACGGGACGCCGACCACCGGGGCGCCCTCGGTGACGACGATCTGTTGCATCTCGAGCTGTCCGCGGGCGAAGTGCTCGATCGCCAAGGCGCCGGGATTACGCAGCGAACCGGCGATCTCGACGGCGGTGATGTACTCCGGGCACACCAGCCGGTCGACGTAGAGATGGCGGGCGTAGTCGATGTGCCGGCGATCGTAGAACGCGCTGTGATGCACGCGGGCGATGCTCTTGGCCGCACCGAGCCCTTTGCCGATCGACGCACAGAGCAGGTTCGTCTCGTCGGAGTTGGTCGCGGCGATGAGCAGATCGCAATCGGCGGCGCCGGCCTCGCGCAGGGCGGCGGCGTCCGAGGCGTGCCCGCGGTAGGTGCGCACGTCGAGCGCGTCGCCGATGCTCTCGATCGCGCCCGGGTCTACGTCGAGCATGGTGACGCCGTGGCCGTCGGCGACGAGCACCTCGGCGGCGTGGCGTCCGACTTCACCGGCTCCGGCAATGATGATATTCATGGTTCGCCTTCAATACTGCGCGAGCCCACCATGATAGAGCAATGCTCCGGTGCGACAACCGCCCGGATGGGTACGTGCTCGGCGTAACATCATGATTCAGCCGCCGAGCAAGCTCGGCGGCCGATAGCCTCCTGTCACCGAACGTAGATACGAAACGCGGACGAATCGGGCGGATCGGCGCTCGGGCTCGTGGTTCCGGACCTTCCCTGCGTCGGCCAGCGGTAGGGTGAGATTGAGCCTTCCCTGGTATGCAGCGGTGGCTCAGGACGGCATATTCATATGTAAGCTCATGCTGGTAAACGTGTTATGTGATTTTGTAGGTCGAATGCGAATGCACCGAATGGTCCGAAGCGACCGCCTCCGTCGGGCCGACTACTCATTCTACGGGACGGCTGCAACCGGCGGCGGCTTCGTCGGTATACGGGTGGGGCGCATCTCCTGACGTGGGGGGTGGTCCGCGCCGCGAAACATCCCCGTCCGGGCGGGGTTCAACCGCTAGCCGGCGAGCCGGGGGGCGTAGAAGCTAGGTCGTACGTAGAGGCGTTTTTTGTGAGCATTGGACAGATCCTAGTCGAACGCGGCTCGATCACGGACGAGCAGCTCCAGGCCGCCGCCGCCCAACGCAAGAACCCCACCGATCGTCTGGACCGGATACTGGTCCAGATGGGTTTCATTGCCGAAACCGAGGTGCTGGACGTGCTCGGCGAGCAGTTGTCGATCCCCGTGGTCGACCTGGCCGAGGTCGAGATCGACGTCGAGCTGCTTCGGAAGATGCCGTCCAAACTGGTCCACCGCCGCGGCCTGGTGCCCATCGAGTCACAGAACGGCACGCTCCGGGTAGCGACCTCCGACCCGTTCGATGTCTATGCCTTCGACGAGCTGCGGATGATGACCGGGCAGCGGGTCGAGCCGGTGCTTGCCCCCGAGAGCGAGATCCAGCGGATCATCAAACAGAATTACGGCGTCGGGGGGCACACCCTCGACGAGATGACCACCGAAGACGACCTCGAAGTGCTGTCCGATTCGGTCGACGAGGCGGACCTGGTCGAGATGGCCCAGGAGGCCACGGTCGTCAAGCTGGTCAACGAGATTCTGATCGAGGCGATTCGGGATCGGGCGAGTGACGTGCACATCGAGCCGTACGAGAACGACCTGAAAATTCGCTATCGCATCGACGGCGTGTTGCAAACGACCAACGTGCCCACGACGATTCGCCGCTTTCAGCAGGCGATCATCAGCCGGATCAAGATCCTGTCCGACCTGAACATCGCCGAAAAGCGATTGCCGCAGGACGGCGGATTCAAGATTCGCGCCCAGGGGCGCGAGATCGACTTGCGGGTAAGCATCATTCCCACGCCGTTCGGCGAGGCGGTGGTGCTGCGTATTCTCGACAAGCAGTCGGTGAACCTGTCACTGATCGATCTCGGCATGGCTCCGGAAACGCATGTTCAGTTCGAGGATCTGATCTCCCGACCGCACGGTATTGTTCTGGTGACCGGGCCGACCGGGTCGGGCAAGACGACCACCCTGTATTCCGGGCTCAATGCGATCGTCTCGGACACGCTGAAGATTCTCACCATCGAAGACCCGGTCGAGTATTACCTTGAAGGTGTCAACCAGGTGCAGATCAGCCCCCGGATCGGCCTGACGTTCGCGGCCGGTCTTCGCGCGTTTCTGCGGCATGACCCGGACGTGATTCTGGTGGGTGAGATTCGTGACAAGGAGACGGCCGACGTGGCGATCAACGCGTCGCTGACCGGTCACCTGGTCTTCTCGACGCTGCACACCAACGACGCGCCGTCGGCGAACACGCGGCTGCTCGACATGGGCGTCGAGCCGTTCCTGGTCGCCAGCTCGGTCGAGGGCATTCTCGCCCAGCGTCTGGTGCGGACGATCTGCAAGAACTGCAAGGAATCCTACATTCCCGAGCCCGATGCGCTGCCGCCCGACGCGGGTTGGTCGCCGGGCGAGCCGTTGTATCGCGGGGCGGGTTGTCGTGAATGTCGCCACAGCGGATACCGCGGCCGCAAGGGCATCTTCGAATTGCTGATGATCAGCGACGAACTGCGGGAGCTGATCGTGCAGCGGGCGTCGGCCCCGGCGTTGCTCGAGGTGGCGCGGCGGGCGGGCATGAAACAGCTTCGCGAAGACGGGTGGAGGCAGGTGCATGAAGGAATCACGACGCCCGAGGAAGTGCTTCGTGTGACGAAGATCTAGCTCGTGTGACGAAGATTTGGAAGGGCCCTTGCCGTCCGTTTTGCGTCTCGCCGTCGGCTCGTACCCCCCCATGAACTTGACCGGGCAACCATCCGAGCCGCGAGCGCAAGCGAGCGGGTTCTTGACGTATTTGGGAATGCGTTGACGTAACGGAACGATGCCGACATTCACCTACAAAGCGCGAAGCAGCAGTGGCCGGGTGGTCTCGGGCGTCTTGACGGCCGAGCACCAGCAGGCGGCGCTGCGCGTGCTGGAGGACAAGGCTCTCTTCCCGATGTCGGTGATGGAGGGCGGTCGGGCCGGCTCGAGGTTGTTGCCGGGCCGGCGTCGTCGGGTCCGTCTGCGGGTGGTGGCGACGTTCTATTCGCAACTGGCGGACCTGCTGCGGGCGGGGGTGCCGGTGCTGCGGGCCCTGGACGTGTTGAGCCGGGGCGGCGCCAACAAGGTCTTGGCCGAGGTGGTTCGCGAGGTGCGCGACGACGTGGCCAACGGCGAGTCGCTGGCCGACTCGATGGAGAAACATCCGCGTATTTTTCCCGACCTGCACGTGTCGATGGTGCGCGCGGCCGAGCGCGGCGGGTTCCTCGAGGACGCGTTCTCGCGGATCGCGATTTTCACCGGCCGGCAGGACGAACTGCGGAACAAGCTTTTGGGCTCGATCGTGTACCCGGCCGTGCTGGTCATGTTTGCGATCATCGTGGTTGTGTTCCTGATGTCGTTCGTCGTGCCGCAGGTCAAGCCGATCCTGAGTCGCATGGAGCTGCCGCCGCTGACGATCCTGATGTTCGCGATTTCGGACTTCATCAAGAACCAGGGACTCTACGTTCTGGTGGGACTGGCGGCGGTTGTCGTCGCGTATGTTCCCTATGCCCAGAGCGATGCGGGTCGGGCGCAGATGGACGCGATCAAGCTGAAGCTGCCGATGTTGGGCAAGATCATCACCATGGTCGCGGTGTGTCGGTTTTGCCGGATCCTCGGCACGCTGCTGCACAACGGCGTGCCGATCCTGCAGTCGTTGCGGATCGCCCAGGATTCGGCCGGCAACCGGGTGCTGAGCGAAGCGATCGCCGAGGCGACCGACAGCGTGAGCAAAGGCGCGACCCTGGCCGAGCCGCTCGCGGCAAGCGGGATGTTTCCGCCCGATATCGTCGACATGGTGGCGGTGGCCGAGGAGAGCAACAACCTCGATACCGTGCTGGTGCAGGTCGCCGACTCGAACGAAGCCCGGACCGCGAGCCTGATCGACCTGGCGGTGCGGCTGCTCGAACCGATGCTGTTGCTGGCCATGGCGGTCGTGGTGCTGTTCATCGCGATGTCGCTGCTGATACCGATATTAACGATGGGATCGGTTGCGGGGTAATGTCGGATGGCGAAACACCGCTGGAATTGAACCGGCGAATGAAACCGATTGAGCACACGGGTGTTCAAGAAAATGAAACGGGAGGCCGGCGTCATGGGATCGCCGGTACGTCAACAAACAAGCGTTCATGGTGCTGATAGGAGTGAAATCATGCGTCGACGTCGACAACAACAACGCGCGTTTACCCTGATCGAGATTCTGATCGTGGTGGGGATTCTCGCCCTGCTCGCGGCGGTGGTGGTGCCGAAGTTTTTCAGCAGCGGCGAAACGGCCAAAATCATTCTGACGAAGTCACAGATCGGCCGAACCGGAAACATCGGGGCGGCAATGGACCTGTACCAGGCGGCGATGGGTCGTTATCCCGACAGCAGCGAGAACGGCCTGATGGCGTTGGTGCAGCCGCCCGGCGACGAAGAGGACGAGAAGAAATGGCGTCAAGGTGGTCCGTTCATCGCCAACCCCGAGGGGCTCCGCGATCCCTGGGGCAATCTGTTTCAATACGCGTTTCCGGGTGAGCGGAACGACGAGGACATGTACGACCTGTGGAGTTACGGGCCGGACGGTGAGGACGGCACCGAGGACGACATCGCCAACTGGCTGACGGACGAGGAGAGGTCCGAGCTCGACCTTGGCTGATCGCGGCGTGGTACGTAGATACCGCGCGGCATGCATGCCGCGGCTCGGGGGCTTCGATGCATTGCCGAGACCAACAGCGTTATGTCACCGATCGTGCGGTTCGCGGCTTCAGCTTGCTGGAGGTGGTGATCGTCACGAGCCTTCTCGCGTTTCTGGCGTGGTTGGTGGTTCCGAACATCACCGCGCAGGTCAACGTCCAGAAGCTGCCGCGCTCGGCCGAGCAGTTGCGCGGGTTGTTGCGGTTCACGCGGGCCCAGGCGCAGTTGGACGGGTTGCGGTATCGGGTGCGGTTCCGCATGCCCGACGAGCTTGCGAACCCCGAAGTGTTCGACCGCTGGTACCCGTTTCAGCCGGTGGTCGAGATCGAGCGCGAGCCGTTGCTCGAGCCGGGCGTGTTCAAGATCGTGACCAACTCGTGGGCCATGACGCCGGTGCTGTATGAGCCGGTCCGTTGCGCGCGGGTGCGCTTGGGCGAGTACGACCCGCTCGCCGACGACGAGTACGACGACGAAGCGCAACGCAAGCTTCGCGATATGGACGAGGAGGAGTTGCTCGCTCCGGTGGTCTTCGAACCGGACGGGAGCGCCGAGCGAGCCACGTTCGTGCTGACGGCCACCGACGACGAGGTCACCGTCGAGGAACTGCTGCTCATTCAGGAAGATGACCTGCGGGCGGTGCTCGAAGTGAATCTCGAGGGCCGAACCGGACAGGTCTGGTTACACCGTCCGTTCATCGAGGAGGAGAAGGAATTGTTCCGGGAGCGGCGCATCCGTCCTGATTTGCGCATGGACTTCACCAGCACCGACGTGCTGACGGAGGACAACATCCTCGAATTGCAGTTGAGCTCGTTCCGATCTCGCGCGGAGGATGGTTGATCGACGATGCCGACACGACGCGCCATGATCCTGCTCGAGGTGATCGTGTCGATCGCGATCCTCGCCCTGGGGGTCGCGGCGATCGGCGGTCAGATGTTCCAGGCCCAGCGGGCGTCGCAACGTGCCGATCGTATCGCTCGAGCGGTGCTGCTGGCCGAGTCGCTGATCGCCGAGCTCGATTCGGGGCTCATCCTGCCCGAGCAGGAGCAGGAGGGTTACTTCGACCAGTTCGGCATGCACTACGACGGCTGGGCGTGGCGGATGATCATCGACCCGACGCAGGACGAGGGGATGTTTCTCGTCACCATCGAGGTCTACTACGGCCATCCCGAGTACACCACCGACGACCTCGACGACAAGGCCCTGATTTACGAGACCCACATGCTCCGAACCGAGCCCGGGACGGTGAACCTGGTGGACGAGTTGGGTCTGGACGACGAGATGCTCGAGCAGGTGCAATCCTTGCCCGGTATCCCGCCGGACTTCGATCCGGAGAACATCAATCCGTCGCAGGTGGCCCGGATGTTGCAGGACTTGCTGGGTGAGGACGGCGAGGGGCTGGCGGACCTGTCTCCCGAGGAAATGGGCGCGCTGCTGAAATACGTCCAATCGCTTGACGCCCTGACCAAGTCACTGGCCGAGCTGGGCGGCGGCGGCGGGAAAGATCTGCTGGGCGGACTCGAGGGTCTGATTCCCCCGGATCTGCTGCAGCAGGGTCAGCCATCCTTGTCGCCCGGCGGGTCGTTGCCCGGTGGGTCGACCCCGCGTGGATCGGGCACACGTGGCGGTCGCAGCGGGCGTTGACGACCCTATGCCCCGGAGGGGCTACTGCATGTAGCCAGGGGTGCAGCGCAGCGGAACCCCTGGTGAGCGAAGGTCCAATGATCCCCGCCCCGTAGGGGCGGACGTATGCACGACGTGCGGGTTGGTGAGGATCGTTCGTCAGCCCCTTGCGGGGCAGGGATAACGTCACCTCACCAACACCAGGGGTTGGCGCCCCTGGCTACAATCGTCGGCTCCGCCGGGGCCGTGCGTGCCGTACGGCGGTAACGTAGCTTCGGGTTGCAGTTACAAGATCGCGCTGTGAGAAGACCGTGAGAAGCATGATCACGCGAAAACCGGCGGGGGGGTTTACGCTGTTCGAGACGGTGTTGGCCGTCGGTCTGCTCGTGCTGCTATTGAGTGGGGTCTGGCAGTTCTACTCGACTTGTCTCCATGTTCGTCATACCGGTCGTGAGCGCACGCAGCAGGCGTTGCTGGCTCGGGTGATCCTCAACGAGGTTGCCGAAGAGATTCGTCAAGCGGCGTCGGTGAACTTCGAGTCGGGGATCAAGGCGATCCGCGGCGACCGGCGTTCGATTCAGATTTACTCCGCCACCCTGCCCGATCGCGAGGTGTACGAGATTCGCAGCGTGCGCGACGGGCAGCTTCCCGGCGAGCATGACATTCGTCGCCGGCAGTATTTCCTGCTGGTCGACGAGGATGAGGAGGGGCCCGAGGGCGAGCCGATCGTCTACGGGCTGGTGCGTTGGGAGGAAAAGACGCTCAACTCGATCGCAATCCGAGCCTCGGGTGACGATGAGGAGGCGCTGGACGTCAAGCTCTACGCTCCGACGGTCAAGTACCTGGAATTCCGCTACTCGGACGGAACGAGTGATCAGTGGCTCAAACGCTGGGAAGGTCCGCTGGCCGAGGTGATCCCGCAGGCGGTGCGGATCACCATCGGCTTCGTGCCGGACCCCAAAGCCCACGAGGACGAGTTGGCGGACGAGAGCGACGTGTTCGAAGAGGACGAGGAAGAACTCGAGATCCCCCACCCCGATCGGTACACGATGGAGGTGCGCCTGCCGACGGCGAGTTCCCCGCTGGGCACGATGTTCCGGCGCGGGACAGGCTCGTTGGCGGGTTGACCCCGCGAGCCGCGGCGACGGGTCGATCCCAGCCGGCGCGGTTATCAGTGTTGGCATCAGGTGTGCGGTTGATACCTGCCCTGATACCACGGTGAGGCTGATTTGACGGCTGTTTTGCTTGGTTATCGGGCTGATGAACATGGGCATACTGTGGCGATGCAAGATGCAACCAAGCAGCGCGTCAGGGTGTTCAACACGACACCCCGGGGCATGTCGGGGTGCTGAATGTCGGGTGTCATGAGATGAACGGTGTGACGGCACATCTTGATGATCGCCGGCGGCTTGTCGGGTACCGAAGGGGCCTGGTGCTGCCCTTGGTGCTGATGATCGTCGTGCTGCTGTCGATGTTGAGCCTGAGCTTCGCCTTCACCATGCAGTCCGACCTGGCCGGCGCGGAGAACGCATCGGAGGGCCTGCGGCTCCGGCTCGCGGCCCAGTCGGGGGTCGAGTACGCGATCAACATGCTCCGGCAGGATCGGGCGGACATGGAGCGGTGGTATGACAACATCGAGGAGCTCAAGGGTCACCTCGTCTGGAGTTCGTCCGATCGGGGCGTCGCCTCCTTCGGCGCCGTCGAGGATCTCGAACCGGGCGAGAAGATTTACCGGTTCACCCTCGTGGGAGACGATCCGCTCGATGACGAGACGCTGATCCGCTACGGACTCACCGACGAAGCGAGCAAATTCAACATCCGCCTGACCGACGGCATGGATAAAGAACGCTTCGCCAAGCAGCTCACCATCCTGTTCGAGGAAGTCATTCCCGAAGGACTCGATCAGCCGGTGGATGTCCCCGAGTTGGTCGACGCCCTGATCGACTGGCAGGACAAGGATTCCGAAACCCGCGAGAACGGTGTCGAGACCGATTACTACGAGCAGCTCGATCCGCCGTATTACGCCCAGAACCGCGCCCTGTCGACGGTCGAGGAGCTGCTGCTGGTTCGAGGCTTCACCGGCGAGGTCTTGTACGGCGACGACGTCAACCGCAACGGGCTGCTCGATCCCAACGAGGACGACGGTGAGGATTCGTTCCCGCCCGACAACGGGGACGGTTTGTTCGATCGCGGGCTGCTGGCCTACGTGACCGTCTACTCCGCTGACTTGAATTCGGGTAACGACAATCGGGCGCGGGTGTTCCTCGGCGATCCCAAGGCGGCCGAGAAGCTGGCGAATGATTTTTCGGAGGACGAGATCACCGATATTCTCACCGCCTACCGAACGCGCCAGGGTGGCAATCGCCCCAACCAGGGCGGATCCAACCGGGGTGGCTCGAATCGCGGCGGCCAGAACAATAACGGCCAGAACAATAACGGCCAGAACAATGGTGGCGGCAATCAGCAGCAACAACCGCCGCGCACGCCGGCCGATCTCTACGTGCAGTTGGACTCCGAGGACGAGTTCAGTCTCAACCTCGACCTCGATCTGTTGCCGTTGCTGATGGATCGGACGACGGTGGTGCCGGTCGTGGCGACGCCGGGTCTGATCAACGTCGGCACGGCGCCCGATCCGGTCCTGCGCACGATTCTCGAGTTCGCCGGTGACACGGAAGAAGAAGCCGAGCAGGACTTGGTGTCCGAGATCGTCGCGCGTCGCGCCAGCATGGATTTCGAGTCGTTGCGCACCACGGCGTGGTTGGTTTCCTCGGGTGCGCTGACCTTGGCCGAATATCAACGGGTGGCGCCGTATCTGACCGCCCGCGGTCAACAGTTCACGATCGAGTCGATCGGGCACGCCGACCACACGGGCATGATCTACCGT
>Ga0299906_10002086_pt1 | contig 16783 bp, 11 predicted proteins | sample RVTome_14_FD_200259 | JGI IMG/M metagenome (GOLD analysis project Ga0299906, IMG submission 200259) | Soil microbial communities from uranium-contaminated site in the Upper Colorado River Basin, Wyoming, United States - RVT145D125 (version 2) ...
CTTCGATCCGATGCTGGCGTTATAGGTCCCGATGTAAAGGTTCTGGTCGACGTGGTCCATTTGCCACGCGTGGTCGTTCAGAGTGTGACCGAATCCGGCATCCAGACCGCTGATCGGATACTTCCACTCGGAACCGCCGCCGCGCTTTGGAACGGCGCGGGGAGGCCCGATCACCAGGTCCCAGGTGTCGTCCGGGTTGATGCGGATGATCTCGGTCTGGGTCGCGGTTCCCACGTACAGGCGGCCCTGGTACTCGTGCATGCTCACCACGGACCGGCTCGGCCGAACGCGAAGATAGGCGCCTCTCGGCACCACGGTTATGAATCTGTACGGAGGCGTTCCCCGGGCTCGGGTCTTGACGACCGCGTAGCCGGCGATCGGGTCGAAGGCTCCGAGATACAGCCACCCGTTGAACACCGCCGTTTCGTAGAACAGCCGCCCCGGCGGGCTCGCGAGGAACCACGCGTCGTCGCCTTTCGCCGGATCGGCGGAGCCGATGAGCGAGCCCTGGCCGAACACCGGGCCGTTGAGAACGAAGAGCTTGCCCCGGTAGGACACCGGCGAGCGGAAGCTGGAATGGTCGGGGTTGAAGGGAAGGTCGCCGAGAAAAGTCCCCGGGGTCTGTGGAATCGGTTCGAAGTTGAGACCGTCGGTGCTGCGCAGGATGCGCGGCGGCGGTAGCTTCGATCGATCCCACATGATGGTGCTGTTCACGCCGAAGGCATAGAGCGCCTCCGTGCCACCGGGCTCGGTATGCGGCGCCATGCCACGAATGCCAATCTCGTATGGCAGCTTCTTTCCCGTGCGCGGAGGGACGGGCTCCCCGGGGCCGGGGTTATCCAGTTCGAGCGGCGATTGGAACACTCGATGCCAGGTGTCGCCAACCGGTTCCCAGCGCCAAATCTCAGCTTGAAGGGAGAGGTCTGCGCCGTCGGGCTCGCACGCCAGATCGGGATCGTCGAGAGGATAGGGAAACCAGGTGTCGGCGAATCGGGGGTTGATGAGCAAACTTACGAACTGCCAGATGGCGAAGAGGCTCGTACAGGTCGACTGGCGGGCCGTGCCGACGTAGAGGTGGTCGTGCCACCAGACCATGGATTGGGCCCAGCCGTTGTTCCGGTCGCCGAAGCCCCGAGCCGCGACCTGCTCGAAGTCTTCGGCGGTGAGCGGCCGTTCTCCCGACCCCTGCGCCCGAGTCCCTGGACCGGCAATCGCCAGGCAGGCGATGAGGATTCCCAAGACGACGAGCGTCGTCCATCGGTGCGATACGGTTTTCATTGGATTCCCCCCCCGTTGATGTCGCGGTAGTAGCCCACCCCCCAGATGTAGTCGAGGCCACGACCCGTCGGCTCGGTCACCGGCTCACCGTTCTTATACAAACCCTCCGGAGTAATCAACCCCGCGCGGAGCGCTTCCTGCCAGACGCGGGTGGGACCCTGCCCCCATCGAAACCACGGCGTCAAGTCGTCCATGATCACCACCGTCTTGTCGTGCGACAGGGCTCGAAAGTTGAAGAGGTCGGATTGGGCCACCTCGTAGTCGTGGCCGCCGTCGATGAACACCAGGTCGAAGCGCTTCCCGGGATGCTCCCGGGCATAAGCCGGCAAGGTCTCCCTGGAATCACCCGGGACCAAATCGTGCCGGCCGGGAAACTCGCGGTCGATTGCGGTTTTGGCTCGCGGCACCGACCTGTTCTGGGCGGTATCGAACGACACCACCGTGGTGTCGGCTCGCGCGGCCAGGACGGCGCGAGCCGATACTCCGGTGTTGAACCCGGTCTCAGCGACGAGCTTGATATCGGGGTGTTGCTGCAGCAACCGATGGAAAAACTGCACCTGCTCTCTCGAGACCGAGCCTTCGGCGGGGATGAAGGGCGCCAATCGGTTGATTCGGTTGAGCACGGACTTCATCAACCTCGGTTTCATTGCGCTCTCTCCGGGGAGGATCCGCAATCGCCTTTGAAGGTGATGGTCCAGGTCTCGTACTCGGGGAAGAAAAGATTGAGGACGGAAATCGTTCGGCCGTCCGGGTGCCATTCGCCGTTGGCGGCTACGCTGCCTGGCCGGGTGTTGGTCTCGGGGTATCCGGGCGAATTGAAGTGAGTGACTTGTTGCAGCCCGCTGCCGTCCTTGTTCATCAGCATGAATTCGGTCTTGAGGAAAAGCGTGTTGTGCCGCAGCGAGGACGTTCGGAACGGATACGAGCTCATGAAGAGGATCTTCTCTCCGTCCGGCGAGAACACCCCGTGCTCGTCCCACAGTTTTGGACTGTTGGTCAGGTTGCGCAGGCCTCCGGTGGTGATGTCCAGGATGAACTGATCCATCCCCTGCGGATCGTTCATCCCGATGTCGGCGGTGATCAGAAGCGACTTTCCGTCCGGCGAGAAGTTGCCGGGCTCGACCCACTTGGCGCCCTCGGGCGTGATGTCCCGGAGATTGGTGAACGAGGGGACGGAATCGCGGTCTTCCTGAAAGTCGGCCTGGATGAGCTCCCAGCGGCCGAACAGGTTCGCGAAGATATTGCCGTCGACGATCTGCGCCCACACCGCCTGTTTGCCGTCCGGAGTGAACGCCGGGCCGGTGAAGCCGTCGCCCCGCTGTTTGCCGCCGAAGTCCGAGAGCCGATGCCACTCGCTGCCGTCCGGCCGGGTGGCGTAGATGTTCACCCACAGGCCGGACTGTACCCAGCCCTCGATCATCTTGTCTGTCGAAATGATTGGCTTGTCGTAACTCTCCCGCTCGCCGGCGAGCACGATCCACTTGCCCGACGGGTGCCAGCGCGGCTGCAGCTTGTGCCGATCGAGCTCCGGGCTGTTCGGTCGTTTCGTACAGGTGACGCAGGCGGGGTCGCTCCCGCCCTTCGTGCCCACGTACAATTGATACGTACCCTTCGCGTCCTTCTTGTTGACGATGTACTGCTCGCCGGTCGGAGACCAGACCGTAAGCCCTTCGGAAGAGCGGAGGATGTCTTTGACCACGCACGCCGGATCCGGCGCGGCTTCGGGCTCGGCTGTACCCGCTCGATCCGGCTTTTGACGAGAGGCCGAAGCACAACCAACGCTCAGCGCGACAACGAACAGAATGGCGGTGTTCATACGCGGTCCTTTGTCGAAGTGAAACGACGCCCTCACGCCGTGGTCGCCGGTGCCGGCGCCTCCATCGCGAGCTTTTCGAGGAGCTCCGCCGCCAAGCGCGGTCCCCGCACTTCCGCGAACCGGCGCGCCATGCGCCGGGCGTTCTCGCGAAACGCCGGCTCCTCGATCACCCGCATGACCGCGGCGCGCACCCGATCGGGAGTGCAGTGCCTGGGAGCGAGCCGAAGCCCCACACCCGCCTCGACGACACGCTGGGCATTATCGCTCTTGTCCCAGAACGTGGGCACCACGACCAGCGGCACTCCGGCTTTGAGCGAGGCGAGCACCGTGGCCGCTCCCCCCGTGGTCGCGAGAGCCGCGCATCGAGGAAGGAGGTCCTCGTGACTCACCCAGCGCTCTACGTGGACGTTCGGCGGCAGCCGGTTCAGGCCAAGGGTCGCCGGATCGCGCGAGAATTGGCCGGTCGTCAGGATGACCTCCAGACGCTCCCCGGCAAGCCCCTGCGCCGCGGCACGGAGCAGAAACGGCTCCTGGTACTGCGCCGTTCCTTCCGTCGCATGGACCCACGGTCGGTCGACGGGCAGCTCGTCCAGCCACTCCATTGAGGCCGCGCCGGGATTGGTCCAGACGCACGGGCCGATGTAGTGCACGTTGGGTGGCTGGTCGCGGCGGTTGAAGTCGAGCTCCGGCAAGCTGGGGATGAGATAGAGAGGCAGGCGGCCGGTGAACGCGTTCACCGAGCAGCCCATCGGGCGCAGCCCGTACCGTGACCGGATCCGATCGACGTGGCGGCGCATGTTGTGGGCGACGACGTCGACACCCACTTGCGTCGCGCGCGAGAGCAGGCGGGTTGCGAAGGTCCGAGGCGACGGCAGCCCGGGGCCCCAGGGCGGCGCATCGGGCCCCGGGATCAAGGAGCCGATCATCTGAGACAGGAGCGCCACCGGGATGCCGGTCATCTCCCACAGCACCAGGATGGGTCCCCATAAAGCCGGATCGGTGACGACGACGTCGGGCGTCCACCGGGCGACAATCGGCTGCAGGTCCGCGATCTGCTCCGGGATCGAATCGGCGAGCATGTCGCGATAGGCTCGCATCGCGACGGAGAGGGTAAGAGGCTTTGGCTGCGTAGCCGGCACCTGGCCCATGAGGGCGTGGACCCGCTCGAAACGCCGCTGGTCCACGTGGACGAAGGGGAAGAACCCGAACCTCTCTCCCTCGACGACCGGCCGCGCGGACTCGTGGCTGTAGAAACGAACGTCGTGACCTCGGTCGCGGAGCGCGTGGGCCGCGCTGATCTGCGGGTACAGATGTCCCACGAACGGCCAGCAGGTGATGAGAAACCTGGCCATCAGCCTCTACCTCCGCGGGCTCTGAGTCCGCCGGTGGCCCGGATGGCCTCGCTCGCTGGCGCACGCTGCCACCAGAAAGGGCCCCTGCCTGGCGCCGTCCGCTCGCGGTGCGACAGGTCCTCCTGTTGAAGGGCGAGATCCTCGAGCAGCTTCGCGGCCTGCGACGCGCCCCCATAGCCGGCGAACTCGGTCGCCAGGCGCCGCGCGTTCTGCCGGAATGACGCGTCGTTCAGCACACGGTGGACCGAACTCTCAATCCGTTCGGGCGTGCAATGGCGCGGTGCCAGGCGGATGCCTGCCCCGGCTTCGGCCACTCGCCACGCGTTCTCGGGCTGGTCCCACGCGGTGGGCATCACCACCAGCGGCAGCCCGAAAGACAAGGCGGCCATGACGGTGCCCGTGCCGCCGGTGGTGATCACCACGTCGGCGCGGGGAAGCAGATCGCTGTGGGGTACCCACCGCTCTACTCGCGCATTGGGCGGAATGACGCCGAGCCCCAGCGCTTCCGGGTCGCGATGCTTGCCGGTGGTGGCGATCACCTGTACGGGGAGCGACTTCAGACCCCGGAGGGCGGCGCGCAACAGGAGCGGCGGCTTCGAGTGGAGCGTCCCCTCGGTCACATAGACGACGGGGCGGTCCCGCGGCAGCTCGGCCAGCCACGGCGCAAACGGAGCGCCGACGGGCTTGTCCCACTGGCAGGGACCGACGTATCTCACCGACTCCGGCAAGTCGCGCCGCTCACGGTCGAACGCCGGGGTGCTGGGGACGAGATAGAGGGGCATCTCCCCGGCGAACGCCGTGACGGTAGTGCCTATGGGCGACAAGCCGTAGCGGGCCCGAAGCTCTTCGGCGGTCCGCCGCACGTCCGCCGCGACTCGGTTCGCCACCGAGCGAAGGAGGCGCCGGCCGAAGCGTGCGAACTGTCCATGGGCCCGTGGCAACGGCAGGCCCAGGATGGGACCGTCGGGTCCGGGCAGCATACAGGCCGCGACGTAGGACATGACGGCCAGCGGGATGCGCGCGGTCTCTTGAACCACGAGCAGGGGGCCCCACATCGCCGGATCGCAGACCAGCACGTCGGGCCGCCAGGCAGAGACGACGGCGTCAAGGTCTTGCACTTGCGCGTCGACCGTCTCCAGCAGCCACTCGCGCAAGAGCGCCTTGCGACGACGAGCCCTCCACCACCGGAAGCTCAGCGCGTCGAGAGTGAGCACGATCGCCTCGACCCGCGCCTCGTCCACCTGGCGGAAAGGGAAAAAGCGAAAACCCTCGACTTCGAGGGAGTTCCGAGCCGAGCTGCCGGTGTAAAAAGCCGTCTCGTGGCCGCGCTCGCCGAGGGCATGGGCGATGGCAATATCGGGATGCACGTGACCGGGAAACGGCCACACGGTGAACAAGAACTTCGCCATGCCCTCTGTTCGTCCCTTTACTAGCGAGTCTTCGCCTTCAGACCCAAGGGGGATTGGCCACAGAGACAGAGAGACACCGAGTTTCGCCGGATGCCATGCCAATCATCTGGAATTCTCTGTGCCTCGGTGTCTCTGTGGCCCCGACCCCGAACTCTGTGAAGATCCACCCGATTCGAACCCGTCGCTCCAACGCGATGGACCCAAGACCCCGTCAACGAGCGGCCGGGTGCGTCACGCGCGGCACCGACCGTGGCTTTCGCCGTGCGCGGACCTGCGGACCGGAGACTCTTCGATCGGATGAGCGAGAACCATTTCTATTCCCCCGAGCCCCTGGCGGGACAAGCCCCACCGGCCCCACTGCCCCTTGTCGACTTTGGACGCGGACACACTACGCCGGTCCCGGCGCGGCTGTCAAAGAACTTGTTCCGGTACGAACCTAATCCAAGGGGATTACGCGACTCCGGTGATTCCGGAATCCCCTGGAACGGCAGCGATGGGCTTCACGGCGACGACTGCGTCGACGTTGAGCGGGCCGAAGATGTGCGGATAGCCGTTCTCGTGGCGGAGCTCAGGGATGAGCTTCTCGACGTCGATCTCGAGAAGGACCAGGCCGTCGGCGGCGGGGAAGAACCTCTCGAGAGTTCCCGGGACCTGATCCGCCTGAGAACAGTGGATGAAGCCCTCGGTCTCGAGCGAAAGGTGGCGATACGCGCCCCCCGGGCTTTGAAGCTCCCAGCTTTGGGACTCCGCTATGTGGTAGATGAGAGAGGACATCCCCGCGAAGTTATCAAACCTTACGCCGCTTTGTTAGACTGTGGGTTCGTGTCCAAAACCGCAGAGCCTTCTCCCATGACCCCCCCGGTGCAATTGGAGCGCCGCGGGGCCGGTGAGCCCCGGGCGATCGTCGAGAGCTTCGCGGCGATCGGCGCCTCCAACGATCTGAACCGCACCGCCGACCAGGTTCTCGCGGGCCTCCGGGCGCTCTTTCGGGCCGACGGCGCGACCATCGCGGTCAAAGCCCTGGGAGAGGGAACCGAGATCGTCAGCCAGAGGACGCGGAGCGACGGGGAGGCCGATCGCGATCGCCCGAAGGCGGAGGTGGGGAAGGGAATCGTGGGCCGCGTCCTGGAAACGGGGAAGGCGTCGCTTTTCGGCGTCGTCCAGGATGGCTCCCCCTATTCTTCCGAGCTCCGGACGGCGACGCGTTCGGCCATGGCCGCGCCCATCGTCGGCGGCGCGGGAAGGCTTCTGGGGGCGTTGCTCCTGGAGTCCAACGAGGCCGGCCGCTACGATAACGACGCTCTCGAGACGTTGATGAGCTTCGGGAGAGCCTCGGCGGCCGCGGTCGAGAGATCCCTTCTGTACACCCAGGTGCTCGACGACGAACGGCGGCTCGAGGGCGAGATGGAGGTCGCCCGTCAGGTCATGGCGGGAATCCTCCCGAGCGAGATCCCGAAGCTCGCGGGATTCGACGTGGCCGCGGTCATCGAGCCTTGCTATGAGGTAGGGGGCGACTACTACGACTTCATCCCTCTCGTCGACGACCGCTGGGGAATCGCCATGGCGGACGTTTCCGGGAAGGGGGTCCCCGCGGCCCTGGTGGTGGCGGCGATGCGGGCCACCCTCTACACCCTCGCCAAGCGCGAGCTCGCCCTTCGCTCCGTCTTCCGGCACGCGAACGAGTTCATCAATACTTCGACCCGGGTTCGGGCGAAGTACGTCACGCTGTTCTACGCCGTCCTCGACGTCCAGGCGCGCCGCATGATCTACGTCAACGCGGGACACCTCCCACCCGTCGTGCTGCGCGCTTCGGGCGACGTGGATTTGCTTCGCTCGGGAGGATTTCCTCTCGGGTTCTTCGACGCCCCCCGCTACTTCGAGCAATTCGCGCAGTTCTCGACGGGCGATCTGGTGTGCCTTTACACCGATGGCATCACCGAGACTTCGAACGCCAAGGACGAGGACTACGGCCGCGCGCGGCTCATCGAGGTGCTGAAGCGCCACCAGCAAAAAACCGCGGCCGAGATCGCGGACGCGATTCTCGCCGACGTGCGAAGGTTCGGAGAGCGCGCTCCGCTCGACGACGCCACCGTCCTCATCCTCAAGGCGACTTGAGTCCGTTCGGGAGCGACGCCAGCGCCTTTCTCGCCTTTCTCACCCAGGGGCGCACTTCGCGCACGTGGTAAGAGGGAACGTACTCCGACTCGTCGATGATGCGCTCCAGGGACTCGCGGGCTTTTTCGGCATCTCCGGCTTCGGCCTGGAGGGAGGCGAGCTGGAACAGCACCTTCGGAAGCGACGTCGTCCGCGCGAGCGACTCGAGGGTGCGAAGCGCCCCCTCCCGGTCCCCGCTCTTCTCGTAGGCGATTGCGAGCGCGTACCGGGCTTCCCCGGAGTCGTGGCCGGGAGCCTCCTCCACCACCCGGGCGAGGGAGCGCGACGCCTCCGCGAATTTCTGGCAGCCCAAAAGCGAGAGACCGAGCTCGTAGAGCGCTCGGACGCTCCGCGGGTCGCGGGCGACCGCTTTCTCCGCCGCTTCGAGGGCGTCGGGAAAACGCTTGCGGCTCCTGAGCGCGTGCGCGTAGTCGGTCCATGCCTCGCCGTTGTCGAGCCTCTTTACTTCCGACTGGAGGCGCGCGACCTCCCGCGTCGAGGCCGGACGCGGTCCTCTCCAGAGAAACGCTGGGGGGTCGAACACCTCGGCGAAGAAATAGACGGCCGCCCCGATCGCGGGAAACAGGAGGATCACCCAGAGCCACTGACACGTCTGGCCGCGCCGGACGCACTCGACCGCCATCCAGAGAGTGAAAGCGGTCCCCAGAACGTAAGCCATTCTCTCTCGCTCGATTGTGCCGGGAGTCGAGATCGATTCTACCAAATGCCGGCCTCGCGCGAGAACCACGTGATAGACTCCTCGCGCCGACTCCCCCAAGGAACCTCGCGCATCCGGAGATCGTGAAGCCAACATGACCGCGTCCCTGCTGCTCCTCGTCGTTGCGGCCTTCGGACAGGAACACGGCAAGTTGTCGGGAAAAATCACGAGCCCCGCGGGCGGGCCCCTGGCGGACGCGGTGGTGATCTTGAGTCCTTCGGGGGGCGAGGGCGAATCGGGGCGCCGGATGACCGGCCCCGACGGCGAGTTCGTCTTCGAGCAACTGCCTCCGGGAGCCTATCGGCTGCTCGCGATCCTTCCCGGATACGAGGACCTGACGCTCGAAGTCGAGGTGGCGGGTGATCGAGAGACACGACTCGATCTCTTTCTCTCCCTTCCGAGGTACTCCGAGACCGTTTCGATCCGCAGCGAATCGCCCGTCGTCGAACTGGCCCAGCCGGCCCCTCCCGAGACGCTCGAGGTCGAGAAGCTCGACCTTCTCCCGCTCGCGACCGACCGTTTTCAGGACGCCTTCCCGCTCCTCCCGGGTGTGGTGCGCGACCCCGAAGGAAGACTGAGCTTCAACGGCTCGCGGCCCAGCCAGTCGATCCTCCTCGTCAACGGCGCCAACGTCACCGACCCGGTGACCGGGGAGTTCGCCGTCGAGCTTCCGTTGAGGGCCATCGAGGAGGTGGAAGTGACCCAGGTCCCCTACTCCGCGGAGTACGGCCGGGTCACGGCGGCGGTCGCGGAGATCAAGACCCGCGGCGGGACCGACGAGTGGGACGTCGATACCGGGGACCTCTTGCCGAAGCTCAACTTCCGCGACGGTAAGATCCGCGGGATTCGGGCTTTCGTCCCTCAGATCGGAGTGAGCGGACCGCTGAAGAAGGGGAAAGCCTGGTTCTCGCAGGGCCTCGCTTATCGCTTCGTGCGCTCCCGCACCTACGACGTCACCAGTGGAGAGGACGAGCAGGTGCTCGAGAGCTACGACAGCTTCACCCAGCTCGACTGGCGCGTTGCCGAGAAGCACCACCTGACCACGACGTTCTCGTACTTTCCCGGAGAGACCGACAACCTGGGGCTCAATGCGCTGAACACTTCCGAGGCGACCCCCGAGTTCCACAGCTGGGGGTGGAACGGCGCCATCTCCGGCCGCTCGATGTTCGCCCGCACACTCGTCGAGACCACGGTCGCGGTCAAGCACTACGACCTGTCGCTCCGGCCCAAGGCGGAGACCGCTTCCCGGCTCACCCCCGACGGCCTCCGGGGCAACTACTTCAACAACCTCGAGCGGAACACCAGCCGGTTCGACCTGCTCTCGAGCCTCACCCGGTCGATGTCGGGCGCGCTCGGAGATCACGTGCTGAAGGTCGGAGGCAGCGTCGGGCGCTCCCGTTTCGAAGGGATCGACCGCGGGCTCCCGCTCGAGGTCGTCGATTCCTCCGGCCGGCTCGTCCGCCGTGTGGATTTCCTCGGCGATCCCGCCCTGGTGGGCACGGACTTCGAGCTCTCGGGGTACATCCAGGACCGCTTTCGGATGGGCCCGCACCTCGGCATCGAAGCGGGCCTGCGATACGACTACGACGAGCTGGTCGACGCTCACCAGCTCTCGCCCCGGCTCGCCGTCGCCTATGCGCCGGACGGCTCGGGACAGACCGTGCTGCGCGGCGGGTTCGGCGTCTTCCACGACCACGTGTACCTTCATGCCGGCAGCTTCGATCGCTTTCAGCGGCGGGTGGAGACGAGCTTCGGTCCCGACGGCGAGCCGGCCGGACCTCCAATCGTCTTCGAGAACGTGATCGCGCGGGAAGAGCTCGAATCGCCTCGGAGCACGACCTGGAACCTGGAGCTGGATCGGCGGATTGCCGAGGGGTTCGACGTTCGCGTGGGCTACCGGGAGCGCTACGGCTCGGAGGAGCTCGTGGTGGACCGCATCGTCGAGGGAGCTCGGGGCACACTGCGACTCTCTTCGGACGGGGAGTCGACGAACCGCGAGCTCGGCGTGACTCTCCGCGTGACGCGCGGAGACAACGAGCTCTTCCTCGCGTATTCGAAGTCGCGCTCCACCGGGGACCTCAACAACTTCGGAACCCTTTACCAGAATCTGCGATCTCCCCTGGTGTTCGAGAACGAGGACTCGCTATTCGAGCTAGACGTGCCGAATCGATTGCTGATCTGGGGAACCTGGACGCTCCCGAAAGACATCGAGATCGGGCCGGGGCTCGAGTGGCGGACGGGCTTCCCGTACACTGTTCTGGATGAGGAATTTCTGCCGGTGGGCGCCCGCAACCGCGGCGGCCGGTTCCCGAGCTTTTTTTCCTTCGACGTCCGGGTGACCAAGGGCGTTACCATCAAGGGAAAGAGGGTACGCGTGGGTTTTCAAGCGTTCAACCTGGGGAGTCATTTCAACCCCCGCGACTTGGTGGCGAGCCTCGCGAGCCCCCGTTTCGGAGAGTTCCTGAACAGCGTCGACATGGGAATCTCTCTCCGCGTGACGCTTTCCAAGTGAAGCCGATGTCCCGTCACGGAAAGCCGGGAGCCGCCGGCTCCCAATCCCGAACCCCCCGGGTCATCGAGAACCAGAAGGATCTCGAGACCCTCTGCGGCGAGCTCGCGTCCCGCGGGGCCTTCGCTCTCGACACCGAGTTCGTGCGCGAGCGGACGTTTTTCATCCAGCTCGGGATCGTGCAAGTCTCGGCCTTCGACCTCGAGGCGGTGATCGACCCGCAGACGCTCTCCTCGCTGGAGCCGCTGTTCGAGCTCGTCGCCGCGCCGGCGGTGGAGAAGATCGTGCACGCGGGCGAGCAGGATTTCGCGGTGCTCTACGAGGCGGGAGGGGCGGCTCCGCGGAACGTGTTCGACACGCAAATCGCCGCCGCTCTCGTCGGCTATGGCGATCAGATCTCCTACGCCCGCCTCGTCGCCAAGGTTACCGGGGTGCAGCTCGAGAAGCTCGAGACGCTGACCGACTGGACCGCGCGGCCTCTGACCGAGGCCCAGATCGACTACTCGCTCGAGGACGTGCGGTACCTCCCCGAGGTTCGCCGCCATCTGGGCGAGCGGCTTTCAGAGCTCGGACGGGCAGGCTGGGAGCGGGAAGAGGGCTCCCGGCTCGAGTCGGAAACCACGTACCGCGCTCCGGAGCCCCGGGAGTTCTACCGGCGGCTGAAGGCGAGCGGTCTTTCCGCCGCGAGCCTCGGCGTGCTCCGGGAAGTCGCCGCCTGGCGGGAGGAGACCGCGCGCGCGAGGAACCTGCCCCGCGGCTGGGTCCTTCGGGATCAGAGCCTCCTCGAGATCGCCCGGCGGCGTCCCCAGTCGGTGAAGAACCTGCGTCAGATCCGCTCGTTGAAGCCGCAGCAGATCTCGAAAGACGGCGAGGCCATCGTGGCCGCGGTTCGCGCGGGAATAGCCGAGCCGGTGAAGGAGGACCGTCCCGAAACGCCGCATCTCAAGATGCCGGACGAAGTGGAGTCGACGGCGAGACTTCTCGAGGCGTGGCTCTACGCGCGCGCCGCCGAGGCGGAGATCGCTCCCTCCATGCTCGCGACCCGGGGGGATCTCAAGACCCTGGCCGCGGCCCACTACCACTCGCGGCTTCCCTCGCTACCGCTCCTCGAAGGATGGAGGCGAGAGCTGGTGGGCCAGGACCTCCTCGACCTCCTCGAAGGAAAGAAAGCCTTGAGGCTCGACGGGCGAAAAGGAAAGCTAGAAGCGGTGGACGTCGAGAAAGAATGAGTTTCGAACGCAATCGGGCCTCCTGGCCAGACGGCTGGAAGAGGGGAAAGGAACGCAAAGACGCAAGGACGCAAAGACGCAAAGGAATCCCATTTCTTCTTTGCGCCTTTGCGCCTTTGCGCCTTTGCGCCTTTGCGTTTGACTCTTATTTCTTGTTCAGCGTGTCCAGCAGGATCTTGAGGGCGTCGATCTCGGTGAAGATCCCGATGAGCTCCCTCCCGTCCACCACGGGAAGGCTCCCGAACTTTTTCTCGATGAGGATGGCGACCGCCTCCACCAGGGGAGTGCTCGCGGTCACGGTGAAGGGCTCGCGGGTCATGATTCGGGAAACGGGTGTATCCTCCATCAACTGCTCGAACTCGTTCTTGTCGATGCCCTGAAGGATAGAGGGGGAGGCCCGCTTGATGTCGCGGTCGGAGACCAGCCCTATCAGGAGCTTCCCGGTGGCCACGGGCAAGTGGCGGATGTGATGGCTCCGAAGGAGGAGCATCGCGTCTTTCATGCTCGCGTCCTCCTCGACGGTAATGAGATCGCGTGTCATGTAGTCGCCGACTCGCATGGGTGGGCCTCTTTTCGATTGTGGTGATTGTTTTTAGTATACGTGGAGAATCTCATGGCTGCCACCGAGACCGCTCGCGTTCGGTGGGAGTTCCTTCACTCCGCCTCCGCGGATCTCACGTGGTACATCGGCTCCAGCCTCGCGGGATGGCTCTACGTCGCCCTGGTGCTCGTGCTGGGAAAGGGCCTCGCCGACCCCGTTCGCGACCCTTTCGCGCACCTGGAGCTCCTCGGAATGAGCCTTCCCTTGACGCTCGGGCTTCTCGTCGTCGCGAGCTGGGCGATTCTGATCGACGCCCCTCACGTCTTCGCGACGCTCGCGCGGACATGGCTCGACCCGGATGAGTGGAGCGAGCGGCGGTCGATCCTTCTCGGTTCGACCGCGTGGTTTCTCCTGGGGCCGGCCGTGGTCCTTCTGCCTTACTTCCTGGGATCCGTGGTTCCGCTCGCGCCTTCGACCATGGCCCTCCCTTCCTACCTGTTCTTCGTCTTTTTTCGCCTATGGGCCTACTACCACGTCGTCCGCCAGCACTGGGGATTCCTCGTGCTCTACAAGCGCCGCAACGGCGACTTCGAGGATCCGGTCGAGAACCGCGCCGATGCCTGGTTCTTCAACGCCGCCCTCTACCTGCCGCTCCTTCTGTTCATGACCGCGCCCTGGTACCCGGAGACGGGTATGCCGGATCTGGGCCTCGATCGGCCGCTTATGGGAGGCTACTCGGCGGCCTCGCTCCTTCACCCTCTGTTTCTCGCCCTGTACCCCGCGGCGATTCTCTCGTACTTCGTCTTTCAGGCGCTCCGGTACCGGCGAAGACGGCCTCGAAACGGACCGAAGCTCCTGCTCCTTCTCGCGATCGTTCCGCTTCACCTCGCGGTGTTCTCCCATCCGCTTCTCGCGCTCTTCGTGGTTCCGGTCGTGACCGTCGGGCACAACCTCCAGTATCACCGCATCGTGTGGGCCTTCGGGCGGAACAAGTATCTTTCGAGAACCGAGCCATCGTTTCGCTGGGCTCGCCGCTCGTTCACCTCCGTACCCGCGTACTTCGCGCTCGGGCTCGCGTTCACGTTGCTTCTGTATCAAGGACCCTGGATCGACTTCGTGAAGTCGGGTCTGGCCCGGACGCTCGACACCGGAGTCGATGGTCTGGGCCTCGTCGCCGGCGTCGCGCGGCCCGAGGACGCCGCGTTGGGAGCCAGGGTGGCGGCGACGCTCTTCCTCGGCTGGGCCATGCAGCACTACTACCTCGATTCGAAGATCTGGAGGGTTCGCCGCGATCCGGCGCTGGGGAAGCACCTTCGCTTGAGCTGAGTCTTCGTCTACTACCTCGAAGGCCGGGAGCGGGACGAAAAAGCGGCCGTGGCCGGCGTCGAGTCGTTTCTCAGAACCGTCGAGCGTTCCAAGTGGGACTTCGGCGACGAGTAGTCGTCAGGGTTCCCGGGGAAAGCGCAGAGGGTCCTGCGCCGGAATTCTGCGGACCCAATCGAGAAGCGGCGCAACCGCGGCCCCGTGCCCGCCGTAGGCGGCGAGCGCTTCGAACTTGCTCTCGATCTCGGCCGAGCTCAACGGCAGCTCCGGATCCCCTTTGGGGTGCGCGGTCTCGGCCTCGACCGTCCCTCCGTTCGCGAGCCTTACCCGCACCCTGGCGGGCCACTCGCCCGGGTAGCGGGATTCGATTCCCGGCTCGACCCGGGCGCGCACTTTAGAAGTCAGCTCGCGAAGCGTCGCATCGCGAATCGCATCCTCTCCGAAAGCGCCCAGACCGGCGTCTCCGCGAAGAAGAGCGGAGGCGACACAGAACTGAAGGCTGAACTTGGCCTCGTAGGGAGTCGCGGGCAGCGGTCGATCGCAGAGTGCCAGCGTGGCGCCGTAGGTCTCCACCTCGACGGCGTCGATCGGGGCCGTGGCGATCCGGGTTCGAAGCTCGAGGGCGCAGTCGATTGCCGCGTGGGTGTGGCGGCACGAGGCGTGGGGCTTCAACGAGACCCCGTGGATCTTGAGCTTCGGGGACCCGGCAAGCCCCGCCAACACCCGATCGGGATCGGCATCGGGCGCGGTCGCGCGAAAGAAGCCTCTCTCTCCTTCGAGGATGCGCGAGGGGCCGGTGAAGCCTCGCTCGGCGAGAAGGGCCGCGAGGACGCCGTTCGATGCGGCGCGGCCGGCGTGAAGGTGTTTCGACATCGCGCCTTCGGCGTTGAACTCCCAAAGCCCCGACGCCTGGGTCCCGGCGTTTCCGAGCGCCCAGACGATCCGCTCCTCGTCGAGGTCGAGAAGCCACGAAGCGGCGGCGGCGGCGCCGAAAACCCCGCAGGTCGAAGTGTTGTGGAAGAAATAGTAGTGCTTCTTGCCCACGGCCTCGCCGATCCGGATCGCGACTTCGTATCCGGCCACGATGGCGGAGAGGAAATCGCGTCCGCTCTTCGAGCGGATCTCGGCGACGGCGAGAGCCGCGGGAATGACCACCGCTCCCGGATGGAGCACCGAGCCCCGGTCGACGTCGTCCATCTCCACGATGTGGGAGAGCGCGCCGTTGACGAACGCCGCGGTCTCTGCCGAGCGCGCTCCCTTGCCCCCAATCACGCTCGCCCCTCCCTCGGGCTCGGCGTCGCCGTAGGCGAGGAGTTTTGCTCCCGGATCGGTCGCCAGGCCGGCGAGCGCGGAGCCGAGCCAGTCCAGGAGCCTCGATGTCGCGGCGCCGAGCGCCGCCTCGGGGACGCCGCGTCTCCGGAGATCGGAGAGAAAACCCGCGAGGGTTCCGCTGATCGGCTGATTCGGCACGGCCGCCTATAGTAGCCGAAACCAATCGCTCGAATGATCCCGGAGGAACGCAAAGGCGTTTGCCTCGAAAATAACCAACCCATGGGGAAGGGGAAAAAAACGCAAAGGCGCAAAGGCGCAAAGACGCAAAGAAGAAATGGAGATTCCTTTGCGTCTTTGCGTTCCCTTCCCCCCCTTCCAGCCGTCTGGCCAATCCACGGACCATATTGCGTTCAAATCCGGAATCCCTGATATTCTTCGCCGCGCGGGCCATGACGGTCAGGACCGAGACCTCTCGTGAAGTCGTCCTTCCGGCGGCAGGGGGACGAACCGAGGCCGAGGTCCGGCGCCTCTACGAGAATGCGCCCATCGGCTTCGCCGCCACCGTCATCAACGCTTCCATTCTCGCCGGGATTCTCCGGGACTGGGTCGAGCCCTCGGTCCTCGCTCTATGGTGGACGAGCCTCATGGGGCTCACCGCGGTCCGCTTCGCTCACGGAGAGTGGTTTCGCCGGGTCGCTTCGAAGCGGTATTTCGACCCCGGGCGGTGGGTCGGCTACTTCGTCTCCGGGATCTTCGCCGCCGGTCTCCTCTGGGGAGCGGCCGGCATTTGGCTCCTGCCGCAGTCGGTGCCGCACCAGACGTTCGTGGCCTTCGTTCTCGGCGGCATGGTGGCCGGGGCGTCGGCGACGTTCTCGGTTCGTATGGACGCCTTTCTCGCCTATACCGTTCCCGCGCTCGCTCCTCTCGCGATCCGGTTCCTTTCGATGGGCGACGAGCTTCACCTGGCCATGGGCGGCATGGTGATTCTGTTCGGTCTTCTGTTGACGGCGACGGCGCACCAAGTCCACGCGCTGATGTCGAGGACGTTCACGCTCTCGGGCGAGCTCGCGGACGCGCACTCGACGCTGAGGGCAGCGTCGGACGGGGCCCTGGCGCTCCAGACGAGGTTGGAGCACTCCGAAGAATCGCGCCGGGAGATGGAGTGCCATCTGAAAGTGCAGA
>Ga0299906_10002087_pt1 | contig 16769 bp, 15 predicted proteins | sample RVTome_14_FD_200259 | JGI IMG/M metagenome (GOLD analysis project Ga0299906, IMG submission 200259) | Soil microbial communities from uranium-contaminated site in the Upper Colorado River Basin, Wyoming, United States - RVT145D125 (version 2) ...
GACCGTCGCCCGTTCCTCGCGCCGGATGTCGCGGCCGAGCCGACGTTCGCCGATTACCTCTCCAACCGCGACCCGGCCATGGACGCGATCCTGAGCTGGGACCGCCGCATCACGCTCGCGGACCGCGTGCTGGGCACGCTGGAGCGAGGCGACACCGCCGCGACCGATGCGGCCGTGCGGGAATGGAGCGCGGATCCCGCCAACCGCTACGCCCAGGCCACGACGGAGTTGAACGCGCTCGGTTACCGACTCTTGCGCGACGGGCGCATGGACGACGCCCTCGTCGTATTCCGGCTCAACGTGCGCGTACATCCGCAGTATGCCAACGGCTGGGACAGTCTCGGCGAGGCACTGCTCAATGCGGGGCAGCACGAGGACGCGCTGCGCGCCTACCGGCGCGCGTTCGAACTGGACCCGCGGGTGGGGAATGCGGCTGAGATGGTGCGACGACTGGGCGGCGGCGGATCGAGCCATTGACGCGAGGCAGATTCTGCGACCGGCCCCATCCTCCCACTGCCGCATGGAAATCGCGCCACGGCAGCACCAAGGCGAAGGAGTGGTCCTGCAAGGTGCAGGTCGGGAGTTCGAGTCCCCCGATGGTGTTTGCCGCGCTGTGTCGGGGCCGCCCGCATCAGGGCTCGCCGGGCGCGGCACTGGCAGCCACGGGGGCGCCGGTCGGCGCCGGATGTCGATTGCGGTCGAGGAGGGCCCGTCCGATCGGCGTCAGCGAGATCATCATGACGGCGCCGGTCCGCCGCCGCGCGATCAGGCCGCGATCGTTGGCCTCCTCCCACACGGGCAGGCGCGGGCACGAGGTACGCCATGCCTCCATCACCTCCGGATAGGGCCTGGGCCGCGCGGAAAGCCACTCCAGCAGGCCGAGAATCAATGGTTCCAGAGGCTCGGGCATGGTCGACTCCGGGACGCTCGACGGCGTCGGACAACTTGCGCAATCGTAGCGCATTCCGAAGACCGTGCCCTGAGGCGCAAGAAACGGGCCGCCATGGGCGGCCCTTTCAATCGGGGTGAGAGGATTTGAACCTCCGACCTTCTCGTCCCGAACGAGACGCGCTACCAAACTGCGCTACACCCCGCCTGTGTCAATCCTGTACATCGGCATGATAGGCGAATGGGCGGAGCAGGATTCGAACCTGCGAAGGCAAACGCCAACGGGTTTACAGCCCGTCCCTTTTGGCCACTTAGGTATCCGCCCGCTGGCCAAAACCCCGTCCACGGCGGCACAGGGGTCGATACTGTAGCCCTGCCCCCACCCGCGAGCAACACGAGCCGGAGCCGGGGAGCCGGGACTCCCCCGGGGCGCCGACCGCGGGTCGCGAGCGCTGCCCCCGGCCCCCTCCGGCGACCGGTCACCGGCCGCCGGCGCTAGTCGGGCCACTCGCGGCGCAGGATGGCATAGCAGTATTCGCTTCCCCAGGCGCCCTTGAAGGAGAGGTTCTCGACCAGGTGCGCTTCGCGGCGCATGCCCAGGCGTTCGAGCACGCGCTGGCTGGCGACATTTTCCACATCGCAGATGGCGGTGATCCTGTGCAGCGGGGCCCTGGCGAACACGCCGCCGCGAAACAGCGCATCGACGATGGCCCGAGCGGCCTCGGTGGCGTAGCCGTATCCGTGGTACGCCCGAGCCAGCGTGTAGCCGATGCTCGCCTGCCGCGGCTCGCCGTCGCCATCGTCATCCGCCATCATCACCGCACAATCGCCGATCACCGTGTCGCCGCCGCCGGCGATCTCGATGGCGATCTGGGCGCCCTCGCCGGGTTTGATGAAGCCGGTCCAGGGATGCCGCGCGATCAGGGCCTCGGCGGCTTCGAGCGTGAACGGCGTGTCCCAGAGCACATGGCGGGCGATCTCGGGGTCCGATCGGCGCGCGGCGAGGCCGGTCGCATCGTCGGGCCGGAACGGGCGAAGCACGAGTCGATCGGTTCGAATGGCAAGCATGGCGGTCACGCGTTGCTGGGCCCGGGCCTGTTCGCGCCCATTTTGGCGTCCATCACGACAACATCCGGCTTTCCGATGCGCAATGCTCCATCAGCGTGGCCAGACGCCGCTCCTTGGTCTCGTCCTTCTTGGCGCTCATGATCCACCCGATGACCTTCCTCCTGTAGCCCGGGGGCTGCTTCTCGAAGAACATCCAGGCCGCCTTGTTGTGCTTGAATCTCTTCAGCCGCGCTTCGTCGAACTCATCCGGTGGCCGCTCGTAGGTATAGACCTTTGACCGGACTTCTACGCGGGCCTCGAACGCGGCCCTCCCGGTGGCGGTCATCCGCCCGGCGGCCTCCAGATCCGCATACATCCTGATGTTCACCGCGCTCCAGTTGCTGCGAGCCCGGCGGGGGGTGAAGCGGATCGTGTAGCGGTCGCAATCGACAGTGCGGCGGATGCCGTCGATCCACCCGAAGCACAGGGCCTCGGCTACGGACTCGGGCCAGGTGAGGGTCGGCTTGCCCGTGTGCTTCTTGTGAAAACCCACCAGGACCTCATCAGCGCGGCGGTGGTTCTTCCGCAACCACGCGCGGAAGGCGTCAGGTGAGTCGAAGTAGTTGGGCTCCGCGGTCGGCATGATCCCGATCGTACACCAGTTTCGCGGCGCGGACCCCGTCAGGACGACTCCGCCGCCATCTCCTGGAGCTTCAGCACCGTTCGCCAGTTCCGCATCGTGCTCGTCGTGCCCAGCGCGGCATCGAAGTACGCATTCGAGAGTTTCGTCCGGGCCACGCCGTTTGGCAGGTGCAGGTAGATGTCCTTGCCGCGCGCGGCAAAGGAGTCGCCCGGCGACCGGTCCGGATCGAGCGCGGCAAGTCGCCCTCGGACAGGTGCCTCGGCGAGGAACGCCACGTGCAGCGCGGCCGGATCGGCGCCGGTCTTGAGGAACGGGTTGTGCTTCACGACCTCGACAAGTTCGGCGCGGCCGCGCAGGACGATGGGCGACCGGATGCCGAGACGTTCGGCGATCATGGCGGAAACGGTATCGGGGATCCGCGCGGCCAGCCGGGGGTCGGCGGCAAAGACGACATTGCCGCTCTGGATGTAGGTGCGCACCGCGCTGCACCCGGCGTCGATGAACATCGTCGACAGGTCCGCCATCGCGATCTTGTTCCTGCCGCCAACGTTGATACCGCGCAGCAGGGCGATGTACGTACCAGTGGATGAGGACGCGAGCGATCTGGCGGAGTTGCCTGGACTCATGACGAGACTGCATGAGTCTATCGTGGCGGAGGTCCGCCGTTGTCGGGATAATCCCCTGGCGTTCCGGTTGACGGCCGGCCGCCATCGATCGGATGGCTCGATCGCGCGAGGGCATCATGATCTTTCGCAACGCAACGGAGGCGGACATCGGGGAGATGCACCGTGTGCGAATGAGCGTGCGCGAGAACATCCTGCGCAATCCGGCCCTGGTCACGCCCGAGGACACGCGCGAGATGCTGGCGTCGCGCGGGCGCGGCTGGGTGTGCGAGGTCGATGGGCGTATCGTCGGCTTCGCCGTGGGCGACATGGCGGCCATGAACGTCTGGGCCCTGTTCGTCGAACCGGGGTGCCAGGGCCGTGGAATCGGTCGGCGGCTCCATGATGCCATGATGGGCTGGATGTTTGAATCCGGCGCCGAACGCGTGTGGCTGAGCACCGACCCCGGCACGCGCGCCGAGCGCTTCTATCGGCGGGCGGGATGGGAAGCGGCCGGATTGCAGCCCGGCGGCGAACTGCGATTCGAGATGACACGGGACCGATGGATCGGGCCGCGGGCGGGTGTCTCATCCGGCGGTGGGGAGCGGCCTCTGGGCCTCTGGCCCTGGTTGAGCGTTGTGGCGTTGCTGGCGCACATGCTCGAGGAGCTGCCGGCGTTCCCCGCGTGGGCCACGGAGCACTTCGGCACGACCTCGACGCGGTACTTCATCGTCTCGCATCTGCCGCTCGTGGCGATGGCGGCGGGCATCGCGTGGCGGTCGTCCCGGCGGGGCGCGACTATCCGCTGGATCTGGACGGCGGCCGTCGTGCAGTCCGCGCTGGCCGCCAACATCGTCTTTCATCTCGGCGCCGCGATCGCCTTTCGCGAGTATGCGCCGGGCATGGTGACGGCGATACTTCTGTATCCGGTCGTCTCAGCCGGTCTGTTGTTGCGGGCGCACGGGCATCTCGGCGGTGTGCGGCTGGCGCTGGCCGGCGTTGCAGGCGTGCTCCTGTCCGTTGCCGTCACGGCGACGGTGTGGATCGATGTTCAGTTCCTCTGAACAAGTGCCGGCGATGTCGAGTCGCCGGCGGGAAGGAGTGCGGCATGGCCGAGTTGGCGGCGTATTGGGCGTACGACGTTTTGCGCGACGGCGGCATCGAGTCGATGCAGCGCGCACTCAACGATGCCGGACCGTGGTCGTGGGACCTGCGCGAAAGTGCCTGGTACGGCGATTACCTCGCGGCCTATCCGGCCGACGGCTGCCGCATCCGAATTCATGAGTATCCCTTCGAGGGTGAGGCCGGCACGTTCATCGGCTTGCGTGAACGCGGGTTCTCCATCCTGCTCGACATAAAGGCGGGCGCCGCGGTCACGGAAGCCGATATCGATGCGGCGTTCAGGGCGATGCTCGATCGGATCGGCGCCACGGGACTGATGTCGATAGAGCCGTACGACTGAGCTTCCGTGCGTTCTCGATCTCAGCGGCGAGTCGAGCGCCTCAGAAGAAGATTCTCGCCCCGATTTCGATCTCGAAGAACTCGCCATCGAGGCGCAGGGCGTCCTCCTCGAGGTCATCCGCATCCGACCAGCGTACGCCGCCGTAGAGCTGCGCCTGCGGGCCGATGGACACCGTCACGCCGGCCATCAACTGCCAGAAGAAGCCCTCGCCATGAATCGCCGTGGTGGATTGACCGCCAGAGGAGCTGAAGCGGAACTTGTTGATGTGGAATCCGGCGCCGATGCCGGCATAGAAGCCCACCGGGCCGATCAGATCCGGCTGATCGAAGAGAATGTTCGCCGAGAGCGTGTGCAGATCGATCTCGCTGTCGCCGAGCAGCATCGTGTTCGGGTCGATGTAGTCGTCCGTCTCAATGTCCCGGTACGCATACTCGAACTCGAAGCAGAGGGGGGTGGCCAGGTCGCGGTAGCCCAGGGCGATCGTCAGTCCGTATCCATCGTCGGTGTCCACCGAGCCCGAGCCGTCGATGAGCCGCGCATCGTCCTGCGGCTCAACGGCGAGACCGGATCCCCGGAAGTAGAACCCGTGATGCGGCGGGTTGGGATCGAATGAGATGAACGGCGGCGGCGCCGGATCCTCGGGAAGCGGTGGGGCCGGCGGCTGGGATTCGGCCTGACCGAGGGCGCGGGGGCCGGGGCCAAGCGCGGCGGCGAGGGCGGTGAGGGCTGCCGCTGCCGCGCGGATCGGCGTTGCTCGCGTGTTGTCGTGGCGTCGAGACATACCGACGGGCTCCTTCCGAACCGGGCGATGGGGCGGCGTGACGTCGCCGGATCGTAGCCGCCAGGCGGGGCATGGCGGGGCATGGCGGCGCTCAGCGGCCGCCGCGCTTGGCGGTGGTCTGCGTGCCGCGCGATTGACGCCGCCGCTCGGCGATCCTAGGGTTCAGCGCCCACAAGCACTCCGGGATCAACGGTATTCCGAAGCCGACACCATCATCCACGCGAGGCGCAAGACCCCATGGCACGTCCCTCCTCCACCGACGCGTTCGACGCCCGTCGAGCCGGCTTCGAGGCCGAGTACTTCCACAAGAAGGACGCTCAACTTGTCGAGAAGCTCAAGAACGTCTTCGAGCGGAAGATGGGTCGCGAGGACCTCAAGCAGGCCACCGGGATCAGCAACGAGGAGGTTCTGGACCGCCTGCTCGCCGTCAACGCCCGGGGAGAACTGCTGCTGGCGTTTCGGCTTTACCCGCTGGTCGAGGTCGCCTGGGCCGACGGCAACTGTGATTCCAAGGAAGCCAAGGCCGTCATTCAGGCGGCCCTGAAGTCCGGGGTGCCGGCGCAAGGCGCGGCCATCCAGGCCATCGAAGACTGGCTGAAGCGCGGGCCGACGCCGGACGGCCGCACCGCCTGGTACGCCTTCGCCGGTGAGCTGCGCAAGACGCTGTCCAAGGATGAGCTGAACGGATTTCGAAAAGACCTGCTCGACGGGGCCAAAGCCGTGGCCAAGGCCAGCGGAGGCATTCTCGGCATCGTGTTCGAGATCAGCCCCTCCGAGCAGCGCGTTCTCGACGCCATCGCCAAGGCCCTGACGCACGAGTAGATGCGCATCGAGCCGGGAGCGATCGCCGGCATGGGGGCGGTCGGCGCGACATCGTCACTCTCGCCACTCTTCTCGCACCGGCCTGACGTCCGGCGGGATGGCGTGCGGCGGACACGGGCGCCACTCCAGCGTGAACCAGCCCTTGTAGCCGAAGATGCGGCCCCAGACGGGATTCGCGATATCGACCGCGACATCGAAGCGGCCTTTCGACTCGTCGAATGACTCCCGCACATCCGCGACGCCTGAGAACAGCAACGGAAACGGAATGGGGATGCGCCATTCGTACAGGCGCTGGGCGTGCGTGCGAAGGCGAAAGGCTCCGTCCGGGTCGACGGACAGTCTGAGGTCCACCGCAAGGTGCTGATGTGTTCCGGCGTACACCACAGCGCATCGCCGCCCTTGGCTGTAGATCAACGTCTCGTCGAAGCGGCGCGGCAGCGAGAACTCGAACGTTCGGGTCCACGTCAGTGTCTCCCGTCCGAAGCTGTCGACGTATGCGTAGTTCTCAATTGTGAACGGCACGTCGTCACCGGTCTCCGGAAACATCACGCTGCGGTTCGCCCCGAGGCGGAGGAACGGTACGACGTGAAAGCGGCCGCGCCAAACCGATTCCATGACGCCGCGGCCAATGCAGGCCAGCTTGTCGCCGCTCGTCAGGCCGTACTGCCGCTGCAACTGCGGATGCAGCCGGTGGAAGTCATCCCCGAGGGCGCGCTGCACGATCGATTGCGGCACGCGCGGCATCATAGTGCACCGCCGAGGCCGGCGGGCCGCCCGGCGCATGCCTCCGTCGCCTATCCTGTAGGCCGTGACCGATGCCGCGCCCCGCATACTGATCGCCGATGACCAGCCCGATGTGCTCAAGGCGCTGAGGGTTCTCCTGAAAGGGCACGGCTTCGCCACCGATCTCGTCGCCTCGCCGCTCGAGGTGGTGCAGGCCGCGTCCGCCTGCGACTACGACTGCGTCCTTATCGACCTGAACTACACGCGCGACACCACGTCCGGGCGCGAGGGGCTCGACCTGCTCACGTCGCTGCGCGGGCTCGACAGCGACCTGCCCGTGGTGGTGATGACCGCGTGGGGCAGCGTGGAGCTCGCCGTCGAGGCCATGCAGCGCGGCGCGCGGGACTTCATCCAGAAGCCGTGGGAGAACGAGCGTCTGCTGGCGATCGTCCGCACCCAGGTCGAACTGGCGCGGGCGCTGCATCGAGGGCGGCGGCTGGAGGCGGAAAACGAGATCCTCCGCAACGCGGCCGATCAGACCATGATCGCGCAGTCCGCGTCAATGAAGCCCGTGCTGGACCTCATCCAGAAGGTCGGGCCGTCGGACGCCAACGTCCTGCTCACCGGCGCGCACGGCACGGGCAAGGGCCTCGCCGCCAAGATCATCCACCGGGTTTCGCGCCGGCGCGATGAGCCGATGATCACCCTCAACGTCGGCGGCCTGCCGGAGAACATATTCGAGAGCGAACTGTTCGGCCACGTCAAGGGAGCGTTCACCGACGCGACTTCCGATCGCGTGGGCCGCTTCGAGCTGGCCGACGGGGGCACGCTCTTTCTCGACGAGATCGGCAACATCCCCACGTCCATGCAGGCCACGCTTTTGCGCGTGGTCGAGAGCGGACAGTTCGAGCCGGTCGGGTCCTCGCGCACCAGGTCGGTCAACGTGCGCATCATCTCGGCGACGAACATGGACCTTGCCCGGGCGATCGCCGACGGGACCTTTCGCGAGGACCTGCTCTTCCGGCTCAACACCATCGAAATCGCCCTGCCGGGACTTGCTGAGCGGCGCGAGGACATTCCGCTGCTGGCCGATCACTTTCTGGATCGGCTGGCGCGGCGCTACGGAAAGCGGATCCGCGGGTTCCAGGCCGCGGCGATGCAGTCGATGCTGGAGTACGCCTGGCCCGGCAACGTCCGCGAGCTGGAGCATGTCGTCGAGCGGGCCGTGCTCATGGCCCGTGACGAGACGATCCGGCCGGACGAACTCGGGCTCGGCGCGGCGACGCGCGCGGCGGCCGCCGGCGCCGATTACGAGCGCATGACGCTGGATGAGGCGGAGGCGTTGCTGGTGCGCAAGGCGATGTCGCGCTGCGACGGCAACGTCAACCGGACGGCACGGGCACTGGGCCTGAGCCGCCCGGCTCTCTACCGGCGATTGGAGAAGCTGGGGATCGTGGCGGGCGACGATGACGGCGCCGAAGACTGAGTTCGAGCCGACGATCGGCGTGCACCTGTCGCGCTCGCGTTTCTCGCGCCGCGCGGGGCATCGCATCCACCACGAAAAGCGAATTCTGTTCTTCGCGGCCCTGGCCTGCGCGCCGGCCCTGGTCATCGCGGGCATTCTCCTGTGGATCGGCGATCACGAGCCGAAGACCAAGCTCACCATCACCGTGCTCGTCGGCCTTACGACGTGGGCGTTTCTCTACGCGCTCATGCAGGAGGCGGCGTTCCCCCTGCGGACGCTGTCGAACCTGCTGGCGGCGATGCGCGAGGGCGACTACTCCATGCGGGCCCGCGGCGCATCGTACGACGACGCCCTGGGCGAGGTGGCGATGGAGATCAACGCGCTGGGCCAGACCCTGCGCGAGGAGCGACTGGGCGCGATCGAGGCCACGGCCCTGCTGAGCCGGGTCATGGAGGCGATCGACGTGGCGGTCTTCGCCTTCGATGACGAGCAGAGACTGCGGCTGGTCAACCAGCGCGGCGAGGACCTGCTGGAGCGCGATGAGAAGCACCTGTTCGGGCGCACCGCCGATGATGTGGGGCTGGTCGATTGCCTGCGCGGTCCGACGCCGCGACTCATTGAAGCGACGTTTCCCGGGGGGCAGGGACGGTGGGAGCTGCGCCGCAGCGCGTTCCGCGAAGGCGGCCGGCGCCACGTGCTGCTGGTGCTGTCGGACCTGACCCGCACCCTTCGCAGCGAGGAGCGACAGGCGTGGCAGCGCCTGATCCAGGTGCTCCGCCACGAGATCAACAACTCCTTGGCGCCGATCAACTCGCTGGCCGACAGCCTGGCGGCGATCGTGGCCCGCTCGCCGCGCCCCGATGACTGGGAGGAGGACCTGACCCAGGGGCTGGCTGTGATCGCCGACCGGTCCCGCTCGCTGAGCCGCTTCATGGCCTCGTACACGCAGCTCGCCCGCCTGCCCGAGCCGAAGCTCCGGCCGCTGAACGTCCGATCGTGGGTTCAGCGTGTCTCCGAGCTGCAAACCCGGCCGCGCGTGCGCATCGATGCGGGGCCGGACATCACCATCCAGGCGGATGGCGACCAGCTCGATCAGTTGCTGATCAACCTCCTGCGCAATGCAGCCGATGCGGTCGGCGACGAGGACGGCGAGGTCGGGGTGAGCTGGCGCGTGGGCCGGGGCGGCAAGCACGTGCTGGTCGCGGTGGAGGACAACGGCCCGGGCATTTCTAACCCGGAGAACCTGTTCGTACCTTTCTTTACCACCAAGCCGCAGGGCTCAGGCATCGGTCTGGTGCTGTGCCGGCAGATCGCCGAAGCGCACGGCGGCGGCATCAACCTGGTCAACCGGGAGGACACGCACGGCTGCCGCGCGGTCCTGAGACTGCCCCTGTCTCCGCGAAGCCGCCAGGACAGCCAACTGGAGTCGACGGGCTGAAGGCCCCTGGATTGACGAACGTCAAATCGACATCCGTCGAAGGGAAAAGCACGTGTCCGGTTTCGGAACAAGGTGTCCGAGATCGGACGGTTTTGGCGGCCGTCCGGCCTGAGCCAATTCGGTCTAAATCATTGAGACAAACCGACTTGCGCCGACTCTGGCCGTCTGGCACGCCGCTCGCTATGGCTTGATTCGGTCTGACCCATGGACGTTCCACGCAAGAAACGCACGGCATTGAAGTGGTTCAAGCGCATCGCGCTGTTCGTCGTTCTCATCGGCGGCGGCGCGGGCGTCACCATCGGGCTCAACCGCCTCCAGCCGGCGGCCAAGCCGGTCGATCGCCAGTCCCTGGTGATCGGGGCCGTCAAGCGCGAGCTGTTCCTGCACGAGGTGCGCGGCAACGGGAGCCTCGTGCCCATCGACATCACGCTGGTCCCCTCGCCGGTGGCCGGCCAGGTGCTGCGCGTGCTCGTGCTGCCGGGCACGGTGGTGGATGAGGAGACGATCCTCGTCGAGCTGGACAACCCTGAATTGGAGAAGCAGGCATTCGACGCCAAGTGGCAGGTCAAGTCCGCCGAGGCCGAGTATGCCGCGCTCGAGAAGCGCCTGGAGACGGAGCTGCTGGACATCGAGGTGCGCATCGCCCAGAACGAGGCGGACCTGCGCGAGGCCGCGTTGCAGGCGCAGGTCGATGAGACGCTGTACCAGTCCGGCGACAGGTCCGAGCTCCAGTGGAAGCTGTCCTCAGCACGGGTCGAGGACCTGAAGAAGCTCCTGGACTTCGAGAAGCGCCGCCTCGAGATCAAGCGCGAGTCGGCCAAGACGGAGCTTGCGCGGCAGGATGCCTCGGTCCAGCAGGCCCGGGCGACCCTGGACCTGCGCAACGACCAGGTCACCTCGCTGCATGTGAAGGCGGGCACCGCGGGCGTGCTCGACCGCATGGAGGTCGAGGTGGGGCAGCGCGTCGCGGACACGACGCAGATCGCCCGCGTGATCAACCCGGCGAAGCTCAAGGCCGTCCTGCGCATCCCGGAGACGCAGGTGCGCGATGTGCAGATCGGCCAGGCCGCCTCGATCGACACCCGCAACGGCATCATTCCCGGCGTGGTGATCCGCATCGACCCGGCGGTGCAGAACAACACCATTGCCGTGGACATCCGTCTCGACGGCGACCTGCCCCGCGGCGCACGGCCGGACCTGAACGTGAGCGGCACGATCGAGCTCCAGCGACTCGAGGATGTGCTCCAGGTCGGGCGGCCGGTGTACGCCCAGGCCAACAGCACCATCGGACTCTTCTGCCTGGACCCGGACGGCATTCACGCCTCGCGGCGGCCGGTGCAGATCGGCACGGTGTCGGTGACGGCGGTGGAGATTCAGGGCGGCCTGGCCCTGGGCGACCAGGTCGTTCTTTCGGACACCTCCAGCTTCGACGATGTGGATCGGATTCGATTGCGGTAGCGGATGCGGCATGCGTGGAGAAAGGACCCGGCAGTGATAGCGAAAGCGGCGGAACACGACCTCATCCGGCAGGCCAAGGCGGGCAACGGCGACGCCATCGCCGCGCTCATCCGCGCCCACCAGGGGGGCCTGTATGCCTATCTGCTTCAGCTCTCGGGACACGCCGAGACGGCCGAGGACATTGTGCAGGAGGCGTTCGTGCGCGTGCTCAAGAACCTGGAGCGGTTCGACACGCGATTCCGCTTCAGCACGTGGCTGTACACGATCGCCAAGCGGCTCTACGTCAACGCGGCGCAGCGCATGAAGCCGGCGTACGACACCGACATGCTCGGCGACCGGCGCTGCGACGGCCCGGCGCCCGGCCAGCGCAGCGCCGATGACGAGCGCAGCCAGGCGATCCGGGAGGCGATCGGCTTTGCCCTGGAAGGCCTGCCCGAGCATCAGCGCCGAATCATCGTGCTTTATCACGAGAAGAACTGGCCCGTGCCGCGCATCGCCCGGTATCTGTCCATGCCCGAGGGCACCATCAAGAGCCACCTGCACCGCGCGCGGCGGCGGATGCGCTGCCTGATCCAGTCCGACGAGCATCTCGCCAGCCGCGTGAGCGAGACCTTGAACTGACGGCGGCGCCCGCGACCGCGTCGACGCGACTCCAACCCCTGCCGCACGAAAGTCGAGACCGGCCCATGACCGAACGCAACGGCGAAGCACTGATCAAGATGACCGGCATTTCCAAGGTCTTCCTGACCGAAGAGGTGGAAACGCACGCACTGGCCCAGATCCACCTGGACATCCGCCAGGGCGAGTACGTGGCCATTTCCGGTCCTTCCGGCTGCGGCAAGTCCACCCTCCTGTCGATCCTGGGCCTGCTCGACTCGCCCACGGACGGCAGCTACCTGCTGAACAACAAGCCGGTCGACGACCTGACGCTCTCGGAGCGGGCCCGCATCCGCAATCGCGAGATCGGGTTCATCTTCCAGAGCTTCAACCTGATCGGCGACCTGAACGTCTACGAGAACGTGGAGCTGCCGCTCACCTACCGGCGCATGCCGTCGGCCGAGCGCAAGGAGCGGGTGCAGAAGGCGCTGGATCGAGTTGGCATGGCCCACCGGATGAAGCACTACCCGGCGCAGCTCTCCGGCGGCCAGCAGCAGCGCGTCGCGGTGGCCCGGGCCCTGGCGGGCGATCCGCTGATCCTGCTCGCCGACGAGCCCACGGGCAACCTCGACTCGAAGAACGGCCAGGCGGTCATGGACCTGCTCAAGGAATTGCACGAGGGCGGAGCGACGATCTGCATGGTCACCCATGACGAGCGGTATTCAGAGGAAGCGCAGCGCACGATCGAGCTGTTCGACGGGCGCATCGTGACCGAACGAGATCACGTGAAGGCCAAGGCGGCGACGGAGAGCAACGTGGCCTGAGAATTCAACGGAACGGGGGTCGGCGCGGTCAGTGCGCGCCGGGTTCGTGCCGCACTCATCGGCGGCGAAGTCGGAGGCGGCGTCATGTGGCAGGATGTCCGGTTTGCGATGCGAGTCATGGCCCGCCGGCCGGCGGGCACCATCGTTGCCGCGCTTGTTCTGGCCGTCGGCGTCGGCATCAACGTCGGGGTGTTCAGCGTGGTCAACGCCGCATTCCTTCGCCCGCTGCCCGTGCGCCTGCCGCATGAGCTGGTGACGCTGTACGTCGGCGAGGAAGGGGCTGTCGAGGGATACGGCAATCATTCGTACCCGGACTTCGCGGACCTGCGCGAGCACTGCGCCGACGCGGTCGAGTTGTGCGCCCGCAATGAAGGCGTGGCCATGCACATCGGCGCCGAGGGCAGCGCGATCCGCGTCAGCGGCGCGCTGGTGAGCGGCAACTACTTCTCGCTCCTGGGCGTCGGCGCTTCGCAGGGGCGCGTGCTTACGCCCAACGATGACCTGACCTTCGGCGGCCATCCGGTGGCGGTGGTGAGCGAGCGATTCTGGCGGTCGCAGCTCGGCGGCGACGAAGCGATCGTGGGCCGTGAGCTGCGCATCAACGGCAGGCCTTTCGATGTCGTCGGCGTGGCCGACGCCGGCTTCGACGGCACCGTCTGGTCCGATGCGATCGCCATCTGGGTTCCGATGTGCATGTTCGACGTCATGAACCCCGGCTACGCGGCGATGGACTTCCTGCACACGCGGACGATCTCGTGGATGGACGTCATCGGACGCATGAAGCCCGGCTTCTCGATGGAGCAGGTGGGGCAGCACATCAACGCCGGCTACCAGCGCATCGCCGAGGAAGCGCCATCACGGGCGACGATGCGCAGCTTCGTGCGCCCGCTGGGGCAGACGACGATCGATCCGGAATCGCGCCACGGTGCGGTGGTGTGGATGCGCCTGCTGATGATGGCCGTGGGCGTGGTCATGCTCATCGCGTGCAGCAACGTGGCCAGCCTGCAATTGGCGCGGCTGCACGGCCGGCGCCGCGAGCTGGCGGTGCGGCTGGCCCTCGGGGCGACCCGGTGGCGCCTCTCGCGGCAACTGCTGACGGAATGCCTGCTGCTGGCCTTGGCGGCGGCGGCTGGCGGCCTGCTCCTGGCCCAGTGGTTCGGCGATGCCCTGCTGCGCCTGATGGCGCGCGAGGGAACGTATTCCCTGGATGCCCTTCACCTGACCATGGATTGGCGCATCGCGGCGTTCACCATCGGACTGGCCATGGCGTCGGGCGTGCTCTTCGGTCTGGCTCCGGCCCTGCATGCCGCGCGGCGGGAGCCGCTGCCGGCGCTGAAGTCGGATCGGTCCGGGTCCGATTCGGCGTCCGGACGGTTTTCCTTCCGCAGCGTGCTCGTGAGCGGTCAGGTGGCGATGAGCTTCGTGCTGGTGATCTGCGCCTGCCTGCTCATGGTGTCGCTCGTGCGGCTTCAGGGCGTGAACCTGGGCTTCGACCCGTCGAACGTGCTCGCCGGATCGGTCGATCTCGGCCGGCAGGGCATGGATGAGACTCGCGGGCGTGTGGCGTACCGGCAGATGCTGGAGCGACTGCGGGCCATGCCGGGCGTGCGGAGCGCGACGCTGGCCAACCTGGTTCCGGTGTCGGGCGGCTCGTGGACCAGCACCATCACCGTGCCGGACTACGAGCCGGCGGCGGATGAGCAGGTGCTCGCGCACATGAACCACGTGGACCGGGCGTATTTCGAGACGATGCGGATTCCACTCCTGCGGGGCCGGCTCTTCACCGAGGCCGACGGGGCCGACTCGCCGTGCGTGGCGATCATCAACCAGACCATGGCGGACCGTTACTGGGCCGGGCAGGACCCGGTGGGCCGGATATTCCAGACCGGCACCGAGGATGACGGCCGCTTCGAGGTCGTCGGCGTCGTGGCCGACAGCAAGTACAACACCTTCCGCGCAGAGTCGGTGCCGTACTCCTACATGCCGATCGAACAGCATTATCAGTCGGCGCTGACGCTCCTGGTCCGCGCCGAGGGCGACCCGTTCGCCATCCTGCCCGCGATGCAGGAGGCGGTGCACAGCGTCGATGCCGGCCTGCCGCTGTACCGGGTCCGCTCGCTCGACCAGCAGTTGCGCGATGTCGTCGCGCGGGAGCGCCTGACGGCGCTGCTCTTCACTGGCTTCGGCGCGGTGGCCCTGGCCCTGGTGCTCGCCGGCCTCTATGGCGTGCTGTCGCAGTCGGTGAACCAGCGCGTGCGCGAGATCGGTATCCGCATGGCGATCGGCGCCGGCCGCGGCGATGTGCTGCGTCTTTTCCTTGGGCAGGGGCTCCGGCTGACCGGCGCCGGCCTCGCCGTCGGCGCGGCGATCTCGTTCTTCGTCACCCGGCTGCTGAGCGGCCAGCTTTACCAGATCAGCCCGGTGGACCCCGGGTCGATGATCTTCGTCGCCCTCATGCTGCTCGGCGTCGGCGCGGCGGCGTGCTGGATCCCGGCGCGGCGGGCGACAAGGGTGGACCCCATGCAGGCGCTGCGGAGTGAATGACGGAGGCCGACCGATGACGCTGCTCCAGGACACGCGTTTTGCCATTCGAACATTGCACAAGAACCCCGGCTATGCCTTCATCGCGGCGGCGACTCTGGCGCTGGGCATCGGCGCCAACACGGCGATGTTCAGCGTGGTGCGGGGCGTGCTCCTGAGCCCGTTGCCCTATGCGAACCCCGAGCGGCTCGTCCGGCTCGGGCATTTCAATCGCGAGAACGGCGTGCCGTATGAGGCGGTCGCGTACGAGACGTTTCGGGACCTCCACGAACAAGGGGACTGGCTGGCGCGGGTCGGCGGCGTCTCGCCGTTGTGGACGCTGACGCTTCGGACCGATCGCGGCGCGGAGCGCGTCAGCGCGCACTGGGTGTCGTCATCGTTGTTCGAGGTGCTGGGCGTTCCCGCGCGGCACGGCCGGGCATTGCAGGCGCGCGATGAAGAGCCCGACCAGCCCGCCGTGGCGGTGCTGAGCCACGAGTTCTGGAGTCGCGAGTTCGGCGGCCGCGACACCATCGTGGGCGAGGCGATCACCCTGAACGGGATGCCGGTGACGGTGGTGGGCGTCATGCCGGCGGGCTTTGAGGTGCTTGAGCCGGTGGATGTGTATGTGCCGCTCAGCCGCAATCCCATCATCGGCCGCGGCCGGCCCGTGCGATTCGTGGACATGGTGGGCGAACTGCGCGAGGACGTGTCTCTGGAGGAGGCGCGGGCGGAGTACGAACGATTCTGCGCCACGCTTGAGGAGGCCTATCCGGAGGCGAACGCGGGCCTGGCGGCGTCGGTGCGGCCGCTGCACGATGTGGTGGTGGGCGAAGTGAGGCCGGCGCTGTGGGCGCTGTTCGCGGGCGTCGGCTTCGTGCTGCTGATCGCGGCGGCGAATGTGACCAACCTGATGCTGGCCCGCGCATCCGAGCGACGGCAGGAACTGGCCGTGCGCTGCTCGCTGGGCGCGAGCCGGTGGCGGCTTGTGCGCCAGTTGCTGACGGAGAGCGCGATCCTGCACATCATCGGCGGCGTCGGCGGAATGCTGGTGGCGTTCTGGGGACTCGAAGCGCTGCGATCGGGGGCGCTGTCGCGCCTGCCGCGCGCTGAGGAGATCGCGGTGGATGGGTGGGTGCTGGGCTTCACCATCGCGGTCGCCCTGCTCACGGGCCTGGCCTTCGGACTCGTTCCGGCGGCACAGACGTTCAGGGTCAGTCTCAACGATGCGCTGAAGCAGGGCATGCGCTCCGTCCTGGGGCGCGAGGGCGGGCGCACAAGGCGGGTACTGGTCGTGAGCGAGCTGGCGTTGTCGCTCGTGCTGCTGTGCGGGGCCGGGCTGATGATGCGCAGCTTTCATGCCCTGATGAGCGTCGATCCCGGCTTCGAGCCGGCGAACCTGCTGACGCTTCAGGTCATGGTGCCCGGCGAATACACCGCCGAGCAGCGGCAGGGTTTCTACGAATCGGTGTTCGACGAGCTGGCGGCGCTGCCGGGGG
>Ga0299906_10002089_pt1 | contig 16760 bp, 14 predicted proteins | sample RVTome_14_FD_200259 | JGI IMG/M metagenome (GOLD analysis project Ga0299906, IMG submission 200259) | Soil microbial communities from uranium-contaminated site in the Upper Colorado River Basin, Wyoming, United States - RVT145D125 (version 2) ...
GCCTGGAAAAATTATCGATCTGCGACCAATTGTGCATCCCGACTTCAATCACCAACCGGAAAGGAATGGAAGCTCCAATCTGGCTGATGAACTGGACCTGCCCGAAACCTACGTTCTTTATCATGGCCCTTCCGGGATCACAGATTTGAAACGTCTATTGGCTGCCTGGAGTTGGGCAGCCGGGCCGATTGGAGAATACTATCCTCTGATCATCCTGGGATTGGACCAGCAACACAGAGAAGTCCTTTCCAAACTGCTGCGGGAGCATGATTTGGAGGAAACCGTCCTGACCCTACCGGATTTGCCGCCCCAGGACATCCCTTGCCTTTACCGCGGCTGTTCGGCGCTGTTTCACCCCGCTCCGGTCTCCCCTTGGGGAGGTTCCGTGCGCCAGGCATTGGCGAGTGGCCGGCCCGTGGTAGCTGCCGAAAGCCAGCTGGCGGGAGCTATGGTTGGTCCGGGAGCCTACTTGATCCCGATCGAGAATCTGCGGCAGATTGGGGCCGCCCTGATCACTTCAATTATCGAAGAGGAAGTCGCCAAATCGCTGTCACGAGCCGCTCTGCAACAAGCCATCTCCTGGCAATCTCACGCTTTTGGAGATGAACTGGCGGCAGCTTACCGCAATCTTGTGCGTTGAACTAAACGGAATTTTCGCCTTCTGCGCGTTTGTCTTTTCTAGCCCCCAGGCGACCAGCAAAAATTCCCAGACCGACGCCTCCGAGCAGAAACAGCACCCCAATAACACCCAATAAAGGAGATCTGCTGCTTCCCGAAGGAGTCTGAGATTCTGTGATCTTTTCTGAGCTCATTTGGGCGCCAAAGCGGATATGGGTCTCTGAACCGGGGGCCAAACTTAAAGCATAATTAAGTACGGTGGTGGGATTAAACCCATCTGGAATGGCAACCGTGACATTATAGTCCCCTTCCGGTAGTTCTTCAAAACACTGCGGCTCCCCGCCAGTGGTGGTGTCCTCCGTGAAAGAGACCTCGCCCAAACGATCGCTGACGCTGATGCGACCACCCGGGATGGAGAGTTCCTCTTCCTGGCGCTGTGAATCACCATTTTGGTCATTGAAGACCAATATACATAAAGTGCCTGAACCTGGTTGGGGTGATGGGGTTGGTAGAAGCGGTTCGGGAGTGGAACTGGGCCCCGCCGTAGGCGTTACCTCCGAAGGACCTCCGAAACCGATCACCAATTCTTGCCCCTCTTGCACGAAGATTTCATCGGGAGCCATATCGTTCAGCCGGCGGATTTCGTCCATTGAAACCCCGGTTTTTGCAGAAACCACCCATAAGGATTCTCCTGGCTGTACCGTATAAATGATGCGACCATCGGGTCCAGGAGTGGGAGTAGGGAAAGGTGTTACCTGCAATGCGGGAGCAGCCGATACCGGAATTTTGACAGCCAGCAAAGCCAGGGCAAGGAGCGCCAGACCAGCTGCAAGGAGAATTTGTTGGTTGGATCTCTCGGACATAGGTGTGATTATACTTTAAGAGAGAGAATAGGGGGCAAGGGATAGGGACTACGAGAATGGAGAGTGCCCAACAGATATGCCGCCATCTCAAAGTGAAGAAAAATGGTTTAAACGTGATCCAGCCAGCGCTTAAGGCGAGTCAAGGCAGCCAAAGCCAGGAGATTAAAAAAGATTGCGGCGAAGGCGCTGGCGGTGATGCTGGGCGAGTCGCTGAGGATGTAGAGCGGAGAGGCAAATAACGCACCGATGGCGCGGCCCAGGGATAACACTGCAACGTTGGCAGACAGCAGGGTCGCTCGAGCAGAGGGCAAGATTTCAGTCATTAAGGGAATACTGCTTACAATTGTAAACTCAAAGGTAATGTAGAAGAGGAAAAGGCCGACGAAGGCGCCGCTAAGCGTACGTCCTAACAGAGGAAGCGAAAGCGCCGCCGCGCAATTTAGCAAAATCCCAATCATTACAGAGCGGGGTTTGCCCAGGCGATCAGTAATGCCACCAACGGTCATCTCGCCTGCCAATTCTGCAAAGCCAATCACAGCAGAGGCCGCCCCTAAGGCGGCTATTTTCAACCCAAAAGAATCTTCCATCCAGACTCCAAAAATCAGGTTGACCACTTCGTTTCCTGAACTAAAGAACAAACCCATGCTCAGACCTAGCAGTGCCGGTGAATAGGATAGGACCGCCTGGAAATTCTTCCATATGCTGGGCCGTTCAATCGCCGGCAAAGGGTCACGTGGGATTTGCCAGGCCAGGAGGCCTATGGTCAGCAACCCTAACAGGGTCAGCAGGGGAAACGGGGCGAACCAGCCCTGCCGGGCGATCAAAAAGCCGACCAGGGGGACGCCCACGATGAAGGCGATCGACCAGCCAAACTCGGTAAAGGCGATGACCAGACCCCGCCTTTGATAGGATATGCGGTCCCCCAGATATGCCTGCATTGCCGGATCAAATATATATTTCCCCAAAGTGGTCAGGACCAGGGCCAGCAGAAAGGTTAAGTAAGATGGCCAAATTACCACCGTCGCCACGCCAAGGGTAAAGAGCAACAGACCAAAGAGCATCCCATCTTTGCGGCCCCGGCTGTCGGCTACCGTCGCCAGGAGGGGGCCAAAGGCGCCCGCTACTGAGCGAAGCGTTAGCGCCAGTGAGAGCGCCGCCAGGTCAACCCCCAGGCCTCGTCCGAACACCGCCAGATACGGGTATACCATACGGTGCATGGTGTTCTGCACCGTGCGCGTGGCGGTGAATGAAAGCACCTGGAACCGGAGGGGATGATAGAGAAACGCGGCGATGCGACCGTTGAGTTGGCGCGGCAACGTTAGAGGTCCTACTTGAGCATGGGCATCTTCAAGCCATGCCGCTTTGCAGCCTCAATTGCCTCCGAGTAGCCAGCGTCAGCATGGCGGACGATCCCCAGACCCGGATCGGTGGTCAAGACACGTTCCAACCGGGCAGCCGCTGCAGGTGTACCGTCGGCGACAATTACCTGGCCGGCATGCTGGCTGAAGCCGATGCCTACGCCGCCGCCGTGATGGAAGGAAACCCAGGTAGCCCCGCCAACTGCGTTGATCAGGGCATTGAGGATTGCCCAGTCGCTGATGGCGTCAGATCCGTCCAGCATCCCTTCAGTTTCCCGGTTAGGAGAGGCAACTGAACCGGCATCCAGGTGATCTCGCCCGATGACGATCGGCGCTCGAACCACTCCCTTGGCAACGAGCTCGTTGAAGGCCAGCCCGGCAGCGGCGCGCTCGCCGTATCCCAGCCAGCAAATCCGAGCCGGCAGTCCCTGAAACGGCACTTTCTCCCGAGCCATCCTCAGCCAGCGGTGCAGATGTTCGTCCTCGGGGAAGAGCGCCATCACGGCTTCATCGGTGGCATAAATATCCTCTGGATCGCCGGATAAGGCCACCCAACGGAACGGTCCCTTGCCTTCACAAAACAGCGGGCGGATATAGGCCGGCACAAATCCAGGGTAGTCGAAGGCGTCTTTGACCCCATAGTCGAGAGCGCGCTGGCGCAAATTATTTCCATAATCAAAAACCTCAGCACCGCGCCGCCGGAACTCAAGCATCGCCTCTACGTGACGGGCCATCGAATGCATTGCCTGGCGAAAATATTCATCCGGATCGCGTTCACGCAGCGAGCTGGCTTCCTCCACACTTACGCCGGAAGGTATATACATCCAGGCATCATGGGCAGGGGTCTGGTCGGTTACCACGTCAGGCGTAACGCCTCGGATAACCAGCTCGCTATAAATATCGGCCGCATTGCCAACTAACCCAATCGATTTCGGAATCTCGTACTCCTGGGCCTCTTCAACGATGGTCATGGCTTCTTCAAGCGTATCGACTACCACATCCACATAACCGATCTCCTTACGGCGTTGAGCCCGAGCAGGATCCACTTCTACAATTAAGCCGACCCCTCCGTTCATCGTGATTGCCAGGGGCTGAGCGCCCCCCATGCCTCCCAGGCCAGCGGTAAGCACAAACTTGCCACTTAATGAGGACCATTCCCGCTGCCGAGCCAAGGAACTCAGGGTCTCGTAGGTTCCCTGTAGAATCCCCTGCGTACCGATATAGATCCATGAACCAGCCGTCATCTGGCCAAACATCATCAATCCATTAGCTGCCAGCTCGTCGAAGTGTTCCTGGGTGGCCCAGTGAGGCACCAAATTTGAATTGGCAATCAGCACCCTGGGCGCATCTGGATGAGTCTTGAAAATCGCCACGGGCTTACCTGACTGGACCAACAGCGTTTCATCGTCCTTTAAACGAAGCAAGCTATCTAAGATGGCGTCGAAACATTCCCAATTCCGAGCCGCCCGGCCGCGCCCTCCATAAACAACCAGATCCTCCGGACGCTCGGCAACATCCGGATCAAGGTTGTTTTGGATCATACGATAAGCAGCCTCGGTAAGCCAGGACTTACAATGGAGCTGAGTGCCGCGCGGGGCACGAACCGTACGCGGTGCAGACATGGTCACCTCCTTGAGAATATGACGAAGCCCTTCCCGCCCAGATTATAAGCCTGAATTGGAAGAGTGGTAGATTGGAGGATTGGTACACAGGTACACAGGTACACAGGTACACAGGTAAATTATATACTGGTAAATCGGTAAATTGGAAGACTGGTAGATTGGTAGATCGGTAAAACGGCAGCGGCCGGCGCGAGGTAGAAAAAAGCGCCGGAAAGATTGTCCGGCGCAGGCAAGCGCAAGCACAGTTGAGATTAAGTGTAGCGAAAGACTAATGGCCAATATCGGGTTTTTTCTTACCCGATTTGGCAGCCAACTGCTCATCCACTGGAGCAGAGGTTATAGCAATGAAAAGGCCGTGCTCTTAGCTGGTTGGTCTTCCGTTCCCGTTGGATTGGAGCAGAGAACCAAATGTTGTCTCGTCCAGGCGAGCGACCAATTCAGCCTGAGCATCGCAGAATACCGGGCGCAAGGAGCAGCTCTCGCCGAACGTACAAGCGCCGCTATCGGCGACACATTCATTGAGCAGAATCGGCCCATCAATGGCCTCAACTACTTCCAACAGGCTGATCTCTTCGGGTAAGCGTGCCAGAGAAACGCCTCCACGAGCACCGCGCGAGGTTTGAAGTAAACCGGCCACAGACAATTGCGACACGATTTTCGCCAGAAAGGAAGGGGGAATGTGTTTTTCTTCCGCAATTTGGCTGGTAGCGGCTCTGCGATCAGGGCCCTTCTCGGCGAGGTACATAACTGCACGCATGGCGTAATCGGCTTGTCTTGTGATCTGCATAGAAAATCTCCGTTTTAGGTATTTACGATAGAATTTATTAGCGATATTTTAGACTGTCTTATGCCGAATTCCTAGTGACAGAGGTCATTACTAAAATATGACCTTTTACGTGTAAAATCATAGAAGCTATGGTAACATTGGCTCTAAATCCCCGAAATTGGGACCGGCAACCTGGCCTTCGGTGAGGGGAACTTTATCAAGTGTAATGAATCCGCGCAAAAAACGTTATATAGAACGAAGCTTTCACGGCCTGGTTTCGGCCGTTGTTTCATTTCCTTTCACAATTCATTCATTATTCAGAATCTATCGGAGGGTTCCTGAATGAAGCAAATTTGTGTAGTGGGCGTCGGTTATGTCGGTCTTGTTACTGCAGCTTGCTTTGCAGATCTCGGCAACCGGGTGGTTGCTCTTGACATCAATGAGGAGCGCATCGAGGGCCTGAAGCGCGGCGAAATGCCAATTTATGAACCAGGCTTAGAGGAATTGGTTGAGCGAAACGTGCGCGCCGGGCGATTATCCTTCACAACTTCTTATGCGGAAGGGCTCGACGGCACAGAGTTTGCATTCATTGCTGTGGGGACACCTTCCGGTGTGGATGGAGAAGCTGATTTACGCCATGTGGCTGCCTCCGCTAAATCCATCGCGAAAAATATGAAAGCGCCGATGGTAGTCATTAACAAATCAACCGTACCGGTTGGCACGGGTGACTGGGTCGCAGAAATCATTCAGAGTAACCAGCCCAAGCCGATTCCTTTCTCTGTCGTTTCTTGCCCTGAATTTCTCAGGGAAGGCTCTGCAATTGCCGATTTCATGCAGCCCCATCGAACTGTTTTGGGATCGCTGGATCCCGAAGCTGCGGAAAAAGTCGCGCAACTGCACCTGCAGCTGCGTGCTCCCATCGTAATCACCGATCTGCGCACGGCTGAGATGATCAAATATGCCTCGAATGCCTTTCTGGCTACCAAAATTTCCTTCATCAACGAGATTGCCAACATTTGTGAGGAACTCGGCGCGGATGTCAAGGAAGTAGCGGTTGGAATGGGATATGACAAACGCATTGGCATGCATTTTCTCGATGCCGGTTTAGGTTATGGCGGTTCTTGTTTTCCCAAGGATGTAAAGGCTTTAGCATTCATGGCTGCCGAGAAAGGACGCCACCCACAGCTGCTGAATGCTGTAATGGACATCAACAACGACCGGCGTCCAATGGCGATCAACCGGCTAAAAGAGATGATCGGGGACCTTAAGGGGAAGACCGTTGGCCTGCTTGGTCTGTCTTTCAAGCCCAACACAGACGATATGCGAGACGCCCCATCCATCGATCTCGCCAAATTTTTGGACGAACTGGGCGCTCATGTGCGCGCTTACGACCCGGTCGCCATGGAAGTTGCCGGCCCGCTTATGCCAAAAGTAGAAATGGCTCCAGATCCTTATGCCATGGCAGAGGGTTGCGATGCGATCATCGTCGTGACCGACTGGAATGAATTTAAGCACCTGGACATGGAGCGTATCCGGGATAGCATGAAAGAGGCCACCCTCATTGATGGTCGCAACATCTACGATCCGAATCAGATGGATAAGTCAGGGTTTAAGTATCGAGGAATTGGGCGTGGCTATAATGGCGTCCGCATCAACGGACAAGCCGAACACGAAATCATACATGGCGCATCCTCCCCATCCTCCGATCTGCGATTATGAAGGCTCGGATTACCAATCTTCCTTCTGGGAGAAGGGCGAACGCGCCTATGAGGACCGGGTAGAAGCAATCTCTCTGCGGAGGCTGCTTCCCAGGTCAGGGAATTTGCTCCTTGAAGTCGGTGCGGGCGCAGGCCGGAACACGCCCCGGTATGCCGGCTTCAAACGTGTAGTTCTGCTGGACTATGCACTCTCTCAGCTGCAGCAGGCCCGCGAACGCCTGGGAAACGAAGCGCGGTATATTTTTGTAGCTGCGAATGCTTACCGGCTGCCTTTTGTGCCCGGCCTTTTCGATGCAGTCACCATGATTCGCACCCTGCATCACATGGCCGAGGCGTCCCTGGCGATCGAACAGGTCCGCAAGGTCCTCCAACCGGAAGGGATTTTCATCCTTGAATACGCAAACAAGCAAAATATAAAAGCGATCCTGCGCTACCTGTTGGGCAGGCAGGATTGGAGCCCGTTCTCGCCGGAGCCGATTGAATTCGCCGAACTGAACTTTGATTTTCATCCCGTTGCGATCCGGCGTTGGCTGCGGGATAATGATTTTAAGGTTGAACGACAGCTGACCGTTTCACACTACCGCATGGGGGTGATAAAACGGATCATACCGCTTTCCTTATTGGCAACAATGGACTCCATCGCTTCGTTCACCGGAGACTGGTGGCAGCTTTCGCCCAGCGTGTTCGTGCGGGCGCGGGCAGTGGGAAATAGCCCAATCGCTGAGGGCAGTTTTTTCTGCTGCCCGGCGTGTGGTCACCATCCTCTTAAGGAAGCGTCTAAACGGTTAGACTGCCCGTCTTGCTCTCGAGAATGGGTAATTCGGGACGGAATCTACGATTTTCGAGTCTGAGATCAGAGGTTACGTTCTCTCGACGACCCAATAATGTGATAAACCGAACCACTGCAAAGGTGTTCTTTCGAGCCCTTGCAGAATCGCCCGCAGAAATTTGCCAAGAGTGGGTCTGCGAGCGATGATGTTGTCATAGGCCCCAAAAATAATCCTGCACTCCACAACGTTCACGGGCAGACCCGCGAACAATCGCTTCAGCTCTTTTCGAGAATATACCCGGACATGGGGGGCCAGGCGATCCCGCAGCTGCTTCGGAAGATAATTAACCAGGGGAATATTGCCGAATCGGTAGCGACCCTTCCAAAGGATTCCATGGGTCTCAAAAGGGTAACCCCGGTTAGGCACGAAGATCACGATGCGTCCACCAGGCTTGGTTGTGCGGACCATTTCCATCACCGCACGCCGGTCATCTTGAACATGCTCCAATACCTCGTGACTCAGGATGACGTCAAATGAGCAGGAAGGAAAAGGAAGAAATTCGCTGGCGCTTCCCAGTACGTTCTCAGAAAGGAGCCGGGCTTCCCGGGCGCGCTCCAGGTCAAATTCCATGCCCAAAACTGTCCCACAATGCGGCTCCAAATTGTGGACATACATCCCCACTCCGCACCCGTTCTCCAACACCTTCCCCTGCAAGCGTTCCCCTACAGATGCCATGATCATTTCTAAACGTCGTTGCTGTCCTGCCCGCCAAATGTAGGATGGTTCGCCACGCAGGGCAGCTTTTTCCAGGTCCCGGTTGTTCATGCGCACATCGGCCAAAAACTTCTCATCGGTTTCCAATGTAAAAAGCCCGCTATCATCGAATTCACCTCAGGGCAAGGTCCACTCACTTTTATATCCAAAACCCCGGCGGTTATCCACCAGTCTCACCCAATTGGGTAAAAAGACAAAAAACTGATTCTGAGCGACAATTTCCTGCAGTTCAGACACAAAGGGAAACTTCTTGACATAAATTTGCCAGGCGCGCTCCCATTCATCCCCAGATTGCACCAGATGAACCTGGCCCCGCATTTGCAGGCCGTGGATTTCTTCCCATCCGTCACATTCGGGCTGAATGGTAACCGCGGCGCGCCGGTCGCCAAGGACATCCTGGGTATGCTGGCTGTCCCGGTCGGAAAAGAAATACAAGCGCAATTTCTCGTCGGCGGCAAAGTACAGCGCTGCTCCATGGGGTTCGCCATCAGGACCGGATGTAGCCAGGGTTAGGGTGGTCAGATCCAGCACGTCAGAAAAAGGCAGATCAGCCACCCATACCCCTCCACTCTTGATACAGATCATTCTCAATTCCCAGCCTCGCCAGCACCCGACCAACCAGGTTGTCAACAACTTCGCTCAGGGAAGCGGGGTGGGGGTAGAAAGCGGGAACAGGCGGGAAAATCACTGCACCAGCTTCAACAGCCAGGTTCATCAGGCGGAGGTGACCACGGTGCAGCGGAGTCTCACGGACGACAAGGAGCAGGGGACGGCCTTCCTTCAGGTGCACGTCCGCTGCCCGGGAAATTAGATCCTCCGCATATGAGTTCGCAATCGCCGAGAGAGTCTTGATGGAACAAGGAATAACGGCCATGCCGCGGGTCTTGAAAGATCCGGAAGCGATGGCCGCACCGATATCCGCATGATTGTAAGCGGTATGCGCCAGGTCCAAAACGTCCTTCACTTTCCAGTCTGTCTCCTGGGCAATCGTCGCCCGCGCCGCGGGAGAAACCACCAGATGTGATTCAATTTTCAACAGGCGCAGCGCTTCCAAGAGGCGAATCCCCAAAATAACTCCGGAAGCGCCGCTGATGGCCACGACCAATCTGTTCGATTCCATGATCACTCCTTCTACGGGCGCTCGCCCCAATGAATGGCGACTGTGCCAAACATCAAGCGGAGAAAGCCGACGCCCTGGAACCCGGCCGCCACCATTCGGGCGGCAAGCTCCTCCGCGCCCAGAAATTTCTCGGTGCTTTCAGGCAGGTAAGCATAAGCCCCTCTTTCGCCGGTCAACAACTCTCCCAGAGTCGGGATGACGAAATGTAAGTGAAAATTGATAAGTGGAGAAAGGAAATTCCTGGACGGGCGGGTAGTATCCAGGCAGACGATTCTCCCTCCCGACTTCATCACACGGTAGTGTTCCTGCAAAACCAGGGGGAGGTCGATTACGTTTCGAAGCAGGAAACCTGATACGACCGCGTCAAATGTTCCGGGTGGGAAGGAGAGCTGCAAAGCGTCCGCGGAAAGCCAATCCAGGCGCCTAGCCCCCGGTCTTGAACGACCGACCAGCATCATTTGCATGGTAAAGTCGGCGGCGACCGCCCGGCAACCAGGAAACTGCGCGGTTGCCTCCCGAGCTAAATCTCCGGTGCCAGCGCCGAGATCCAGCAGGCGACCCCCAGGCGGAAGCGCGGCGCGGCGGATAACTTCCTGGCGCCAGGCGATATCCTGGCCCGCCGTCATGACCCGGTTCATCAGGTCATAACGGTGGGCGATGCGCGAAAACAAGTCCTGGACATACTCGGCGCGTCGCCGCCCGGTCAAATTTGCCATATCATACCCCAGAGGCACCTCTCAGCAGAGTGGCGTCTTCTGCCTGAGCAACCCGCCGGCCCTCTGCCACATCCACCCTGGTGAGCAGATAACCGCCGACAATGAAGAAGAAAATGATGCTGAGGACCGCCGGACGGCTGCTGCCAAACTGGGTGGCGGCAAATGCGAAGATCAGAGGCCCGAGGATCGCAGAAAATTTCTCCATGATACCAAAAAGACCGAAGAATTCACCGCTCTTCGAGGCCGGAGACATGTTTGAGAACAGGCTGCGGCTCAGCGCCTGGCTGCCGCCCTGCACCACCGCGACCATCCAGGCCAGAAACCAAAATTCGATCACCGAATTGAGGAAGAAGCCCCATATGGCAATCGCGGTGTACATAACCAGCGCCAAAAGAATGGCGCGCTTTGCATCAATCCTGTCAGCCAAGCCTGAGAACAACCGGGATCCCAAAAGAATAGCCAGGATCAGGCCAAGCAGCTGAATCCCGACGATAAGTGCGATGATCAGCCCCAGGCTGCTCTGGCGCAGCGGGGGCAAGATTTCCACTTGCGCCACGGCCATAACCGTCCCCCGACTCTGTGCGTTCTTTTCGCCCGTGTCTACCAGGGAAAGCCTATGTTCACCTGGGGTATCCGCCGCAAATCCCCGGCTTACACCATATCTGACGGTAGCGTTGTAGGCGTCAATCATCACCGGCTGGCCGGTATCATCATCAATCAACGGTTCGTCATCTATCAGCACCCTCCAGATGCCGCGATCCGGACCTGTGCTGTACACAATTTCAACTCTCTGGCCAACATATTCGATCTCGAAGCGTGCTCCTGGATCAGAGGTGACGCGGTAATCGGCTCCAGAATCCATGCCAAGTTCGTCTGCAGACACTGCAATGGTTTCCCATAGCCCGGTATACGCTATACCGTCATTGGTAGACAGATAGATTCCCTCTCCGACGGCAGTTGCCGTACTTTCAAAGGGGGCCGGGGGCATTCCGGTCATCTCGCTGGAAAGAAGCCTGGCTCCCAATATACCTCCGAGGGGCAGCGCGATGAGATTAAACAACACGAAAGCCAGGAAAAATGGCCGGCGCTTTTCATGGCGGCTGGGGAGACGCCCGAATATGAGGCTATAGGGAATACCGACGAACTGCACAAGTAAGAGAGCCAAAACGAGCTCAATGCTGCCGAAGCCCAGTTCAGCGCCATAGATGGCTGCAACGCCAATAATGGTTCCAATGCCGTCAATGTAGATCAAAAAGGCGATTAAGTACTTGAATAGCTCACGGTACTGGCTGATGTCTTGCACGGTCTCCGACAAGCGCTTAATACTGACCGAGATCGCATTCTGACGCGGCGCCAACTGGACTGTGGCAGCGGGAGGCTCGGGTACGCGCAAGAAGAGAGGGATGGAGAAAACTGCCCACCAGACAGCCACGCTCAGAAAGGAGAGCCGCGGGCCAAGGGTTCCGGGGAGAAACTGGATCATGGCAATATTGATCGCCAGCAGTAAGCCACCCCCCAAATAACCGAAGGCGTAGCCACGGGTGGAAACGCTATCCCGATCCTGTTCGCTGGCTATATGGGGCAGCAGAGCATCGTAAAAAACATTGGCAGCCGTAAAACCAATCCGCCCGAAAATAAAGAGGACGGAAGCGAGCAGCCAATCCCCGGTATCCACAAGCACTAAAAGCCCGGTCGCAACGACCCCCAGGCCAAAAAAAACCGAAAGGAAGCGCTTTTTCCCGCGCATGACATCCGAGATCGTGCCCAGGATTGGAGAAATGATCGCAACAATGAACAGCGAAACACTCAGGCCGGTGCTCCAATAGGCGGTGGCTATTGCTGCGCTGGGCAGCGTCGCGCCGGCGACCTGGCTGTAATAAATCGGCAGCACCGCCGCTAATATTGTGGTGGCAAAGGCAGAATTAGCCCAATCGTACATGGTCCAGGCGCGAATACGTCGCTGGTATTCCGCTTCGCCAATCTCACCGTAGCCAGTTATTGCTTGCGTTGTCATGCATGTCTCCTTGAATAAATGGCCGGTCTTCAACGGGAACTGATCAGGTGAGGTTAAATCATTCTCCTGCAAATGGAAGAGTTCCATTATAGTATAATAATGTCGGAATGATAGGGTCAGCGTACCCTTGCGGACAGAGACTTTATTTTTTCATTAGTGCCTGCCAGCGTACGCTCAGCCTGATCAGAACTGCACTTATCTTAAATTATTTGTTGCTTGCTGGCTTGAATCCTCCCCCGAGCCAAAGGCTACCTTATTTCCATGGGATGGCTCGAAAACACGGGGAACTTGTTCTTCCTACCGCAAAGTTGCAATTATACTGATTTAATTATTTCAGTGTACAAGCGAAAAGATTGACGGCCGGAGAGAAGGGTTTCTCGTGCGGGCGGGTTCAAGATGAGCGCAGGCAAACTGTGCTCTTTTATATTTAATTCTTCAGGAGTTATGATGAGTTTCGATTTTACCGCCCGTTTAATTGGCATGGTAGTATTCGCCATTGTAGGTGTATATATTGGAGCCTACCTGGGCAACCTGGCTGATACTGGACAAACAGAGCTTTTTGCCGCGGTAATTGGACTGGTTGGAGCGCTGACCGGCCTGATTTTGACCCCCTACGTCACTACCCGCCCGGCTCGAACCATTCGCTCCGTTCTCGCCCAGGTATCTCCGCAAACATTGGTCGCCGGATTGGTGGGGCTAATTGTCGGCCTGCTGATCGCCGCTCTACTGGCCTTCCCACTGTCCTTACTTCCTCCTCCGTTTGGAGACTTGCTTCCGTTTGTTGGCGTTATCGTGTTTGGCTACTTTGGCGTGTCCGTCTTTGTAATGCGCCAGAGCGACATTTTCTCTGTAATGCGGGTCAATATTCCCGTCGGGGAAGAAAAATCAACTCAAGAGCAGGCGACCAATCGCACAATTTTACTCGATACCAGCGTGATCATCGATGGTCGGATTGGAGACATCGCTCGAACAGGCTTCCTGGTCGGCACCCTGCTCATCCCACGCTTCGTGCTTAATGAGCTGCAGTACATTGCCGATTCGGCGGATAGCTTGCGCCGGCAGCGCGGGCGCCGCGGCATGGAAGTTTTGTCGGAGCTACAGAAAGAATCGAGCATCCCCGTCCGCATCAGCGATATTGATGTAGAAGGTGTGAAAGAGGTAGATGATAAACTGGTGATCCTGGCGCGGCAGCTGCGCTGCCCGGTATTAACCAACGATTACAATTTAAACCGCGTCGCCGAGCTCCAGGGCGTGCCCGTGCTCAACGTCAATGAACTGGCCAATGCCGTAAAATCCGTGCTTTTACCCGGCGAACCGATCACCGTGAGCGTCATTCAGGAGGGCAAAGAAAGCGGGCAGGGCGTGGGCTACCTGGACGATGGAACCATGGTCGTTATCGAAGACGGACGTGCGTATCTTAATCAGGAAGTTACCGCAATGGTAACCAAAGTATTGCAGACTGCCGCCGGGCGCATGATCTTCGCCCGCATGGGAGACCAAGCGAGTTGAATTTTAAGGAATAAGTCATGGCTTTACGTGTTTATAACACGCTGACACGCAGGAAAGAAGAATTTGAGACACTGAAACCCGGTCAGGTCGATCTGTACGTGTGCGGTCCGACGGTCTACGATAAAGCGCATGTTGGGCACGCCATGTCGACCATAGTCTTTGATGTCATTCGCCGCTACCTGGAATATCGGGGCTATCGGGTCCGTCACGTGATGAACTACACCGACGTGGATGACAAGATCATCCAGCGCGCTAATCAGGAGGGAGAAGACCCCTTAGCGCTGGCCCAACGCTATATCCAGGAATACGACGGGCATATTGCAGATCTCAACGTTCTGCCGGCATCCGTCTATCCGCGCGCCACCGACGAAATTGACAATATCATCTCGATGATCAATGGATTGATTGAAAAAGGATACGCCTATGAGGCGGAGGGCAACGTATATTTTAGCGTCGAGAGCGACGAAGATTACGGGAGACTATCCGGGCGCAAACTGGAGGATATGCAAGCGGGTGCCAGAGTAGAGGTGGATGAGCGCAAACGGAACCCGCTGGACTTCGCCTTATGGAAGGCATCCAAGCCGGGTGAGCCTGTCTGGGCCAGTCCCTGGGGTCCCGGGCGACCAGGCTGGCACATCGAGTGCTCGGCAATGAATTTGCATCATTTAGGCGAACAGATCGATATTCATGGCGGAGGTAACGATCTGATCTTTCCTCACCACGAAAACGAGATCGCGCAGACCGAGAGCCTGACGGGTAAATCTTTTGCCCGCTACTGGTTGCACAACGGCATGTTGCAGCTATCCGGTGAGAAGATGTCCAAATCGCTCGGCAACCTGGTCACCGTCGAAGAGTTTCTTGCCGATCACGAGCCGGATGTACTGCGCATGATGGTGCTTAACGCGAACTATCGCAATCCGCTGACGTTCAATGGCGAGGTTATCGAACAAGCCGAACGCTCCCTGGAACGCCTGCGCACGGCGCTTAGACCGGCATATTTAACCGCCGACCAGACATCCCAGCAAACATCTGAGGATATCGGAAAAGCATTGCAGGATCAGGTTTACGCCACTCGCCAGGCTTTCCTGGTCTCGATGGACGATGATTTCAATACGGCAGGGGCCCTTGGGCATTTGTTCGATCTGGTCAGGGCGATCAATCAGGCTCGAGACGCGGGCGCCGATCAAGATACTCTCCAACCGGCCCAGGTTCTTTTATTGGAGTTGAGCGGCGTACTCGGTTTACAACTAGAAAAACCAAAAAAAGAGACCGGCGAAATCGCGCCGTTCGTGGAGCTTCTTTTGGAAATCCGCCAAGAACTGCGTAAGCAGAAGCTGTGGTCGCTTTCCGACATGATCCGGGACCGGCTGGCCGAGTTGGGCATCACGCTGGAAGATACGAAAGAGGGCACCATCTGGCGATGGAAATGAATGAAAGAATGGATTACCGGACGAAATCCGGTTTATGAAACTCTGCAGGCTGGAAGGCGGCAGTTCTTCCGCCTTCAGATAGCCGAGGGCGTAGCTGAAAAAGGCCGTCTGGATGAAATTTTAACACTGAGCCGCATGGCGAATATCCCGGTTGAGCGGGTGCCCCGCAAGCAGCTGGAATCATTGGACGCCGGCCATCAGGGCGTGGCCCTGCAGGTCAGCGGTTATCAGTACTGCGACTTCATCGATATCTTAGAGCGAGCCAGCCGGCATCAGGAGCCGCCGCTTGTTCTCATTCTCGACACCCTCCAGGATCCGCAAAATTTGGGCACACTGCTGCGCACTGCCGAAATCGTCGGTGTGCATGGGGTATTGCTGCCGTACCGCCGGACGGCGACGGTTACTCCAGCGGTGGTAAGCGCCTCTTCAGGCGCCAGCGAGCATTTGCTGATCAACCAAACCAATCTCGCTCAAGCTATCGAAGTGTTGAAAGAAGAAGGCATCTGGGTAATCGGGCTGGACAGTGGTTCTGAAGCACAGGTGCCGGATAAGGTACGGTTGGACGGCGCTTTAGCCCTGGTCGTCGGCAATGAAGGGGAAGGGATGCGCAGGTTGGTGCGTGAATCCTGCGACCTGCTTATGCGGTTGCCGATGCGCGGAGAAATCGATTCATTGAACGCGGCCGTGGCCGGATCAGTCGCCCTGTATCTGGCGTGGCAGGCGCGAAATTTTGCCGGCCGCCTCGGCTAGCCATCTCGGCTAGCGAGCTATTGACGACCGGCCAGATTCCTGATAGACTCCACCCCCGTTACGGGAGATTCCGAGAGGTTTTCCTCAGCCTAAATCCTAAACCGGGCTGATTCATACCCCCTCTGCCGGAAGGCGGTCGAATCAGCAGGAAAATAGCCAGGGGTTTTATATAACCTTGTCGTCAAGAAGCCCCTCTGGTATAATGCCTATCGCCTTGGAACAGGCACTTTAACATTTTGCCGACGTAGCTCAATCGGCAGAGCAACCGCTTTGTAAGTGGTAGGTTATGGGTTCGATTCCCATCGTCGGCTTTGGGCGGTTACCCAAGTGGCCAAAGGGGACTGACTGTAAATCAGTTGGCAGAAGCCTTCGGAGGTTCGAATCCTTCACCGCCCACACTGCCAGTCGAGTAGTCAATTAGGCGATTAGGCATTAGTTTATTCAAGATCGAGGACTAATAGACTGAGTGACTAAGTGACTAATTGACTAAACGCCCTCATAGCTCAGACGGTAGAGCGCGTTCTTGGTAAGAACGAGGTCATGGGTTCAAGTCCCATTGAGGGCTCTCGTTGCTGAAAATTATTTACTGCAATACTCTTTTTCGTTAAAAAGGAGAAGGCATTTTATGGCGAAGCGAAAATTTGAGCGGACGAAGCCGCATATGAACGTGGGGACGATGGGGCACATCGATCATGGGAAGACGACGTTGACGGCGGCGATCACGAAGTACAG
>Ga0299906_10002090_pt1 | contig 16757 bp, 19 predicted proteins | sample RVTome_14_FD_200259 | JGI IMG/M metagenome (GOLD analysis project Ga0299906, IMG submission 200259) | Soil microbial communities from uranium-contaminated site in the Upper Colorado River Basin, Wyoming, United States - RVT145D125 (version 2) ...
GCCCTCGGGACGCGCCACCGGCTGCGAGGCCTGCGGGTAGTTCTCGGCGAAGCCGCAGTCGAAGAAGCGCACCAGCGGGATATCCAGCCCGTCCAGCCATACCACCGGGCCGCTCGCCTCGTTGCCGTGATCGTGCCAGGTCCAGGACGGCGTGATGATGAAGTCGCCCGGGTGCATGAGCGCGCGCTCGCCCTCGACCGCGGTGTAGGCGCCGCTGCCCTCGACGATCAAGCGCAGGGCCGACTGCGTATGGCGGTGGCTGGGGGCGACCTCGCCGGGCAGGATCAACTGCAGCCCGGCGTACAGCGACTGCGTGATCGCCGACGAGCCGGGCAGCCCGGGGTTCTCCAGGATCAGCACCCGGCGCACCGCCTCCTGCGCGCTGATCAGCCGCCCCGACTCCATCAGCCACGGCCGCAGCGCGTCGTAGCGCCAGATCGCCGGCACGCAGGGCGACTGCGGCTTCTCGGGCACCAGCGCCGAGAGCACCTCCCACAACGGGGTCAGGTGCTGCTCGGCAATGCGGCGGTAATAGGCCTCGCGCGCCGCGCGCGGGTCGGATGCTGGCTGGCTCATGTGCGTTCCCTCGATCTCGCCCCGGACGGCCGGCCGCGCTTCAAGCGATCACCGGCAGCCGCAGCCCGAAGCCCTTCTCCACCAGCTCGGTCACGCGCAGCAGGAAGTCGGCGCGCATCTCGTCGTTGGTGCGTTGCTTCAGCCCCCACTTGCGGAACATCTCGTTGTTCTTCGACTGGCTCGCGCCGAAGAACGCCGGGGTGATCGGGAAGTAGCGGTCGATCGCGTCCTGGACCTCGCCGGCGCGGCCGGCCTGGATCAGCTCCAGGCAGGAGTCCTTGCCGAACTGGGCGTGGAACTTCTCCTCCGGCATGGTGATGCGCCCGAGGTTGCGCAGCGGGTGGAAACTGCAGTGCAGCAGGTCTTCCACCTGCAGGATCTCGGCGTAGTCGGCAATGGCCTTGATCACGCAGAACTCCGGCCAGGTCCTGAGCTGGAACTGGAAGATGGTGAGCGGCTTCTTGCGGCTCGGATCCATGCGCTCGGGCGCGATGCCGATCTCGTCGGCCAGCGCCTTGAAGCGCACGTGGTGATGGTACTCCTCCATCGCCACGCGGCAGGTGAGCCACTTCGCGTACGGCGTGGGCGCGAGCTGGATCGCCGGCTCGTCGAACACCTGCGCGCCGTACAGCTCGTTCACCGCGTGGCTGACGACGATCTTCTCCACCGCGGTCTGGTATTCCTGCGGCTGCTGCTTGAGCTCGGCGACGGTCTTGACATCGAGCGTGGCGGTCTGGGACATCGCGGCATTCCTCGGGCTAGAGCAAAGGCTCGGTGTTGAAGGCTTCGAGATCGGTGGTGAGGTCGGTGAACAGCTCGCGCATCTCCAGGCTGATCAGGTTGTCCAGCGCCTCGGGCGTGACCTCGTCGAGCGCGGGCGTGACCACGCGGGCGACGGGGCGCGGCTGCGAGAACAGGAACACCTCGCGCCCGCGCACGCCGAAGATCTGGCCGGTGACCGCGCAGGCCGGCGCGCACAGCCAGGCGACCAGGCGGGCCACGTGGCCGGCGGGAACGGTGAGCGCGCGGGCCTTGTAGGCGGCCTGCGCCTCGTTGGCGGGCTGGATCGACTCGGTGACGCGGGTGGCGGCGAAGGGCGCCACCGCGTTGCAGTGGATCTGCGCGCGCGCCAGGTCCATGGCGGTGGCGCGCGTCAACCCGACCAGCCCGGCTTTCGCCGCGGCGTAGGCCGACTGCGCGAAGTTGCCGTACAGGCCGGCGGTGGACACGATGTTGACGATGCGCCCGGGCGCGCGCCCCTGTTTGGCGGCCTCCCGCATCCAGGGCGCAGAGGCCGCGAGCGTGGCGAACGCCCCCGTGAGGTTGGTCTGGATGACGCGCTCCCAGTCCTCGCGCTGCGCCTTGAAGATGAAGGCGTCGCGCAGGATGGCGGCGTTGTTGACCACGATGTCGATGGCGCCGTAGTGCTTCACCGCCAGCGCGACCGCCGCCTGCGCCGCACCCGGGGCGCCGATGTCCTGGGCCAGCGAAACGCCCCCCAGCTCGCGCGCGGCGTTGTCCGCCAGGGCCGGGTCACGCTCCCCGCCGGCGATGTTGACGCCGGGGTCGACGATCACCAGCTTGGCGCCCTGGCGGGCCAGCTCCCCGGCGATGGCGCGCCCGATGCCGCGCGCCCCGCCTGTCACCAGGGCAACCCGCCCCTCCAAACTGAACTCGCTCTTCATGCAGTCGCTCTCTTCGTGACCGGCGCGGGCGGCGCGCTGTAGAACGCGTCGGCGTGCATGTCGCGCGCCGGGACGCCCTTCTCGCGCAGCACCTCGGTGGCCGCGTCCACCATCGCCGGAGGCCCGGCAAGATAGGCGTGGAAGCCGGCGAGGTCGTCGAAATCCGCGCGCACCGCCTCGGTGACCATGCCGGCGCGGTGGTGATCGGTGAGCGCGTCCTCCGCCGCCTCCGACAGCACCACGTGCACCTTCAGGTTGGGATGGTGCGCTTCCCAGGCGCGCAGCTCCGCCTCGCCGTAGACGTCGCGTTCGGCGCGGACGCCGACGTACAGATGGATCGGCCCGGGCAGCCCCTTGTCCAGCGCGGCGCGCACGATCGAGCGCACCGGAGCGAGCCCGGTGCCGCCGGCGATGGCCACGATCGGGCCGGTGTGCTGCTCGCGCAGGTAAGAGGTGCCGAACGGGCCGCTGACGCGCACCAGGTCGCCGACCTGCACGCGGTCGCGGATCCGGCCGCTCACGCCGCCGGCCAGCACGCGGATATGGAACGCGAGCTCCGCTTCGGCCGGCGTGCTGGCCATGGAGTAGTCGCGCGGCGCGTCGGCCGCGAAGGCGAACTGCAGCTTGGCGAATTGGCCGGCGGAGAAGGTATAGGGGCCACCCGCCTCGATCGTGAAGCGCAGCAGCAGCACATCGTGGGTGAGCATCTCGCTGGCGCTGACCCGGCACTGCATCACGCGCGAGGGGTGCATGACGAAGTCCTCGGCGGTCAGGCGCCGGATCTCCACGTCGCTCCACACCTGCGAGCGGCAGGCGAGCACGATGTTGCGGGCGCGCTCCGCGGCCGACAGCGCGTGCTCGGAGTACTCCAGCTCGAAGATCTCGCCGGAGACATACTCGCACTTGCAGGTGCCGCAGTTGCCCGCCTCGCAGCTGTAGGCGAAGCCTACGCCGTTGCGCAGCAGCGCGGCGAGGACCGTCTCGCCGTCCTCGGCCGGCACCGGCTGGGGATCGCCCGCGATGGTGATGATGTGCGTCATGCGCATGCGCGCCCGGCGACTTGCGCCTGCCCTGCACACGACGCAGGCAGAGGCGCTTCCGGCCGGGGCCCGATTCCGCTAGGATTGGCGCTCATGGTACCCCAATTGTTGGAGCTCAAACAAATTGCCGCCTGAGCACCTGCCCGCCCGCCCGCGGCCCGGCGCCGGGGCGCGCGCGCCGCGCCGCCGGGACGCCCCGGCGACGGCCAGGCGCGTGCGCGCGGGCAACGGCCCAATCGATCTCGGCATGCTGCCGGGCCTGCTGGGCTATCGCCTGCGGCTCGCCCAGCGCGCCGTGTTCGCGGACTTCGCCGCCAGCGTGGGCCAGGCCGAGGTCTCGCCCGGGCTGTTCGGCATCCTCATTATCGTCGAGGCCAATCCCGGTCTCAAGCAGTCGGAGCTCGCCGCCGCCGCGCATCTCGACCGCTCCAGCCTGGTGCCGGTGCTCGACAAGCTCGAGGCGCGCGGCCATGTGACGCGCCGCGCCTCGCCCGATGACCGGCGCGTGAACGGGCTGTGGCTCACCGCGGCGGGTGCGGCGCTGCTGCGCACGCTCAAGCGCCGGGTGCTGGCGCACGAGCGGCGCGTGCTGCGCACCTTGAGCGACGCCGAGCGCTCGCACCTGTTCGCTCTGCTCGCCCGTCTCACTCCGGAGACCTGACGCCATGAACCCGGTCCAACGCGCCGCTGCGACAACCGCCGTCGGTGCGGCGCAGGCAGCCGTGCCCGCCCGCACGCACCTCATCGACTACGACGAAGCCGGCGTCACCGAGCGCGCGGGCGTCGACCCGGCCGAGTGCGCCGCCTTCCGCAACCGGCCCACGGTCACCTGGGTGAACGTGGACGGGCTGCAGGACCGCGCCCGGATCGAGCAGATCGCGCACGCGCTCGGGCTGCACCCGCTCACCCTGGAGGACATCCTCAACACGGACCAGCGTCTCAAGATGGAAGACTACGGCGACTACATCTACGTGGTCGCCAAGATGCTGGAGGTGGATCGGGCCAAGGGGCGCATCGTGGTGGACCAGCTCAGCCTGATCCTGGGCCAGGGCTACGTGCTGTCGGTGCAGGAGCGCCCCGGCGACCCGTTCGATCCGGTGCGCGCCCGCATCCGCTCGGGCGCCGGCCGCATCCGCAAGTCCGGGCCGGACTATCTCGCCTACGCCCTGCTCGACGTGACGGTGGATCACTATTTCGAGATCGTCGACTGGATCGGCGAGCGCATCGAGCAGCTCGACGAGCAGATGGCGGGCGACGAGCGCCCCGACACCCTGCGCGCGCTGCATCAGCTCAAGCGCGAGATCATCTACCTGCGGCGCATGGTCAACCCGCTGCGCGATGTGGTGGCGAGCCTGCGCCACGCCGAGACCGACAAGATCAAACCGAGCACCACGCCCTACCTGCGCGATCTGTACGACCACCTGGTGCAGCTGAGCGAGCGCGTCGACACCTACCGCGACCTGCTGTCCGGCGTGCAGGACATGTACCTGACGCGGCTGTCCAACCGCACCAACACGGTGATGAAGATCGTCGCGGTGTTCTCCAGCATCTTCCTGCCGCTCAACTTCATCACCGGCGTGTTCGGCATGAACTTCGAGTTCATGCCGCTGCTGCACGCGCATTGGGGCGTGCCGGCGGCGCTCGCCTTCATGCTCGCGGTGAGCGTGGGAATGATCTGGTTCTTCCGGCGCAAGCGCTGGATCTGATCCCGACGCCGTTGCAGCTCATTCGACGTCGCGCGCACCGCGCGCGCGCTTGACCTGGGCGCGCACGCGCTTCTCGCGCAGCCGGCGCTCGCGCGAGGCGGCGCTCGGCCTGGTCGCCTTGCGCGGCTTGGGTGCCACGCTCGCCTGGCGGATCAGCTCGAACAGCCGCTCGCGCGCGTCGTCGCGGTTGCGCATCTGCGTGCGGTAACGATGCGCCTCGATCACCAGCACGCCCGCGCCGGTGAGCCGGCGCCCCGCCAGCCGCCGCAGACGCTCGCGCACGTCCTCGGGGAGCGAGGGCGAGCCGGCGACGTCGAAGCGCAACTGCACCGCGGAGGCGACCTTGTTCACGTTCTGCCCGCCCGGACCGGGCGCGCGCACGAACGTTTCCTGGAGCTCCGACTCCTGCAGCAACACGCGTGCGGAGACGCGCACGCCCCTAGCCATGGCGGCGCCTTGTCGGAACCTCGTTTGTGCTTTGCAACATCCGCAGAATCTCCTGCAAGCGGGCGCGGATCGGCGCGCGCAATCCCGCGTGGGACGGGCGTTTGCCGGCGCGCTTCCACTTGCAAACGATGACGACTAGGTCTAAATTGCCGGGTGATTTCCGCGCCGGGCTTCTGTCTTCTACAACTCCACAAGGAAGCTTGCGCGGCGATCTCCACATCTTTCGACAAGAATCGTCCGCAAGGACCAAGTTGAAACCATAACTCCGATTTGGGAGAGACGTTATGAACCGATGGAAGACTCAACTCGCCGGGGTCGCGAAGGCGATGTCGGCCGCAGCCGTGCTGGGCTTCGCCACGCAGGCCGGCGCCGCCGAGATCACCTGGGATCGGCTGCTCAACGCCGACCGGGACCCCAACAACTGGCTGATGTACCACGGCTCGTTCAAGGGCTGGCACTACAGCGGGCTGGACCAGATCAACAAGAACAACGTCAAGAACCTGGGCATCGCCTGGATCCACACGCCGTCCGCCTCCAAGCGCGGCATCCAGTCCTTCCCGATCGTCGCCGACGGCATTCTGTACTACACCAGCTCCACCGGACAGGTGTGGGCGCTGGACGCCGCCAGCGGCGCGTTCATCTGGAAGTACACCGCCAAGATCGACCAGGAGCGTGCCGAAGGCACCTTCTACAACCCGTACAACCGCGGTCTCGCGCTCGGCTACGGCAAGGTCTACGTCGGCACCGTCGACGGGCGCATGATCGCCCTGGACGCGAAGACCGGCCAGGTGGTGTGGGACAACATGATCCTCACGGTCGAGAAGGGCAACAAGGGCTTCACCGGCGCCCCCGTGATCGTCAAGGACAAGGTGCTGATCGGCTCCAACGGCGGCGAGCTGTCCGGTTGCTGCGGCCCGATCTTCGCGGTCAACGCGCAGACCGGTGAAGTGGAGTGGCAGTTCGACACCATCGGCGGCGACGAGCGCTCGCGCGCTTCCTGGGGCAACGACTCCTGGAAAGTGGGCGGCGGCGGCGGCTGGATGACCGGCAGCTACGACGCCAAGACCAACAGCGTGTGGTGGGGCACCGCCAACCCGGCGCCGGACTACGACTGGGCGGGTGAGAACTGGATGACGGAAGGTGCGCGTCCAGGCACCAACCTGTACAGCTCGTCCGTGGTCGTGCTGGACGCCGACACCGGCAAGCTGAAGGCCTACTTCTCGGAAATGCCGCATGACGCCTGGGACTTCGACAGCGCACCCGGCGAGTTCGTGCTGCTCGAGCGCGGCGGCAAGCGCTACATGGTGCATCCGAACAAGGGCGGCGTGATGTTCGTGTACAACGCCGACCCCGAGCAGAGCCAGGGCGAGCAGGTGCTGAAGGTCGAGAACGCCTACATGATCGGCAAGACGTACAACTTCGTCAAGGGCGTCAATCCCAAGACGGGTGATCTGATCGGCCGCCGCGACCTGCCGCTCGGCAAGCACACCAACGTGTGCCCGGCCATCGACGGCGCGATCTCCTGGAACACCGGCGCGTACAACCCGAACACCGGGCTGTACTACAAGATCACCCAGGAGTGGTGCTTCGACATCGAGGTGCAGAAAGTGGACCGCCCGGCCGACTTCTCCGGCCAGGCCTACTTCGGCGCGTCGTGGACCGCGCGTCACCCCGAGGGCCGTCAAGCCTTCGGCACGGTGCAGGCCTTCGATCCGGTCACCAGCAAGAAGCGGTGGGAAATCGAGCTGAAGTACCCGCCGCTCGCCTCGCTGCTCACCACCAAGGGCGGCCTGGTGTTCGTGCCGGGTGCCGACGGCACCTTCTACGCGCTGGATGCCGACAACGGCGCCAAGCTGTGGCAGCACAACAACGGCATCGGCCACCATGGCGGCGTCATCTCCTACACCGCCAAAGGCAAGCAGTACGTCGCGGTGGTGACCGGCTGGGGCAGCCACGTGTCCGGCAACTACGGTCCGCTGTTCGGCGAGCCGTTCGCCAGCATGCCGACCGACTCCGGCCAGCTGCTGGTGTTCAGCGTCAAGTAAGCGGCCGCACCGGCCAGTCCGGTCAGGTCAGCGGTTCGACCGGGGCGGGGGGTTACCCCGCCCCGTTTTCATTTCCAGGTTGCAGCACAACGGCTCGGACTCATGAAATTCCTCATCCTGGCGGCGCTGACAGCGGCCTGCGCCGCGCCCATGGCGGCATCCGCCGATGACAAAGACAGCGACGAGATCAAGAAGCTGTTCGCGAAGAATTGCGCACTGTGCCATTTCAACTACGGCCTCGATCCCGGTCGCGGCGCGCCGAAGCTCGCGGGCACGCAGTTGTCCCTGAAGGGTGTCTACGACCGCATCGCGAACGGGAAGTCGGGCGCCATGCCCGGCTTCAAGAAGCTGCTCAGCGAGCAGGAGATCCAGGCGCTGGCCGAGTACATCAAGGGGCTGCCGGCCAACTGATCCGGCCGGGCGGCGTCGCCCGTCCCGGCCCCGTGCACGTGTAAACTAACGCCCCTGCGGTGCGTTAGTGCGGCTTGCGGGCACGCCCCCGCACCGATCGGGCGGAGAGGGACCGTGATGCCGCGCATGGCTATTCGGAAAGCAGGGATTCGAGAGATGAGCAATCGGTTCAAGAGCGCGCTGGCGGCCTGTGCGCTGGCCGCTGGCATGTCGTCGACTGTCGCCGCCCTGGCGCAGACCCAGGACATCGACACGGCCATCGCCCCGGCCGTGAGCCAGGTCAACGAGAAGTACAGCGAACATAACCTGGACATCAAGAAGCTGTTCGCGCAGAAGTGCAGCTGGTGTCATCAAGGCTACGGCATGCGCCAGGCGGACGGGCCCAAGCTGGCCGGCACCGACAAGACCAAAGAGCAGCTGATGAAGCAGATCGCCAACGGCAAATCGCCGATGCCCGGCTTCAAGAACCAGCTCAAGGAATACGAGCTTCAGGCGCTGGCCGAGTACATCAAGGCGCTGCCCAAGAACTGAGCGTGCTTCGGCGCGCACCGGGCTGCTGTCCGCTTCTCCCGGGATTCGGCCGCGCAGGGGCGGCGCAGCGCTACTTCGCCACGCGGGTCAGCTCGAAGCGCACGCCGAAGCCTTCGTACTTGCCCATTCCCTTCATCTGGTCGCCCTTCTCGTTGAGCTTCAAGGTGGCGGTCATCGGCCCGCCGCCGTCGGCCCGAAACCTGAAGGCCGTGCCATCGAAGGCAACGGCGGATAGCGGCTTGGGCTCATCGCCGAACGACTCGGCGTTGGTGAGCTGCATGGTCCCGCCACCGTTCTGAATGTGAAAGGTGGCCCTGCCGCTGGACATGCCGCGGTACCATGGGCCTTCCCAGGTGCCATCGATCGCCGCTGTGTCGGCGGCGTGCGCTCGCCCCGCCACGGCCGCAATGGCCAGCACCAGCGCGCCGCCCAGCATGCGCAGCAGATTCCGTCTCGTCATCGAAGCCTCGCCGCGGTCGTCAACTCGACGATAGTGTAAACGCAGCGGGCGCCGCTTCGTTGGCGGCCACTGCACGCAGGGCGCAGTGCGGTAATTTCTTTGAGCAGAGTCTGGAACGGGGTTGCTTCAGTCAGGACCCCTAAGACCTTCTTACCAAGCTGCTTGGCGATTAGGAACCCGGCGAAGCACTAGCGCGAGTCGCGCCATGCGGTGACACGAGGAACAGCCCCTGTGGTGTTCGTTGGTTCCTTCCCCCAGAGGTCTAACGAGAGCTCCAGCTCAGCAGTCGGCTCAAGAGAAAGCCAGCAGCTATGGCTATGCCCAGCGACTTCACGGGGTGGCCGCGCACGTAACCGCGGCACTGCTCCATCGCCCGCACCTGAGCACTCTTCAATTGCTCCCCCTTCACACCAAGAGTCTCCGCCGCCTGGCCAGCCGCGCCGGCGATCTTGTCGACCGCTTGGTGCGCGCCCGACGCAATGCGGTCCACCACTGGACGCACGGCATCCGAGACTTTGTCTATCACGTCATGTGCCCCCGTGCTGGCTTGATCGACGGTTCGTGCTAGGGTGCGGCTACCGTCGACGGGACTTGGCGTGAGTTTTCCAGCTGCTTCCATGGCTGTTTCCTTTATCGAAAACGCTGACCCGATGCGCAGATCGAGCCAGCCGGCATTCCAGTCATCGCTCGGTATTCATTGAACGCGAATATCGTTTTCGACGGCCTTGACGCCTTCGATACCACGCGCAATCTCGGCGGCTTTATTCGCCTCTTGGGCGGTTGCGGCCGTGCCAGTCAAGGTTACTACGCCCTTGTTGGTGTTCACACTGATATTGCGGGCGGCGACGTCGTTGTTGGCAATCATCTCCGACTTTACTTTCGTTGTGATCCACGAATCATCGACGTACGCTCCCGATTTTTGCCCCGAACCAGCACAACCCGTCAGGCCCGCTATCAAGACGCCCATGACCACCAACCTCCCACTGATTGCATTCTTCATCGTTTCACTCCTGCTGTTGGTAAGCTCGCAATAAAGCCGAGCAGTAGCGCTCCGCGCTGCTTCATTGCAGCCGAATTGGCACGCTGAGCTAATCTACACTTGAATCGGTGCGCTCTCTGTGCGTTGGCAGACATACTCCAGCCTTCGCGCGGATAAAGTCCCAACTGTACGGTGCACGCGACTTTACTGAGCGGGCGGCTCATCCGAGGCACCATCAGCCGGCGCGGCCCGAAGTCGAAGATGATGCAGGGCCGTGCCTGTCCTAGCGGTTGGCGGTTGGCGGTTGGCGGTTGGCTGCTTGCCGCTGCTGTCACGCTACCGTTTGGATGCCTCGGAGCCGCTGGTTGGGCCGGCCCTTGGATCGGTCTTCTCACTTGCAACCCCCGGGGCGGCGGCGCTGCTCGCGGCAGATTGAGTGGAGGCACCCGTTCCGTCGGCGCTCGCCTGACCTGTCTTGGTTGTGGTCGGCGTGACGGTGTCGCCGGTCTTGCCCCCCGGGTCCGGGCCCATGCTCAACCGATCCGATACTCCGGCTCCCTGAGTGCCGATAACGCTCTCACTCTGGCTCTGTTCCGGCTGCCGGGTCTGCGTGCTGGGCGCCAACACAGGCAGGGCCGCGAATGCAGCGCCTGGGAAGAAGATTGCAATGAGGATGGCTGTCTTGGACATGGAACCTCCAACGAACCGCCGATGCTTACTCGGGAGTCAACCCGACGCACGGGTTACGCCGTCTTGAATCGATACTCCGGACGCGGCGACTTGTCGGCGTAATACGGTATGAAGAGAACACGATTGATTCGCATGATCTCAGAATAGTCGACGGCCCAGACGCAGTCGGTGCGCTGGGGCACATAGGCCAATTGCGCGGCGATACCCCAATCACCCATCTTCCAGCTCACCCGGACCGGCCTCGGCACCTCCCACCATCACTATGTATCCTGTCGCACCGACTACGCGCCGTTTTCCGCACATCCTTGGCACGGCCAGCGCGCTAGAGACGAGAAAGTGACGCGCTGGGCCGTTTAGAGAATGCCTACTGAGGAGATTTGCATGAACAAAGTGCAAGTGAAGGGCCGAGTCAACCAGGTGAAGGGAAAGATCAAGAAAGTCACCGGCAGCATTGTCGGAAACAAGACACTGGAACAAAGAGGGAGAGCCCGGGAGATCGTCGGCAAAGCCCAGGCCGGTTTCGGGGATCTGAAGGATGACTTGAAGAATGGCAGCTAACCCGAGCTAGCGATCGGGTCGCGGCATCGAACGGGAGCTTCACGAGGGCACGGCCGTGCATCCCGACTGCGCAGCGACGCTTTCAGCATGGCCTTCAGAGATGGTTGTGTCATCGATACCCCTCCAGTTTCGGCAGGATACCGAATGAGCTTGCCGGACTTGCGGTCTCTGGCGCGTGTCTCGACGGCGTTGTGCCTGGCGCTGCTCGCGGCATGCAGCTCGTTGCCGACCATCGTGCCCGACATGGCGCGCAGCCCCGCGGTGCCGGTGCAGCTCGACGGCACGCGCGGGCCACTGTCGGCCGAGCGCAGCAAGGCCATCCTCGATCGGCTCAAGGCCAGCGGCGCGCAAACGAATATCTTCGACATCCATCTGGCGCTCGAAGAGGCTGTCGTTGGCAGCCCGCTGACGGCCGGCAACAAGGTCGTGCTGCTGCAGGACGGCCCGAACACCTATCAGGCGATGATCGCCGCGATCGGCGCAGCGCGCGACCACATCAACATGGAGACCTACATCTTCGACGACGACGTTGTCGGCCAGCGCTTCGCCGCCGCGCTGATCGCCAAGCAGCAGCAAGGCGTGCAGGTCAACGTGATCCGCGATAGCGTCGGCACCATGAGTACGCCCACCGAGTTCTTCACCCGCCTCTCCGACAGCGGCATCAAGGTGCTGGAATTCAACCCGGTCAATCCGCTGACCGCCAAGGCCGGCTGGAATGTGAACCAGCGCGACCACCGCAAGCTGCTGGTCGTCGACGGGCGCATCGCCTTCCTCGGTGGCATCAACATCAGCAGCGTCTATTCGGGGGGGTCGTTCAGCCTGCGCTCCAAAGTACGGCCCGACGGCAAGCTGCCCTGGCGCGACACAGACCTGCAGCTCGAAGGCCCGGTGGTCGCTGAGCTGCAGAAGCTTTTCATCGAAACCTGGGAGAAGCAGGACGGCGAACCGCTCGCGGCGCGCGACTACTTTCCGGCGGCCGAACGCGCAGGCAGCGAGGTGGTGCGCGCCATCGGCAGCTCGCCCGACGAACCCTACAGCCTGATCTACGCCACGCTGATCTCGGCACTGGGCAGCGCCGAAACCGAGATCTGGCTCACCAACGCCTACTTCGTGCCAGACCCCCAGCTACTGGCAGCGCTGAAGGACGCGGTGGCGCGTGGCGTTGACGTGAAGCTGCTGCTGCCCAGCAGTACCGATTCGTGGTTGGTACTCCACGCCGGCCGCGCGCACTACACCGAGCTGCTGACGGCCGGCGTCAAGATTCACGAGCGCCGCAATGCCCTGCTGCATGTCAAGACGGCGGTGATCGACGGTGTGTGGGCCACTGTGGGTTCGACCAACCTTGACTGGCGCAGTTTCTTGCACAACGAGGAGGTCAACGCCGTCGTGCTCGGCACCGAGTTCGGCGACAGGATGCGGGCCGCCTTTCTGACCGACCTAGCGGAATCGGACGAAATAACGCTGGAAAAATGGCGGCGCCGCTCGCTCAACATGAGATTCAAGGAGCTGCTGGGACGCATGTGGGAGTACTGGCTGTGAAGCATGCGGTAGGATGCGCTTGTGACGCGGTTGACAGGACTCGAGTCGGAAGCGAGCCGCCGCGCGCACCGGGGATGCTATCGCCATGAAGCAGCCCGTCGGCTGGCTGGTTCTAACCGGTTCGGAGAAGCGAGGCGTCGTGCTGACCAGCCCGCGATGGCCCGAATAGTCCGAGCTCCTCGGCGCCCAGGGACTGGTGGGAGCGGGTGCAGGGTTAAATGCCGGAGAAGCGTACCGGGACCGGGCACAACCATCGACTAACGCTGTGCACCGTCGAAGAGGTTCTTGATGATTCGATAGCACCCGCAAGAAGCGGCGTTGAGGCCTTTTCGATCGAGGATTGTGATGTTTCCGCGGCTGTACTCGATCAGCTTGCGCTTGCGCAGCGCGCTGGCAGCGTTGGTGACCCCGACCCGTTGCACACCCAGCATGTCCGCCAGGAATTCGTGCGTAAGATGGAATCGATCCGACCGTACGCGGTCGCGGGTCATCGATAGCCAGCGCGCGAGGCGCGCTTCCACTACATGAAAGCGGTTGCACGCAGCGGTTTGCGTAAATTGAGCCATCAGTAGATGCGTATAGCGGTACAGCTCCTGTTGCAACGACGGGCTTTGTCTGAATTCAAGCTGAAAGCGTTCTGCTTCCATTCGCATCGCTGCACCGGTCCCCTGTACTAGCGCGCGAACGGACGAGGTGCTGATCCCGAGCGCCAGGGGAATACCGACCATGCCCTCACTCCCGACCAACCCGACTTCCAACGCCATGCGGTCCTCGACCTGGGTCAGCAAGGAAACGAGGCAGTCGCTCGGGAAGTAGATGTACCGGATCGAGTCCCCGGGCTCATAGAGCACGTCCCCGAAAGTGAGCGAGACCGGCTCGAGACCGGCGACCAGACGCTGATACTCCTTGCGCGGCATGGCAGCGAGCACACCGTTTGCAATGGGTACGCGCTTCGGAACCGGGTAGATGGGTGCGCGCTTCGCAACCGGGTAATCGAGCCCCGGCAGCTGCTCCGCGCGCTTGCGCCTGGTGGTCTTCTCGTGTGAGATGACCACGCGTGCCGCGCGGTCTCCGGGCAGGCCCGTGGCGCTAAGCGTGAACCAGCACCGACCGATGGGCCAATCGCAGCCATACTCGTAGCGAAACAGCTCGCGCTCCCCGGCGATGACTTGGCGGATCCCGGCGGCAATCGCGATACCGTTGTCGCGCTCGCCTTCGCCAGCGTTGTCACACACCGCGAGATAGTTGACGCCCTCCGGGACCCCGATTCCGATGCACCCTTTGGCGGGGGCGAACGCGCGCCACGCCCTGGCCGCGAGGATGACGGTTCCGGCCGAGTCGAGGACGCAGATCTGCGCGGCGAGCGCATCGAGCGTGGCGGAGGCGATCCCAGTCGACTCCTGCCATGCAGCCTCCGCCAGCTTGAAGTTGGAGATATCCCGCGCGGTCCCGCGGTAACCCTTGAACTGGCCCTGCCCGTCGAAGATTGGCTCGCCGCTGACGCTGAAGTAGCGCACCCCGCCGGCGTGGTCGCGGGATCTCAGCTCGAGGTCGCGGTAGGCGGCGCGGCGCTTCAACTTGCTTCGGTGCGCTCGCCAATCGACCTTGCTCATGTTGTCGAATGGCAGATCCCAGAGCCGCTTGCCGATTATTGTCTTGTTCTCGAACCCTGAACTTCCGATCGTGGCGCCTTCGCACGAGACGAAGCGGTAGTCCTTGTCCTTCTCCCACCGCCAATCGGAGGACAGCCTCACCAGGCTGCGGTCGCGCGCTTGGTCCTCGCGCAGCGCCTCCTGCGCCTCCGGCAGGAGGATGGCTCTGCCGGTCGCGGGGTCGATAATTGCGTCAACCTGGCCCGATTCGATAGCCTGAAGCTCAGAGGCACCTTTCACAAGCCGCCGAATCAACTCCTCGAACCCGGCCGTTGCATGCGCGCGAGAGGGGCCCCGCTTCGGCGTGCGAAAGCTGGGGTTCATCCGGCGTTTCCTTCTACTCCGAGCATGAGAAGCACCTTCCTCTTGTCGCTGAGGTTGCCGATGACATTCGCGGCCGGTGCTGGCGACACCTTAGCGAGGCTGGGTGTGACGAGAACCCCATCGGCCAAAGCGCGGAGTGGTTGTTCGAAAACATCGACAATTTCCAACTTGTAGCCGTCTTTCAAGTACTGCTGACAAATCGCTTCAAGATTAGCGATGGCCCGAACCGAATTGGGTGCGTTACCCGAAATGTACAATCGCAACACAACCACCGTCTCGATTTCGGGGCTCGAGGCTTTGTCTTTTGCGCGCTTACGGCGCATTTCCTGTCCCTCTCCGGGTCTTCTTTCTTCCGGGGTTTCCCGAACGGCGGGCAACACGCCGCTTCACGAGCGGGGGGGCCGTTGCCGCGCGCGCTACCGGGTCCGCGCTACGCATCCTACGCAGGTCGTCATCCCTTTCGGTCGAGGACAGCGTACGCGCTTCATCGGCTCTTGAGTACAACGCTAGTTCAGCTCGCTTCCTCTGGAGATCGAGCTCCAAGGCTTGAATTCGTGCACGCGTATCTGCTTCGGCAGATTGCAGCTCGCGTTGCTTATGGTCAAAATCGGCACGACGCTGTTTCTGTCTGACAATCTCCGCGGCCTCCTTCTCCCAGCGCAACGTGCCCATCAGCACCTCACCCCCTGCGGTATAGACGTCCGTCAGCATCGGCCCGGTTTCGCTCAAGGTGAGCTCGCGCACCTGGTTTGAGTGCCGCGTCCCTCTCGATTTGACGATGGTAAGCGCCCTGTTGCGTTCGCCGCTGCGCACTAGATACGAGAGGTGAATCCAGGTATCTGCAATCTTCGAAATCTGGAGCTCGGTCGCTTCAGCCTGAGGATCGTCGCCCTCAATGAGAGAGGTTATTACCACGGTGATCCCATTATCTTTCACCATGTAGATGAGCCGGCTTGCGACAGCGCGCGCCGCACTGAGTCCTCCTGCCTTGGCCATCGCCGAAAGCGGATCAACGACCATGCAACGAGGTTGATGTTCATGAACCAGCGATCTGAGTGCTATCAAATGCTCGTCCGGGCTGCTGGCTTCGGTCCGGCCCGAATACATTCGCAACAGGCCCGACTTGACGTACGCTTTGAGCCGAATTCCGACCGAAGACAAATTGCGCACGATCGCATCGGCTCCTTCGTCAAAGCTCACAAACAGCGCTCGCTCGCCTCGCCGACAAGCGGACTCCGCAAACTTGCCCGCCAAGGTCGTTTTGGACGTGCCGGGCGCACCCGTGATCAATGTGCTGCTACCACGGAATAGGCCGCCGCCCAGCATCGCATCGAGGCGCTCAAAGCCGGCGGAAACGCGCTCGGTCGAAGCCGCGTGCTTGATTTCGGTCGGCTCGGGGCCGGTCACTTCCATTCCGGTCGGCCCGATGCCCACAGGAAATTCACCTGCCGCGAAACCCGAACCGCGATATTTTGTTATCTGGAGTCGGTGCACCGAGACGCCGTGCTCCAGGCGGCGCTCGAACCGGATCGCGCAATCGACCATGAACTGCATGAAGCCATAGTGCGCGACCTCAGAGGTATGGCCATCGAGTTTGGCCGTGATGATGGCAGTCAACTCGTTGTCCGCCAACCAGTCCCGGACACGATAGATTTCCCGCATTTCCGAAATCGGATCCTGCAGCAGCGTCAGCAGTACGTCGATTCCGTCAAACACGATCCATCGTGCGCCCATCTCTTCTTTCTTTGCTTTGAGGATGGCCAACATGCCGGTCAAGTCGAACTCGCCGGATTGGACTACCGTGGGCGACAGGTGGGCATCCAGAAAAAAGAGTTTGCTCTTCGGCAGGGCATGCAGGCCCCAGCCGAACGCGGCGGCATTCGCGGCGATCTGGCGAGTGCTTTCCTCGAACGCGACAAAGATGCCGGGCTCTCGCCGCCGGCGTGCGGCGTTTACCAGGGATTGAAGAGAGAAGACAGTCTTGCCAGAGCCCACACCGCCCATGACCAGAGTCGTCCGGTTCCGTGGCAGCCCGCCGCGGCTCACCTCATCAAATCCCTGGATGCCAGTGGGTACCTTGGACAGGGGCTGGGGAATCGCTCGGTTACTCGTTT
>Ga0299906_10002091_pt1 | contig 16755 bp, 16 predicted proteins | sample RVTome_14_FD_200259 | JGI IMG/M metagenome (GOLD analysis project Ga0299906, IMG submission 200259) | Soil microbial communities from uranium-contaminated site in the Upper Colorado River Basin, Wyoming, United States - RVT145D125 (version 2) ...
CGACGTGGTCACGTGCGGCGACGAGGGCGTGTTCTACCTGCATCACCCGCAGGCGCCGCGCTCAGTCACCGACCTGCGGTACTGGAACGTATCCCACATCGACGGGACCTCCGACGTGCAGATCAGCGAGCCGCCGGGAGACAACGACTACTCCCCCACCGCCTTCGGTCTGGCCGAGGTGCTCGCGGTATTCGGCGCCGGCGGCTGCGACCAGGGCGAGGGTGTCACCGTGAAACTGGACAACGAGTTCCAGCGGGTGGCGATCGGCGACCTGGACAACGACGGCGACATGGACATCATTGCCAGCCAGAGCTGGACCGTGAACGTCAAGACGATCACGTCCGATGTGACGGTCGTGGTCGATACGAGCACCGGCGAGGCCACCACGAAACGAACGACCGAACCGTGCGTTTCGGAAGGCCCGATCCAGATGATCTGGGGCCTGCGCAATCCCGGAAACGACGACGTGGGGCTCAACTGGGATATTTTCCGATTCGGCTTTGACGAGCGCGCCGCCCGCACCGACGACGCCCAGCCGCCGCTCAACGACCGGAACGCCGCCGTGGGCCTGTTCATGCTGGACATGGACAACGACGGCGACCTCGACGTGATCAGCACCGGATCGGGTGACAACAACGTCCAGGTGGCTTGGTTCGAGAACCCCGGCGCGGCCAGCGTCGAATCCGGATCGGCCTGGGTCCAGTGGCGAATCGGCAGCATTCGCGGCGCCACCTCCGTCGACGTACAGGACGTAACCGGTGACGGTCGCATCGACGTGGTCGTGGCCAGCCCCGGCCAGCGGGAAGTCTTCCTCTTCGCCCAACCTACGACCGGCCCCAAGCGTGAATACGACTGGGACGGCGTCGCGATCTACAGTTCCAACAGTGGTGGCCCGATCGACGTGCGCGTGGTCGATATCGACGGTGACGGGAGCACCGAAATCCTGGTCGGCGAAGACGGCGGCCGGGTGCTCTTCCTGGAACGACCGATCGGGGTCGTTTTCGATCCCTGGACGCCGATGACCATCAAACAGACCACCCCGGCCGGTGAAATCGGGCTGCTCGGCGTCGCCGACTACGATGGTGACAACGACCTCGATGTCGTCATCGCCGTCAACGCCGAAGAGGACAACGACGACCGCGTCATCATGCTCGAGCAGGTCCCCCAGGCAAATTGACCCGCCTCGACCGCGACTTTTTCTTCTTCTTGGTGAACTTTTTCAAGGGCTTTCCGGGCCGGCGCGTCTGACGTGTCGGCCCGGCTTCGTTGCGACTCAGACGCTTCAAGTGGTCGAGTTCCGCGGTGGTCAGCGGTCGAAAACGACCGACGCCCAACCCATGCAGCGTGATTCGTCCGATCTTGACCCGGGTGAGCTTACGCACACGATGCCCCAACCGGGCGAGCATCCTGCGCACCTGGCGGTTACGGCCCTCGCGCAGCGTAATCTCGATGACGCTCCGCACCCGGCCACGATGGACGATCTTGATCCGCGCCGGCTGCGTCCTGCCGTCGTCGAGCCAGATCCCGTTGCGGAGCTTGTCGACCCCCGTAGCGCTGATCGTGCCCTCGATTTCGACGCGGTAGGTCTTGGGCGTTCCATAGCGGGGATGGGTCAACTGGTTGGCCAGCTCGCCGTCATTGGTCATCAGCAGCAAGCCGTCGCTGTCGGCGTCGAGTCGGCCGACCGGATACACACGCTCGCGCACGCCGCGGAGCAGGTCGATCGCCCGCTTACGTCCGGCGGGATCGCTCGCGGTGCAGAGTACGCCCGTGGGTTTGTGCAGCAGATAGTAGATCTTGCGTGATGCTTCGATACGCCGGCGGTCCACGCGGATCACGTCGTGCTCGGGATCGACCAGCACCGGCAGCTCGCACACGCGCTGGCCGTTGACGGTCACCCGACCCTCACGAATGATCTCCTCGCATGCCCGACGCGCCCCCACCCCGCGCGACGCCATCACCTTTTGTAATCGCTCCGTCATCCGTTGGATCACCTTGTATCCGAGCCGCGAGCGCCAGCGAGCGGGTTCTCCGACTCCGCGCCCCCCCCCATCCCAGTTCGAACGCAAGAGTATACCCGCCGCCCAGCGCAAGCAGAACTCCCCACATGACGTAACGTACCGGGGGTCCGCTTCACGTGCCGCCCGGCTACATTCAGGTGACGCTTACGGAACACGTCGATGCCTGAGTTACCGGACATCCTGGCGTACATCGACGCGCTCCGGCCACGGGTGGTCGGGAGGCGAATCGAACGCTTGCGCGTGGTCAGCCCGTTTCTGGTTCGGTCGGTCACACCGCCGATCGACGCTGCCGGGGGACGCGAGGTTCGCGGTATCCGGCGAATCGGCAAGCGGATCGTGCTGGAGCTGAGCGGTGATTTGTATCTGGTGATTCATCTGATGATCGCCGGGCGGATTCGGTGGATGCACGCGGACGCCAAACTACCGGGCCGGATCGGGTTGGCGTCGTTCGGGTTTGCCGAGGGGACGCTCATCCTGACCGAGGCGGGCTCGAAGAAGCGCGCGTCGCTGCACGTCGTGGCCGGCGAGACGGACCTGGCGGCGCACGACCCGGGCGGGCTGGAGGTGCTCGACGCGGACGCGGACGCGGCTGCGCTACGCCGCGAGAACCATACACTCAAACGGGCGTTGACCGATCCCCGACTGCTCAGCGGCATCGGGAACGCGTATTCGGACGAGATCCTGCATGCCGCCGGTTTGTCGCCGGTGAGGCTCACCTCGCGGCTGACCGATGAGCAGATCGCCCGACTGTTCGGGGCGACGCAGGATACGATGCGACACTGGATCGACGTGCTCCGGAAACGCTTCGCCCAACGCTTTCCCGGGCCGGGAGATATCACGGCGTTTCGGGACGCGTTCGCCGTACACGGCAAGTTCGGACAACCCTGTCCGATTTGCGGCTGTCCGGTGCAGCGGATTCGTTATGCCGAGAACGAAACGAACTATTGTCCCGGCTGCCAGACCGAAGGCCGGGTCCTCGCCGACCGCTCCCTGTCCCGGCTGCTCAAGAACGATTGGCCTCGGTCGATCACGCAGCTCGAAGAGGGTTGAGTCGGATACTTATTCGTCATTGAGTAAAGCAGAACCCGCTCGCTGGCGCTCGCGGCTCGGATGGGTTGCCAATCGCTTGACGCCGGGCATGCCTGACGGCACAATCCCCGCTCGTTTGTACAGGATGAGAGTTTCGCGGAGTCAATGATGAGCAGCAACGGAAACGGGACGTACGGCGACAGCACGGGACGGGTCACCCAGGTCATCGGATCGACGCTGGACGCTGAATTCGAGGAGGGCCATCTGCCGGCCCAGTACAACGCCCTCCAGGTGGAGGTCGAGCGGAGGGTGCTCGGCTACACCGAAAAGACGACGCTGTGGTGCGAGGTGGCCCAGCACCTGGGCGGCAACCAGATTCGCGCGGTGGCGCTGGGATCGACCGACGGGCTGGTTCGCGGTGCACCGATCCGCGATCTCGGGCATCCGGTGTCAGTCCCGGTGGGCGAGCCGACGCTGGGCCGGGTGTTCAACCTGGTCGGCGAGCCGATCGACGGCCGCGGACCCGTCAACGCCGAGGAGACCCGGCCGATCCACCACAAACCGCCGGCGTTCGACACCCTGACCCCCAAGACCGAGCAGCTCGTCACCGGCATCAAGGTCATCGACCTGCTCGCCCCGTTCGTACGCGGCGGCAAGATCGGCCTGTTCGGCGGGGCCGGGCTGGGCAAGACCGTCATCATCCAGGAAATGATCGCCCGCATCGCCCGGGAACACAGCGGGTTCTCCGTCTTCGCCGGGGTGGGCGAGCGGACGCGCGAGGGCAACGACCTCTGGCTCGAGATGCAGGAGGCGGAGTTCAAGGACACCGAGGGACGAACCAAGAAGGTCATCGAGCATACGGCCATGGTATTCGGCCAGATGAACGAGCCGCCCGGCGCACGGCTGCGGGCGGCGCTGAGCGCGCTGACCATGGCGGAGTACTTCCGCGACGAATCCGGCGCCGACACGATGCTGTTCGTCGACAACATCTTCCGGTTCTCGCAGGCCGGCTCGGAAGTGTCGGCCCTGTTGGGCCGGATGCCGTCGGCGGTGGGTTATCAGCCGACGCTGGGGACCGAGATGGGTGAGTTGCAGGAGCGGATCACCTCGACCAGCAGCGGCGCGGTGACCAGCGTGCAGGCGATTTACGTGCCCGCCGACGACCTGACCGACCCGGCCCCGGCCACGACCTTCACCCACCTCGATGCGTTCATCGTGCTCGAACGCAGCATCTCGGAAAAGGGCATTTATCCCGCCATCGACCCGCTCGCCTCGTCGAGCCGGATTCTCGACCCGCAGTACGTCGGCGAGCACCACTACGAAGTGGCCCAACGCGTGCAGCGAATGTTGCAGCGGTATCGCGACCTGCAGGACATCATCGCCATCCTGGGCGTCGATGAGCTGAGCGAAGAGGACAAGTTGGTCGTCTCGCGGGCTCGGAAGATCGAGCGGTTTCTGTCGCAGCCGTTCTACCTCGCCGAAGTATTCACCGGCGTGCCCGGCAACTACACCCAGCTCGAGGACTCGATCCGCAGCTTCGAGGAAATCTGCGACGGCAAGTGGGACCACCTGTCCGAAGGCGCGTTCATGTACGTCGGCTCGATCGAGGAAGCCGCCGAGAAGGCCGAAAAGCTGTCGAAAGAAGCATAATCGGGAACATGAGCCGTCCAGTTTATGTTGAGATTCGATGGCGTGCTGTGATAGAATGCATCTCGTCGCATGTGATGGATCACGTACGTAGTACCGGAGTCATTCGTGGTCAGAATGAAGGGTCATTTCGACGGGGCGAATGTCATGCTCGACGAACCGCCACCGCCCCAGCTAGCGCCGGGTACACCTGTGGTCGTCTTGGTGGCGGATGGTACGAGTGACAACGAATCTCCGCACGGTTCATTCCTCGAGGTGCTGGAAAGACTGAGCGGGAGTGTTCACGGCCCCACCGACCTGTCAGAGCAACACGACCACTATGCGCACGGAGCCCCAAAACGGGTACCGCATGATGACTGAGCCGGTCTTCCTCGACGCGAACTTTCTCATTGCGACTCTCAACGTGGATGATCAATGGCACGGGATCGCTGAGCAAATGCGACCAACGCTGAACAGCGCGGACCCGATCGTGACCACAAAACCTGTGCTGTACGAAGTCGCGGACGCGATGGCCCACCCCCTACGTAACCAAGCCGGCCAAGCGGTTGCCAGCTTGTGTTCCGATTCACGTATCACGGTTGATCCCGTAGCGGACGAGACGTTTGCCTCGGCGCTCGCGCTGTATCAAGATCGACCGGACAAGGATTGGTCCTTGACGGACTGCGTCAGCTTTATCGTCATGCGAAAGATGGAGATTCAGCGTGCGATGACGGCCGACCATCACTTTGAGCAGGCTGGCTTTGTTGCGATGATGCGTACGCAGAGGAAGCATAATGGCGCGGACGAGTAGTGATTTTCAATGTTCGGTGGTCACCCCCGAGGCGGTGGTGCTCGAGGCGCGGGCGTCGTCGGTTTCGCTGCCGGCCCATGACGGGGAGATCGGCATCCTGCGTAACCGAGCCCCGTTGGTGTGCAGCCTGGGAATCGGCGTGTTGCGGCTGGAAACCGACGAGGGCCCGCAGCGACTTTTCGTCGACGGCGGTTTCGCCGAAGTGCATGACAACCAGTTGACGATCTTGACCAACCGGGCCGAGCGATCCGACGATATTGACGGCAAGGCGGCCCGGCAAGCGCTGGACGAGGCGTCGGCGATGCGGATCACCGACGAGGCATCGCTGACGGCCCGTCAGAACGCCTTGGCCCGGGCCAAGGCCCGGTTGCGACTGGCGCCGGGGGGAGAGTAGAATCGAGCGATAGGGGGTAGCTGATATGATGCGGATCTCTCGTGCCGTCGCCGTCTTGGTTTCCTTCCTGCCGGCAACGTCTCTCCAAGCCGAGTTGACCGAACTGACCGGAAAAGTCGAAGCCCGCACCGATCAGCGGGTAACCGGCCAGGAAACGTCGTTCGAAACCGCCTTCGAGGTCTTCCCCGAAACCACCACCCAGCTTCCCGCCCAGGCCGAAACCGGCTTGATCCATATCGACGGGTCGGGCGCCGTCGTCGGCCAGGGCCGGGCGCTGGCGATTTTCAGCGAGCCGGAGGTCGAAGATTTCACGAACCCCGAAGACATCGGCGTCAGCGCGGTCGCGTTCTCGACCGCCGACGGTGTGAGCTACCTGGTCACCGGCGCGGTGACCGAGACCCGCGCGTTCATCTTCGGTGCCGATGAAGCCGGTGAAGACGCCGGCACCGAGATCGAGGTCGACAGCGAGTTATTCCTCAACGGCGGGCTGGTGATCTGGGGCGAGCCCGGCGTCACCGACTTGTCGGGCGCCATCATCGACGGGTCGATCCACATCGTCCAAATACGTGCCGACCAGCCCGACACGACGCTGGTCACCCTCTCGGTAACGCTGGCCGGCCAAAGCGACGGTACCGTCACCGCCACGCTCAGCGCGGAGATCAACGGTCTGCCGATTGACGCCGCCGCCGTCGTCGAACCGCCGAGCGGGCCGCTGGACGGCGCGATCGGTGGTCAGGTGGACCTACCCTCTTTGGTACTACCCTTCACCTACAGCGCGATTGTCGGTGACGCCGACGACAGCAACGTTCCTTTCGAGTTGGAAGCGGTGGTCGAGATCACATGCGACAACGGCCCCGGCGGCGGGATCGGCGCGGCCGCGGTCTTGGGCGCGCCGCTGTTCGGACCGACCGACACCGCCGGCACCCTCGCCCGCGCGGTCACCGAAACCATCACCACCGTCGCTCCGGCGCGGGCGCAGATCGTGCCCAGCGTGAATACGACTGGCATCCTTTCCGTATTCAGCCTCTGCGGAGTGCTCGGCATCGAATCGGCGCTCTTACTGCTGATCTGCGGTGCCGCCTGCATCGTGCGACCGTTTTCCCTTCGATCCTGACAAATCGTTACCCGCCTGGGTGTAGGCGATCAGCTTGTAGGCCAGTCGGGCGGCGAGGAACTCGGTGACGGTCTGTCCCGGCACGGGCTTGATCTCGACAATGTCGGCCCCGAGAACATTCTTGGCCTCGGTCACGGCGCGTAGCAAATCAACGACCTGATAGTAGCCCAAGCCGCCCGGCTCGGGCGTGCCGGTCCCGGGTGCGTAGGCGGGGTCGAACCCATCGATGTCGATGGTGATGTAGACGTTGTCGGCCAAACCCTCGACGGCGCGGTCGATCCAATCGTCGGTCTCGTGGCACTCCCGAGCGGTGATCGGCGTGATGCCGGCGCGCTTCATGAAGCGACTCTCGGCCTGAGAGCACGATCGAATGCCCACCGGGACCAGCGTCGCTCCGAGATCGTGCACCCGGCGCATGACGCAGGCGTGGGAGTAGGCCGTGCCTTGATAACTGTCACGCAGGTCGGCGTGGGCGTCGATCTGCAGTACGGAAAGCCGGCGACGATGCGTCATCACCGCCCGCACCAGCCCGCTGGTGATCGAATGCTCACCCCCCAGGCCGATCAGGAACTTCCCGTCCTTGACGATGTGCCGCGCCACGTCGAAGACCCGTTGGTGCATGCGCTCCGGGCTGTTCAGGTCCGGCTCGACCGGGTCACGCGTCGCAATACCGGCCTCGAAGTATTCGTCCTCGAGTTCCTCGTCAAACCATTCGACCTGCTGGCTGGCGGTGATGACGGCGCGGGGCCCGTCGCGGGTTCCCGACGCGTAACACGTCGTCGCATCGTAAGGTACGGGGAGCACGGCGTAGCGCGCGGCGCCGTAATCACTATACTTCTCATCCAACCCGAGAAAGTTGTCGGGAACCTGACTCATGCCTACCGCCTTGGGGCCCATCAACCGATTTCGAAGATCTCGGCGTAGTCCTGACGAAACAACGGGTTGCTTGACGCCGCCGCCTTGAGGGCCCCAACCGCGTCACCGATTTGGGCGTAGAGCCGCTTGGGGACTCGGGGTGACTTGCGCGTCAGCACATACGTTGCGAGCAGCGGAAGTGTCAACGACGCACAGGAATAGACGACAACATTGTTGCGTTGGGCATCCTTGATCTTGCCCCAACTCCGCGCCTCGGACAACGTCGCGCCGCTGAGCCCGCCCCAGTGCGGCGAGTCGATGGTGAGCTGAATCACGTAGTCATGCCCGCCCTTGCTCTCGTCGCGCAATATCTGGGACAACGTCGGCTGGGTTTGCAGGTAGAAATTCTTGGGCGACCCGCCGCCGACGATGACCACACCGTTGGACTCGGCCTCGCGGACGATGGCCGCGGTCTCGATCACGTCGAGCACCGGGTTGAGGTTGACCGGCGCCTCGAACAAATGCGGCACGATGAGGTTCATGCCCACCGACGAGTCGCCCGGCGACGAGGTAAACACCGGCACGTCATACTCGGCCGCGACCGCGAGCAACGATTTTTCCGGATGCGGCGCCGTCCGAATGACCGACTTGCCCAGCGCGTGGTGCAAGTCCGCCGACGAGAACGGCTTGGAACTGTCGAAGTCGCGGATCGCGTGAAGGATCACCCGGTCGGTGGCCAAGAGCGTCGCATCGTCCTCGATGTAGGTGTCGTAAATCCTCGCGATGCCCTGTTCGGCCAACACGTTGTCGTCGGCCTCCGGATGCCCCTGCATCATCGGGGCGCCGTAAGGCCGATGAAGGTCGTGATAGAGATTCGCCCCGGTCGAGATGATGAAGTCGATGAAGCCGGCCCGGATCAGCGAGATCACCACCCCGCTCATCCCGATCGGCGTCATCGCTCCGGCGAGCGTCAGCCCGACCGTGGTCGACCCCGAGACCATGCGGGCATACAGTTTCGCCGCCTCGGCCAACCGTCGAGCGTTGAAGCCCGAGCGAGCGAAGACGTCGTCGATCAGGTCCGCGGTCGTTGCGACACCATCCACGACGAGCGGCTCGATCATCGGGCCATCGATGGGAACGTGAGCCGAGCCGGGGCACGATGCGTCATGGGGTGTTGAATCCTGCGTCGACATGCGGCGATTATAGGGAGCGTAACGGTGCGGACAAGGTCAGTAATGCGCAGGCAGGAGGAATATGTGCACTTCGCCCGGGCCGTGCACGCCGGTGACCAGGTTCATTTCGATGTCGGCGGTTTTCGAGGGTCCGGTGATCAGGACGACGTTCGCGGGCGGGTCCGCGTCGCCGTCGGCGATCCAGTCGAGCAAGTCGGCGACAATCCGGTCCTCGCGCAGCACGGCGAAATGCACCGGCACCGCCAGGCTCGCCAACCGCGCCCGATCAGGTCCGCTGTCAAGCACCAGCGACCCGGTTTCGGCAATCGCCATCCGCACCCCGGTGATGCCCACGTCGACGTCGAACGCGGCATCCGGGTCAAGCACATCCGCCGATGCAATGCCGGCCTTCGCGACCGCGGCCGCGAAATCATCACGACCCGGCCAGGGTTCCGGCGGCAACAATACCGTACGTGCCGACAAGCCGTGAAGAATCTCGAGCAGATTTTCCGTCGCCGCGCTCAGGGTGTCGAACCGGGTCGGCTTCATGCCAGCCGCGGCGGCCATTTCAATGAAGCGTTCCACGAGATTCTCATCCGGCGCGACGACGCGTGCCGCGTCCAACGCCGGCGGGTCGATTGAATCGCCGCGATCGGCCAATGCCCGGGTGATACCGGCAAGAAAGGCGTCCTCGTCGACGCCGAGCGACGGATGTTTCAGATCAGGGTTCATGCGTCTTCCAATGTCTTCCATTGCTCACGGAACGATCGCTCGGCCATGGCCGGCACGTCGCGGTGATCGGTCCAGCCGGCCAACGGTCCGGGCAGCTTCGGGTTCCAGCCGTCGCGGCTGCCGGCGTCAACGAACCGCCGGTACATCGCCGCCCCGACGCGATAGAGCCACGGCGAACGCATCGCCACCGACCATGCCCTGAACGCGACCCGATGCGACCACGGCAGGTAGCCCTTGCGCCGGAGGTCGTTGCGCATCTCGATGAGCATGGCCGGTATGTCGATCATGACCGGGCAGGCGTCGAGGCACGCCCCGCACAGACTCGAACTCTGCGGCAACTCCTGATACTGGTCGTAGCTGTTGAGCAGCGGCGAGATCAGCTTGCCGATCGGGCCGGGATACACCGACTTGTAGGCGTGCCCGCCGATGTTGCGGTAGACCGGGCAAGTGTTCAGGCACGCTCCGCAACGGATGCAGCGCAGCGTCTCGCGAAACTGCGACGCGAGAATGTTCGTCCGATTGCCGTCGAGGATGACCAGATGAAATTCATCGGGTCCGTCGAGGTCGTCCGGACGTCGCGGCCCGGTGATCAGTGACGTATAGACGGTCAAGCGCTGGCCGGTGGCGCTCTTGGCCAGCAGCTTGAGAAAGACCGCCAGGTCGCGCATCGTGGGAATGACCTTTTCGATGCCCATCAGCGCGACGACCACCTTGGGCCGAGACGTGCAGAGCCGGCCGTTGCCCTCGTTGGTAACCAACACGACGGTACCCGTTTCCGCCACCGCGAAGTTCACGCCGCAGATGCCCATGTCACATCGACGAAACTTTTCTCGCAGCACCTTGCGGGCGGCCAGGGTCAGTTCACGCGGGTCCTCGGTGTAGTCGATGCCGAGCACGTCGGCGAACAGCCGGGCGACATCGAGCTTCGATTTGTGGATGATCGGGGTGACGATGTGCGAAGGATGGTCCTTGGCGATCTGCACGATGTACTCGCCCAGATCGGTCTCGACGACCTCGAGTCCGGCATCCTCGAGATACGCGGTGAGGTCGATCTCCTCGCTGGTCATGCTCTTGGATTTGACGATGGTGTGGGCGTCGCAGTCGACTGCGATGCGATGCACGATGTCGCGCGCCTGCTGATGCGTCGACGCCCAGTGCACGACCCCGCCTCGCGCCCGCACCGCCTCGGCAAGCTGCTTGAGATACGTATCGAGGTTCTGGAGGGTGTGATCTTTGATCCGCGCCGCGATTCGCCGGGTCTCGTCCGGCGTACCCAACTCGACCAGCGCGTTACGCCGAGCGTGGTCCTGCTTGCTCGTCGCCCGCGTCGTCGACGCGATCACCCCCGGCCGAGCCCACGCCGCCGCGGCGGTCTTTTGAATCTCAACTTTGAGTGAAACGTTCATGAAACGCCGACTCCTGGCTGCCGTGCGCCGGGCGCAGCGAGTACGTCATAACAAACATCGACTTCCGTTCACAACGAGTAACCGAGGGCCTCGAAAACGACGGCCGTTGCCACCCAAACTATAACGTAAAGTAGCAGCATGCCGAGACACAGAAGAGCCAACGTCACCTGCACCTTCGAAGCATTCGGAGCACGACAAAACAACACCGGCGAGATCGTGAAGCCCCACAGCAAGAGTACCCCACAACACCCAAGATGCAGAAGAATCACAGCGATTTCCGCCGCATACCCGACGGCGCCCGTGAGCAAAGGAACGAGTCCGAAGAAAACGGAAACCGGGACGAGGAGAAGCATGTGCCCGCCGGAATACCGCACAATCGTGCGCCACAGTCGATAGTGGTGTTGCCCGTCCCCATGTACGATCATGGCGGCGACGAGGGTTGTCGCAATCCATCTTCCGACTGCGACATAGGTCATCACGACCAAGAAACTGGCGAAAAAGACGTTTCGGCCCGAGAAAAACGGACTGAAGTAGGCGCCTGCCGCATGCGGTATTGCAAGGGCCGCGGCGGCGATCAATAGGCATAGATAGAAGTAGCTTGCGGCGCGGGTCTTCTGCGGCTGAACGGAGAAGGCGTAGGCAAAGCGCTTGGGTCGACCGCACGTGATGTAGGCGGTGGACCAGAACGCCTGCCACCAGGACTCGACATCCGGTCTGTCCCAGGGGATCAGCGCATCGAACTCGATGATCTGGGCTTCGCGAAGCCGGTCTTTGTCGATGAGACTACCACACTCGGGGCATCGGCCCGACAGCAACCCGGTGAGATTGTACTGACAGAACGGGCAGAGGATCCCTTCGTCCTCGACGCTCCCTGCCGGCGTGTCGGGTTCACTTGGAATCGCATTACTCGGTTCGGCTGCCATGGCTCATGGCCTCATCGAGGAGTTCGGCGATGTGCTTGACGGTCACGTCGACACCCTGCCGTCGGCAGGCGCCGGCGATGTTCATCGCACAACCGCCGTCGTTGCACATCAGTACGTCGGCGCCGGTTTCGGCGATGCGGCGGACCTTCTCGCGGGCCATCGCGGCCGAGATGTCGCCGAACTTGACCGCGAACGTCCCGCCGAACCCGCAGCACTGATCGAGATCGTCGAGCGGCCGATAGTCGACGCCGTCGATCCGTTTGAGCACGTCGACCGCTTCGGTGGTCATGCCCAGCCCGCGCAGATGACACGAATAGTGAAACGTCACCGCTTCGTCGCCGGTGAGCGACCAGGACGGCCAGTCGACGTCGAGCTTCTTGTCGAGGAATTCGACGAAATCAAAGGTCTTGTCGGCCAGCGCCCTTGCCCGAGCGAGCATCCGCGGATCGTGCTCGAACAGGTGCTCGAAGTGCTCGCGGACCATGGCCGCGCACGAGCCGGAGGGGGTGACCACCGCCTCACTGGTTTCGAACACGTCGATCATGCGGGCCGCGACGGCACGGGCATCGTCCTCAAAACCGCTGTTGAACGCGGGCTGTCCGCAGCAGGTCTGCCCTTCCGGAAAATCGACCTCGACCCCAAGCCGGCGCAGCACCCGCACCATGGCCACCGCGACCCGCGGATAAAACAGGTCCGTCAGACAGGTGACGAAAAGCGAGGCCTTCACGGGTGGGAGACCCTTTCGACGGCGGCGACGATCAACCGACCGCTTCGCCGCGCACCAGGTAGATCGCGAGCAGGATGATGGTCATGGTCAATACGAACGCACCGATGAAAAAGCCGATCCAGGAGCGCGTCTGCTTGTCGTTACGCCGTTGGCCGGCGCTGTTGGCGCCCAGGCTCAAGCCGAGCAGACTGAGTAACCCGGCCAGGCCGGCACACGCCATCAACAGGAACCAACGGGGCGTCCCGATCATGTAAAGAACCGTGCGTGAGTCGGCATCATATCGATAGAACAGCAAGACGGCCGTACCGATCACGAACACGACCGACGCGGCGGACAAGAACAGCGAAACCGACGCCTGTACGTCATAGCGTCGCAGATTGAGTCGTGCCACGAGTCGTTCACTCCCGGTCAGGTCGATTCATCGGCCAACGCCGCCAGACGATGCGTCAGGTCGCGCGTGGCCGGATAGATGTCACGGTAGATGTCAAAACGGTGCTGATACGCCCGGGCGCGTCGGGCGTCGGGCTCGAAGGTTCGTCCGATGCGGGCGAAACGCTCGGTGGCCTGCTCGACCGAATCGACCAGACCGGCCGCCTTGGCTCCAAGTAAAGCCGTGCCGAGCGAAGCCGCCTCGGTGGTCTCGAGCACCGCGACCGGACGATCGAGAATGTCCGCGTTGATCTGCATCCACAGATCGCTCTTGGCCGCCCCGCCGATGGCCTTGAACAGCTTGATGTCGATCCCAGCCTCGGCCAGCAGCGCCTGGTTCAGCTTCACTTCGTAGGTCACACCCTCGAGAATCGCCCGGACAATTTCACCGCGGGTCGTGGTCAGCCGCAAGCCCAGCATCGCGCCGAGCGCCTGGGTATCCATCCACGGCGTACCCGTGGTGGTAAAGTGCGGCAGCACCATCAAATCGGTCGGCTCACCGGGCAGGTCGGTCAGGATCTCATCGAATACATCGACGCCGCGTTGCTCGGCCCGGGCCGTCTGATCGACGCCGAGCGTGTCGCGATACCACCGCAACAGGCTGCCGCCGGTGAAATTCCACGCCAACGCGACGAACTGACCGTCGCCGAAGGTTGGGTAATAGCACAGGTTGTTGGGGATCATGACCGCCGGATCGGGCTTGCGATCGGTGCGAATGCCGAGACACACGACGGTGCCGGTGGCGTACATGCTTTCGCCCGGCCCGATGCCCGCGCCGAGAATGCCGGCCGGCTGATCGTGCAAACCGCCGGCCAAGACGCAACCCTTGGGCAGGCCGAAGTCGTTGTCGCCAAGCTCGCCGATCGGCTCGCCGGGGGCGACGCAGCGCGACAGGCGATCGACCGGTAAGTCCGCGACCTCCAGGATGCGCGATGACCAGTCCCGGGTGTTGATGTCGAAGATGAGCGTCCGCGCCGCCAGCGCGTAATCAATAGCCGGCTCGAGGCCCATGGCGTGGGCGATCAGATCGTTGGCGCAGCAGAACTTGGCCGCGTTGCGGTAGACCTCCGGCTCGTTCTCGCGCCAGTGGAGGATTTTGAAGAGCGTGTGGTAGCTGTTGATCGGGTGACCGGTAATGTCGAAAACCTCCCGGCCATCGATCCGCGACCGGAACGCGTCGCACGCCGGTCCGCCGCGGGCGTCGAAGCCGATGATACCGTTGGCCAACGGATGACCGGCGGCATCGAGCGGCACCACCCACTCGCCCAGAGCGCTGCAGGCGATCGACTGAATCGGATCGGAAGCAACATCGGCCGCGACCTTACGCACCACCTCCCGTGCGGCGGCGAGCACCTGGTTCGGATCCAGCTCCAGGTACCCCGGCCGCGGCGAGTGCATCGGATACTCGCGGTACGCGCCGGCCAGCACCTGACCGTCGAGGTTGAACGCAACCGCCTTGGCCCCCGTCGTCCCGATGTCGAGTCCCGCTATGCTCACCGACGCATGATCTCCGCTTACTCAACCTTCAGTCGTCGCCACGAATCAGCCAGTGTAACCGAAGCATGCGGTGGCGAGAATGCCGTGCATCGGCTTGTGCGAGAATCCTTTCTCGCACCGTGACTCTGCGGGAATCCTTTCCCGCGAACGCCAATACCACCGACCTTCGCAGGAAAGGATTCCTGCATTTTGGGGAGCGAGATGGGAATCTCGCACCAGCTGCTCTCTCCGCATCCGCCACGGTTGTCGCCGTGCGATTGTTCGGTCACTATACGGCGAAGCGACATGGTCGCGCGACGCATGGCATCAATCAAGGAACGCTCTGATGAGTCAGACACGGATCGAATCGGACAGCATGGGGGACATGACCGTACCGGACACGGCACTATGGGGTGCGCAGACCCAGCGCGCGGCCGAAAACTTTCCGATCTCCGGCTACCGCTTCGGACGGCGCTTCATCCGCGCCCTCGGGCTGATCAAACACGCCGCCGCCGCGGTCAATACCGAGTTGGACAAGCTCGACAACGAGCGGGCGACATGGATCCGTCAAGCGGCCGAGGAGGTCATTGCGGGCAAGCTCGACGAGCATTTCGTCGTCGACGTGTTCCAGACCGGCTCGGGCACCAGCTCGAACATGAACGTCAACGAGGTCGTCTCGAACCGGGCCATCCAACTCGCCGGTGGTATCGTGGGCAGCCGCGAGCCGGTCCATCCCAACGACCACGTCAACATGGGCCAGTCGTCGAACGACGTGATCCCCACCGCCATCCACGTCGCCACCGCTGAGGCGATCCACGGCGACCTGATCCCCGCCTTGTCACACCTCGAGCAAGCCCTCGCCGGCAAAGCGACCGCCTTCGACAAGATCGTGAAAATCGGCCGGACCCACCTGCAGGACGCGACACCGATCCGACTCGGACAGGTTTTCTCCGGACACGCGGCCCAGGTGGGCCTGGCTGTCGTGCGGGCGAACAAGGCGGTCCGCGCCCTGCGCGAGTTGCCCATCGGTGGCACGGCGGTGGGCACCGGCATCAACACCCACCCCGAGTTCGGCCGCCGCGTCTGCGCCAAGCTGGCCGAAGCGACAGGCCTGGAGTTCGTCGAAGCCGCCAACCATTTCGAGGCCCAGGCCGCCAAAGACGCGGTCTGCGAAGTCTCCGGCCAACTCCGCACCATCGCCGTCGGCCTGACCAAGGTCGCCAACGACGTCCGCTGGCTCGGGTCGGGTCCGCGCTGCGGCATCGGTGAACTCAAGATCCCCGCCACCCAGCCGGGCAGCAGCATCATGCCCGGCAAGGTCAACCCGGTCATGAGCGAAATGGTCCTGCAGGTCGCGGCCCAGGTCATCGGCAACGACACCGCGGTCACGCTCGGCGCCCGCGACAGCATCTTCGAGTTGAACGTGATGATGCCGCTGATGGCCCACAATTTGCTCGAGTCGATCCGGCTGCTCACCGCCGCCGCCCGCACCTTCGCCGACAAGTGCGTGTCGGGGCTCGAGCCGGACGCCGAACGCTGCGAAGCGCTGATCGATCAGTCGCTCGCGATGTGCACCAGCCTCGCCCCCAAGATCGGGTACGACCGCGCCGCCGCCATCGCCAAGGAGGCGTTCGCCACCGGCCAAACCGTGCGCCAGGTCGCACTTACCCTGGGCGTGATGCCCGAAGCCGAACTCGACGACGTGCTCGACCCCCGATCCATGACCGAACCGGCGTAGCGACAATCCGAGCCGCGAGCGCAAGCGAGCGGGTTCTCAACCCCGCGAAGAGACAAGCATCAGCGAAAAACCCATGCGCCATCGTCCAAGAAGGAAGCAACCATGAACCGACCCAAACGAATAGCAACGCTTACCGCAATGCTCATGGTCGCGACTGCCATGCGAACCGAAGCGACGGAATTCGAACAGGTCGTGATCCGTATCGGCACGGATGCGAGCCAGGTCGAGCGGAACGTCGCCGACATGCTCGTACGGCGTCTCCGCGAACACAGTGACGTGGGCGTGCGCATCGAGCCCGAGGA
>Ga0299906_10002092_pt1 | contig 16750 bp, 11 predicted proteins | sample RVTome_14_FD_200259 | JGI IMG/M metagenome (GOLD analysis project Ga0299906, IMG submission 200259) | Soil microbial communities from uranium-contaminated site in the Upper Colorado River Basin, Wyoming, United States - RVT145D125 (version 2) ...
TGGAAATAATCGCTGCGGCGTTACTGGCGATGTTCACGCTTCAGCCTGCCGTTGCAGGCCGGCCCCCGAGGGGGCGCGGAACGGCAAAGATGCCAGACGGTCTGTAAGCCGGGTTCTGTCTGCATCCACGCGGGATGCAGGATGGCCATTCATCTGGGACGCCCGTCGCCGGGCGCCTCGCGCGACCCACCCGGACGGCGGCCGAAAACGCGCCATTGCCGTCCCTATTCGGTCTTGCTCCTGGTGGGGTTTACCGTGCCGTCGCCGTTGCCGGAGACGCGGTGCGCTCTTACCGCACCCTTTCACCCTTGCCTGGCTGCGGCCGTAGCCGATGCCGGGCGGTTTGCTTTCTGTGGCACTTTCCCTGGGGTCGCCCCCGCCGGGCGTTACCCGGCACCGTGTTTCCGTGGAGCCCGGACTTTCCTCCCCCCGGCTGGTTTCCCGTGCCGGAAGGCGGCCATCCGACCGTCTGGCGCCTGTTATATAGTGCTTTTTTGCTGGCGCGTAACCCTCTGCTTGATCGCGGAACGTTAGCCCGCGCTGCGGACGGCGGCCAGGAGGCCGGCAAGCAGGGCAAGGGTCTCCGCGTCGGGCCGGCCGTCGATGCGGCGCGGCCGGAAGTGTCGTTGAAAGGCCGAAATCACTTGGCGGGTGGCGGTGTCGTAGCCGTATTCGGCGAGCAGGTGCAGGACATCGCCGTCGGGGGTCCCGCCCGCTGCCGGCCACAGGCCGATGCCGCGCCCGGCCAGGCCCCGCCAATCGAACCGTTCGCCCGGGTCGAGCTTGCGGTCCGGCGCGACGTCGGAATGGCCGATAACGTTGCGCGGCGGGATGGGATGGCGGGACAGGATGGCACGCGCGAGATCGGCGAGCGCATCCATCTGTGGCCCCGGGAAATCGCTATAGCCCAGTTCATGTCCTGGATTGACGAGCTCGATCCCAATGGAACGGCCGTTGATGTCGCGGCTACCGCGCCACCAGGCGAGGCCGGCATGCCAGGCCCGCTTGAGCTCGGGCACGAGAGCATAGACCGTCCCGTCTTCATCGATAAGATAGTGCGCGCTGACTTTCGCTGCCGGATCGCACAAGCGGTCGAGCGCCGCCGCCGCACCGGCCATGCCGGTATAGTGCAGCACCAGGATGTCGACCGGCACGCCGGCGGGGCGCACATCGAAATTTGGCGACGGCCGCTCGACGACGTGTTGCGCGCTCATCCGATGCCACGCTGGGCGGAGACGGCGTCGTAGGCGACGTTGATCGCGGCGAGCTTGCGGTTGGCAAGCTCGATGAATTCGGCCGGCATGCCCTGGGCGATCAGGCGGTCGGGGTGGTGCTCGCGGACCAGCTTGCGATACGCCGCTTTCAGCGCGTCGTTCGATATCGTCCGCGGGACGCCCAGGACCTGATACGGGTCCGCGCGGTCGGGCTCGTAGCGTATCGCCGTTATCCGCTCGAAGGCGGCTTCGTCGAGCTCGAAGATGCGGGATATGGCGTGAAGATAAGCCGTCTCGTCCGGGGTCAGCCTGCCGTCGGCGCGCGCGATGAAGGTCAGGCAGTAGAGCAGTTCCTCGAGCACGGCATCGTTGCCTTTGAACATGGCGGCGATCTGACGCGCGTAGGGCTCGAAGCCGCTGCTATCCTTGCGTGCCTGGTCGAAGACGCGCGCGACGTTCGCAACCTCTTCCTGCGGCACGCGGAACATCTGCTTGAATGCCGCCACCTCCTCCGGCGTGACCTTGCCGTCCGCCTTGGCCATCTTCGCGCCGAGCACGACCACGCCAATGGTGAAGGCGATCGTCTTCGTCGCGTCGTCGTTCTGCTGCTGCGCGTCGCGCATGCGATCCACGGCGTGGCCGGCGACCGCGCCGATAATCGCGCCAAGCGGCCCGCCGAGCGCAAAGCCACCGACGCCGCCCAGGATTTTGCCCCATATGGACATGCCGATTACCCTACCGATCCGGGATTCGCGCCGCAATCCAAGAGCGACGATTGGGCGCGGCTTTCAGCGCCGCGCGGTCTCCGTGCCGGCCGGTGCAGCGAAGGAGCCGCCGCCGCCGAGCCGTCCGATGCCGGGCAGCTTTACGGCCAGGTCCAGCGGGTCGATGCCGATGGTAAGTCCCGCGATATTTAGCTCCAGACCTTCCTCGATGCCGGCCAATAAGCCGAACACCCCCGCCAAGGCGAACTGATAGCCGGTGCCGCTTGGCGTCGGCGCGGCGATGCTGCCGGTGGTGATGTCGAGCCAGTCCTTACCGATTGCTGTCGGCGGGAGATCGAGCCGCAGCTCAGGCGCCGCGCGGCCGATCCAGGCGGTGAAGGTGTTGCTGTTGGGGCCGGGCCACAGCGTATAGACGTCTTTGTAGGGATAGGACCGGGCCGCCGCGTCGATCTTCGCAATCGCCGCCTCCGCGGCCTCGCCGCTGACTTGCGCGATGATCTCGGGCGTGTTGCCGAACCATTGGCGGTCCGGCGGCTCGTTATGGATGGCCAGCGCCGACAGGCCGCGCCGGGCGCGCCAGCCGATCACTTCGTAGACCGTGTACTCCGTTGCATTGGCGGGTTTGGTCGCAATCCAGGTGTGGACGCCGAAGGCGCCGCGCCACTTGAAGGCGCGCGCTGCATATACCTGGACGAGCGCTTCCGGATGGGCGGCCGGGCTGGGTGCGAGGCCGGTGACGTCGCGCGATGCGTTCCACCACTCCACGCCGCGCACGTCGCTGGAGACGAGCAGCGTGAACGGCCCGGCCAGGAGGGCGAGCGCGACCGCGGAAAACCGGGCGAGCCAGCGGAAAAAGGCGCGGACGATGGGCATTTGAGGCACGCTGAATGGTCTCCCCGATCGGGTCAAAATTCCGTAAATGGCGCCGCCGCAGTGGACTTTGCTGCATCCTCGGCCATTATTCGGGAAGCCTTCCGGCTCGGCGGCGGGATTTGGCATCGTCGAACATGAAATATAGCTTTGCGTGGCACATATGACAGGGAAAACATGGCAGTTCTGGGTCGACCGTGGCGGCACCTTTACTGACATCGTCGCTCGGCGGCCGGACGGCCGGCTGGTCACGCACAAGCTGCTCTCGGAGAACCCCGAAAGCTATAAGGATGCGGCGCTCGAGGGCATCCGTCATCTGCTCGGAATCGGTACGCGCGATGTCATTCCGGCCGAGGCGATCGACGCGGTGAAGATGGGCACGACGGTCGCCACCAACGCGCTGCTCGAACGCAAGGGCGACCGCACCGTGCTTGTCACCACGAAGGGGTTCCGCGACGCGCTCCGCATCGGCTACCAGGCGCGGCCGCGCATCTTCGACCGGCATATCGTCCTGCCGGAGATCCTGTACGAAACCGTGGTCGAGGTCGAAGAGCGGGTCTCCGCTTCGGGCGAGGTGCTCGTGTCGCTCGACCTCGCCGCTGCCCGCAGCGGGCTGGAGACCGCCTTCGAGTCCGGCATACGGTCGGTCGCCATCCTGTTCATGCATGGCTACCGGTTCACCGATCACGAGCGTCAGGTGGCTGACCTCGCCCGCGCGATCGGATTCGCCCAAGTCTCGGCAAGCCATCAGACGAGCCCGCTGATGAAGCTGGTCAGCCGCGGCGACACGACGGTCGTGGATGCCTATCTGTCACCGATCCTGCGGCGCTATGTCGACCAGGTGGCCGGCGAGATGGGCGACGTACGCCTGATGTTCATGCAGTCGAACGGCGGCCTGACGGATGCCCGCCTGTTCCAGGGCAAGGACGCCATCCTGTCGGGTCCGGCCGGCGGCATCGTCGGCGCGGTGGAGACAGCAGCGCAAGCGGGCTTCGATAAGATCATCAGCTTCGACATGGGCGGCACGTCGACCGACGTCGCGCACTACGACGGCGAATACGAGCGCGCCTTCGAGACGCTCGTCGCCGGCGTGCGCATGCGGGCGCCGATGATGCAGATCCATACGGTCGCTGCGGGCGGCGGCTCGATCTGCGTGTTCGACGGCGCGCGCTATCGCGTCGGTCCGGAGTCCGCCGGGGCGAATCCCGGTCCCGCCTGCTACCGGCGCGGCGGGCCGCTGACGGTGACGGACTGCAACGTCATGCTTGGCAAGCTGCATGCCGATTTTTTCCCACGCGTCTTCGGCCCGAACCAGGACCAGCCGCTCGACGCCGCCGCAGTCGAAAGCAAGTTCGCAGCGCTCGCGGCCGACATCGAAAAAGCGACCGGCAACAGGCGGAGCGCGCAGGAGGTCGCCGACGGATTCCTCAAGATCGCGGTCCAGAACATGGCCAATGCGATCAAGAAGATCTCGATCGAGCGCGGCTACGACGTCACCGAGTACACGCTCTGCTGCTTCGGCGGCGCCGGCGGCCAGCACGCCTGCCTCGTCGCCGACGCACTCGGCATGAAGAAGGTCTTCATCCATCCCTTCGCCGGCGTCCTGTCCGCTTATGGCATGGGGCTCGCCGACATTCGGGCGATCCGCGAACAGACCGTCGAATCGGTACTGGGCGAGGCGGTGATGCCCTCGCTCGCCGCGACGCTGGACGGGCTCGCGGTTGAGGCCGAGCGCGAGGTGGCGCGGCAGGGGGTGGATGCCTCCCGCATCGAGGTCCACCGCAAGGTCTATCTGAAGTATCAGGGAACCGACACGGCGCATGTCGTCGGCTTCGGCCCGGCCGCTGTCATGGCGGCTGCGTTCCAGGAGGCGCATCGGCAACGTTACGGCTTCGTCATGGCGGACAAGCCGCTGGTGGCGGAGACGGCGGTGGCCGAGGCGGTCGGCCTCGCCGCCGGCGCGGAAGCGCCCGCGCCGGCCGCACCGAAAGCGGTATCGGCCGGGACGGCCGATCCGCGGGGGCGCATACCGGCCTACATGGCCGGGGAAGAGCGCGATACGCCGGTCTACGACATCGGCGACCTACGGCCCGGCAGCCGGATCGACGGACCCGCGGTAATCGCCGAGCCGGTGGCGACGACGGTCGTTGAGCCGGGATGGCGGGCCGAGATAACCGAGAAGGGAAACACGGTGCTGACGCGCATCGTCGCTCTCAGGCGGATGGAGGCGATCGGCACTCATTGCGATCCCGTGATGCTCGAAGTCTTCAACAACCTGTTCATGTCGATCGCCGAGCAGATGGGCGTCACGCTGCAGAACACGGCCTACTCCGTGAATATCAAGGAGCGTCTCGACTTCTCCTGCGCGGTGTTCGCTGCGGAGGGGCAGCTGATCGCCAATGCGCCGCATATGCCGGTCCACCTCGGCTCTATGGGCGAGAGCGTGCGCGCCGTCATCGTCAACAATGTCGGCGCGATCGAGCCGGAGGACGTCTATGTGCTCAATGCGCCGTACAACGGCGGCACGCACTTGCCGGATGTCACCGTGATCACGCCGGTGTTCGACGACAAGGGCAAGCGCATCCTGTTCTACGTGGGGAGCCGCGGCCATCACGCCGATATCGGCGGGACGATGCCGGGCTCGATGCCGCCCGACACGCGTACCGTCGAAGAGGAAGGCGTCCTGATCGACAACTTCAAGCTGGTCGCGCGCGGGACTTTCCGCGAGACGGAGATGCGGGCGCTGCTTGCGTCGGGCAAATATCCCGTTCGTAATCCGGACCAGAACATCGCCGACCTCAAGGCGCAGATCGCCGCCAACGAGAAGGGCGTGCAGGAGCTGCGCCGAATGGTCGGGCATTTCGGGCTCGACACCGTGATGGCTTACATGGGTCACGTGCAGAACAACGCGGAAGAATCGGTCCGGCGCGTCATCGATGTCCTCAAAGACGGCAGCTTCGCCTACGAAATGGACGACGGCAGCGCGATCAAGGTCGCCATATCGATCGACCGGGAAAGCCGGAGCGCCCGCGTCGATTTCACCGGCACGAGTCCGCAGCGGCCGACGAACTTCAATGCGCCGTCGGCCGTCTGCCGGGCGGCGGTCCTGTATGTGTTCCGCACGCTGGTTGACGACGACATCCCGATGAACGAGGGGTGCCTGAAGCCGATCGAGATCGTCATCCCCGAGGGCTGCATGCTGCGGCCGAGCTATCCGGCGGCCGTGGTCGCGGGCAATGTCGAGACCTCGCAATGCATTACCGATACGCTCTACGGCGCGCTCGGCGTGATGGCGGCGGCGCAGGGGACGATGAACAACGTCACTTTCGGCAATGCCCGCCACCAGTATTACGAGACGGTGTGCGGCGGCTCGGGCGCCGGCCCATCCTTTGACGGGACTTCCGCCGTCCACACGCATATGACGAATTCCCGCCTGACAGATCCCGAGGTGCTAGAATGGCGTTTCCCGGTCCTGCTCGAATGCTTCGAAATACGCCCCGGTTCGGGGGGGAATGGCGCGCACCGGGGTGGCGACGGGACGCGCCGGCGGCTGCGGTTTCTCGAGGAAATGGAGCTCGCCATTCTGTCCGGCCACCGCCGGGTGCCACCCTATGGAATTGCCGGGGGCGAGCCGGGAAGCTGCGGACGGAATTGGGTCGAGCGGGTGGATGGCTCGCGCCATGAGATGACCGGCACGGACGCGACGGTCATGCGGTCGGGCGACGTCTTCGTGCTGGAAACGCCGGGCGGCGGCGGCTTCGGCCGGAGTGTTGCACGACGGCACGCCGCCGAATAATTAGATCGGGAGGTGTGACGACCATCCTTGTTGCGGTGCATCAAAGGTCATAAATATGTCACGAATTCGCTGCCAACCGCTTGGTGGAGCAAGGCAGCGCAACGCGACGAGAGAGCATACCGTGGGACGACTTTCCTCAATGCGGTACCTGATCGTGGCCCTTGCAGCCGCCCTTGGGCTTGCCGCCGGACAGGCAGCCTCTGCCGTTTCCACGAGCGGCGGTGGCGATGGACGCCTCTCCTTCACGGTGACCCGTAACGGCGAGCCGATCGGGACCCAGGTCTATCGGATCGACCGCCAGGGCAACCGCGTCGTCGTCGATGTCAACACCAAGATCGATTTCCGGCTGCTGTGGATCCCGATTTACCGGTTCCGGCATGAATCGCGGGAAATCTGGGATGGCGACCGCCTGGTGCGGATGATCTCGAACACCAACGACAACGGCAATCCCGTGACGCTGGACGTGCGCGCGGACGGCCGCGTGCTCAAGGTCGGCAGCGAGGATGGCCAGGTCGAGGTCGACTCCAAGGCCGTTCCGGCGAGCCTCTGGAACTCGCTGGTGGTCGAGCGCCACAGCCTGCTGGATACCGTCAAGGGCACGATCATGGCGACGAAGGCCACGGTGCTGGGGGACGAGGTCCTGACGATCGGCGGCCGGAAGATCGACGCTAAGCGGTATCGGATTACCGGCGATTACAGCCGCGACCTCTGGTACGACAGCCATGACGGCTCGCTGGTCCGTGTCCTGTTCGAAGCGTCGGACGGCTCCGAGGTCGAATTCGTGCTCAAGAGCTGAACCGCCGGCCCTTTCAATCCTTTCTGCCAGTTGAAGCGGGCAGGGTCCGCGACTACTCTCACTCCAGTCATTTTCGGAGCCGGTGAGAGAGGTGCGGCGTGACCCCGGTTGCAGCCAGTAAGCCGAAGGTGGAGCTGGATTCCGCGTTTCTCGCGGCCCTATCCCGCATTCTCGGCGACCGGATGTCGACTGCGGCGGCGGTGCGCGAGCACCACGGCAGCGGCGAAGACTATTTCCCGGTCGTCCCGCCGGATGCGGTCTGTTTCGTCGAAAGCACCGAGGAAGTCGGCGCGATCGTACGTCTCTGCGCCGAGCATCGGGTTCCGGTCATTCCCTACGGCACGGGGACCTCGCTGGAAGGGCATGTCCAGGCGCTGTATGGCGGGGTTTGCATCGACCTGATGCGCATGAATGCCGTCCTCGAGGTCAACGGGCAGGACCTCGACTGCCGGGTGCAGGCCGGCGTCACGCGCAAGCAGCTCAACGAATACCTGCGCGACACCGGGCTGTTCTTCCCGATCGACCCGGGCGCCGACGCATCGCTCGGCGGCATGGCCGCGACCCGTGCCAGCGGCACCAACGCCGTGCGCTACGGCACCATGCGGGACAACGTGCTGGGACTCACCGTGGTCTTGCCGGACGGCCGGATCATACGGACCGGCGGCCGGGCGCGGAAATCGGCAGCGGGATATGACCTCACGCGCCTCTATGTCGGCTCGGAAGGGACGCTCGGCGTGATTACCGAGGTCCAGCTCCGGCTCTACGGCATTCCGGAGGCCATCACCTCGGCCGTCTGTCAGTTTCCGAGCCTGGCGGATGCGGTGAACAGCGTGATCGCGATCATCCAGGCGGGCATCCCCGTCGCCCGGATCGAGCTGCTGGACGAGGTGCAGATGCAGGCCTGCATCGTCTATTCCAAGCTCGCGGGCTACGCGGCGCGGCCGACGCTGTTCTTCGAGTTCCACGGCACGCCCGCATCGGCCGCCGAGCAGGCGGAGATGGTCAAGGCGATCGCCGACGACTTCGGCGGCAGCGCGTTCCAGTGGACCGCGCAGGCCGAGGAGCGGAGCAAGCTCTGGCAGGCGCGGCACGACGCGTATTACGCTGCAATAGCGCTGGTGCCCGGTAAGAAGGGGATCGCCACCGACGCCTGCGTGCCGATTTCGCGGCTGGCCGACTGCATTGTCGAGACACGCGCCGACATCGACAGGTCCGGTCTCATCGCGCCGATCGTCGGCCATGTCGGCGACGGCAATTTCCATCTCGTCATCATCGTGGATCCGAGCGACGCGGAGGAGATGCACCGTGCGCACGCTTTGAACGACCGGCTGATCGAGCGGACGCTGGCCTATGGCGGCACCTGCACCGGCGAGCACGGCATCGGCCAGGGCAAGATGCAGTTCCTGACGGCGGAGCATGGCGAGGCGGTCAGCGTCATGCGCACGCTCAAGCAGGCTCTCGACCCGCACAACATCATGAATCCGGGGAAGATCCTCCGGGTTTGATCTTCCTCCGTCCGGCATGTCTATTTTACTAGCGGCCCAGGATGGGCTACTAATCGGAAGACATTTCCCCTCATGTTCCTAGGCCGAAGCCGCGCCGGCCCGGCCATCAACTCTAACCGATGAACGGGAGAAATCCGGTGTCGAGCAACAGCTTGCCTCTCTCACGGTTCAAAGTCATCGACCTCACGGCCCATCGCGCCGGCCCGACGGCGGTCCGCCAGCTTGCGGATTGGGGCGCCGAGACAATCAAGATCGAAGCGCCGTCCGCCATCAGCAAGGACAAGGGCAGCCTGATCGGCTCGCGCCACGGCTTCGATCTGCAGAACCTGCACCGCAACAAGCGGAGCCTGACGCTCGACCTCAAGAGCGAGAAGGGCAAGGAGATCTTCTTCGAGCTCGTCAAGAGCTCCGACGTCGTGGTCGAGAATTTCCGCTCCGCGGTGAAGCACCGTCTCGGCATCGACTATGAGGCCTGCCAGAAGGTCAATCCCCGTATCGTCTACGGCAGCATCGCCGGCTTCGGCCAGACTGGCCCCTACGGCAAGCGGCCCGGCGTCGACCAGATCGCCCAGGGCATGGGCGGCCTGATGTCGGTCACCGGCATTCCGGGCCAGGGTCCGGTGCGCGTCGGCATCCCGATTTGCGACCTGACCGCCGGCATGTTCCTCGCCCAGGGCATCCTGATCGCCCTGCTGGAACGCGAAGTGTCCGGCAAGGGACAGTGGGTCCACACATCGCTGCTGCAGGCGATGATCTCGATGATGGATTTCCAGGCCGCGCGCTATTTGAAGGATGGCGAGATTCCGAAGCAGGCGGGCAATAACCATCCAACCGGCATTCCGACCGGCGTGTTTCCCACCGCCGATGGGCATATCAACATCGCTGCGTCCGGCGCGGTGCTGTTCGAGCGCCTGTGCAATGCGCTCGGCACGTCCGAATGGGTCAGCGACGCGCGGTACAATTCCTTCGACGCTCGCCGCAAGAACCGGGACGAGCTGAACGACAAGATTGGCGCCGTCACAAAGACCAAGCCGAGCCAGTACTGGGTCGACCTGTTGAACGAGATCGGCGTGCCGTGCGGGCCGATCTACAACGTGAAGCAGGTATTCGACGACCCGCAGGTCAAGCATCTGGGTATCGCCACGCCGATGGAGAGCGCCAAGCTGGGTACCATCAACGTCGTGGGCCAGCCGATCATCATGGAGCGGACGCCGCAGCCGAAGAAGATGCGGCTGGCGACGCCCGAGCTTGGTGAACATACGGATGCGGTCCTAACCGAACTGGGTTACAGCAAGGACCAGATCGCAGCGTTTCACGAAAAGAATGTCGTTTAATCCGGCACCGCGGCCGGCCCTGAGACAAGCGTAGAGGACGTCATGAAACTCGCTACCGACAAGATGATCGCCGAGAAGAAGAACGGCGTCGGCTGGATGACCTTCAACAACCCGGAACGCCGCAATGCGACTTCGCTCGAGATGTGGCAGGCGATCGGCGTCATCATGGAGGAATTCTCCCGCGACCCCGACGTGAAATGCTGCGTCATGAAAGGGGCGGGCGACAAGGCCTTCGTCTCCGGCGCAGACATCTCGCAGTTCAAGGAGAAGCGGAACGACGCCGATGCGGCGGCCGAGTACGACAAAATTTCGAACGACGCGCGGCAAAAGCTGGCGCAGTTCCAGAAGCCGCTGATCGCGATGATCCGGGGCTATTGCCTCGGCGGCGGCCTCGGCGTCGCCATGAACGCCGATTTCCGCATCGCCAGCGAGGACTCGCAGTTCGGCATTCCGGCCGCGCGGCTCGGCATCGCCTACACCTTCGACAACATCAAGCGGCTGGTCGACCTCGTCGGACCGTCCTATGCCAAGGAAATCCTGGTCACGGCGCGCCAGCTCGGCGCCGCGGAAGCCTATCAGATTGGCCTCATCAACCGGGTCGTTCCCGCGAACGACCTCGAAAAGGCGGTGGCCGATTTTACCGATGCCATCACCGTTAACGCGCCCCTGTCCATGAAGGCGTCCAAGCTGATCATTGCCGAAATCCTCAAGGACAAGGATGCGCGCGACTACGCCATGATCGATGATCTGAAGCGCGAATGTTTCGACAGCAATGATTATAAGGAAGGCCGCGAAGCCTTTATGGAGAAGCGCAAGCCGGTCTTTACCGGTACCTGAGACGGCTGGCCCGGCTTCATCGATGGTGGGCGTGGCGGCGCGGCGCCGATGTTGAACGACCGGTCGATCCGGCTTCTGTTGGCGATTGCCGTGTGTGTGGCATTCAACGCGGCGATCACCCTGCAGAACGCATGGCCGACGCTCTGGGCGATACCCGGAACGGCGATTTCGGTCGAGTTGCTCATTCTGCTCGCCGTCAGCGCTTTATACATGGAGCGCCGGCGCGCCATCGGCGGCGCCGTCGCCTGGAGCATGGCAGCCGTGCTGTTCCTGTTGATTGCCGGCCGCTATGCCGCGGTCACGTCGCATTCGCTGTTCGGACGGCCGATCAACCTTTTTTTCGACCTGCCGCATCTGCCGCAGGTCGCGGCCATGACGGCGGGCGCGCGCTCGCCGATCAAGGTTGCCTTCCTAGCCGCGGCCGGCCTAACGCTTCTGACCGGTACGCTACTGTCGGTCCGCTGGGGCATCGGGATCGTGGCGCAGGCATTGTCGGACCGAGCGGTTCGCCGTCCGGCGGGCGTTATGGCGGCAGCCGGGATCCTTCTGTTCTTTGCCACGTCCATGCCGCTGCTGCAGCGGCTGGAGCCGTTGTTCGCTCACCCGGTTTCCCCGGTTTACCTGAGGCAGGCCGGTTTCCTGGTCGAGGCAGTTGCCGGCACGGGCGACGCGGCATTCGCGTCCCAGCCTGCGGCGACGGTCGAGATCGGAGCGCTGAACGGCGCCGACGTCTTCGTCTTCTTTTTGGAGTCCTATGGCGAGGCGGCATATCGCCTGCCGGAGGTGGCGGGCGACATTCGTGCGCGCGTCGGGGAGGCGGAGCGTGTCCTGCGAGGCAAGGGTTGGCATATGGCATCGGGGTTTTTCCAGTCGCCGACCTTTGGCGGCGGCTCCTGGCTCGCGCATGCCAGCTTTCTTGCCGGCGTGACGGTATTGGAAAATCGCGATTATGAGCTGCTCCTGAGCGGCAACCGCTCCACGCTGGTCCGGGAGTTCGCCAAGGCCGGCTACCGCACCGTCGCATTAATGCCCGGCCTGAAGCTCGCCTGGCCGGAGGGCAGCTTCTACGGCTTTGACGCGATCTACGACGCCGCAACGCTGGACTATGGCGGCCCAGCCTTCGGATGGTGGATGATTCCGGATCAATTCACGCTGGGAAGGCTGGATGAGCGGGAGCTCCGCGCGCCCGGCCGCAAGCCGCTGTTCGTGGTCTGGCCCACGATCATGAGCCATATGCCGTTTTCGCCGGTACCGGCCTATCTTCCGGACTGGTCGAAGGCGCTCGATCCGGCCGCCTACGTGCAGACCGCCGGCCGTCCGGCGGCGCTCGGCGATTGGACGGAAGCGCGCAATTCCTACCGTTCCGCCATGATCTACAATCTCGACATGGTCGAGGGCTTTCTCGCGGAAAGGGCGCCGGCGAGCGCGCTGGTCGTGGCGCTTGGCGATCATCAGCCGCCCGGCCTCGTCAGCGGCGCCGGAGCAAGCTGGCTGGTCCCGGTCCACGTCTTCTCGCGCGACGGGAGCCGCATCGCGGCGTTTCGCGAGGCGGGGCTCAAGGATGGGCTGGTGCCGTCAGGCGCCGATCTCGGCGATTTCGCCGCGCTGCATCACAAATTTGCCAAGGCACTAAAATAGTTGCCGGAAGAGCATAAATTAAACGGACGGAAACGGTTTGATCGGCTGCCGTCGAACCCGTAGTTTAGCGGTTTCCTGCCGGCACGGTCGGTGGATAGCGCCCCAGCCGCGAGGGACCATTTGTGAAGAAGCTGCTGATTGGCCTCGCCGCCGTCGGGGTTCTGTTGATAGCCGCGATCCTGATCGCACCCAGCTTCGTCGACTGGAACGCTCACAAGCAGAAGATCACTGCGATGGTCCGCGACGCCACGGGGCGCGAGCTGACCATTCGCGGCAATATCGACGTCACGATCCTGCCGAGCCCGGCCTTGCGTGTCGAAGACGTCCGGTTGTCGAGCATCGCCGGGGCAGTCTCTCCCGAAATGGTCCGGTTGCCCGAAGCGCGTATCAGCGTCGCCGTCGGCCCATTGCTCGAAGGGCGTATCGCAACGGTCGTGACGTTGGTGCGCCCCACGATCCATCTGGAAACGCTGCAGGACGGGCGCGTCAATTGGGATTTCGGTTCCGGCCAGGACAAGCCTGCGACTGGGCAAGGCGACGCCGGAAAGCTCAGCAGCGGTATACCGCTCGACGTGAAGTTGGACAGCTTCCGCATCGTGAACGGCACGATCAGCTATTACGATGCGACCACGGCGCTGCTACAGCGTGTGGAAAATCTCAACTCCGAAGTATCCTTTGATTCGCTCAACGGGCCGTTCCGGATCAATGGCAAGGCGACAGTGCGCGGCATTCCGCTCGCCCTGCAGGCATCGACCGGAACCGTAAAGCCCGGGGCGCCGCTGTTCGTGACGGCGGAGGTGTCCACGTCCGACGGTGGCTCGACTGCCCGGCTCAATGGCTCGGTCTCCGAGCACGATGGCGGTCCGGCGATCGACGGCGAGCTCGAAGTAAATTCGAAGAGCGTGGCCGCCTTGCTGGACTCGACCCTTCGCATAGCCGCGCCCGGCGTGTTCGCTCAGCCCCTGACGGTGCGCGGCAGCGTCGCAGGGTCGGGAAAGTCCTTATCGCTCAACGCGGCCGAGTTCGAGTTCGGCGATGCCCGGGCGACGGGCGATTTTGCCGTCACGCTCGGTGATGTGCCGCAGCTGACCGGTGTGATCCGCACCGGAAACCTGAACCTCGACGCGTTTCTCGAAGGCGACCGGAGCGCCGGCGAGGCCGTTGCCGAGACCACGGCGGCAAGAACCAGCGCCGCTGTGCCGAAATCGGCGGCCGACCCGCAGGCGAAGGACGCAGCGGAGCCGGAATTCGCCCTTCCGGCCAACCTCGATGCCTCGCTTACCGTCGACGCGGACATCATTCAGTACAATGGCGCCCTGGTGCGGGACATGGCGCTCAAGGCGACCCTGAAGGGAGGCCGCGGCACGATTGAAGGGTTCAGCGCAATTCTTCCCGGAAATTCGTCTTTCGATATCAAGGGTGACCTGAAAGATGTCGACGGAAAGACCGACCTGAACCTTCAGCTTTCCAGCCGGTCCGACAACCTGCGCGAGATGCTCGAGTGGCTCGGCGTGGACATTTCCTCGGTGCCGGCCGACCGTCTGCGGCGATTTTCGATGTCGGCCGCCGTGACCGGCTCGCCCCGGAATATCGTGGCCAAGGACATCAACGTGCAGCTCGACGCGAGCAAGCTCTCCGGCGGGCTTGCGCTGGTTCTCCGGGAACGTCCGGCTTTCGGCCTGCGCCTGGTTGTCGATCGCGTGAACGTCGACGCCTATCTGCCGCACAAGGACGGACCGATTCAATCGGCGCCCGCGGCATCGCCGGCCGCAACGGGTCCGCAAGACGCGACGCCGGCCAGCCCGCTGGGCGGGATCGCGGATGCATTGCGCATCCTCGAAAGCTTCGATGCGAACATCGACGCCACGATCAAGAGCATGACCGTCGCCCGCATGCCGGCAACGAATATCCGGGCCGATGTCACGGTCCTGAACGGCGGCCTCGAAGTAAAGCATGCAGAGCTTGGCGATTTCGCCGGGTTGCGCGGCTCGATCAAAGGCAAGCTCGACCGAACGAAGGAGCTGCCGTCGGTCGACGCGGAATACACAGTCGAGATTGCCGACCAGGCGCGATTCGCGCGATTTCTCGACGATCCGACATTGATGCGGCATCAGGGCAAGGGCCGGCTGGCGTCCAGCGGGAAGCTGGCCGGCAATCAGGATCGGCTCGTCGTCACGTCTCGCATCGAAGGTCTGGGGGTGACGGCGGACGTTGACGGCGCGCTGACGGCGCTGCTCAACGCGCCGGCCTTCAAGCTGGCGGCGTCGGTGCGTGCGCCCGAGCTCGTACAACTGGTCCGATTGGCGGCGGAGAGCTATTCGCCCGCCGCCGGCAAGCTGGGGCCGGTGGATCTTTCGTTCCAATTGGAGGGGTCGCAAACGCAGATCAAGGCCGACTCGATCAGCGGCCACGCTGGGCCGGTCACGGTGCGCGGGTCGGCGGCGCTGCAGCTCGATGAGCCGCGGCCCAAGCTGCGCGCGGCGCTTAGCACCAGCGAAGTGTCGCTGGACCTCTTCCTGCCGCTCGAAGACCGGCGCCGGTCCGACGGCGCCGGGACGTACCGCATCCTACCAGCCGCTGCGGCGGCGACCTCTGTTGCCTCGTCGCCGCGCTGGTCGCCCGATCCGATCGATTTATCGGCGCTGGACGCCTTCGATGCGGAAGTCGATGTCGACATGGCCGTTCTTGCCAAAGACCCCTATCGGTTGAAGGAGTCGAAGCTGCGGCTTCGGGTGGATGAGGGGAAGCTTTCGCTCGAGCGGTTTCACGCCAATTTCTCGACCGGAACGGTGACGGTCACCGGGGCGCTGGCCGCCGAGCAGCGCAAGGTCGTCGGATCGCTCAATGCGAATCTGGACGGCGTCGACATATCCGACCTCGTGGAGGCATTGCGTAATTACCAGGTTCGATTGGGACCGGTCCGGTTCGGCACCAAGATGCGCGGTCCCGTCACCATGACGGCAGCGGTGAGTACACTTGGCGGCAGCGAGCGCGAGCTCGTGTCCGGACTAACGGGCTCGGGCCGGATTACCGGGCAGTTGCGGGCCGACATGTCGAGCGACACAAGACAAATCAGCGCCGTTGCCGGTCTGGCAGGCTCACTGCTGGGCAACAAGGTCAAGGAAATCCGGGGCGTGACCGACGCGGTTCAGGGAACCGATTTGCTCATATCCGCTTTCGACGGCCCGGCGACGCTTAATGGCGATTTTTCGGTCGAGCGCGGGGTCGTAACGACGCGCAATCTCGTTCTCGTCGGGCGGAGCGGTCGCGCGCTGACGGCCGGAACCGCGAACTTGCCGGGTTGGACGCTCGACAGCGTCACCGACGTCACGCTCGGCCAGGATAGCGACCCCTACCTGACCGTGCAGGCGGCGGGTGCGCTGGACGATCCTTATGTCCGGAAGCTGAGCGGCACCTTGCTGCGAGGGACGCCGGTTTCTGCGCAGCCGCCGCCGTCCGAAGGGCAGGCCGCGCCGCAAGAACCGGCCCGGTCGACGCCTGCTGATCAGAAACCGAAGCCTGAAGACGTGCTCAAGGGCCTACTGAAGGGGCTCAGTCGATGAGCTGCGATCCGTCTTACGCGCGTTCGCCAGGTCGGTCTGCAACATCGTCAGGACATAGACGCGAATCGCGCTCGACAGATTGCCGTCGCGCTGCTTGTCGATTTCCGTCACGAGCTGATTGACGGTGAAATGCCGCTTGCTGGCGATTTCCTTGAGCGCGTCCCAAAACGCGTTCTCGAGCGAAACGGACGTGCGATGTCCAGTGATCACGACGGAGCGCTTCTTCATCGCGCCGAGCGGTCCACCGTCCATGTTGCCAGACGACTCGTTGCCGAGGTGTCTTTGGAATTCTTCCCGATTCGAAGATGAGGACATTTGCGAGAAATCTGTGTTTCCAATGAACGTACAAATATACCACACTACGGTGACTTCAACGGCGTGCGTTTGCAATATGCATTCACGTATTATTGATGCGATATATCCATATTATCGCCACACGGTGCGCGCGAATTCAGCAATCCGGTCCATTGCT
>Ga0299906_10002094_pt1 | contig 16747 bp, 13 predicted proteins | sample RVTome_14_FD_200259 | JGI IMG/M metagenome (GOLD analysis project Ga0299906, IMG submission 200259) | Soil microbial communities from uranium-contaminated site in the Upper Colorado River Basin, Wyoming, United States - RVT145D125 (version 2) ...
TTCAGAGACGGCGACATTCGTTCGTACTTCCGTCGAATCCATTCGACAACGGGTGCATCCTGCATCTACAAGGTATCGGCACACAGAACGCATTTTGTTTATTTTGTTTTTCGGCGCGCCCTAAGTTTCGTCCGCGTCCATGGTGTAGCTCGCCGAGCCGCGTGATGTCGGTTGCGAGCCGTCCTCGACCTCGCGGAGGAAGATCGTTCCCGACGGCGTGGAGTGCACGAAGAACAGGTTGTCATAGCCCCGGACGCCGAACGCCGGGCCAATACCCGTTCCGGAACGTGGCAAGCCGGAATACTAGCTGCGTCCCCTTTTTAAAAAAAAACGCCCCGCCAACCAGGGGCTCCGCTTTGCTGCGCCCCTGGCTACAATCGTCGGCCCCGCCGGGGCCGTGCGCGATTTACGGGGGTCGCGCCGCGTTGGGTTGCGGCCACAAGGCCGCGATAGGTTTCACGGTTGATGCGACAACATCGCTACGACAGGAGCGTGATGATGAAGCGACGTCGGCTTGCTTTCCTCGCCTGCATGGTTTGGATCGTTCTGGGGCTCAATTTCCTTGCCGTGGCTGAACCGGCGACCGGGCCGTGGGACCTTGACGCGCTGGCCGCCGTGCCGGAGGTCGAGTGGGTCGATTCTACCGGGCCGGTTCGGGGGCTGTATTACACCGGCAAGCCGTACCGCGACAAGCCGACGCGCGTGTTCGCGTACTACGCCCTGCCCGAATTTCGCAAGGGGCCGGTGCCGGCGATGGTGCTCGTGCACGGCGGCGGGGGCAAGGCGTTCAAGGAGTGGGCCGAGCTCTGGGCCCGGGCCGGGTACGCCGCGATCGCGATGGACCTCGCCGGTCGCGGACCCGACGGCGAACCGCTGCCCGACGGCGGGCCGGACCAGACGCACAAGCAGAAGTTCGACGACATCACCGGCGGGGTGAAGAACGCCTGGCCCTACCATGCCGTGGCCAACGTCCTCCGCGCGGTGTCGCTGATTCGCAGCTTCGATGCCGTCGACGCCGAGCGCGTCGGGATCACCGGCATCTCGTGGGGCGGCTACCTGACCTGCATCGTGTCCGGCCTCGACAAGCGGCTCAAGGCGGCGGTACCGGTTTACGGCTGCGGATTCCTGCACGAGAACAGCGCGTGGCTCGACACGTTCGCCAAGCTCTCACCCGCCGACAAACAAGCGTGGGTCGAGAACTTCGACCCGTCGACCTACCTGCCCGGCTGTGCGATGCCGATCCTGTTCGTCAACGGCACCAACGATTTCGCCTACCCGCTGGACAGCTACCGGAAGAGCTACCGGCTGGTGACCGGGCCGCGGACGTTGTGCGTGACCGTCGAGATGCCTCACGGGCATCCGCAGGGCTGGGCGCCGCCCGAGATCATGGTGTTTGCCGATTCGGTGCTGCGCAAGGGCCGGCCGGTCCCGCGCTTCGAGAGCCTGACCCGCACCGGCCGGTCCGTGGTCGGCACGTACCGATCACGCACCCCGGTCAAAGGCGCCCAACTGCACTACACCACCGACCGCAACACCTGGAACAAACGCAAGTGGCATTCGGTCGACGCCGACACCGAACGCAACACCGTCCGCGCCACCCTGCCCGACGCCGAGGTCAGCGCCTACTTCCTGACGGTCGCCGACCAGCGAGGGATGATCGCGTCAAGCGAACACGAGGAGCTTGGGCGATAAGCCCGTCATGGGCACCATTTTTTGCTTGACTTTCCCTGGGTGAAGCCTATACAGTGCGAGCGTTCGGTAGCAAGTCATTTCCCCCCGGAGGGGCATCGGGCGCCGGATTGAGACTGTCCAGACGCAGGCTGTGCCAGTACGGAGTGGGCTTAGAATTCAAACCCCCGGCGCTGACTTCCTGACGCAGTGTAGGAGTGAGGGTATGCGAAGCCTGGGTGTGCCCATCGTGGTGCTTGGGGTGGTGCTCGGTCGCTGGGCCGAACCCGCCTGGGGTCAGGTCGACCTGTCGGCGGTGGTTACGCCCATCGGCGGCGGTATGTTCCACTATGACTACACGATCACGAACAATCTGGCGACGGACGTTCTGATCGTCAGCCTGAACGTGCCGCCCGATCCGTCGGCGGTGATAAATCTGATGTTTCCGACCGATTACATTGCCGTCTTCGACCCCGGTCTGGGGTTCGTTGATTTCGTCGAGGACGCTCAGCCGTTCGCCGCCGGCACCGGCGTCGCGGGGTTCGCGTTCGACAGCGCGTTCGGACCGGGGACGGCCGGATTCTCCGCTTTCGACGTCAACGGAACGCCCTCGAACGGCTTGACCACCGCGCCGGTTCCCGAACCGACCACGGCCCTGCTCGCCGCCGTAGCGGCGTTGTCCGTCGTGGGGCGACGGCGAGGAAAAACAGGAACTGAAGGAGGCGTGAATGATGGCCGCGACAAATCATAGAACGTGGTGTCTGGCAGCGTGTGTGCTGTTCGCGCACCCGGCGATCGCGATGGCGGCGAGCCACAGCGACGCCCCGCTGATCAAGCAGGATCCCCAAGCGAACATCACCGACGTCTACGCGTTTATCGGAACGAGGTACGATGATCCGAACGAAAAGGTGTTGAACGTCGTCGTGCAGACCCGGCCGTTCTCCGAACCCGGCGACGGCGTGATCTACGATCGTTTCGCCGACGACGCCCTGTACAGCATTCATATCACCGATCCGAACACGGGCGATACGATCAGGCGGTACGACTTCAGGTTCTCCAACGTCACGAGCGGCCTCAAGAATCCCAACACGATTCTGTCCTACGGACAGGGCACCCAGACCGGTCCGATCCTGACCATCGGGGACGCCCGCCAGAACTACGCCCAGACCTACAACGTCGAGCGCGTCGAGGGCAGCAGTTCCGGTTCCATCGGGTCCGACCTCGTGACCGCGCCGCCCAACGTTGGTGTGCGAGTCACCCCGCTGTACAACGACGCATCCTCAGGGCTGGCCATCTCCGGCGCGACCCAGTTCAGCGAACTGGACAGCTACACGCAGCAATCGATTCATGACCTAGTCGATGGTTCGGCCGTGTTCGCGGGTCCGCGGGAGGACGGGTTCTACGCCGACATCCCGGGGATCTTCGATCTGCTTGACGGGCGCATCCTCGACAACAACGGCGACCCGAACGACGGGCTCGGACAGGACGGCGCCGGCGTCGACGGATTCAAGGGGTTCAACGTGCTCTGCTACGCACTCCAGATTCCGGTGACGTCGCTGCCGAGTTTCCCGTACCCCGGCCTGTTCAACCCGAACAGCACCGGCGTCGGTGTGTACGCGTCGGTGAGCCGCCGGCGCATTAGTATTCGACGCACGAACGGCCCCCCCGTCAACGCCGGACCCTGGGTCCAAGTTAACCGCATGGGCAACCCCATATTCAATGAAGCCCTTGTCGCGCTCCAGGACAAGGACAATTACAATCGCACCTCGCCGACCGATGACCTCGTTAACTTCAGCACCTACGCCGAAAACCCCGAACTCGCCTTTTTGATCAACTTCGTACTATTTGGTGACTCGAGCGGACTAAACCCGATTCCGACGACCGGCCGCACGGACCTCGCGGCAATCTACATCCCGGATGTGCTGCGCGTGGACACGAGCACGGCGCCGGTCAGGCTTCCCGGTCAATCGGGCTTCAGCCGCCTGAGTTACCTGGGCGGAGACGATGCCGGACCGTCGATTCCGGCCGGGTGGCCCAACGGCCGGCGCATCGGCGACGACGTGATCGACATCGCGCTGTCGGCGGTGGCCACAATCGGAATCGTCGGCGACAACGTCGCCGCCAACGACCAGTTGTACAACCAGGTGTTCCCGTACTTGGGCACGCCGCACGCCGGGCCGACCGTGAACCAGCGACAGGCGCCGTAACGTGCGATGCCGGGACGCCTTGGCTTCGATCCGCATGGGCGCGCCGCGCCGGCCGACGGGCCGTTGGACGATCGGGCCGATCCTGGCCGGGTTGATGTGCGCCGCGCCAGTGCGCGGACACGATTTCTGGATCCAGCCCGCCACGTTTCACCCGCAGGTCGATCACATCGTCCCGGTCAGGCTGCGGATCGGTCACATGCTTCGCGGCGTACCCGTGGCGCGCGACCGGTCCCGCTTCGAGCGATTCGTCCTCGCCGCGCCGGAGGGCGAGTTTACCGTACTCGGTCGCGATGGGGTCGATCCCGCCGGCCTCGTCCGCGCTCGACGTCCGGGCGTCCACGTCATCGGCTATCACAGCAAGGCGACCTTCATCGAGCTCGAGGCCGTGAAGTTTGAAGCGTACCTCCGGGACAACGGACTCGACACGGCCGCGACGTTCCGTGGCGCCCGAGGACGAAACGCCTCACCCGGCCGAGAACGATTCTCTCGCTGCGCCAAAGCCATCCTGTCGGCTGGTGAGGGCGCCGACGACGGGTTCGCATATGTCTTCGGCTTTCCGCTGGAGATCGTGCCCGAGAACAATCCACTGCTTCGCAGCGACGAGCCGGTCGTATTCCGCCTGTTGTATGACCATCATCCCTGCCCGGACGCGCTCGTGACCGCGCTGCCTTACGACCGACCGATCCTCGCCCAACAGGCGCGGTCGGACGACGCAGGACGAGTGCGGTTTCGCGTTGAGCGTCCGGGGGTTTGGCTGATCAAAGTGGTCCACATGGTTCGCGCAGGCGGGGGATCGGATGCGGATTGGGAGAGCTACTGGGCGTCACTGACGTTCGAGCGCCCGGGGCTAACGGCAAAGCAGGCTCGCCCCCGCCGCGCCGCCGGCGTTTCGCACGCGACCGACTCGGCGGTGGTCGGCGCCGCGGTGGGCAACTGACTCGGCTTCAGTGACCGCAGCAGCCGGACGGACCGCCGGCCGATTCGCACCGTTCGCACGCCGCCGCGTCGCCGGAATCCGCGTCCAGGATCGTCCCCTGAACGATCACTTGCTCGGTGAGCTTCAGAGCCGCCGCGTCGGGCACGCTCATGATAGTGGTGTCGCCCGCGTCGATCGTGGTGGTGGTCAAGTACATCACGCCGCAGTCCTGCGCGTCCGCCCCGGAACCCTCTCGCCCGAGCAGCACGCGAACCTTCAGGCAGACCGCGGTGGGATTGCAGAGCACGACGGACAGATCATCGAACGCCGGGTCGATGAAAGCCGCCTCCAACCGGACGAAGTCGGTCGTCGCCGTGTTTTCGCCGCAATCGACGCATCCCGGGAACAGCACGTCGGCGCCGGAGGTGGTGGCGCCGACCACCATCGGCTCGGCGGGCTCGTCGTCCGCGGCATCCGGCCCCGGCGCGGGTGGTGAACACGTCTGCCCGCCGCTCAGGAAAAGCATCGCGAGCATGAACGCGGAACTGCGATGAAAGCGAACAACGATTCGGGACATGGCCCACCTCATATCACCCGCTCGACGGCCCCGACCCGGTGACGCCGGCCAGTCCACCGGCTCGTTCATGAGCAAACCAACGGCGTCCACGGTCGGCAACCACCGCGAAAGCCGACCGATGGCGCAGCGACCGCCGCCGGCGAACGATCGTCACTCGTATCACGCGTACCCGCGCAATCTATCGACTCCTGCTCAATCGTCAAGTCGAGCGATCCCGCCTCGGCCAAGGTCAGCGCCGACTTCCTCACCATAACCGACAAACGCGTCGCGACCGGCTCCAGCGAGCATGAGGAGGTAAGCCGTAGCGCGATAGCCCCGAAGGGGCCAAAGCATTGACGATACCGCGTTTTGTCTTTCTCCCCTCCGGGGCTATGCTTGTCTTGATTCCGTTTACCCAGGCTCACTCTCTGGGCTATGCACTGTCGCCTCTTCGAGGCTGTTGTTATTCTCGCCCACCCAACTGCGGATGTAATGAAGTGTCGTACATCGATTTGCAATCCTTCGTCAACGACCTCGAACAGCGCGGCCAGCTCGTGCGCATCTCGGCCGAGGTGGATCCGATTTTGGAGATCACCGAGATCGCCGACCGGGTGAGCAAATCGCCGTCGGTCGGGGACGCGGAACCGCCGGCGACCGATCCGGTGCACGGCCGATTGGGCGGAACCGCCCTGCTGTTCGAGAACGTCAAGGGCTCGAAGCTGCCGGTGCTGATCAACGCCTACGGCAGCTACGAGCGCATCCGGCTGGCGTTGGGGTGCGAGAGCCTTGCCGCCTTGGCCGAGCGGGTCGAGCAACTCGTCAAGCCGCAGATGCCCACCACGTTCATGGACAAGGTCAAGAAGCTGCCCGAACTGGCCAAGCTGGCGTCGATGCCGCCCAAGGTGGTGCGGTCCGGGCCGTGTCAGGAGGTCGTGCACACCGACGACGCGAACGTCTTCGACCTGCCGGTGATCCAATGTTGGCCGGACGACGGCGGACGGTTCATCACGCTGGCGGGCATGTACACCAAGGACCCCGACAGCGGCGAGCGCAACGTCGGCATGTACCGGGCTCAGCTCTTCGAGCCGAAGATGACGGCGATGCACTGGCATATGCACCACGACGGCGCGAGGCATCATCGCAAGTATGCCGCCCGGGGCGAGCGGATGCCGCTGGCGATCGTGCTTGGCGGTGAGTCGGTGCTGCCCTATGCCGCGACGTGCCCCCTGCCGCCGGACGTGTCCGAGCTGCTGTTCGCCGGGCTGCTCAACGGACGGGGGATCGAGCTGGTGAGGTGCAAGACGATCCCCATCGAGGTGCCCGCCAACGCCGAGATCGTGATCGAAGGGTGGGTCGAGCCGGACGAGACGATTCTTGAAGGGCCGTTCGGCGACCACACCGGGTTCTACTCGCTGGCCGACCGATTCCCGCCCTTCCGCATCACGGCCATCACCCATCGCCGCGACCCGATCTATCCCACCACGATCGTCGGCAAGCCGCCGATGGAGGACTACTACCTGGGCAAGGCCACCGAGCGCATCTTCCTGCCCCTGTTGCGCGTGATCGTGCCGGACGTGATCGACTACAACCTGCCGCGGTTCGGCGCGTTTCACAACTGCGCGTTCGTCAAGATCCGCAAGGAATATCCACTGCAAGCTCGGCGGGTCATGCACGCGATCTGGGGTGCGGGGCAGATGGCGTTGACCAAGTTCGTCGTCGTCGTCGACGACCACGTCGACGTGCACGACGAGCAGGACGTGCTGTTCCACGTCGGCTCGAACGTCGACCCTCGCCGCGACACGGTGATCGTCGACGGCCCGATGGACATCCTCGACCACGCCACCCCGTTCTGCGGCAGCGGCTCGAAGATGGGCATCGACGCCACCCGCAAGATCCCCGGCGAGGGCACGGTCCGCGAATGGCCCGACGAGCTGGTCATGAGCGACGAGATCCGGGAGCGTGTCACCCGCCGCTGGGAGGAGTTCGGCATCGAAATGTAGCACGATGCCGAAACGGTCGTTGAGACTGTACGCGGGCGCCCCCATGAGGTACGATACGGTACGCACCGATCATGATCGACACGCAGACAATCGACAAAGCGGTGAGCATAATGCTCGAAGCCGCGCCGCCCGGCTCGCAGGTCATCCTGTTCGGCTCCTACGCCCGAGGCGATCCGCGCGAGGACAGCGACCTGGATTTCCTGGTCGTCGAGCCGACCGTCCGAAGCCGCCGCGCGGAGATGGTCCGCCTCCGACAAGCCCTGCGCCCGTTGCGCATCCCGGCCGACGTGCTCGTCGTCAGTCGCACCGTGTTCGAAGCCTGGAAGGACCTGCCGAACAACGTGATCGCCCGGGCGGCCCGTGAAGGAAGGTCGTTCTCCGATGCCGCTTGATCCGCCGCGTGTGCTGCTGTCCAAGGCCAAGGACGACGAGCGGCTGGCGGATCTGGTCGCAGACAATTCGGATGTACCGGATGAACAGATCGGATTTTTGGCCCAACAAGCCGTCGAGAAGTCCATCAAAGCCGTGCTCGCGCGCGGCATCCGATATCGCAGAACCAAAGGTCCGTGACAGTTTGGGCGGGGCTGGGTGTGCCACTGCTGTGTCAGCAGTGCTCCTACCAAGCGTCATTGCCCTGTTATCCACTGCTGACACAGCAGTGGCACACGGAACCTTCGGTTTTTCCGGGCCGCCAAATGTGTCACGCACCCTATCATGACCACAAAGGGGTCCAGGAATTGATGATGAAATACGGAGTATTTTAGCATGGGCCGTCCCATTGGCTTTTCCACCGGCAGCTTGGCCAAGAGCGATTATCGTGCCGCGCTAAGCGTCCTGGGCAAGACGGGCGCGAAGGCGGTCGAACTTTCGGCGCTTCGTGAACATGAATTGGCGCCCTTGCTGCAGGATTTGGCGGGACTGGATCTCTCGCAGTTTGAACACGCCTCGATCCACGCGCCGAGCAGGCTCATTGACTACACCGAGGAGCAACTCGTCAGCGCTTTGCTCCCTGTCGCAAAAGCCGGCTATCCGATCGTCGTTCACGCAGACATCATCACCGACGATGCCGCCTGGAAGCGACTTGGACGACATTTATGCATTGAAAATATGGACAAGCGGAAGTCGAGGGGCAGAACCTGGCGTGAAATCGGGGAAACCTTCGCGGTGCTCCCCAAGGCCAGATTCTGTTTGGACGTAGCTCATGCACGACAGATCGATCCGACGATGAGCGAAACGATCCAATTCCTTAGACATTTTGGTGATCGGCTCGAACAGCTACACGTAAGTGAATTGGACGGCAACAGCAAGCATAACCAGCTATCATACTCTGGGTCTCTGTCAATACAGTCTGTGCGGAATTATGTTCCCGTGGACGTGCCGATTATCCTGGAACATGAGGCGGAGCCGCACGAGTTGGAGAATCATATGACTCTCATGCGACGTCTCATGGCGCCGGTGATTGGTATGGCTCGGAGCGCCGGACGACTGAAGTGCATGAAGGTGTTGCGTTAACGCGAAGGAGATTCCATGCGCACAGGAACAATTGCCGCGGTTTTTGGAGTCATGTTGACCATGCCTACCGTAGCCGACGAGCATCGTAGTGAAGGCCTTCGACCCGCGGTGGCCGAGTACGGCATGGTCGCGACGAGCGAGCCGTTGGCGGTCGAGGTGGGCGTATCGATCCTCAAGGCCGGCGGCAATGCGATCGACGCCGCCATCGCGACCAACGCGGCGATCGGGCTGACCGAGCCGATGAACTGCGGCATCGGCGGCGACCTGTTCGCCATCGTTTGGGACGCCAAGACCGAGAAACTCTACGGTCTGAACGCCAGCGGCCGATCGCCCTACCGCGCGAACCTGAAGCTGTTTCGCAACAAGGGAATCACCAAGCTCATTCCGCCCAAGACGCCTTGGGCCTGGAGCGTGCCCGGCTGCGTCGACGGGTGGGACCGGCTGCGCGAGCGGTTCGGCACGATGTCTTGGTCGCAGCTTCTCGGCCCGGCGGTGACGATGGCCGAAGAAGGTTTCCCGGTCGCTCCGATCATCGCCGGCGGCTGGCGCGGGGCGGAGCGCATGCCCGACCTCGACGCCCGCACGGTCTACGCGCCCAACGGCCGCGCCCCGCGCGCGGGCGAGACGTTCCGCAACCCGGCCCTGGCCCGCAGCTACCGCAGCATCATCGCCGGGGGACGCGACGCGTTCTACCTCGGGCCGATCGCCGACGAGATGCTCAAGGGCTCGCAGGCCAAGGGCGGGCTGTTCATCCGGCAGGACTTCGAGGACCACACCAGCACGTGGGTCGATCCCGTGAGCACGACCTACCGCGGCCACACCGTCTGGGAATTGCCGCCCAACGGCCAAGGCATCGCCGCCCTGGAGATCCTGAACATACTCGAGGGATACGACCTTAAAGGGTTCGGCCACAACTCGGCCGATCACCTGCACCGATTCATCGAGGCCAAGAAGCTGGCCTTCGCCGACCGGGCCACGTTCTATGCCGACCCGGCCTTCAACCCGTTGCCGGTCGCCGAGCTGATCTCCAAGCCCTACGCCGACCGACAGCGAAAACGCATTGACCCCGACCGCGCCGCCCGCGGCGTCCGCGCCGGCGACTCCAAGCTCGTTCACGGCGACACCATTTACCTGACCGTCGTCGACAAGGACCGCAACGCCGTCTCGCTGATCCAGAGCAACTATTACGGCTTCGGCTCGGGCATCATCGCCGGCGACACCGGCTTCGTCCTACAGAACCGAGGCGAGTTGTTCGTGCTCGACGAAGACCATCTGAATCGCCTCGAACCGCACAAGCGACCGTTCCACACCATCATCCCGGCCATGGCGACAAAAGACGGCAAACCCTGGTTGAGCTTCGGCGTGATGGGCGGCGACATGCAGCCGCAGGGGCACGCCCAGGTGTTCTGCAATCTCGTTGATTTCGGCATGAACGTGCAGCAAGCCGGCGCCGTGCCGCGCTGCCGCCACGACGGGTCGTCGACGCCGACCGGCGAGGTCGAGACCGACGGCGGCGAGGTCTACCTCGAAGACGGCATCGACCCGGCCGTCGCCAAGGCGCTGGCCGGCAAGGGTCATCGCATGGCCGGATCGGGCACCAGCTACGGTGGCTACCAGGCCATCCGCATCGACTGGGACTCGGGCAAACTCTACGGCGGATCCGAGCCGCGAAAAGACGGAATGGCCCTGGGCTATTGAGCCGGCCTCGATCGGCGAAGCTTGGGCGATGCAGTAACGTCACCCGATTCGCTTGACCGATATCGAACTACGCGATAGCTTGCCGACGTGAACTGCGGCGAAGCTGCCCGCGCCCCGCCTTTGCGGCCAGGCGTAGCGGTGGCCGCAGCACCTGGAGAGGTGTCCGAGCGGCTGAAGGAGCTGGTTTCGAAAACCAGTGTGCGTGAAAGCGTACCGCGGGTTCGAATCCCGCCCTCTCCGATTCTCATCCCCAAATGAGCCTTAAGTCTTTGGCTTCCTGTCGTTTACGATTTCGGGTGGCCTCCGTTTGTGCACACATTTGTGTCCAGGAGGTACTCCGACATGTCTCGTTCGACTCAATCGTGGCGACGTAGGGTGGGCCGGGGCGGCGTCTCCGGAATGAGCCTGATGCACGTGATGCAGGCCACGGGCCACGACAGCTACGAATGGTGCGACACGATTTCCGGCTCAACGAGGACGCCTACCGCACCGATTTCCAAAAGTTCGACAGCGCGTTGTCGGGAATTGACCCGAATCGGCCCCGTCTGACGTGCCAAAGAAACACACCAGGAACACACCGTAAATGTGATCCCTTTATTGACAAGGGTTTAGGATCGGAGAGGGCTGGATTCTCAACCCCGGGCGTCGCCACCACCTCGAGGAGGTATTCGCGTCTGCACACAAGACCCTATAGTGCGGCAGGTTACGCAATCGCCGCCACTTCTAACGTCATTATACCGCACGTTACCTGATCGCGCAAGTGGCGTTCTCGATGTGCACAAAATGTGCACAAACTCAATCGCAGACTACCGCGTCAACACGGGTCGAACTCGCCGGATCGGACTGTTCATGTGCATCCTGCGGTTTGTCTCGATGTTGCCCCCATCCCATGGCCTCTGATCGTGTCGGACGGGATGGAAGTGTGTGCCCTGCGCCATGTCAAACACCATCCGGCCGGCCAAGGAACACATCCAGCCCTGCCCTCGACGCCTCTTCGTAAATCGGTTCGATGATGTCCATGAACGGTTTTCCGGCGCGCCAGAACGGGAAGCTTCCCAACTGTTTGGGCAGCCAGGCCGGCATGGTTGGGATTCGCACCTCACCGCCAATGACGTCGGGATTGCTCGAAGACGATTCGCCGTGCCAGAAGGCGGCAACGTCGGAGGGCAAGGGTACCGGCGCCGGCGCGGTTACCTGCGATGGTTCGGCTCGTGCTGCCGCGTGCCGGGTCTCGTCCGCATCCAGCAGCCCGATCAACTCTTGACGGCTCATACCCCGCAACGTGAACAACAGAAAGGGGTCACGATCGAATTCCTCACCCAACAGGTAGTACACGGCCGCGATGTGCTTGCAGGGGTTGGACCAGTCCGGGCAGGAGCAGTCGGTGACCAGATCCTTCAGTTTCTCGGGGAACAGAGACAGGCCGGTGCCGATGAAAGCCTCTTCAATGTCCTGGGGCATCTCTCCCGCAAGTAACTTCGCCGCGAACAGGGCCTGTCCGGACAGCGTTTTGGCGAGCTTCTTCCATGCGGCGGCGGAGAGCGTTTTGATATCGATCACGACCTTGTACGGTGTCGATCGCGAACCCTGGACGTCGGCCGTCACGCGCCCCTTGTCGATCTCGATCGCAAGCACCTGTCCCCGGCGAGCGTACGATCGACCCCGTCCCAGCCGCGCGCCGATGTCAAAGCTCTCGAGCACCTGGATCCATCGTTTGGCCCACCAGCTTTGGCCGAACGTGCCGCGTTTGGACCGCGCCTTGATCCCGCCCTTGGCCCGCTTGGGCGTCGAGCGCGGGTAATAGTCATAGTAGCGATACCGTTCCCAGGACATGGGATTCTCCTTCAGGCATGCGGATCCGTTGCCTACGCCCTCGACTTCCGTCTCTTCCGCCTTTTCTTGCTTGTCGGCGCGGCCCGCGGTTTGTCGATCTTGTCCCGGAAGAGTTTGTAGTGCGTCTTCAGTCTGTCGATGTACGCGGAGTCCTGGAGCGCCGTGTCTTTGACCATTTCCAGGATTGCCGGCGCCAGCTCCGATTGCGGGCTCCCGAGATTGAGCACGGGGCCGCACAGTTGTTTCAGCATCTGCGGATCATCATCCCCCATCCATTTCGCATAGTACTCGGGTCGCTCCCAGCCGTACGCAATTACTGCAACCGGTTCCCTTCTCAGTCGCGAGACGACGGAGAAAAACACGCGCCGACAGTCACAGCCGGGCTCGTCGCAGTACAGCTCCAAGAGGCCGTATTGGTCTACAGGCAGTCCTTGGGTCGAATCCCTGAGGACCATAATCGTCCGCGTCTCTCGCTCCGCGATCTCGGGAAACCGGCTGTGGAAGAGTGTGAATGGCATGTCATCTCCATAACCGAAAGACCAAGGATTTTGTTAAAAGTAGATCTCATTTTCATAGGATACTTGATTCGGTACAAGGTTCCGATCATACAAGACTTCAATCCGTTCAGAAGCCAGGGCGTCGGGCCGAAACGTGAAATGATCGTGTTGCTGCAAGAAGGGCATGGCGCCACAGCCAGGCACCCGGCACTCGTGTTTGTGTTTCGGGCATTTGCCGAAACAGCAAAGCCTTCCCAGGTACCGGTCGGTGTCAGGATCGAGGATGAAGATCTCGACCTGATGGTGGGCCACGTAAATCTGCCGGTCACAGGAAAGATCATTCAGCGCCCGGCTCCGCGCCCGTTGAAGCTGCCTCAATCCGCTCAGATCATCGACCCAAACGGCCAGATCGACATCCTTGCATTCGTGCCAGATGGCGATGCCTGCCTTGCGGAACTCTCTGAATCGTGGGACTTCCTTTTCCAGGGGCACCGCGACCGAACCGAACAGCGCGACCTTTCGCACCGCCGGGATGTCCGAGAGCGCTTCGGCCACCCAACCGGCTGCGATCCGGAAGCTCTTCTGGCGACGCAGCATGAGGTCGTTCTGTTCGGCGATCTCTTTGTCGTCGGGTGGGTCTGCAGTGAACCAGTCACCTGCCTCGAAATCCTGAAACTCGTCGACGCCGGCTTCGTGTTCCGACCATGCCTCTGAGACCGGGCGCGGCGCTTGATCTCCCGGGCGTACATGATGGCCGCACAGAGAACCTTTACCGTGCCGTTCCACGGCCGCAGGAGGCATACTGTTGTCGGGATCGTTGTCGTCCGCTTGCCTGTTACCTTCCCGAAGCTGTTTTCGCGCGGCCTTCACCCGGCGCTTCTCGTACAAGTCGCGAATCCACACGTGCACCGGCGCCTTCCATGGCTGGGACTTGCTGGGGATGTTCTTGATGAGGCTCCGTGGATTCAGACCGAGTTCCTTTGCCATACGCACCGTGTCAGCGTTGAGGCGGCATAACCGCTTGGCCTCGGCCCAGCGAGCGTCCTTCGTCGATTTGCGTTTCTTCGACATGTTACTTCGCCACCGCCTCCTTCCGAAGCTCGAACAGCGCCTTGAGCTCGGATGTCGACAGTTCGGTCAACCACCCTTCGCCGGTGCCGACCACCTTTTCCGCCACTTCCTTCTTGCGCTCGATCATTTCGTCGATGCGCTCTTCCAGTGTTCCCACGCACAGGAACTTGTGGACCTGGACATTCTTGGTCTGTCCGATCCGGAACGCACGGTCCGTGGCCTGGTTTTCCACGGCCGGGTTCCACCAGCGATCGAAATGAAACACGTGGTTCGCGCGGGTCAGGTTCAATCCCGTACCGCCGGCCTTGAGCGACAGGAGAAAGATGCTCGGTCCATCCCCGTCGGCCTGAAAGCGCTCGACCATGCGGTCGCGTTTTCGTTTCGGCACACCGCCGTGCAGGAACAAGACCTCGCGGCCGAAGATCGCTTGCAGGTGGCGCTGGAGAATCTCGCCCATCTCGGAAAACTGCGAGAACACCAACGCCCGGTCACCGACGGCGATGATCTCCTCGAGCATTTCGACCAGACGGGCGAGCTTGCCCGAGCGACCGTCGACGGCGGAGTTGTCACCGAGGAACTGAGCCGGGTGGTTGCAGACCTGTTTGAGCTTCGACAGGGTGGCCAGGATCATCCCTTTACGCTGTATGCCTTCAGCGGCGTCCAGGGCGGATTCCGCCTCCTTGACCACGGCGGCGTAGAGCGAGGCTTGCTCCTTGGTCAGCGTGCAGAACACCTTCATCTCGAGTTTGTCGGGCAGGTCGGTGATGATGGACTTGTCGGTCTTGAGCCGGCGGAGAACGAACGGTCCGGTGATGCGCTGGAGGCGCTCGGCGGCCTGGGGATCGCGATTCGCCTGAATGGGAATGAAGAACGATTTCTTGAACTCGGTTTGCGAGCCCAACAGGCCAGGGTTCAGGAACTCCATGATCGACCAGAGATCGCCGACGTTGTTCTCGACCGGCGTGCCGGTCAGCGCGATGCGGTATTCGGCGGGGATGATGCGGGCGGCTCGGGCCTGCTTGGTTTCCGGATTCTTGATGTTCTGTGCTTCGTCGAGCACGACGCCGGCCCAACGCACGTCCTTGAGGATCTCGTAATCCCGGTGCAGGAGCGCATAGCTGGAGATGACCATCGCCTGCTTCCCGGCTTGTTTTTTGAAGGCCGCGCCCTTGGCTCGGGTCACGCCGTGGTGCACCAGGACGGGCAGCTCGGGCGTGAAGCGGGCCGCTTCCTTCTGCCAGTTGCCGACCACCGACGTGGGACAGATCAACAGTACCGGTCGCTTACCGCTCTCATGCCATTCGCGTTCGACCAGGGCCAACGTCTGGATCGTCTTGCCCAACCCCATGTCGTCCGCGAGGCATGCGCCCAAGCCCCATCGCCGCAGAAAGCAGAGCCATGAATAGCCGCGCACCTGGTACGGCCGCAGATCGCCGTTGAAATCTTCAGGCGGATCGATGGGGGCGTAGGCTTCTCGTCCGTCCAGTTGGGCGAGCAGATCGGCGATCCAGCCCGTGGCGGTCACGCCGTCGAACGCAATCGGTCCCGGGATTTTGGCCGCCCCCAGGGCCATCTGAACGATCTCGCGCACGGTGGCCTTGCCGGTTTTCTTTTGCTTCCAGAAATCGAGCGCGGCCTGGATTTCCTCGGCGCGCATCTGCACCCACTGGCCGCGAACGTTCACCAGCGGCGCCTTGAGCTTGGCCAAGGCTTGGAGTTCCTTGTACGACAGCTTCTCGTCGCCGAGCGCGACTTGCCAATTGAACTTGACGATCCCGTCGAGGGACAGCCCGTTGCCGCCTTGCATCTTCGGACTCTTGACACTGGCCTTGGCGACCAGACGAAGCTTGGTTCCCTTGCGCGTCCACCAGGCCGGCAGCATGACGCCGAAGCCGGCCTGTTCCAGCGCCGCTGCGCTCTCGGCGAGAAACGCGTACGCGCCGGTGGCGTCGGTCGGATAGCCTCCCGGGGCGGCGGTCTTGAGGCTGTCCTCGATTCGCGGACAGATCCCCGACGCCTGGCCCAGCGACAGCAACAGGTATTCCTTGGCGTCGAATCCGTTACGCTCGAGAATCTTCAGGTTGCGTCCGCGGGCACCGAATGCCGCCTCGGCCGGGACGAGCAAGCTCGGGTCGTCTGCGGCTTGAAGCAGATAGTGGACATGCCACGGTTCTGCGCCCGGGTGCTCACGCTCGCCATCGTTTGCGTCGTCAGGCGGTTCCTCGAGCCGGAAGCAAAGCTTGAACGGGTTGGCCGTCGACAGGGTCACCGGTCGCTGCCACTCCCGAACCGTATCCGCGAACTCGGCCAGCTCAGTTGCGTCGCCCTCCAGGTGGCCATCCTCCGCGCGTAAGGCGCAGAGCCACTGATCGTGAACGCTGTCGAAGGTGGTTCTCTTGCGCGTTCGCTTACGGTGTCGCGTCGTTGCGTAGGCTTCGGCTTGCGGTGAAATGGTCGACCGAACCAGGTAGTCGACCATCCAGGCGATAAACTCGGTCAGCACCGTGACCGGCGCTGCGTCGGGCGGTGAGCCGGCTTGTGAGGTCAACGCCCGCACCACCGCCGGCATGGCCTGGGCGAGTTGCGCCGGTGTTTCAGTATGGGAACCCGAATAGACCGGCTTCCATCCGGCGCGGTAGCTGCCATTCGCTTGGACCACGTCCGGCAAGAACTGTTGACGTGCCACGATTGCCCCGGCCAGACGCATCGCGGTCGCCCAGAAGCCCAGATCGGTTCCGATCACTATGCCCGGAGCCAGCGTTGTCTTTCCCACGCAGGCACAGAGAAGA
>Ga0299906_10002097_pt1 | contig 16737 bp, 9 predicted proteins | sample RVTome_14_FD_200259 | JGI IMG/M metagenome (GOLD analysis project Ga0299906, IMG submission 200259) | Soil microbial communities from uranium-contaminated site in the Upper Colorado River Basin, Wyoming, United States - RVT145D125 (version 2) ...
GGAGACGGAGAACGACCAGCTGCTGGACGGCGGCGAGCTGGGGGTCGAGCGCAGCCTCTACTACCGCGAGCTGGTCGCCCGCTTCGGACATCACCTGGCCCTGGTCTGGAACCTCGGCGAGGAGAGCTCCAACACCCACGCGCAGCGGGTCGACTTCGCCGAGTACCTGCGCCGGGTCGATCCCTACGACCACCCGATCGTCGTGCACACGATGTGGACCCGGAAGGAGCGGCTGCGGCACCTCACGCCGCTCCTCGGCCTTCGCGCCCTCGACGGGCCGTCGCTCCAGATCGGGCGGGTCCAGGAAACCCACGACGCGACGCTCCATTGGGTGGCGGCATCGGCCCGTGCCGGCCATCCGTGGTTCGTCTCTCTCGACGAGATCGGCCCCGCCGACCGCGGGGTTCTCCGTGACGATCGGGATCCGGACCACGACGCCGAGCGGATCCACGGTCTCTGGGCCAACCTGATGGCGGGGGGCGCCGGGGTCGAGTGGTACCTGGGCTCCACGGAGTTCATCAGCGGCGAGGGGACGCCCGTCCGGAGCTGGTGGGACCTGGAGACCGAGGACTGGCGCGCCCACGAGCGGATGTGGGACCAGACGCGTCATGCCCTCGAGTTCTTCCACCGCTACCTGCCCTTCGACGGGATGGAGCCGGACGACTTCCTCTCGACGCGTGATGCGGCCTACTGCTTCGCCCGGCCCGGAGAGGTGTACGCGGTGTACATCCCCTTCGGGGGTACGAGCTCTCTGGACCTGGGGAGCGGGGCGGCCCGCTACCGGGTCGACTGGTACGATCCGCGCAACGGAGGTGCGCTGCAGCAGGGTTCCGTCGCGTACGTGGCCGGCCCCGGGATCCAGGCCCTGGGAGAGCCGCCGAGCGAGCCCGGTCGCGACTGGGTGGCGCTGGTGCGATGGCAGGAGTGACGCGGGTATCATCCGGCCACGCGAGACGGGGGAGCCGGAGATGGGGGCGTGGAGGCGATCATGGAACGGAAGAAGGCGAGCGACTTCGACCAGCGGCTACTGAAGCTCCTCGACGGCTACGTTCACGGCGACCTCACCCGCCGCGAGTTCCTGGAGCGGGCCCAGCGCTACGCCGTCGGAGGGCTCACCGCGGCGGCGCTGCTGGAGAGCCTGAGCCCGAAGTACGCCGAGGCACAGCAGATCGCCCCCGGCGACGAGCGCATCGAGGCGAAGTACGTCGAGTACGACTCGCCGCAGGGATACGGCAGGGTCAAGGGCCTCCTCGCGCGTCCCGCGGGCGCCGGGTCGAAGCTCCCCGGCGTCGTCGTCATCCACGAGAACCGCGGCCTCAACCCCCACATCGAGGACGTCTGCAGGCGCACGGCCCTCGCCGGCTACCTCGCGTTGGCCCCCGACGGGCTCACCTCCCTGGGCGGCTATCCCGGCACCGACGACGAGGGCCGGGAGATGCAGAGGACGCTGGACCGCGACAAGCTCCTCGAGGATTTCGTCGCCGCCGTGGGGTTCCTGAAGTCGCACCCGGACTGCACCGGCAAGGTCGGCTGCGTCGGCTTCTGCTACGGGGGGGCGGTCAGCAACGCCCTCGCCGTGCGCATCCCCGACCTGGCCGCGGCGGTCCCCTTCTACGGCGGCCAGGCTCCCGTCGAGGACGTGCCGAAGATCCAGGCACCTCTGCTGCTGCACTTCGCCAGCAACGACGAGAGGGTCAACGCGGGCTGGCCGGCCTACGAGGAGGCGCTCGAGGCCAACGGAGTCGACTACACGGCCCACGTCTACGAGAACACGAACCACGGCTTCCACAACGACACGACACCCCGCTACGACGCGGCCGCGGCGAAGCTGGCGTGGGAGCGGACCCTGGAGTTCTTCGCCGTGCACCTGCGCTGATCTCCCGCAAGAGGAGCAAGAAGCAAGACCTGACCCCCTCGCCAGCAGCAGCGTGGTAGCGTGGGGCTGCTCCCCGGTCCGAGCGCCGAGGGGATCCGGCGACGGAGGGGAGCGGGAGGTGTCCCATGGCCGATAGCGTGCGGAAGGTGCAGTACTGCTACGCGAAGGTGCCGAATCGGGCGGGTGTCGGGGCGAATGCCCTGGAGGAACTCCGCGACGCCGGTGTGGACCTCGTCGCCTTCACCGGCTTTCCCCTGGGCAAGGGGAAGGCACAGCTCGACTTCGTCACGCGGGACGTGCCCGGCTTGAAGCGGGCCGCGAAGCGGGCGGGCTGGCGTCTCAGCGACACCAAGCGCGGCTTCCTCGTGCAGGGGCGGGACCGCATCGGTGCCGTGGGGCGCCATCTCGGGAAACTGGCCGAGCGCCGGATCGGCGTCGTGGCGGCGGACGCCGTCGCCGCCGGCAGCGGTCGCTACGGGATGATCCTGTGGGTCAGGCCCAAGGACTACGCGCGGGCGGCCCGGGCTCTGAACGCGCGCTAGCCGGCGGGGGCCGGGCTATTGGCCGCTGGCCAGGGAGCGGTAGTACTCCTCGACCAGCTCCCGCCACCCCTCGGGGACCTCGGCCGAGCCGGAGAGGCGCAGCTTCTCCGGGTCGACGCCCTCCAGCTCGCGGCGCAGGGCGTACTCGAACATCTTCAGATCCTCGAGGGCGTCGGCCACGAGCTCCTCGACGCCGCGGGGGTCCCCCCAGGGCTCGTCGCTCTCGAGGCGGCGGAGCTTCCCCTCGATCTCCCTGAGCTCTCCCGCACCCCCCTGCCGGCCGAGCTGCCCGCCGAGCTGCCTCAGCTCCTCGGCGCGCTCCCGGAACTCCCGGCGCAGCTGGCGCGTCCAGCGCGGGTCCCAAAGGCCCGGACGGAATCCCGAGCCGCCGCCCGCGGTGCCCAGGGCCCCGCGTCCGTCCCCGTCGGTGCCCGAGGGCGTGGCTCCGGAACCGGGCTGCTCTCCCGGTCCGGCCGGCTCGGCCCCCTCGTTCCCCTCCGCGGCGGGGCTCCCCTCCCGGACCCGCTCCTCCATCGACTCGACGCGCCGCACGAGGTCACGCGTGCGGTCGAGAGCCGCGGCGCGCGGATCGCCCTGGTTCTCGGCCATGGTGGAGGCCGCTTCGCCGACCCGGCGGCGCAGCTCCGCGATGTCGGCGCCGATCACGTCCTCGAACTGCTGCGCGGTCTCGCCGGGCCGCTCCCGCACGACCCCCTTGGAGTAGCGGATCTTCTCCTTGAGCTTGCTCTCCCGGATCTGCCCCGCCGCACCCTGCAGCTCCCGGGCCGCCTCCTTGGCGTTGCGTCGGGACTCCCGGGCCATGCGATCCAGCTGCTCCTCGAGGGAAGCCACCTGGCTCGCGAGGGCGTCCTTCCGGTCGTCGAGCTCGGAGAGACGTTCCGGGGCCCCGGGCCCGGCGCCGGGGCCCAGGTCGCGCACCTCGGCAGAGATCCGGCGCTGTGCGCGATCGATGGCCTCGGCCTGCTGCACCGCGTCCGCCATGTCGCGCTCGATCCGCCCGTCGCGGTCCTTGTCCAGCAGCCGCCGGGCGTCCTTCAGCCGGTCGAGGGCGGAGATGCCGTGGGACAAAGAGCGGTCGTCCCCCGAGGCTCCCGCCTGACGCATGGCGTCCGCGGCGTCCTTGAGCCGGCGCGCCGTGTCCTGCAGCGACGGGGAAGAGTGCTCCCGGGCCAGGCGTTCCAGCTTCCGACCCAGCTCCTCGGCCTGGTCGGCGAGCTGCCGCTGCTGTCCCCCGCCTCCTCCCGCCTGATTCGGAGCCCGGGCGCCCCGCTGGCGCAGGCGCTCGTTCTCCTGCTCCTGCCGGCGTGCCAGCTCCTGGAGCCGCTGGCTGGCCCCGTCGACCGCTTCGTCGAGCTGGCGGCGCTCGCCCCGCTGAACCGCCTCGTACTGGTTCTGGAGCTTGTCGAGCTCCAGCTCGAAGAGGTCGGCCAGGTCCTCGGCGGACATCCCGCCGTCCGCTCCGCCCCCGCCCTGGCCGAAGGCCACCTGGACGTCGGCGAATGCCGCCTCGGCACGCTGGAGGTGCTGCAGGGCGCGCTGCTCGGGGGCGAGAGCGTCCTTCGGCGCACCGCCGCCCAGCTCCTCCTCCGCGCTCCCCATCTCGGAGATGGCGTGCTGCAGCGATTCGGCCGTCGTCGCCATCTCCGAGCCGGCGTCGAGCACGCCGCGGTTCAGCATGCGGCGGGTGAGCGTCTCCACCTGCTGCTTGAGCCGGCCCTGGAGCAGCGCCAGGGTTGCCAGGTCCTCCTTCCACTGTTTCGCGGGCGTCGTCGGTCGGTCCCGGACGAGGTTGAAGGTGGCCGCGACGATCTGCCGTTGCTGATGGGAGAGCGTCCCCCCGGCGTTGCCGCCGCCACCCGCCTGGCCTCCCTGCTCGGCCTGCCGGTAGGCCCGGCCGAAGGGGCGCACCTCCATGAAGTAGATGTCGGTGCTGCTCTGTTGCCGGGCGGGGACATCCCGGTTGTCCACGGCCCGGGCGTAGTAGGAGACGAAGTCGCCGGGCTCCAGCTCGTACTCCTCGAGGAAGAAGGTGTGCCCGGCGGAGAGCTCCTTGAGCGCGCGCCGCCCCCGGTGCAGCGTCACCGTCTCCTCGGGAGCGCCGTTGATCGAGTAGACGAGCTCGAGGCGCGCGATCCCGAAGTCGTCCTCGGCCCGGGCCTCGGTGAACACCTCCTCGATGGGCGTCGCCTGGGCGTCCCGACCCGGCTTCAGGAAGCGGACCAGGGGAGGCTGGTCCGTCAGAACCTCGATCGCGTAGTCCGGGGACCCCGGGTCGAACGCGCCGGAGCGGGTCGGCAGCTCGATCCTGTAGAAGCTCTCCCGCTCCACCCGGAGCAGCGCGCTGAGGGTCCCGTCCGGGGCCGAGGCGAGCGGGCGGGGATCCTCCCCCTCGACGGCGAGCTGCCCCGCCTCCACCGGCACCGTGGTGGTGATGCGCAGCGCGACCTCGGTGCCGCGCAGCGCGGCGATGTCTCCGCCGTCCTCCTCCTGTACCGGGCTGAGCTCCGTGTAGGCCGGAAAGCGGTACTCGAGGTCGATCCTCTCCACGTAGGGAACCTCGACCACGTCCAGCCGGTACAGCTCCGAGCGCACGCCGCTCGACTCGACGAAGTAGTCGGTGGTGGCCGAGACGTCCAGGAGCATGTGCCGGTAGCCCGGCGAGCCGGTCTCGGAGGTCATGGGCTGGCGGTGCCACTCCCCCGCGGCGTCGCGGAGCGAGAGCTCCACGTCGTGGGAGTCGAAGCCCTCCAGGTGCGCCACCACCGTCACGTCGGACCCCCGGGCCACGCTCTGATGGCCCGGCTCGACCCGGATCGAGTAGGGGCTCTCGGCCCCGCCGAAGTCCCAGGGCACGAGCAGGAAGGGCACGGCCTGCCGCAGGAAGGCCGGGCTCAGGAGCGCCCCCAGCATTCCGGCGCCGGCGACACCGGCCAGTGCCCCGCTGAAGCGCTGCAGGCTGCGCCCCTCGACCAGCCGACCGTAGTCCACGTCATGGCAGCGCTCGACCGCGCGCTCGACGAGGCGTCGCAGCAGGGCCGGAGAGAGGTCGGGGTGCTCCCCGCCACCCCGGTCGCCCAGCCCGACGGCGCTGACCAGCGCGGCCTGGAGCGACGCGTCGTGCTCCTCCACGTAGAGCGCAACGCGCTCGTCGGGCAGGCGAACGGCCAGGGGCAGGATCAGGAAGCGCAGGGCCAGCCCGATCAGGGCCGCCCAGGTCAGGACGCGGAACGTCGCGATGGCCCAGGGCGTGTAGCGGAAATGGTCCATCCCGTAGGCCGAGACGATGAAGGCGACGATGCCGAAGGCGATGGTGACCGCGGCGCCCTTCAGCAGCACCTTGAGGCGCCAGCGGCGGCGCACCCCTGCGATCACGCGCCGGAGCTCCTGCCCGGCGCCCTCACGCGGCTCTGACCCGGTCCCGAACAAGCTCACGTTCTCCTCCCGTCCTTCAACGTACCTCTCCGGACAGCCGGTTGGAAAGCCCCGTGTCCGCGGCGAGGGCTGCGAGCGCGGCAGCCAGCACGAACCACCAGAGGCGCTGGCGGTCCTCCCGCTCCTCGCTGCTGAGCCCCGAGGGGACCCCGGTCTCCCCCGCCGGCCGGGAGAGCGAGCCGGCCAGCTCCTCGGGATCCACCGGCGTCAGGTCGGACTCCGCCGGGTCCACGTTGACCGCCAGGGTCTCGGTCGGCCCGCCGCCGGGTGCCCGGAGCTCGTAGAAGCCCGACTCCCGCAGCTCGATCAGGCCGCTCCCCGGTTCGAGCCGCGCGCCCGAGGGTGCCTCTCCCACCCAGCTCGCCTGCTCGGGCCGGAGCGCCACCACGTCGCGGACCCGCCGGGCGACGGGCTGCTCCTCGTAGCCCGCAGCGTGGGTGAGCAGCCGGTGCAGGAACGGAAGGAAGACGGGCTGGAGCGGGAGGTCGTTCCAGAGCGTGTCGAGGCTGGAGGCCCAGATCAGCGCCCGACCCGAGCCGAGGGCCGCCTCGACGAGGGCCGGGGAGCCGTCGTCGAAGCGCGCCAGGGGCGAGCCCGAGGCGAGCTCCAGCTTCCGGTAGCGCAGGAAACGGGCCTGGGAGAAGTCGCCGCTGCGCGGCGAGCGGAACAGGGCCAGCGAGGGATGGTCGTAGTCGAGGTGGGCGAGGGTCCCTCCCCAGTCGGCCGAGCGATCCACCACCTCACCTTGAGTCACGCCCTGCAGCTCCGCCCCCTCGAGGCCGGCTCTCGGGCCCAGGGCCGCGACCACGCCTCCCCCGACCCGGAGGAACTCCCCCAGCGCCCGGCCGGCGGCTCCCGCGGGCCACGGCGCGTCGTTCAGCACGACGACCCGGAAGCGCGCGAGCTGCTCCGCGGACGGCGCGGCGCCCCGCTCCACGGAGACCCGGAAGCGCGGCCGGTCCCCGATGGCCAGGGCGCGCCGCAGGTAGAGGCTCTGCCCGGGGCGGGCCTCCGCCCGCTCGAGGACGAGCACCCCCAGCTCCTGGCTGGGCGAGAGCACGAAGCGATACACGTCGTCCTGTGGGAGCGCGTCCCCGGCGACCCGGACGGCGCCCCGCAGGGTCCCCTGCGGAAGCGAGACCGGCTCGAAGCTGGCGCTCGCCGACCCGTTCCCTGCGAGGGCGACCGAGACGGTCTGGGCGTCCCGGCCGTCCAGCTCGAGTGTGACCGGCACGTCCCTTGGCGCACCCTCCCGCGTCCCCTGGCTCACGACCCGGGCCGAGACGGCGACGCGCTCCCGACCCTGCTCGTAGACCCTGCGCAGGGTGAGGTCCGTCACGCCGAGGTTGCCGGCCTCCGCCTCCGAGAGGTCCACCCAGGTCACCTCGGTGCCTCGCGGCAGCTGTACGTCGTCGAGGCCGTCCGCCCCGCGGCGCTGGAAGTCGCTCACGATGGTCAGCTCGCGCCGCGGCAGCGGCGAGTCCTCCAGCATCCGGGCTGCGAGCTTCAGCGCGGGCGCGAAGCGCGTGCGCTCGAAGCTCAGGCGCGCCGAGTCGAGGCTCGACACGAGGAGCGCGCGGTCCCGGCTCAGGGCGCCGCTGGCTTCGGCGTCCTCCGCGAACATCACGACACTCGCGGGGTCCTCGCTGCCGAACCCTTCCACGGCGTCCCGGGCCGCGGCCAGGGCGCGCTCCCAGCGGTCTCCGTAGCCCATCGAGTACGAGCGGTCCACGAGGACGACCCGGGCGGTGGCGCCGACCCCGGGTGCGGACGCGCTCACCGGCCCGGCGTCGAACACGGGCCGGGCGAAGGCGAGGGCGAGCAGAGCCAGCGCCGCGCAGCGCACCGCCAGCAGAAGCCAGTGCCTGATCTTCTGGCGCCGGACGGAGCGGAGCGGAACGCGGCGCAGGAACATGAGCGACGGGAAGGGCACGGTCTGCCGGCGCTCCCGGCGCACCAGGTGCAGCGCCACGGGCACCGCGAGGGCCAGGAGCCCGAGCAGGAACGCGGGTGCCAGGAAGCCCATCAGCGGACCCGGTCGAAGCGCCGTCGTCGCATCAGGTAGCGGAACAGCGCCTCGTCGAGGGGCGTCGAGGTCTCGATCAGCGTGTAGTCGATCCGGCTCTCCCCGAGGCGCCGCTCCAGGGTCGCCACGTGCTCGGCGACGAGGCGGCGGTACTGCTCCCGGACGTACTCCGGCATCACCGGCATGCGCTCGCCGCTCTCGAGGTCTTCGTAGCTCGCCGAGCCGTCGTAGGGGAAGTGGACCTCGGCGGGGTCGAGGAGGTGGAACGCGATGACGTCGCTCCCCCGGTGGGCGAGCTGCCGCACGGCTGCGAGCACCGACGCCGGCTCCTCGTAGAAATCGGAGATCACCACGAAGATCCCACGGCGGCGGCAGGCCTCGGCGGCCTTGGCGAGGGGCCGGCGCAGCTCCCCGCTTCCGCGCTCCCCGATCCGGTCCAGTGTGTGGAGGACCACGTCCTCGTGCTTGGCCGACGCGGGGACGAAGTCCACGATGTCCGAGTCGAAGGTGACGAGCCCCACCCGGTCCCGCTGCCCCTTGGCGAAGTGCGTCAGGCACGCCGCCAGGTACCTGCCGTAGTCGAGCTTGGAGAGCCCCCGGGAGGCGAAGCGCATGGAGCGCGAGACGTCCAGCAGCACCATGAAGTTCGCGTTCGAGTCCGCCTCGAACTCCTTCACGTAGTAGCGGTCGGTCCGGGCGAACAGCCGCCAGTCGACCCGCCGCACGTCGTCGCCGGCCATGTAGGCCCGGTGCTCCGCGAAGTCGATGGAGTGTCCCAGGTAGGGGGAGCGGTGGAGGCCGTTGACGAAGCCCTCCACCACGCTCCGCGCCAGCAGCTCCAGGCTGTCGATCCGCGCCAGGGCGGCGGGGTCGAGGAAGCGCGCTCCCGCCGACCCGCTCACGATCGCATCCTCACGGTGCACCCGGACTCGGTCGGACCCGAGCCGGGAACGGCTCGCCGTATACGGCCTGCCGGCGGTGGCCGGCGGCTGGCGGACCGGGCGGCACTCCGCGTGTGGTCCTCGCCGATCGCCACGGCAGGGCTGCGGTCCTCCGCGGAGCCTCCCGCCCGGCCCGCTACCGGCTGTCGGTTCCGGGCTGTTCCGACCGGTCCGGACGGACGCTTCTCGGGAGCCGCCATGGTCACGCCGTCACATCCTCGATTGCGGGATCGAGACGGCGTCGAGGAGCTGATCCACGATCTGCCCTGAGCTCACCCGCTCCGACTCGGCGTGAAAGTTCGTCAGGATCCGGTGCCGGAACACGGGGTGGGCCAGGGCCCGGACGTCGTCGAAGCTGACGTGGCTCCGGCCCCGCATCAGGGCCCGGGCCTTCCCGCCGAGGATCAGGTACTGTGCCGCGCGCACGCTGGCGCCGTACTCGACCCACTTCGTCACGAACTCGGGGTTCCCCTCGACCCTGGGGCGCGACTTCCGCGCCAGGGTCACCGCGTAGCGGATCACCTCGTCGGCCACGGGGACCCGGCGCACGAGGCGCTGGAAGGCCACGATCTCGGGACCGGTCACGCTCGGGGTGAAGCGGACGTCCTGGATCGTGGTGGTGCGCTTCACCACGTCCAGCTCCTCCTCCTCGGGCAGGTAGTCGATCACGATGTCGAACATGAAACGGTCGAGCTGCGCCTCGGGCAGGGGATAGGTCCCCTCCAGCTCGATCGGGTTCTGTGTGGCGAAGACGAAGAAGGGCTCCTCCAGCACGTAGGTCTGTCCCTGGACCGTGACCCGGTGCTCCTGCATCGCCTCGAGCAGCGCCGACTGGGTCTTGGGGGGCGTGCGGTTGATCTCGTCGGCGAGCACCACGTTCGCGAAGATCGGGCCGGGGGCGAAGACCATCCTGCGCTTCCCGGTCTCGGGATCCTCCTGGATCAGGTCGGTGCCGGTGATGTCCGAGGGCATCAGGTCCGGGGTGAACTGGATCCTCGAGAACTTGAGGTCCAGCACCTGGGCCACGCTGTGGATGAGCAGCGTCTTGGCGAGCCCGGGCACTCCGGTGATGATGCTGTTGCCCCCCGCCAGGAGCGTGGTGAGGACCAGCTCGACGATGTCGTCCTGGCCGACGATCTGCTTCCGCAGCTCCCCGACCACCCGGTCCCGGCTGCGCTTGAGCTTGTCCGCGAGGGCGACCTCGTCCTCGCTCTCCGGTGCTCGCTGCTCTTCGCTCATGCCTCTTTCACCTCAGCGGGTCATCCCGTAGACGATGTAGTTCACGCCCAGCTTGTACGCCTCGTTGCTCAGGTCGATCGGCACGTAGTCCGTGTCCGACCACTCCCAGTACTCCCCGATGTCGTGGTTGTAGTTCGCGATCAGCATCAGCCGCCGGCTCGGGTCGTTGTCCTCGAAGACGCCGAAGTAGCTCGGGGAAGCCACCCCCTGGTAGGGGTGCTCGAAGTCGTAGGGGTCGACCCGGAAGAAGGAGTCGAAGATCGGGTGGTCCCCCTCGAGCTGGACCAGCCGGCCCTCGGGGAGCACCCGGGCGAGCTGCTCCACGAAGTTGAACCAGTGGGCCCCCTGGAAGTCGTCCGCGATCACGAATCCGCCCTTGAGCAGGTAGGCCCTGAAGCCCGCCACCTCGCTCTCGCTCATGGTCCAGAAGCCCGGCTCGCACAGGTAGGCCACCGGGTAGCGGAACAGCTCGGGGTCGTCCAGGGCGAGCACCACGGAGCCCTCCTCCTGGACGTCGATGGTCGTGGTCTCCGCCAGGATCTTCATCAGGTGCCGCTCGGCCCGGGGGTAGTCGTGGTTCCACTTGAGGTCCAGGCCCCAGATGTAGTTGCCGGGGCCCCACACGGATGGGTCGAAGCGGAGCCGGTTGAAGGTGACCCGGCCGTCGTAGCTGGCGTTCTCGTACGGCACCTCGGGAGGCGGCGGGACGTCGGCGGCGGCCGGGAGCAGTCCCAGCACCGCGACGGCCGCGACGGCGGCGGTGCGCCTCACGGCCGGCCTCCGCCGCCGCTCGTCGCCCGGTGCAGCTCCAGGAGCAGCTCCTGACCGCGGCGGAAGCGCGGCGCCAGCTCCAGGGCCTCCAGCACCGAGCGCCGCGCCCCCTCCAGCTCCCCAGCCGCCTGCTGCGCCCGGGCGAGCTGGTAGAGCGCCTCGGGCCGGTCCACGGGGTCCAGGTCGACGACGGCCCGGCGCGCCCGCACCGCGCCCGCGCCGTCTTCCAGGTCCTCGTACAGCGCGGCCAGGCGCAGGTGGAGCGCGGCGTCGAGAGGATCGACGTACAGGGCCCGCTCGAGCAGCTCCGCCGCCTCCCGGCGCCTCGCCTGCTCGCCGCGCAGCTCCGCGAGCTCCAGGTGGGCGTCGAAGTGGGTCTCGTTGTAGGCCAGGAACGCTTCGAGGTGGCGGGCCGCCGCGGCGCGGTCCCCCTCCGATTTCGCGATGCGGACGAGCAGCCAGTGGGGGCTGTCGTCCTCGGCGTACTCGGGGAACAGGCTCGCCGCCCGCTCGAGGTAGACGGCCGCCCGCTCGGGCTCCCTGCCCTCCAGGAGGGCGCGGCCCGCGGCGAGCTGGGCCAGGAAGTCTCCCTGCTCCGCCTCGGCGGCCAGGACCAGCTCGGGGCCGGTGGCGACGCGCTCGGGGGCGTCCCGGAGCTGAACCGCCTTCACCGCGTGGCCCCAGCGCTCCTCGAGATGGCGCCGGAAGGCCGCGTCGAACGCCTCGAGGGACGTGCCCAGCACGCCCTCGAACAGCTCCTCCGTGCTCTTTCGGTCGCGATAGCCCCGGAGCAGGCCGAGCACGGCCTCGAAGCCGTGGTCCCGCTCGATCAGCTCCACCACCAGGGACGCCTGGAGGTAGGAGATCCCCACCTGCTCCGGGGACTTCGGGCGCACGAAGCCGTCGTTGAGGTTCGCGATCCCGAGCAGCTCGTCGCGCTGCATCGCGGCCAGGAAGCCCAGGTTGACGTCGTCTCCCCAGCCCGGGCGGGCGCGGCGCTCCTCGTGGACCGAGATCCCCTCGGTCAGCCAGCGGGGCACGCGGTGCTCGGTCATGCCGAGGGTCACCGCGTGGGCCAGCTCGTGCCAGAGGGTCGATCCCCAGTTGAAGCTGCCCCGCGGGCGCGCCTTCGGCGAGTCGATCGCCACCACGTTGCCGAAGCAGACCCCGAGGGCGCCCAGCCCGGCCAGGCCGACGGTGCGCACCGAGAAGTCGGCGTGGTTCGGGTAGACCTCTATCCGCACCGGCCCCTCCAGCGTGTACCGGTAGCGCGCCTCGAGGGCGGCGAGGGCTTCCCGGGCCAGGGATCGCACGATGGGCTCCAGGGCGCGCTCGTCGCGGCGGACGAAGGTCCGGAAGCGTCCGCCTCCAGTGACGGTGTAGCCCTCGAAGGTGTCGAGGAGGTCCAGTGTGTTCTTGCTCCAGACGTTGTAGGGGTCCCCGGCGAAGGCGGTCTCGAGGCTGGCCCGGCCGGCCTCGATCTCCCCGAGCCGGAGCTGGTTCAGCCCGAGCAGGCCGTGGCCGCGCCAGGAACGCGCGTCGAGGCGCACCGCCTCCCGGGCGAAGTCCGCCGCCTGCCTGTAGAGCCGGTTCCTGACGCACAGGTCCGCGAGGGTGTTGAAGAGCTCTGCGTGGGCGGGACCCACGGCCAGGGCCCGCTCCCGTGCCCGCTCGAAGCCGGCCTGGTCCCCCTTGAGGTAGCGCGCGCCGGCGAGCGCCGCGAGAGCCTCGAGGGACACCGGGTTCGTGTCCAGCGCCCGCTGCGCCTCCTGCTCCGCGTCGTCGTAGCGCTCCAGGGCGAGCAGCGTCTCGGCCAGGAACGCTCGCGCCGGCACGAAGGACGGGTTCGTCTCCAGCGCCTTCCGGGTCAGCTCGAGGACTCCCCGGACGCCGTCGAAGTCCCGGGCCCGGGCCATGGCCAGGTTCGCGCCCGGGTGGGCCGGGTTCGCGGCGAGCACGGCCTCGAGAGACTCCTTCGCCGAGACGCTGTCGTACTTCTCCAGGAACAGCTCGCCCAGGGCCAGGCGCGGCTCGAGGGCGCCCGGGTCGGCGGCAACGGCCTCGTCGAAGGCCTTGAGGGCGTCCTGGAACAGCGCGGGGTTCCCCTTGCCGAGGTGCCGGCAGGCGATCCCGACGGCGGTCAGCTCTTCCGAGGTGAGTGAGGCGGACGCGTTGTAGGCGTCGATCAGCCGCTCGAAGCCGGCCTCCGCCTCGGCGGTCCGGCCCCGCCGCTCCCTGAGCACGGCGCGGTTCGCCTCGGCGGCGAGGGCGTCGCTCGCCCCGCCCGCGATGGCGGAGGAGAAGGCGGCGTCGGCCTCGTCGAGGCGACCGAGGGCCGCGAGTGCCTCCCCCCGGGCGTTGTCCAGCTCGTGACCCGCGCCGCCCTGTCCGGCGAAGCGCCCCGCGAGCTGCGCCGCCTCGGCGTAGCGACCGGTCTCGATGAGCGCCCGGGCCCAGAGTCGGTGGGCGAAGGCGTCGTCGGGGCTCTCGGCGGCGTGCCGCTCGAGGGCCTCCACGGCCACGTCGTAGCGCCCGCTGCGCAGGGCGGAGTGCCCGAGGCGGAGCTGCGCCGCGGCGGGCTCCGGGGCGAGCGTCGCGACCGCCACCACTGCCAGCAGCGCGGCCCTCCTCACCGGCCGGCCTCCGCGGTGTCGATCTCCTCGTTCTTCATCGCGAGCTCCAGCAGCAGACCCTCGAGGCGGGCCGCGTAGTCGCCCTGCCCCAGGGCCTCGCGGCGATCCCGCAGCGCGTCGATCCTCTGCTCCAGCTCGCGCCGGCCGCGGTAGAGGGCGGCCAGCGCGGGATCCTCGGGGAGCGGTTCCGCTCCGGCTGCACCCTCCCCGCCCCCGAGAAACGCCCGGCGCGCCAGGCTCCCGTCACCCTCCCCGTCCGCGTCGGGCTCCGCGCTCGCCTTCCCGTCCCCGTCGTCGTCGAGGACGGCGTGCTCGGTCTGCAGGCGCTTGTCGGAGCCGTAGAAGCGCTCCACCTCCCGGCGCGCGTAGTCGAAGGCCTCCAGTACGGAGGTGCGCCCGTCCTTGTCGACGTCGGCCACGTCCCCGGTGAGGGCCGCGACGAAGTGCTCCCCGAACACGGTCTCGTTGCGCTCGAGACCGCTCTTCGTGGCCGTGACCATGATCCGGCCGGGGCCCGCGAGGGCCTGGCCGAAGGGGCCGCTGGCGCTCGCCGTCGAGACGAGGACGACCTGCCGGCCGGAGAGTCGATCCAGGTAGGGCGACAGGTCTGCGGGGGTCAGGTCGGGCCCGGGGAGGTTGAAGCGCGCCTCGTCACCGCGATAGCTCCCGTGACCGATCAGCACGAGAAACAGGGAGTCGCCCGGGGCGGAGCGCGCGCCGAGGCCCTGGAGCGCCTCGAGGACGGCCTCCCGGGAGGAACGCGCGTCGATGGAGTCGGGAGCGCGCTTCGGGTCCTCGGTGAGGCAGACGACGCTCTCCGCAGCCAGCCCCAGCTGCTTCTCCGCCGCCATGGCCAGGGTCACGGCCTGCTCGTGGAAGGCATCCCGGAAACGCGGCTCTCCTCCCAGGCCGGCCACCACCAGGAGATGGCTCTGCTGGGCGGCCGCCGGCGCGGCCGCGAGCAGCGCCCCGAGCCAGGCGCAACGACTCACGCGAGCCCCCGCCAGCGCCGGTAGCCCCACTCCGCCGAGGCGAGGGCGAGTGCCAGCAGGAACGTGGCCGGCATGTCCCACAGGTCGCGGCGCTCCCGCAACGTCGCCCCGCTCTCGGTGTAGCTCAGATCCTCGGGGAGTGCCGCCACCGTGTCCGGGGTGTAGAAACGCCCGCCCGTCTCTCCGGCGAGCCGCTCGAGGAGCGCCGTGCGGCGCTCCGCGCCGAAGTACTCGGCGTCCACCCGAGCGGCCTGGACCCAGGTCCGGGCCGACGCGGAGGGGGCGCCCTCCCGGGTGGCCTCGACCCGGACCTCGTAGAAACCCGGAGCATGCGTCGGGAAGCGCGCGGCGTAGACTCCGTCGCGCTCCACGGTCCACTCCATGGGGTACTCGCGTTCGTCACCCGCGGGATCCCGCACGATGGCGACGACGCGGGCGTCGTTGACCTCGAGGTAGGTGTCGTCCCGCACCAGGGCCCGGACCTGCACCGGTCGGCCCGGGCTCACCCGGTCCAGGGGAAGCTCAACGTCCACCTGGCCCGGGACGTCCGCCACGAGCCAGCGCAGGAGCTGCTGCCACAGGCTCTCGTGGGTCCGGTCCTCCAACGGGATCTCGGCGTGCATCTGCCATTGCCAGGAGTCCTGGACGGTGAAGGCCAGCGCCTTCCCCCGACCGTAGCGCTGGTGGGCGAGGACGACCTGCGCCTCCCGCAGCCCCTCGCCCTGGCCGGTCAGGAGCGTGGCCGCCCCCGGCTTCGCGCGCATCACGGCGTTCACCACAGACAGCTCCGGGAGCTCGTTCCAGCGCTCCGCCGAGGCGGAGTCGGTGCTCGCGAGCCGCGTCACGCCGTGGGTCCGTCCGTAGGGCGTCAGCTCCACCTTCACGCCCGAGAAGAAGCGCTCTCCTGCGTCGTCCCGGCTCGTCTCCTCGAGGACCACCGGCAACGCGTCCGCCAGGGGGGTCCCGGCGTACCCTCCCTCGGAGAAGGAGCGCCGGCCCCCGAGCATCAGCAGGCCCCCGCCGCGCTGCCCGACGAAGTCCGCGATCATCCGGAGCTGGTCGGCGGTGAAGAAGCTCGCCTCCACGCTCCCCAGTACCAGGCCGCGGTAGCGGAACAGCTCCTCCCGCGTCTTCGGAAAGCCGTCGGCCAGCTCCTCGCCGTCGTCGACTCCGCCCCTCCAGTACTTGTTCTCCGACGTCCGCAGCAGCGTGACCACCCGGATGTTCCCGTCGTCGGACACTGCCCGCCGCACGAACTTCGTCTCGAAGCGGGGCTCGCCCTCGAAGTAGAGGATCTTCTCCTCCCGATCGGACACCCGGACCAGCACGTCGCGGCGGTTGTTCTCCACCACCTCCTCCCCGGGGAGCGGCGAGACCCGGACCGTGAAGATGCGCGGACCCGCCTCGGTGGCGGTGGCGTGGACCCTCACTCCCAGCTCTCCCTCCAGGGGCAGCTCGACCTCCTCGGTGTGGACGACGCGCCCGGAGTCCTCCACGAACAGCTGCGCCTTCTGCCCCGCGAAGCCGCGCTGCGAGAGCCGCACCTCGGCGGACAGCGTGGTCCCCTCCAGCACCTCCCCCGGGGTTTCGACCCGGCTCACCTCCAGGTCGCGGTCGAAGCGCTCGCGTCCGAGGCCGACCGCGTACACGGGCACCGCCTTGGAGCGCAGCGCCAGCAGCGCCTCCTGGGGGACGCCCCGGCCGTTGTCGGCCCCGTCGCTGACCAGGACCAGGCCGGCCAGGGGGACGCTGGACAGCTCCTGGAGCGCGCGGTCCATGGCCGCCCCCAGGTCGGTCCGCTCGCCCTCGTAGGCGAGGGCCAGGGGGTCGGCCACCCGCTCCGCGGTCTCCGAGAAGCGGAAGTAGCGGAGCTTGAACCGCGCCTCGAGAGCCCGGAGCAGCTCGCTCTCGGGATCCCCCAGGGCGCTCCGGACGAACTCCGCCCGGGGCGTCCCTTCGTCCGCGATGCGCATGCTCAGCGAGTCGTCGAGCAGCACCCCCACGAAGCTCTGCTGCGGAACCACCGTGGAGAGGACCAGGGCGGGACGGCACAGGCTGAGGGCCAAGAGACCCAGCAGACCCGCGCGGAGGGTCGCGAGCACGAGGCGGTCGCGGCGCGAGCTCTTGCCCTGAACCGCCCCGTAGCGCAGCAGCCACGGCGCCGCTGCCGCCGCTGCAAGGCCAACCACCAGCGCCCACCACGGGGCGCCGAAAGCGATCTCGCCGCGGGCGAACACCAGCGGGCGGTACTTGAACAGGAGCTC
>Ga0299906_10002098_pt1 | contig 16734 bp, 15 predicted proteins | sample RVTome_14_FD_200259 | JGI IMG/M metagenome (GOLD analysis project Ga0299906, IMG submission 200259) | Soil microbial communities from uranium-contaminated site in the Upper Colorado River Basin, Wyoming, United States - RVT145D125 (version 2) ...
CGATTTGCGCTATCTGTACGTCAATCAGACCTATGCGGACTGGGTCGGACTGCCGCGCGACCAGATCATCGGCCGGCATGTGAGCGAGGTGCGCAACGAGGCGCATTTCCAGCTGATGAAAGGGCGGCGTTCCGAGGTGCTGTCCGGGCGCACCGTCCAGTACAACACGAAATGCGAATTTCCCGGGCGCGGCATGTGCGACCTGCTGACCACGCTCATACCGCAACGGAACGCATCCGGCGAGGTCGAGAGCTATTTCTCCCTGGTCCAGGACATCACCGATCTCAAGGAAGTGGAACGCGCGCTCCTCCGGCGCGAGCAGCAGCTGCAGCTTGTCATGGATTCGGTGCCGGCGCTGATCACCTACCGCGACCGGAATCTGCGCTATCAATACGTCAACCGGCAGTATCACGAATGGTTCGGCGTGCGGCGCGAGGAGATGATCGGGCACCATACGGCCGACTTTCTCGACCTGGAACTGTTCCGGCGCCTCAAGCCCTATATCGACCGCGTGCTCGCCGGCGAGCACGTGACCCATTCCCAGGTCGCCAACTTTCCGGGCGTCGGCTGGCGCAAGCTGCATATCAACTTCATCCCGCATGTGGATGAGAACGGCCATGTCGTGGGCTTCTTCTCGCTGGGCCGGGAAATAACGCTGACGGCCGAAGAATCCGCGCCGGACGAGCAGCCCGGTCAGCAAGCGATCAGCGCGCCGGCGGCGAAGCGCGCCACCAGCAAATAGACCGGGACGAGAGGCGGCTGTCGGCCGTACCGCAACGCGGACCCTTGGCGGGAAATGTGCCCGCCTGTAGGCTTAGCGGAACGCCGGCTGCGGCTCCTCGCCACTGCGCCATAGACCCATCCGATGCAACGCCGATCTTCCTTGCGCCAATCCCGCGCTGACGAACGCGCATCAAAGCCTTCTGCCCGAGGCCATCGCCGCATCGGGCTGCTCGGCGGATCCTTCAATCCGGCCCATGACGGGCATCGGCATATCAGCGTCGTCGCGCTGCGCCGCCTCGGCCTGGACGAGGTCTGGTGGCTCGTCTCGCCGCAAAACCCGCTCAAGCCGGCGAAAGGCATGGCCAAGCTGGAGCAGCGGATGGCCTCGGCGCGGGCGATCTCCCGGGATCCGCGCATTCGGGTTACCGATATCGAGCGTCGTCTCGGCACCCGCTACACGGTCGACACGGTCCGCGCGCTGCAGCGCCGCCACCCGGACCTGACCTTCGTGTGGCTCATCGGCGCGGACAACCTGATCCAGATGCCGGCCTGGAAATCCTGGCAAAAGCTGTTCGGCGCCGTCGCCGTTGCGGTTTTCGCCCGGCCATCCTATTCTCTCCGGGCGTTGGCAGGGCAGGCGGCGCGTCGTTTTTCGCGGAGCCGACTGCGGGAAGATCAGGCCGGTTGCCTCGCCTGGCGAAGGCCCCCAGCCTGGGTATTCCTGCGCATCAAGCTGCACCCGGCATCCGCCACGGCGATCCGGGCGTCGGCAAAAGCAAGAAAGCCAAGACCAAAAAAAGCAAAGTAAGAAAACCAAATCACAATGATGCTGCCGCGGCGCACGGAGATTGAACAGCGAGGAAATGAGCCATATCTTCCGATAGCTCGATACCGATGGACAGCCGGTCATTGCTGTCCCTGATCGAAGAGTCCCTGGACGACAATCAGGCCATCGACATCGTCTCGATAGACTTGGCGGGTAAGACTGAAATCGCGGACTGCATGGTCGTCGCATCCGGACGGTCAAGCCGACACGTCGGCGCGATGGCCGATCATCTCGTGGAACGGCTGAAACGCAGCGGCGCGAAACACGTCTCGATCGAGGGCCAGAAGCATTGCGACTGGGTCCTCATCGATGCCGGCGACGTCCTGGTCCATCTGTTCAGGCCGGAGGTGCGCGAGTTCTACAAGCTGGAGAAGCTCTGGGGCGACGCCGCGCCGCGCCAGGAAAGCCGGATCGGCCGGGTCGCGCTCTGAGCCGGCGCGCAGAGGCGCCATGCATATCGTCATCGCGGCGGTCGGGCGACTTCGCCGCAGCGCCGAATTCGACTTGGTCGAAACCTATCGCAGCCGCATACGCTGGCCGCTCTCCTTCCGCGAAGTAGAGGAGCGCCGGCCCCTGCCCACAGCGGAGCGGCAGCGCCGCGAGGCCGACCTGTTGCGCGCTGCCCTGCCCGGCGGCGCGGTCGTCGTCGCCCTCGATGAGCGCGGACTCCAGCTCGATAGCCGGCAATTTGCCGACCGCATCCGCGGCTGGCAGGACAGCGCCGTGCGCGATCTCGCCTTCGTGATCGGCGGGGCCGATGGCCTGCATGCTGCCTTCCTGGCAGAGGTTTCCTTAAAAATATCTTTCGGTACAATGACTTGGCCGCATCTTCTGGTGCGCGGCATGCTGATGGAGCAGATTTACCGGGCACAGCAGATCCTGGTCGGGCATCCATACCATAAGGACTAATCACATAACGTTTTCTTGGCGCTGGAATCCGGTTATTCTCCGCCCCACATTATTACTTCGAGTCTCAGAATATCGACCGGCACGCATGGAAAAATCGGCAAGACCACATCCTATACTCCTGTGCATCTTGGATGGATGGGGCGAGCGCAAGGATTCCGACGACAACGCGATCGCCCTGGCCCGCACCCCGGTATGGGACCGGCTGACGGCGACCTGCCCGCGCGGCCGGCTCGACGCTTCCGAAGGTCATGTCGGACTGCCGGCCGGACAGATGGGTAACTCCGAGGTCGGGCACATGAACCTCGGCGCCGGCCGCGTGGTGATGCAGGACCTGCCGCGGATCGACGACGCCCTCGCCCGCGGCCTCATTCCCGACCTGCCGGCTTTCCAGGCCTTCGTCGCCGCGCTGCGCAAGAGCGGCGGCACGGCCCATATACTCGGCCTGATGTCCCCCGGCGGCGTGCATTCGCACCAGGCGCACATCGCCGGTCTCGCGCGTCTGCTGGCGGCGGCGAAAATCCCCTACGTCGTCCATGCGCTGCTCGACGGTCGCGACACGCCGCCCTCCAGCGCGATAGGCTACATGGGCACTTTCCTGCACGAGGCTCCCGGCGCACGGGTCGCCACCGTGACCGGGCGCTACTACGCGATGGACCGGGACAAGCGCTGGGACCGGGTGGCGAAAGCCTACCGCGCGCTGGTTTTGGCGGAGGGCGCCTCCGCCGCCGATCCGTTGCAGGCGATCGAGGCCTCCTATGCGGCCAAGGTCACCGACGAGTTCATGCTGCCGGCGGTGATCGGCGGCTATCGCGCCATGCAGGACGGCGACGGCCTGCTGATGGCAAATTTCCGCGCCGACCGGGCGCGCGAGATTCTCACGGCGTTGCTCGATCCGGCCTTCGACGGCTTCGACCGCGGCCGGACGGTGGCCTTTGCCGCCGTCCTCGGCATGGTCGAGTACTCCGAGGCGCTAAACCGACTCATGCCGGCCCTGTTTCCGGCCGAGCGGCTCGATCATGTGCTGGGCAGCGTGCTGGCCGACGCCGGCTTGACGCAGTTGCGCATCGCCGAGACCGAGAAATATGCCCACGTCACGTTCTTTTTCAACGGCGGCGACGAAGCGGTATTTCCGGGTGAAGAGCGTATACTCGTGCCGTCGCCCAAGGTGGCGACCTACGACCTGCAGCCGGAGATGTCCGCGATCGAGGTGACCGACCGGCTCATCGAGGCGATCGGCGGCGGCAAGTTCGATTTCATCCTGGTCAATTTCGCCAATACCGACATGGTCGGCCACACTGGCGACCTCGGCGCGGCGATCAAGGCGGTCGAAACCGTGGACGGCTGCCTCGGCCGCCTCGACAAGGCGATCCGCGCGGCGAGCGGCGTCATGCTGATCACGGCGGACCACGGCAATGCCGAGCAGATGGCGGACAAAGGCACCGGACAGCCGCATACCGCCCACACGACGAATCTGGTGCCTTTGGTCCTGACCGGTGACCGGCATCGCGTGCGGCGCCTGGCGAACGGGAAGCTGGCGGATATCGCGCCAACCATCCTGGATCTGATCGGCATCGAGCAGCCGGCGGAGATGACCGGAAAATCCCTGATCGTGCACGCCGGGGAGCAACGTGAGGCGGTCTGACAGACCCTTCCCGCCGGCGTGGCTGGCTGCTGTCGGAACGGCGGTCGTCTTGCTGTTACCGGTCACGACGGCAGCGCAAAACCGGGACGACCTCAACCGCATCGAAGGCGAGATCGAGAGCCAGCGCGGCCGCGAAGCCGAGTTGACTCGGAAATCCGCGTCTCTGGCTGCGGAGATCGCGGCGCTGCGGCAGAAGGCGATCGGCGCGGCGCGGGCGACCCAGGACAGCGAATCGCTGCTGACGCGCCTCGAGCGCAGGCTGCAGCAGACCCAGGAAGAGTTGCGGCGGCAGGAGGCGGCGCTGCAGAAGCGGCGTCAGCAGATCGGCGGCACGCTGCTCGCGCTCGAAAGGCTCTCGCGCAACCCGCCGCGCGCCTTGCTGCTGTCCCCGAGCAAGCCGATGGAGGTCGTCCGCCAGGCGATGCTGCTGCGGACATCGCTGCCAATCATTCAGGACCGCGCGGAGGAGCTTCGCGGAGGCGTTCAGGAGCTTGGCCAGACGCGTGACGACCTCAACCGCCAGCTCGACGCGCTCAAGGGCGCGGCCGACCTGTACACCGACCAGCATTCGCTGCTCGATGCCCTCATCGAGAAACAGGCCGCCTTGCTGCAGCAGACCGAGACGGAGCGGAAGCGGACGGCCCAGCGGCTCAAACGGTTGACCCGGGAGGCGGAGACGTTGAAAGAGCTGTTTGCCCGGCTGGAGGCCGAGCGCCCGGCACCGCCGCCCGCCGCGCCACAGCCGCAGGAGAATGGCCACGACAACGCGCAGGCGGACGCGGCGCCGCCGGAAAAGCAAGTCGCCGCGCTCACCGCGCCCCGGCCGAGCTCGCTTCGCCCGTTTCCCAACCGCGGCTCGATCACACTGCCCGTGCGCGGCGACCTGAACCGGCACTACGGCGAGAACACGCCTTATGGCAATACGGCCAAGGGACTTACCTTCGAGACCCGGCCCGCGGGCCGGGTGGTGGCGCCTTACGATGGTAAGGTCGTTTTCTCCGGACCGTTCCGTGGCTACGGGCAAATCTTGATAATTGAGCACAGCGGTGGATATCATACGTTGCTGTCCGGCTTGGAACGCGTCGACGCGAGCGTCGGCCAGTGGCTCCTCGCCGGGGAGCCTGTTGGCGTAATGCCAAAACCGGATAGCGGCAATCCACGGCTATATTTTGAGCTCCGTCGAGAAGGACAGCCGATCAACCCCCTGCCCTGGTTCGCCGAATACCGGGGAAGGGACAGGAGTTGATGAGCATGTCGCGCGAATCGAAGAAATTCGGGGCGAAGTACCACATCGGGCAATTGGAAAGGAATAGACGGGCATGAAGCGTCTTATGCCTAGCGTTGTGACGGCGGTCGCCGGAGGAGTCGTGTTGGGCTTCGTTGCCGGCGCCATCGTGCCGACAGGATACGCCGCCGAGGAAAGCAAATCCGATACCTATCGGATGCTGGAGCTGTTCGGCGACGTCTTCGAGCGCGTGCGCAGCGACTACGTCGAAAGCGTGTCGGACGAAGAGCTCATCGAAGCCGCCGTCGAAGGCATGCTGACCCATCTCGACCCGCACTCGACCTTCCTCAACAAGAGGAAGTTCCGCGACATGCAGGTCCAGACGAAGGGCGAATTCGGCGGCCTCGGCATCGAGGTCACGATGGAGAAGGGCTACGTCAAGGTCGTGTCGCCGATCGACGAGACCCCGGCCGCCCGCTCGGGCATCCAGGCCGGCGACCTGATCACGCACCTGAACAGCGAGCCGGTGCAGGGGATGACCCTGAGCGAAGCCGTCGAGAAGATGCGCGGGCCGGTGAAGACGGACATCATCCTGACCATCCGCCGCGGCAGCCAGGCCGCCTTCGACGTGACGCTCACCCGCGACCGTATCCGCATCCAGTCGGTCCGTTCCCGGGCCGAAGGCAAGATCGGCTACATCCGCATCACGAGCTTCAGCGAACAGACGGACAAGGGGCTTAAGCGGGCGATCGAGCGGCTCAAGAAGGAAATCGGCGACGACGTTGCCGGCTACATTCTCGACCTGCGGAACAACCCCGGCGGCCTGCTCGACCAGGCGGTCACTGTGTCCGACAGCTTCATCGAGCAAGGCGAGATCGTCTCGACGCGCGGTCGCAAGGACGACAGCGGACAGCGCTTCTACGCCACGGCGGGCGATCTGACCGATGGCAAGCCGCTGGTGGTCATGATCAATGGCGGCTCCGCCTCCGCCTCGGAGATCGTCGCCGGCGCGCTGCAGGATCACCGGCGCGCCATCCTGCTCGGCACAAAGACGTTCGGGAAGGGCTCTGTCCAGACGATCATTCCGCTCGGCCGCAGCGGCGCAATCAAGCTGACGACCCAGCGCTACTACACGCCGAGCGGTCATTCGATCCAGGCGAAGGGCATCGAGCCGGACATCCTCGTCCAGCAGGCGAAGATCGAGCCGGTCGATGCGGCGGAGCCGGGACGATCGGAGCGGGAGCTCCGCCGCTCGCTGCGCAACGAGGAAGAGGCGCCGAACGCCGCCGAGCCCAATAAAGAGGAAGAACAGAAACAGCCGGAGGCGCCGAAACCGGACGGGACCCAGAAGGCGCCCGAGCAGCCCGGCGCCGGCGCCAAGAAGGACGGCAAGGACGGCGGCGCGCCGGAGAGCGACGAAACCGCGAAGAAGGATCCGAAGGTCGAGGACTTTCAGCTCGCCCGGGCGCTCGACCTTCTGCGGGGGATCGCGCTCTACCGCGGTCGCATGGTCAACTAGGATCGAGGACTCTGAGACTGCCATTTTTCAGGCCGCGCGGCGGTAACGCCGCACCGGGGGATTCCCCGAAGGAGCCGCCGGGCTCGGAGACCGGCGGCGGGGGACCGTTATCGGCCTTGCTGGTCGTTGCATGGGTGATAACCCTGACGTCGCTCGTCGGCGGCGGCGCCTGGCTCTACCTGACCGGACGGCACGCCGCGAGCCCTGGGGGCAGCGGGCCGCATGTTACGATGTCGCTCAACAGCTTCCGCGTCGCCGAGCCGGCTGGCCGGGAAAACGCAGCGGTGGATGCAGTGCCGCCGGTCAGCGATGGCGATACGGCGCCGGGCGGCCGCCCGGCGGGACCGCGCAGTCCGGACGTCATGACCGTCGCCGCGGCGGGACTCCATCCCCATCCCGACCCGTTGCTCATCGAAAAGAGTGACCTTGGGCCGCTTCCGGTCATCGGCAAGGATGGCCGGACGCCTTGGCGCGTCTACGCCCGCCCCTTCAGCAGCGTCGACAGCCGGCCCCGCATCGCCGTCGTCGTCACCGGCCTCGGCGTCTCGGACAACGCGACCAAAAGCGTCATCGATTCCCTGCCGGGCGCGGTGACGCTTTCCTTCGCGCCCTTTTCGAAGAACCTGTCGGATTGGATCGACAAGAGCCGCGGCGCGGGACACGAAGTGCTGATCGATCTGCCGATGGAGCCGGCGGACTATCCGCGCAGTGATCCCGGGCCGCACACGCTTCTCACCAGCGTGCCGATCGATCAGAACCTGCGCCGGCTCGGCTGGATACTCAGCCGCGGCACCGGCTATGTCGGCGTGTCGATCTATATGGGCTCCGGGCTCGTCACGAAGCCCCGCGTGCTGAGCCCCATCCTGTCGGAGATCAAGACGCGCGGCCTGATGGTCGTCGACACGAAGGAAAACCCGGTCGGCGTAACGGAAGACCTGGCGAGAGAGCTGAAACTCGCAGTCGCGGTCAGCGACGCGCTGATCGACCGGGAGCTCGCCGCGGATCAGATCGACCGCCAGCTCGCGGAGGTGGAAGCGCGTGCGCGCCGGTACGGCTCCGCTGTAGCCGTGGCACGGCCCTATCCCGTAACGATCAACCGGCTCAAGGCGTGGACCGCATCGCTCGGCTCGAAGGGCATCGCGCTGGCGCCGGTATCCGCCCTCCCCGCCCCACAGCGCAGCCAATGACGAAAACGGCAGACGACGACGCAAGGCCGTACAGGCCCGGCGTCGGGATCATGCTGTTCAACACGGACGGCAAGGTCTTCGTAGGCAACCGCATCGACGTCGCGGGCGATCATTGGCAGATGCCGCAGGGCGGCATCGACGACCGCGAAACGCCGGAACAGGCGGCCTGGCGCGAACTGCGCGAGGAAGTCGGGACCGAAAAGGCCGTGCTCCTGGCCGCCAGCGCGGAATGGCTGAGCTACGACCTGCCGGCGGCACTTTCGCGGCAGGTCTGGCAGGGACGCTATCGCGGCCAGACCCAGCGCTGGTTCGCTTTCCGCTTTACCGGCGACGACCGCGACATCGACCTCGATGCCCATGACGCCGAGTTCGAGGCGTGGCGCTGGGCGGATATCGCCGAGCTGCCGGTGCTCGCCATCCCCTTCAAACAGGATCTTTATCGGCAGGTCGTGGCGGAATTCTCGGAATTCGCCAGAACGGGGTACGGGGCGGAAAAGGTTACTGATTCTTAACCTTGTTTCCGTATTTCAGATGGTGTAGCCGGTGCGGGGGCTTGGGCCGGACGCACCCGAGGCGCAGAACGATCGATGACCGAATCGGCAACTATTTCCAGCTTTGTCCAGGCCGCAGGACGGCCGTTGCCGGGCGCGCCGCGGGTCCGGCCGGAGACCCTTCCGACCCCCGAGCGCCGGGCGCAGGAAGGCTCATCCTTATCCGCCACGGCAAGCAACCGGTCCGACGCGCTCTCGAAACCGCTGCTCAGCACCGGAAACCAGCTTGCCGCGCAAGAAGATGCGCAAAGTGAAAAGACATCAACGGGCGAGACGGCTCGCCAGGGCGGCACAGGCGGCACCGAGAAACTCACCGAAGAAGAAAAGAAGAAGGTTCAGGAGCTGCAGGCCCGCGACCGCGAGGTGCGGGCCCATGAGCAGGCGCACAAGCTTGCCGGTGGCCCCCATGCCGGCAGTCCGACCTACAAGACCATCCGCGGCCCGGACGGACGCTCCTATGCGGTCAGCGGCGAGGTGAAGATCGACACCAGCGAAGTGCCGAACAATCCCGATGCGACCATCCGAAAGATAGAGATCGTCAAGCGTGCGGCGCTGGCCCCGTCGAATCCCTCGGCCAAGGACCGGCAGGTCGCCGCCGAAGCCGAGGCCAAGATCCAGCAAGCGCGCCAGGAAAAGCGTGAAGAAGAGGCCGAAGAGCTGGAGAAGGCAGGCAATGCGGGCGCCGGAAAGGGTGGCATTGACGGGTCCGCATCCGGAGGCGGCGGCGCCACGCCCGGTGCGTTGTTCAATCTCGTCGCATAACGTTCGGAAAACGTCTCGAAGGCCGGGCGGTCACTGATAGACTTGGGCGTCGACGGCCTCCATCTTGGCCTCGGCGACGGCGATCCGCGATTCGAGCAACGCCCGGTCCTCGTCCGACTGTGCCGTGCCCAGGTCGTCGCGCAGATCGCGCAGCTCGGCCTCCACCGCCGCCCGGTCGATGTCGTCCAGCGGCTCCGCCTCCTCGGCCAGCACGGTGCACCGCTCCGCGGTGACCTCGGCGAATCCGCCCGCGACGAAGATGCGCTCGGACACCGTGTCGCCCTGATAGACGGTGATGGTTCCCGGCCGGATGGTCGAGATCAGCGGCGCGTGATCGGCAAGCACGCCGAAGTCGCCTTCCGCGCCGGGCACAACGACCATGTCGACGGACTCCGACAGCAGCAGCTGCTGCGGCGATACCAGCTCGAAGTGAACCTTGTCGGCCACGATACGCTCTCCCTGCGCCTACGCCGCCTCTGCCGCGAGACGTTTCGCGCGCTCGACCGCTTCGCTCATCGGGCCGACCATGTAGAAGGCCTGTTCGGGAAGGTCGTCATACTCGCCGTCCACGATCGCGCGGAAGCCCTTGATCGTGTCTTCGAGGTCGACCAGCTTGCCCGGCGATCCGGTGAACACTTCGGCCACGTGGAAGGGCTGCGACAGGAAGCGCTGGATCTTGCGGGCGCGGGACACCGTCAGCTTGTCGTCTTCCGACAGCTCGTCCATGCCCAGGATGGCGATGATCTCCTGCAGCGACTTGTAGGTCTGCAGCACGCGCTGCACGTCGCGCGCGGTCCGGTAATGGTCCTCGCCGACGACGCGCGGATCGAGAATTCGGCTGGTCGAGTCCAGCGGATCGACCGCGGGATAGATGCCGAGCTCGGCAATCTGGCGCGACAGCACGGTCGTCGCGTCGAGATGCGAAAAGGCCGTCGCCGGCGCCGGATCGGTGAGGTCGTCGGCCGGCACGTAGATCGCCTGCACCGAGGTGATCGACCCCTTGGTCGTCGTGGTGATGCGCTCCTGCAGGTTGCCCATGTCGGTGCCGAGCGTCGGCTGATAGCCGACCGCCGACGGGATACGGCCGAGCAGCGCCGACACTTCCGAGCCAGCCTGGGTGAAGCGGAAGATATTGTCGACGAAGAACAGCACGTCCTGGCCTTCCTCGTCGCGGAAATACTCCGCCACGGTGAGACCGGTCAGGCCGACGCGCGCGCGCGCGCCCGGCGGCTCGTTCATCTGGCCGTAGACCAGCGCCGCCTTGGAATCGCCGTTCACGTTGATGACGCCCGATTCCATCATCTCGTGGTACAGGTCGTTGCCTTCGCGCGTGCGCTCGCCGACGCCTGCGAACACCGAGTAGCCGCCATGCGCCTTGGCGACGTTGTTGATCAGCTCCATGATCAGCACGGTCTTGCCGACCCCCGCGCCGCCGAACAAGCCGATCTTGCCGCCACGCGCATAGGGTGTCAGCAGGTCGATGACCTTGATGCCGGTGACCAGCTGCTCGGTCTCCGTCGACTGGTCGACGAATTCCGGCGCCGGACGATGGATCGGGTAAGTCTTTTTGGCGTTGACCGGGCCGCGGTCGTCGATCGGCTCGCCGATGATGTTGATGATCCGTCCGAGCGTCTCCGGTCCGACCGGCACGGAGATCGGCGCGCCGGTGTCCTCGACCTGGCGTCCGCGCACCAGGCCGTCGGTCGTGTCCATGGCGATGCACCGCACCGTGCTCTCGCCGAGATGCTGCGCCACCTCCAGGACCAGTTTCCGGCCGTGGTTGTCCAGATGCAGCGCGTTGAGAATCTTCGGCAGCTCACCGTCGAAACGCACGTCGACGACGGCGCCCATGACCTGTGTGACCCGACCGGTCGCATTCTTCGCCATCAATCCACTCCTATGGCTCGGCCCGCATCAGAGCGCTTCCGCGCCCGAGATGATCTCGATCAGCTCCTTCGTGATGAAGGCCTGGCGGGTTCGGTTGTAGTTCATCGTCAGCCGGCCGATCAGGTCGCCGGCGTTGCGCGTCGCGTTGTCCATTGCCGTCATCCGCGCGCCCTGTTCGGACGCGAAGGACTCGAGGAAAGCCCTGTAGAGTTGTACCGCGAGATTGCGCGGCAGCAGGTCATTGAGAATGTCTTCTTCCGACGGCTCGTATTCATAGGCGGCGGCGTCGCTCTCGTCGGACGCAACATCCTCGCGCTTTACCGGCGGCGCAAAGGGGATGATCTGCTGCGGAGTCACCGTCTGCGTCAGCGCCGACACGAACTTGTTGTAAATGACGGTGCAGACGTCGAAGTCGCCCCGCTCGAACATGTCCGCCAGCTGGCGCGATATCTCGACCGCCTTCTCGTAGCTCGGCACTGGCCTGGAGACGTCCTCGACCTGCGCGACCAGCGACGCCGGAAACTCGCGGCGGACCAGCACGGCGCCCTTGCGGCCGATGCAGAAGATCTTCACCTGCTTGCTCTGCGATTGCAGGTCGCGCATGCGCCGGCGGACCTGACGCATCAGGTTGATGTTGAAGCCGCCGCAAAGGCCGCGGTCCGTGGATACGAAGACGATCAGATGGGTGTCGTCTTTGCCGCTTCCCGCGAGCAGCGGTACGGAAGCCGCGCCGCCGGAGGCGCCGGCGAGCGACGACAGCATCCGCTCCATACGCTCCGAATAGGGCCGCGCCGCCACCGCCAGCTCCTGCGCGCGCCGCAGCTTGGCCGCCGCGACCATCTTCATCGCCGACGTGATCCGCTGCGTCGACTTGACGCTTTTGATCCGGCTCCTCAGGTCTTTCAGGCTTGGCATCGATCGGCGGCTCGTGCTTTCCGGACGTTCAGGCGAAGGACTTGGTGAAGGCGCCGATGATTTCGGTGAGCTGCTTTTCGGTGTCCTTCGAGATCTCGCCTTCGGTGCGGATCTTGTTCAGGATGCCCGAATGCTTCGAGCGGAACTCGTCGAGCAGCCCCTGCTCGTAGCGGCCGATATTGGCGACCGGGATGCCGTCGAGATAGCCGCGCACCCCGGAGAAGATGGCAACCACCTGCTGCTCCACCGGAATGGGCGTGTATTGCGGCTGCTTGAGGAGCTCGGTCAGCCGCGATCCGCGCGCCAGCAGCCGCTGCGTCGCGGCGTCGAGGTCGGATGCGAACTGCGAGAACGCCTCCATCTCGCGGAACTGCGCAAGCTCGAGCTTGATGCTGCCGGCGACCTGCTTCATCGCCTTGATCTGGGCGGCGGAGCCGACGCGCGACACCGACAGGCCGACGTTGATCGCCGGCCGGACGCCCTTATAGAACAAGTCGGTCTCGAGGAAGATCTGCCCATCGGTGATCGAGATGACGTTGGTGGGAATATAGGCGGACACGTCGTTCGCCTGCGTCTCGATGATCGGCAGCGCCGTGAGCGAGCCCGCCCCGAGCTCGTCGTTCATCTTCGCCGCGCGCTCGAGCAGCCGTGAATGGAGATAGAAGACGTCGCCGGGATAAGCTTCGCGTCCCGGCGGCCGGCGCAGCAGCAGCGACATCTGCCGGTAGGCGGTCGCCTGCTTCGAGAGATCGTCGTAGATGATGAGCGCGTGCATGCCGTTGTCGCGGAAGAACTCGCCCATCGCGCAGCCCGCATAGGGCGCGAGGAACTGCAGCGGCGCCGGATCGGACGCGGTCGCCGAGACGACGATGGTGTATTCCATCGCGCCGTAGGTCTCGAGCGTCTTCACGACCTGCGCCACGGTCGAGCGCTTCTGGCCGATCACGACATAGATGCAGTAGAGCTTCTTGGATTCGTTGTCCGAGGCGTTGATCGATTTCTGATTGATGATCGTGTCGATGGCCACCGCGGTCTTGCCGGTCTGGCGGTCGCCGATGATCAACTCGCGCTGCCCGCGGCCGACCGGGACCAGCGCATCGAGCGCCTTAAGACCGGTCTGCATCGGCTCGTGCACCGACTTGCGCGGGATGATTCCAGGGGCCTTGACCTCGACGAGGCGGCGTTCCGTCGTGCCCAGCGGTCCCTTGCCGTCGATCGGATTGCCGAGCGCATCGACGACCCGGCCGAGCAACTCTTTGCCCACCGGCACGTCGACGATCGTGCCGGTCCGCTTGACCGTATCGCCTTCCCCGATGTCGCGGTCCGAGCCGAAAATGACAACACCGACATTGTCGGTTTCCAGGTTCAGCGCCATTCCCTTGATGCCGCCGGGGAACTCGACCATTTCGCCGGCCTGCACATTGTCCAGCCCGTAGACGCGCGCCACGCCGTCGCCGACGGAGATGACCTGACCGACCTCGGCAACGTCCGTTTCTGCGCCGAAATTCGCGATCTGCTCCTTCAAAATGGCGGAGATTTCCGCAGCCTTGATTTCCATCAGGCGGCCCCTTTCATCGCGAGCTTCAACTTCTGAAGTTGGGTTTTGAGGGAAGAATCGACCATCCGGCTGCCGACTTTGACAACCAGGCCGCCGATCAAGCTGGGGTCGACGGACATCGACAGCGCAACCTTGCCGCCGAGGGCGGTGCGCAGCGCCGTTTCCAGCGCCATGCTCTGGCTGTCGCTCAGCTTCCGGGCGGAGACGACTTCGGCCGTGACCTCGCCGCGCCGCTTTGCCAGCTGCGCCAGATAGGCCTTGATCGTGCCGGGGAGCGAGAACAGGCGACGGTTGGCCGAGACCAGACCGATAAATTTCCGGGTGAGCTCGTCGGCGCCGATCCGTTCCATCAGCGCCGCCATGGCCCGGCCGGAGTCCGTACGGCTGATGACCGGATTGGCGATGAGCCGGCGCAGGTCCGCGCTTTCGCGCAGCAGTGCATCGACCGACTTCAGGTCGTCTGCAACCTGGTCCAGCTTGCGTTGCTCGTCCGCCAGCTCGAACAAAGCCAACGCGTAGCGAGCGGCAACTTCCGTATCGCCTGCTTTAGATGCCAATCTGGGATTACTCCAGACCTTCCGGACGCACCGCGAAACGCGGCCCCCTGATTAATACTCCCCAGCCGCTCCGGAATACATTCGTCGACCCCGAAAGCGAGCGGTGTGTAGCACATGCATATAGGGGGCGCAAGACACCGAGCCCGATCAATTAAGCCCCGGAAGAAATTAGAGAAAGCTGTATGGATCGATATCGATCTGAAGACGGACGGAAGACGGCGGCCGCACCTTCGCCAGCCACTCCGACAGCAGACGCTGGAGGCTGACCCCACGCGGCGCCTTGATCAGGAATCGGCGGCGGTGCCGGCCCCGCAGACGGGCGAGCGGCGCCGGCGCCGGCCCGAGCACGCGGATCTGGGGAAAACGGGGCGCCGACCGGCCGAGCCGATGCGCCACCGTGTCGACCGCCGCCTCGTCCGGCCCGCTGACGATCAACGCTGCCAGCCGGCCGAAGGGCGGCCAGCCGCCGGCGCGGCGTTGTGCCGCCTCCTCCTCGACGAAGCGATCGCGCGCGCCTTCCGCGAGCGCCGTCATGACGGGATGGCCCGGATTATAGGTTTGCAGCAATACGCGACCCGGCTTCGCATCGCGGCCGGCGCGGCCGGCGACCTGATGCAGCAGCTGATACGTGCGTTCCGCCGCCCTCAGGTCGCCCCCGGTCAGGCCAAGGTCTGCGTCGATGACGCCGACCAGCGTCAGCATGGGAAAGTGGTGGCCCTTGGCCACGATCTGGGTGCCGATCAGAATGTCGATCTCGTTGCGGCGCATACGGGAAAACAGCTCGTCGACCGCGGCCGGCCCGCGCACCGTGTCGCTGGTCAGGCTCGCCATGCGCGCCGCGGGGAACAGCGAATGTACCTCCTCCGCCAGGCGCTCGACCCCCGGACCGCAGGCTACCAGGCTGTCCTCCGCGCCGCATTCCTCGCACTGCTCCGGATATGCAGCCGCATAGCCGCAATGGTGGCATTCGAGGCGGCGGGCAAGACGATGCTCGACCAGCCAGGCGGTGCAATTGGGACATTCCATGCGATGCCCGCAGCTGCGGCACAGCGTCAGCGGCGCATAGCCCCGCCGGTTCAGGAACAGCAGCGTCTGCTCGCCGGCCGCAAGCGTTTCCGTCAACGCCGTGCGCAGCTTCGGCGACAGCCAGCACTGGCGCGACGGCGCATCGCGGCGCAGGTCGACGACCGAGACGGACGGCAGCCCTGCGGCGCCATGCCGCGACGGCAGATGGATCAGCCGGTAGCGCCCTTCCTCCACGTTTACCACCGTCTCCAGCGACGGCGTCGCCGATACGAGCACCACCGGCATGCCTTCGATCTGGCCGCGGACCACGGCCATGTCGCGGGCGTGATAGGCAATGCCGTCTTCCTGCTTGTAGGAGCTGTCGTGTTCCTCATCGACGATGATCAGGCCGAGATTACGGTACGGCAGGAACAGCGCCGAGCGCGCGCCAACGACAACGGATGCCGTGCCGTCCGCCACCGCCCTCCAGGTGCGGCGGCGCTGGGTCTGCGTCAGCTCGGAATGCCACCGCTCCGGCGCCGCCTGGAAGCGATCAGCGAAGCGCTCCAGCCAGTGCGCCGTGAGCGCGATTTCCGGCAGCAGCACCAGCACCTGCCGGCCCTGCCGCAGAGCCTCGGCGATGGCTTCAAAATAGACCTCGGTCTTGCCGGCGCCGGTCACGCCGTCGAGCACCGTCACGCTGAAGCCCCCCTCGGCGACGGACCTGACGAGACCGTCCGCCGCCGCGCGCTGCTCGGCGCTGAGGGCGACGGCGGGCGCCGACGGATCCGGCTTGGACGGCCGCGGCTCCGGCATCGCCACCAATTCGAGCGCCCCTGCCCGCGCCAGCCCCGTCACGACGCCGGTGCCGACGCCGGCCTCGCGCGCCAGCTCGATCGCCGGGCGCGGAAAGCCGTCCGCCGCCAACGCGAGGACGCGCTTCCGGGCGGGCGTAAGACGGAGATCCGGCGGCGTCCCGGCGATCCGGTAGGCTGCGCGCGGTTTCGCCGGGAACAGTGCATCGGTGACGCTCATCGCCATGCGCAGCACCGAGCCCGGCGGCGCCATAGTATAGCGGGCTACCCAATCGACGAATCGACGGGTCGATTCCGGCAGCGCGGACACATCGAGCCGGTCGCAGACCTCTTTCAGCCGGCTGTCCGGGACCTCGCCGGAACAGCCCTCCGACCACACCACGCCGATCGCCTCGCGCCGTCCGAAAGGCACGGAAACGAACGCCCCCGGCTCGATTTCCAGGTCCGGCGGCACACGGTAGTCGAATACCCCCGGCAGCGGCAGGGGCAGGAGCACCTGCACCCGGCGCGGTTCTCCATTGATCGCGGCGGCGGTTGTGGTATGCGGGAGCGGCATCGGGTAGAGTGTAGCCAATCGCGGACCGCGCGCCACATGGAAGCGCGGCCCGTTTAGAGGAGCCGCAGACGGCAATGAAATTCTTCGTGGACACGGC
>Ga0299906_10002099_pt1 | contig 16732 bp, 18 predicted proteins | sample RVTome_14_FD_200259 | JGI IMG/M metagenome (GOLD analysis project Ga0299906, IMG submission 200259) | Soil microbial communities from uranium-contaminated site in the Upper Colorado River Basin, Wyoming, United States - RVT145D125 (version 2) ...
GCGGCCCTGCGCGGGGCCCTGCGGACCCTGGCAGCCGATGCGGGGATGCTGCTGGTAATCGACCCGGATCGGACGTCGGCGCGGGTTGCCCGTGCGTTTCCCGCGCAGCCGGAGGGGGACACGATTTCGCTCGGAATCGGGTCGCCGCTCGACCAGGCGATCGAGCAGCGCATGGCGGTGGCCGTTGGCTCGCAGGAGGGGTGGCAGGCCTACGGGGACCTGCCGGAGTCGATCCGGCTCCCGCGATACGCAGCCTCCGTCGTGCTGCCGCTGCGCGTGCGCAACCGCGTGGCGGCGCTCCTGCGGCTGGACTTCGACGGAGCGCGCGAAGTGCGGGCCGACGAGCAACGCTGGCTGGACGTGCTCGCTCACCAGGCCGGACACGCGCTCGACCGCGCCTGGCGGTACGAGTCCGCCGAGAGGGCGCGCGTCGATGCCGACCTGCTTCGCGCCCGGGCCGACGCGGAGCTGGCCGAGCGGCAGAAGACCGAGCGGGCGCTCCGCGCCAGCGAGACGGGCTACCGCGCGCTGGCCGCCCGGCTGGCTCGCAAGCAGATGCTGACGGCGGCGCTGTCGGAAGCCCGCACGGTCACCGCGGTCGCCGAGGAGGTGGTGCATCACGGCCTCGCGCTGGCCGGCGCCTCGGCCGGCGTCGTCTTCCTGCTCGAGGCCGACGGCTCGCGGCTGCGCGTGCTCCACGCCCCTGATGCGACGGCCGCGGGCTCGGACGTCCCGCTCGAACCGGGGCTCTGCGCGACCGAGGCCCTGCGAACGGGCGCTCCCGTGTTCGTCGCCTCGTGGGTGGCCTCGCAGGGGCGCTACTGGCGGTCGGCGTCGCTCGCGGCCGATGCCGGCTATCGGTCGTCGGCGACCCTGCCGCTCGTGGCCCACGCCCCGATCGGGGTGCTCGAGTTCCACTTCAGCGCGCCGGTTCACTTCGACGAGGGCTACCAGGCGCTGCTCGTATCGGTGGCCCAGCACTGCGCCCAGGCGCTCGACCGCGCACAGGCGCACGGCCGGAGCGACCGCGCGCGCGCCGAGGCCGAGGCGGCCAACCGGATGAAGGACGAATTCCTGTCCACCGTCTCGCACGAGCTGCGGACGCCGCTCAACGCCGTGGTGGGCTGGGCGGCACTGCTGCGGGAACAGACGCCGGATACCAGGATTGCGACGCTCGCCGTGCAGTCGATCCACGAGAACGCGCTGCGCCAGGCGCGGCTGATCGAAGACCTGCTCGACGTGTCGCGCCTGACGTCGACGCCGATCGAGCTGGACGTCGAGCCGATCGAGCTGGAAGAGCTGCTGCAGAGCGTCGTGAACTCGGTCAGACCATCCGCCTCGCGCGGTCAGCTCACGGTGAGGCTGGACCGGCCGCCGGCGGTCTCGCTCATGGGGGATCGGCGGCGGCTGGAGCAGGTCCTCTTCAACGTGCTCGGCAACGCCATCAAGTTCACCGCGGCTGGCGGCGAGATCGCCATCGGCGCGACGTCCTCCGACGACGCGGTGGAGATCCGGGTCCGCGATACCGGCGTGGGCATCGAGCCGGAGCTGCTGCCGCACGTCTTCGACCGCTTCCGGCAGGGCGACGGCACGGCCACCCGCGTTCGGGGTGGGTTGGGCCTCGGACTGTCGATCGCCCGGCAGCTCGTCGACGCACATGGCGGTCGCATCACCGTGGAAAGCGAGGGGTCCGGCTCCGGCACGCTGGTGCGCGTGCGGCTCCCGTTGCCGGTCCGTACGGCCCCGGCCACGAGCGCCACGGCCGTGGGCACGCCGGTGGCCGACACCGCTCCTCGACTGGATGGCATCACCGTCCTGGTCATCGACGACGAGCCGTCGACCCGGGAGGTGATGGCCCACGGCCTCGAGACGTGCGGCGCCAGGGTGGCGTGCGCCGCGAGCGCCGCGGAGGCGCTCGCGCTGCTGGAGCAGGATCCGGTCGACGTCCTGCTGTCGGACGTCGCGATGCCGGACGAGGACGGCTACAGCTTCATCGCGCGCGTCCGGCGCTCACCGGACCCCCGTATCGCCGCGATTCCAGCCGCCGCGGTCACCGCGTACGCCCGCGACGCCGACCGCGCGCGCGCGCTGGCCGCCGGCTTCCAGCTCCATCTCGCCAAGCCGATCGAGCCCCGATCGCTGGCCCGCGCCGTCGCGCGCCTCTCCGCGACGCGCTCCAGCGGGCCGTAGCCGGGGCCGCTCCGTGGAGGCGCCGGGCTAGAACCTGAAGAGCGCCCCGACCGTGGCCCGCGAGAAGTGAAACGATCCCTCGTCGAGCGCGATCCCGAGGACCGTCCTGGCCTCGTCGGCCTCGACCTTTCGCATGTAGCGGTAATCGGCCCTGATGCCGAAGTGCGTGCTGATGTACCCGTTGACGCCGACGCCGAGACTGTAGCCGAAGCCGTTGTCCTTGAAGAGCTCGACGCCGTTCGCCTCGAGGTCGCGACGGATCAGCCCGAATCCCGCCGTCCCGTACGGTCGCAGCCCCGGCCCTTCCTGGCCGCCCAGCGGCACGCCCAGGATCAACGAAGGCATGACCGTGAGGACGTAGTTCGTCGTGGCTCCTGGCACGTCGCCGAAGAAGTCCGGGGCGTGGGCCACGTCGACCTCGGCGCCGAAGATGCCGCCTGTCATCCCTCCGACGGCGGCGCCCCAGGTCAGGCGACTTCCGTCGTTGAGGGCGTCATCGAGCGAACGTCCTGCGTCGCCGAAGAAGTTGGAGCCCACGAAGATCGTGGCGTGCCCGTCGGCCCGAGCCGCCGGTGCCAGCAGAATCAGGAACAGGGCCGCCAACGGCAGCGCTCTGGCGCGTGTCATGATGTGTCTCCCGGCCCTGGGGCCTCTGTGCGACGCGTCTGCGTCGTCTGTTTGCTTGCGGTCCGCCTCCTGCGGTCTCATCGCGGCGTGCAGCCTTGTCCCCACTCCAGCACCGCTGACGGTCCGGACAGTGCCAAGGACATGCCAGCCGGCACGCGGCAGCCGCGGGCCCCCACAGATCCCTCAAGTGAGGGGATCCGGGAGCGTTGCGTGCCGGAGCGGCAGGCACGTGGTCCTCGACAGGCGTCGGACCGTGCGCGAATTGCCGGCCCCGGGGGAACTGACTGGAATGTTCTACACACCTGGCGCGGTCTCTGCGGCCGATCGCCGTACGTGCTGCGAAACGGGCGCGAGCCTCGAGAGCCAGTGGTGGCATGGCACTTGGTTGTGGTAGGCCCCAGGAGGTGTGAATCATGCGAAACGCGAATCGGTGCATGCTCGGCGCGCTGGCGCTCGGATTGGTGCTCGGCGGCGCGCCACTGGCGGCGCAGGACGATCAACAGGAGCAGCGTGGAGAGGCGGTACAGGCCCAGCAGGAGGCTCGCAGCGAGAGCGGCAGCCTGACGTGGGTGGACGTCGACAAGCAGACCTTTGCCATCACGACGGCCGAGGGCCGAGAGCTGCAGTTCCACTTCACCGAGCAGACGAAGGTGAGCGGCGGGCAGGAGGGCGTAGCGGGTCTGGCGGCGCAGAAGGGCACGGCGGTCCGTGTGGAGTACGTGCCGAAGGACCAGATGGCCATGGCGACCCTGATCGAGGTGCAGCAGGAAGGGGCAAGCCAGCCACAGCCGGAGCAGCCACAGCCGGAGCCACAGCCGGAGCAGTAGCGGGCGAGCACGCACGGGAGGGTCGGTCACCGCAGGCGGGTCGCATCACCCCAGCCCGCCTCGGATCCCCGACCGGTGCCGACCATGACGAGCGCGGCGCGAGGGGATGACGATGCCGGCTCTCGATGCCGTCGATGTGCTGCTCGTGTCGGCGGTGGTCTTCGCGCTCCTCTCCTGGCTGCGCCGGAGCCTTCCGCGCGACGTCGCACGGCGCAGCCTCGCGGGCGTGCCGCTGGCTGGTGCCGTCTACCTGGTGGCGCGTGAGCTCCAGCTTCCGCTGCTCGAGACGGTCGTAGAGTGGCTGTTCCTGGCAGCGCTCGTGAGCGCGGTGGTCGTCTACCAGTCCGACCTCCGTCGCATGCTGGAAGGCGCGTTCGCGCCACGCGCCGGTCGCCCGACCGGCGGGCTGATCGAGGTGCTCGCCGAGGCGGCGCAGCGGCTGGCGGCCGCTCGCTACGGTGCCCTCATCGCGCTGCGGGGCCACGAGCCATGGCCGGCACACGTGCGCACGGGCATCGATCTCGACGGCAAGGCGAGCGTGCCGCTGCTGTGCAGCCTCTTCGATCCGCACACGCCTGGACACGACGGTGCCGTGCTCATCGACGGCGACACCGTCACCCGGTTCGCGACCCATCTGCCCCTTGCCGACGAGCCGCCGGACGTCAGCCGCTTCGGCGGCACGCGCCACGCCGCGGCGCTCGGGCTGGCACAGGAGTGCGACGCGCTCGTCATCGTCGTGTCGGAGGAAAGGGGTACGATCGGCGTGGCCTGCGACGGCTCGTTCACGGAAGCCACCGACGCGCAGGCGCTTGCGTCCCTGATCGCGCGCTTCGGCGACCGGCTCGCCGGCCATGATGGGCGGGCCCCCGCGCGCCGGTGGCTGTATCCGCATCTGCAGACCGCTGCGGCCTCGCTCGGGGTCACCCTCGTCCTCTGGTTCGCCCTCGTGTACAGCCCGGACACGATCCTCCGCCGGTTCGAGGTGCCGATCGCGATTCGCAATCTTCCCGACGGCTGGACCGTGCTCGAACCGCTGCCGGAGACGGTGCAGGTCGATCTGGCGGGCGCCGAGTCGCGATTGCAGGCGGTCGATCCGGGCGGCCTCACCATGGCCGTCGACCTGTCGAGCCCGACCGTGGGGACGCAGCGGATGGAGCTCGGGGGAAAGGACAGCCTGGTCCTTCCGGCGGGAATCGAGCTCCGGCGCGTGCTGCCCGCCGCGCTCTCGCTCGATGTGCGACGAACCCGGACGATCGAGGTTCCGGTGGCGGTGCCCACCGTCGGCTCGCCGCGGCCGGGGCTCACGGTGGCTGGCCTCCGGACGAGTCCCCGGACCGTGCCGCTGCTCGTGCCGGCCGACGCGACAGCTCCCGAGCGTGTCCTGACGGAGGCGCTCGACCTCAGGCGGCTGTCGGGCGATGTCTCGGTCACGAGCCGCCTGGTGGTTCCAGCAGGCTCACGGCTGGCGAACGATGTCGGTACCGACGTACGAATCGACGTGGATGTCGCGTCCGATGCTCGTCCACGCCGACCGTGAGGCGCCGTCACGCAACGCGCGTCTGCGCGAGCGTGACGATCGACTCGACGGCCGTGGTGACGATGCTCTCGCGGCCGCACTGGAACTCCATCGAGAACCCTGGATAGATGGCCCGCTGCTTCAGGAAGCTTCCGCCGAGGGAGCTTCCGGCGAGCCGAACGCGCGTGCGCACTGGAAAGAACCGGCCGCCCCGCACGAGCACGTCGCCTGAACCCGGAGACAGGACCGTGATCTCGTAGGTCGTGTTCCGGGTTCTGACGGCGAAGCACTCGAGCCCGTCCAGCCCGCCGAGCTCGACGCCTCCGGTCCACTGTCGCGTGGCCCACCACTCCAGCTCGCCGGCGCCGCGTGCTGGCGGCGCGACCTGCGCCCAATCCTTCGTGGTCATCGTGCGCCTCCCACCACGGGACATAACAAGGCGCGTGCCAGGTGTCGTCGGGCCGGGGTCCAGACCTCGACGAGCCCCCGGTAATCGGTTCCTGTACGAATCACACGATCTCCGGACCGGACGGGTAGTCCGTTCAGGCGAGCCGGGGGCCGGGCCGCTACGACCTCACGGATCGCGCGCAATCCGGTCGCTGACGGCGGCAGGCCACGTGGCACGGGATTGGCTGGGCCCGGGGCATTCGAGCGTGACCGACGGGCCGCCGACGGCGACCTCTCGGTGCGTGAAAGGAGCGCGCATCATGTCCAGGATGAACACGGTGGCACGACGGTTCGCGGGTGCGGGACTCGCACTGGCAATGGGGGTGTCGACGGTCTCGTTTGCCCGAGCCCAGGAGCAGCCCCAGCAGGAGCGCCAGCAGGTCCAGACGATTCAGGGCGCCATCGAGGACGTGGATACGGAGGCGAAGGCCCTGATGATCCGGCCGGCGGAGGGCCCCGCGCTGCGGATTCTCTACACCGACAAGACCGAGGTTACCGGTGCCCGTGGAGGCGTCGCCGGGCTGGCGGAGGCCGCCGGCCGGCAGGTCCTCGTGCAGTTCGCGATGGAGGGGGGGGCGCGCGTGGCGTCCTCGATCGAGCTGCTGCCGCAGCGGTGACGTGGAGTCACACGGTGCCCGTCGCCGCCACTGGGATGGGGGGACGGGCACCATCCGGAGAGGTGTCCCATGAGACTGCATCGACACACCTGGATGTTTCTCTGCTGCGCGCTGCCCCCGCTCGTCGTGGGCTGCGGCCCGGCGGACGATTCCGGTACGCCGGAGAGCCCGGCCGCCACGGCCCTGCTGGAAGGGCAACCCCTGCCGGGCACGGCCGCCCTCGACGGTGAGATCGCGACGCGCATGCTGATCGGCGAGCTGCGGTCGGTCGATCCGGACCGTGGCACGCTGCTCGTCGGCACGTCGGACGGGACCTTCGAGGTCGTCTACACGGAGGCCACCGAGGTCGTGGGCGGCGCGAGCAACGTGCAGGGGCTCGCCCCGCAGACCGGGAGCCGCGTGACGGTCTACTACCGGACGACTGCCGACGGCCGAATCGCCGTTCGCATCGAGACGCAGTAGGGGCGGCCTTCCTTCACCGTGGCCGGCTGCCGTAGTCGGCCAGGCGGTTGTACAGCGTCTTCACGCTGATGCCGAGTACCGCCGCGGTCTTCGTCTTGCTGCCGAGCTCGCTCAGCGTGGCGAGGATCAGGCGCCGCTCGACGTCGGCAATGCATGAGCCGACCTCGACCGTGAGGGCCCGATCCCCCGTGGTGGCATCCGACACGCCGGCGCCGGACGGTTCCCTTTCGCCCTCTCGGATCTCGAGCGGAAGGTGGCTCCGGTCGATCACGTCCGTGGCGAGCACGTGCGCGGCGTGAACGGCGTTTCGGAGCTCACGCACGTTGCCAGGCCAGTGATAGGCGTGCAGCGCCTCGAGCGCCTCGCCGTCGAGGGACTTGGCCTGTCCGGTCGCCGCCGAGAGCTCGTCGAGGAACGCGCGGGCCAGTGGCTCCACGTCTTCGGGCCGGGCCCGGAGCGGAGGCAGGTCGATGTGAAACACCTTGATGCGGTAGTAGAGGTCGGCCCGGAGGTGCCCGCCCTCGATGGCCTGCCGGGGCGGCCGGTTGCTGGCGGCGATGATCCGCACGTCCACGGGGATCGACTCCTCGCCTCCCACGCGCACGATCGCTCGCGCTTCGAGCGCGCGAAGCAGCCTGACCTGCAGCTCGACCGGCATCTCGGTGATTTCGTCGAGGAACAACGTGCCACCGGCCGCCTGCTCGAACAGGCCGCGGTGCCGCCGCTCGGCGCCGGTGAAGCTCCCCCGTTCGTGGCCGAACAGCTCGCTTTCCATCAGCGACGGCGAGATGGCCCCGCAGTTGACCGAGATGCAGGGATGGTCCCGCCGCGGGCTGAGCGCGTGGATTGCCTGCGCCACGACCTCCTTGCCCGTGCCGCTTTCTCCCGTGATCAGCACGCTGGCGTCGCTGGGGGCCACCTGGGTGATCGCCTCGCAGGCGCGCCGGATGCCCTCCGAGCGACCCACGATGCCGGCCAGGGCGTTCGCGCCGGGAGGCAGCTCGGGTCTCGCCGTCGCCACGCCGGTCGACCGGCCGTCACGGACGCCGCGCAGGATCGTCTGGAGTCGCCCCACGTCCACCGGTTTGGTGAGGTAGTCGGTCACGCGATGGCGCAGCGCCTCGATCGCGGTATCCACGCTGGCCCGACCCGTGATCAGCACGACCGCCGCATCGGTCCGCGCGCGGATGGAGTCGATCAGGCCCAGGCCGTTCCCGTCCGGGAGGTTGAGGTCCAGCAGGGCCACGCTGGGGTGCCGGCGGACGAGCTCCATCCGCGCCTGGTCGATGCTCAGCGCGGTCGAGGTGGTGAAGCCCTCGAGCTCGCACAGCGACTTGAGGCCCTGTACCGTGCTGCTGGAGTCGTCGACGATGAGTGCATGAGCCATCGCATCCGCTCCTTCATGATGGGTTCGACGCCCGGCGGGCGAGGTCCAGGAGGTCGATCAGGAAGCCAGAATTACACGGTTACCTGCCTGTGAAAGCTCGTCCTCGGGTCGATCGTCAGATTCTCAAATGACTTGCGGCAACCCTGTGCCGGATGTCGAGTGACGTCGAGCAAGACCGGGGCCAGGGAGCGCGCCGCAGGACGCCGTGGTCGTGGGCGCCGGTAGAGTGTTCACGCCTGTAGGATCGACACGGCCCGCTCCAGGCTGGACCCTCTGGCATCGTCGTTTCCAGGGAAATCTGCTCACTCGAGAATGGCGCGTCTCTTGCCACTCGTTTTCGCAAGGAACGAGGAGACCGGGCAGCCATTCCAGGGGGGAACGGTCGTGCTAGTGCTGTCGGAAGACCCGAGCGGACGCGTGACGAGCGCGGTTCAAGCCATCTGGCAGGAACTCGAGAGGACGCCCGAGTTGCACCTGACGACGGAGGAGGCGGTGGAGCGGCTCGGCGTTGACGCGGCCGAGGTCGAGGACATCCTGGCCGCGTTCGTGACGGCTGGCGTCCTGCGGCGATTGGAAGGCGGCGTCTACGTGCGCTGCGCGCGCACGGACGGATGAGCTTACGGAGGCCCGAGGAGCGCGTCGATGTCACCCTCCGTCGTCTGTCCGTGTGCCCACAGCTTGCGGTACACGCTGGCGAGGCTGTCCCGCGGGACCACGCGTTGCGCGATCCGGTTGGCGAGCGGTTCCGTCTGCAGGAACGGGTGATGGGTGAAGACCCACACATGGCCCAGTTCGTGCGCGATTGCCGCCTCGACCTCGGGCGGGCTCAGCCGTTCCAGGAACGCCTGCTCGATGCTGAGGACGTAGCCGCGGTCGGCTGTCTGCGGCGCCTCGACGGAAACCACGAGCGTCACGCGTGGAAGCACCGACACGTGTACCAGTTCGGTGATTCCAAGCCGTTCCCGCAGCCGATCCACGACGAGCTGGACCGGCTCGTGCGCCACGACGGCATCCGCGACGAGCGAATCCGTCTCGGCCTGAAGGGGGGAGCCCGAGGAAGCAACGACAGCTAGAAACGCCGCGAGCGCAAGAACGGCGGGGACACGCCCTGTATCACGCAACCTCATCTGTGAGTGTCGTCCAGTTGGATGTGTGTCTGATCCACAGGATAGCATCTCTCGGACTCGAGGCGGAAGGGCGACGTGTGGGGTTCCTCGTGCGCATGGTCAGCGACCGGCCGGCGCGGGGCACTCGACGGTGCCGACGTGGGTAACCGGGTCGCTCACCGACGGCACGTCGAGGACGAACGAACAGCGCGCCTCGCCGTCGTCGATGACCGCGACGTGCTGGCCCGGTGGCAGGCTCTCGAAGTAGAAGTTGCCGTTCCTGCCAAGCGGCGACTCGATGGTCGTGCCATCCACCGTTACACGCATCTCACCGAAGGCCGGCGTGCGCTCCTCGAGACCGTCGACCAGGCGTACGCGTCCCACCACCTGGCGGAGCTGCCGCACCGGGAACTCGGCCACCGCCCCGCCGCGGTACGGAGGCGCCAGCGTGAGCGACGTACGCGGCACCGCGTGGGTCAGCGGGACGTCGCTGTCGGCGATGCCGAGGTGGTTGCCGTAGTACGCCTGCAGGTCTGGAATCAGCAGCGTGCCGCCGCGTCCGGTACGCCCCACCTCCTGGTTGCTGGCATAGGCGCGCACACCCTCGACGTCCGGCACCTGCACCAGCGCGTAGCTGTCCCGGATCGGCCGCGAGGCATGGAGGCCGCCGCCGATGGCTACGATCGAGCCGGCGGCGCTCAACGTGGTGCTGGTGTCGCCGGCGATCGATTCCTGCCGCAGCTCGTAGCGACCGTAGTGGCTCTGGTATTGCGCCACGCCCTGCGCGGTGCCGCCGCTGTCGGCACGCATCTGGTAGCCGTAGCCCTCGCCGAGCGGCAGCGATCGCTGCGCGTCGACCGCCGTCCGCTGCCCCCGCTGGTCGCGCACCTGCGCCACCGAGGCCGATCCCCCGCCAAGGAGGACCGTGAGGGCCGCGTAGGCTTCATGGCTGCGCCCGGCCTCGTCGCGTGTCCGGCTGACGCTGGCGGTCAGCTGCGTGTGGCGCGACAGGCGAATCGTCGAGAGCAGGCTCGTGCGCGATCGGGAGACCGCGTCGTGCAGCTTCTGCACGTCGTGCTGCATCGTCACCCGCACGGGGCGTGCCACCGCCACGCTGGCGTAGGCGTGGACCCGGGCTGCCGGCTCCGGCCGATCCGCGCTGGTGCTCAGCGTGGCGTAGCCGCGGCTGGCGAGCGTCACCGAGCCGCCGCCGCTCACGGGACGGCCGGAGTAGTTGAAGCCGAGGAGCGAGGCCCCGCCCCACTCGCCTCGCCGACGGCTCACCGACGTGGCGGCCTCGAGCTCACCGAGCGGCAGCCGCAGGTTGAGCGAGGGACCCGCGCTCAGCAGTCGACCCGGGTGGAGCTCGACGCGGCCGCCAGCGGTGATCGTGTCGGTGATGCCCACGCGGTGCCTGGCGAGCGCCACGGGCGTCCGGTAGTCCCAGTTCCGCACGCCGACGCCCACGCGCCTGAAGCCGGCGCTGTACTGGTACTCCTGCACGCCCCGGCCGAGGGCGGTCGTCGTCATGTAGTAGTTCTGTGTCAGCTCGCGCGTGGTGCCGAAGGCGTCGCGCACGATGACCCGCGCGTCGTTGCGGCCCATGGCCAGTGGCAGGTTCCGGATGTCGAGCCGCCCCGGTGCCACTTGCTCCCGGCTCACGATCTGTCCGTTGACGAGCACCTCCAGCACCGACGGCACCGCAATCGGCGTGGTCATCGACAGCGTCGGGTACCGCACGTAGTAGGGGTCGATGGAGAACTCCTTCGACACGCTGATGCCGGCCACCCACGCGTCGCCACCGAGCGCGCCCGAGTAGGCCAGGTTGTCGCCGAGGGTCCACCGCCGCAGCGACGTCCGATCGTCGACGATCACGCTGGTGACGCCGCGGATGGCCGACTGGCTGGTGGCTGACGCGGTGTTGTAGACGAGCACGCGGCCGAGCGACGTGGCCGATTCGGCGAACAGGTCCACCGATCCCCGGCTGTTGTAGTTGATTGCGTAGTTGACGAATCCGGAGGTGTCGGCGCGGTAGACGATGCCGGCCGGCGCGGCCTGGGACAGGTTCCGCACGTGCCGGCCCAGGAGCACGGTGTCGGCCGTCAGGTACAGGCGAAGGTCCCGCTCGTCCACACGAAAGGCGACGGCAGGTGCGAGCGAGGCGAGCGAGACGACCTCCTCGCCGCCAACGGTCGTGCGCGCGCCGCCGAACTCCTGGAGTCCGGCGGCGCGCAGGGCCTCGACGCCGACGAGCACGTCGGTGCCGCGCAGGACGACGAGCGACTCACCCGATGTCACCTCGTTGACGACGAGCTCCAGTACGGCGCGCTGGTCCTGCGCGGCGGCCGCGGCAGGGAGCAGGAGCAGCCAGGCCAGTGCGGCGATCCAGCGGGGCGCGCTCAGCTCGCGCACACGCCGTTCGGCGTCTGCAGTTGCTCGTGCAGCGAGTCCGACTCGAGCTGCACGTCCACCTCGATCGAGGTGACCTGCTCGCACGCCGCCTCCGGCACCGGAAGCTCGAAGTCCCGGCGCCCGCCGGCCAGCACGTACCAGCCCTCGACCTGCTGCTCGAAGGCCACCCGATCGCCAGCCAGGCCACGGACGGTGATGGCCTGCGGCACGAAGTGAACCGTGCCCTCGTTGCTGAGCGAGAAGCGGACCTGGCTGCCGGCGGCATCCGGCACGCTCAGCCGCGGCGCGGCCGTGGCCTCCTCGGGCCGCATGAAGATCGGGATCCCCATCTTCGTCAGGACGCGGACACCGCCGCTCGACGCGCTCAGGGGCGGGAGCTCCTCGACGAAGATCCGGTAGCTCTTCTCGAGGGTCTCGAACGACGTCACGCTGCCGATGCGCACGCGCCGGGTCTCGTTGGGCCCGAGCGTCAGCAGCGCCGGGAAGAAGACGATGTCTTCGGTGGGCTCGAGCTGGATCTCCCCGCCCTCGCTCTGCGTCCAGGCAAAGACGGACAGCTCGAACCGGAGGGTCTCGGTGCTGCGGTTGGTCAGGGAGAGCAGGGCGCTGCCGCCCCGGGTGGTGAGCACGACCTGCGTCGGATCGACGGTGAAGGTGGCCGCTGCGGCGCCGGGTGCCCATGGCCCCCAGAGCGTGCACGTGAGCAGCGCCGTCGCCATGAGGCGGATGGCGCTGCCGACTGGTTCGCTTCGCGCGATGGGCCGCTGTCTCATGTGCGGACGTATCGGCCCGGCACGGACGAGTCTTTGCCGTACGCGCCTAGAAATCCACCGTCGCGAGGACGGTGTCGGCGTAGGCGCCGGTCGAGACTGTCTGCCCGGCGGCCACCTGGCCGTAGACGGTGAAATTCCGTGCAGCGTAGGACGGCGCCGCCGGCGGCGTCAGCAGGTCCGGGGCGGCGTTCCCCCACACCGTGGTGTGCGTCGCCTCCTGATACAGCTCGTAGGTCAGGAAGTCGGACCCGTTGGTCATCCGACGGGTGCTGCCGGAGGCGTTGCCGCCAAGGTCCAGCCCGATCGTGGAGGCCGCGCCCTGCGTGCAGGTGATGGTCACGGTGCCGGTGCCGTCGAGCGTCGTGGCCGCGTGGGCGCCCACGGGATCGTAGTTGCCGAACGCAAGGGCGGCCGTGCTGATCGTGCAATTACTTACGACTGTGGCACTTACAGCCATATTTGCATTGGCGGACGACTGCGCGGACGCGGTCGAAGCAAAACCCAGGACCACCGCCATCGGCGCCACGGTCTTCAGGACGCGACTGACCCGCTTCATGGCTCCCTCTCTCCTTCAGGGGACTCTGGCCCTTCCAGGCACAAGTCCGTAACTGGCTGACGAAAACGGTACCGACGCTTGGCCCCCAGTGCAGGGACCGGGCCACGGCGACTCGAATAGAGCAAGTCCTTTAGTATGAGTATATTACTGTTGCTTTCACGAGTTGGGTTGTTCAACAGAACTGTCGTATGAGTGTGCTGTTCTGGCACGCCACATACGAGCTTGGTAGGCCATGAGGCCCCCTATTCCCGGTTGCAGGTTACGGCCGGGCGTCGCTCTCGTGTTCTGGAATGGAACACGCACATGTGCGACGAAGGGGAAGGAACCACTGGCGGCCGGCCGCCGTAGACTTGGGTGCGTCAAACTGTCGTCGGTGCGGCCGGGCCGGCCCTGGGGGAATGGGATGTCGCTCATCGAGACGAAGGACCTGTGGAAGACGTACGTGATGGGCTCGGAGGAAATCCACGCCCTGCGTGGGGTGTCGGTGGCCATCGAGGCGGGCGAGTACGTCGCCATCATGGGCCCGTCGGGCTCGGGCAAGTCGACGCTGATGAATCTGATTGGGTGCCTGGACACGCCCAGCAAGGGGACCTACCTGCTGAACAGCAAGCAGGTCGGCCAGATGAACGACAACGAGCTGGCGCAGATCAGGAACGAGGAGATCGGGTTCGTCTTCCAGACGTTCAACCTGCTGCCGCGGGCGACGGCGCTGCAGAACGTCGAGCTGCCGCTGGTCTACGCGGGCGTGCCGGGGCGTGACCGCGCGGCGCGAGCGAAGGACGCGCTGGCCAAGGTGGAGCTGACGGACCGCATGACCCACCGGCCGAACGAGATGTCGGGCGGCCAGCGGCAGCGCGTGGCAATCGCGCGCGCGCTCGTCAACAACCCGTCGATCCTCCTCGCGGACGAGCCGACGGGAAATCTCGACACGAAGACGGGCGCGGAGATCATGGATCTCTTCCAGCGGCTCCACCTGTCGGGCAACACGATCGTCCTGGTGACGCACGAAGCGGATGTCGCGGCCTTCGCGCACCGCACGATTCACTTGCGCGACGGCCAGGTGGAGCGCGACGACCGCAAGGCGGCCTGAATCGCCCTCAGGGGCCAGGCGCCCGTTCCAGCGTCACGTCGACAGAACTCGGGTCAGGCCTGGTCGATCAGCTCGAGCAGGGCGTCGGCCACTGCGTCCGGTCGGTGCGCCGGCAGATCGTGGCCGGCGCCGCCGACGATGCGGCGCGCGACGAGATTGGTGAACCGCGCTCGATCGCCGGACGGGTCCGTCGCCGGCGGACCACCCAGCCCCGTGGCGCCCGGGCGAAGCACGATGGCTGGCACGTCGATCGCTGGCTGCGCGGCCAGACGGCGCTCGACGTCGATGAAGCGGTCCTCGCCGGGTGCGTTCAACAGGCGATGCCGGTAGGAATGGACGACCACGTCGACGAAGTCGGGGTTGTCGAACGACGGCGCCGAACGCGCGTAGTCGTCGTCGGTGTAGGTCCACGCGGGCGACCAGGTGTCCCAGAGGTAGCGGATGATGTCGTGGCGATCGGCGGCGAGTGCCGCGGCGCCGCTGTCGGTGTTGAAGTACCACATGTACCAGAACATCGACGCGAGCCGGGCCGGCATCGGCCTGCCTGGCGTCACCGTGTTCTGCACCGAGTAGCCGCCGATCGCGACCTGACCGATCACGCGGTCTGGCGCGAGGATGGAGACGATACACGCCGCGCGGTTGCCCCAGTCGAAGCCGGCCGTTGCGAAGCGTTCGATGCCGATCGCGTCGGCCAGATCGATGACGTCCTGCGCGATGGCTGCCTGCTCGGCCATCCGCGGCGTCGACGGGTCACGGAACCTGGTGGGTCCGTAGCCACGCAGGTAGGGCACGAGCACACGGTGGCCGGCCGTTGCCAGCGGACCCACGACCCCGTCGAACGACCGGACGTCGTACGGAAAGCCGTGCAGGAGCATGACCGCCGTCCCGTCGGAGGGTCCGTGCTCCTCGTAGCCGATCTCGAGCACGCCGGTTCGCACGCTCAGTTGGCGTCCGCCCGGCTCCGCCTGAGCCTCGGCTCCCGTCAACGGGCCGCGGGCCGCGGTCATGAGGCTCGCGGCGGCCGTGGTCTTCAGGAAGTCCCTGCGCGTCGGTTCCATGAATCGCTCCCTTCCGGTTGTGCCTGGGTTTTCGAGATCCTACGTCGACAGGAGTTACGCTTGGGGTGTCGAAAGGGACGGAGGCACCATGACGGTTCGAGCCGTTCTACTGCTGAGTCTGGTTCTGGTGGCGGCGCCGGCGTTCGGGCAGGGCACGATTGCCGGAACGGTTGGATGGGGCATGGCCTGGGTCGTGGGCGACGCACAAGTGCAGTACGCGCTCGTCGACCTCACCGATCCGTGCGGGTTCAGCATCACGTCGGAGAGCCTGTCGGGGACTCCCCAGAGAGATCAGCAGTTCCGCGTCGTACCGCTGTCGTAGTCCTACGCCCGCTCGGCAGGCCGATCTGGGTTCATGTTCCCAGATCAGAACGCTCGCGTCAGGCGTAGCAAGTTGCCGAGCAGCGACGCGAGGTAAAGGGCGCAGAGGCAGCCGACGGCTGCTGGCGCCAGCACTCTGCGGGTGAAGCTGGCCTCCGGGGGCGCCGGCTCGGTGCGCGTCCGGGCGCGCGCGAGTCGGGCGTGGCAGCGGGCACGCAACTGCGCGGCGCGTGTCGCGTCGGGCGTCAGGAGCTGCAACTGCCGGAGCGTGCGAACGGATTCGTCAGAGAAGGTCATGGCGTAGCTCGTGCAGGCACGTCAGGCCTGGCTGCTCGGCCTCGGTCAGGCGTCGCGACAGCAGCGCACGGCCCCGGCTCAGGCGCTGGCGCATCGTCTGGGGTGTCACGCCGCAGATCTCGGCGGCCTCCGACGGCCGCTGTCCTTCCACCGCCACCAGCCACAGCGCTTCCCGGTAGGCCACCGGCAGCGACGCGAGCGCCGCCACGATGTGCCGCCGGGTCTCGCTCGCCTCGGCCGCTTCGAGCGGCGAGGGGCCGGGCGAGCCGGCGGGCCAGAGCCCCAGCAGGCCTGCCGCGTGGGAATCCTCCAGGAGGCGCGAGCGGCAGTAGCTCGCGTGGAGCCGCCGTGCCACGGTGAACAGCCACGGGCCGAGCCGCGTGTCGGGGCGGAGGCGGTGGGCGTGAGCGACCAGCCGCAGCCACGTCTCCTCCAGCAGGTCTTCGGCCACGTCGCGGCGGTTGGCCAGCCTGGCCAGGAAGTTGAACAGGCGCGTGTTGAACGCGTCGTGAACGGCGTCGAACGCCTCGGGATCTCCGACCCGCAGCCGGTCGACCAGACGCAGTTCGAGCTCGCGGTCCATCGCTGTACTAACGCACGCCGGCGGGAAACGTGACGGCGTCACGTTTCGGCCGCTCGCGCGTTTCTACCCGGCAAGCATTCGTCAGGGAGGCCTCGATGTTCGGAGACACGCTGGCGCAGGCCGGGATCGTCGCCCTCGTGAGCATGTTCATGGGCCTGCTGCCGCTCGGCACGGGCATGGCCTACGCCGCCTGGCCGAGCGAGCAGCGACTGGCGCTGATGCGGCCCCTGTCGCTGGCCACCATCTTCGCCGCGATCGGCGGCACGGTCGTGGGCGCGCTCAACGTCCTGCGAGGCATCGGCGTGAGCCAGTCCCCCGAGCTTCGCCTGGCCGCAATCGGCATGGCCGAGGCGCTCGTGCCGATCTTCGTCGGGTTCGGCTGTCTGACCGTCGCCTGGTTGTGCGTGGCCGTCGGCCTCTGGCGACGTCCCTAGACCAGCCCGTCCCCTCAGGAAGCCCGCCA